>Ga0209839_10001932_pt1 | contig 10401 bp, 10 predicted proteins | sample OrgsoiDNA2013050_FD_185800 | JGI IMG/M metagenome (GOLD analysis project Ga0209839, IMG submission 185800) | Permafrost soil microbial communities from the Arctic, to analyse light accelerated degradation of dissolved organic matter (DOM) -... | ecosystem: Environmental > Terrestrial > Soil >... | reverse complement strand
CCGGCGAGCGCGTGCCAGGAGGCGCCGGCGCCGGTGCCCGCAGACAAGCCGCTGGCCGCGGCCGCGCTCACCAGGACTACAGCGACCAGCGCGGCCACGCCCAGCAGCGGCGTAAGCGCCACCGTCAGCGCGCCGCAGAGGACCATGGCCGCGAGCATGCTCACCGGGAACGCGCCCACCGGGGGCCGGGTGAAGGCAGGGAAGGCCGCGGCTGCCGCAAGCATCCCCGCCGCGGTCAGCGCGACAGCCGAGACGGCCAGCCATCTCTTCGGCCGTGGCCCCCTGCCCAGGTAACAGGACAGGCCGGCGTGCAGCAGCGCGACGCAGACGCCCGCCTGCGCTACATACAGCAGCAGGAAGACGATCAGGCCGGGTACCCGCACCTGCTGCTGCTGCCCGGCGAGGGGCAGCGCGAGCAGGAGGGGCCCCGTGGCGAACAGCGCGTACAGGATGGCCCGGGTGTAGAAGTCGAATCGCTCGGGACTGCTCCGCCCGCTCCACCACCGTAGCAACATCACGTCAAAAGCCTGTCACACACGGTTCAGCGCCGCGGTTCCCACCGGAACCAGCGCCGCACAGCCCATCCGCCCGCCGCGATCCAGGCCGCCAGCACCAGCACGGGGACGGCCGCCGCGCCGAAGCTCGCTGCCAGGCCGAGGTGGCCGCCGCCGGGGGCGGTCCCGGTCAGGCCGAGCCGCAGCAGGTCCAGCACCCGCGTCAGCGGCAGCGCCTGCCCGAGCGACCGCAGCGGCCCGGGCAGCCCGGACAGCGGGAACAGCAGGCCACCGAAGGCAAACGAGAGCATCAGCACCGGCACCGTCGTGAGCTGCGCCATCTCCACGGTGCGGGTCACCGCGGCGGTGACCGCGGCCAGCAGCACGAACACCGCTGTCCCCAGGATCAGCGCGGCCAGCACGAGCAGGGCGTTGGCCGGCCGGTTCATGCCGAACACAGCGACCGCGGCGACCGCGGCCACGGCGACCTGGATCCAGGCGACCGCGACGGCGGGCGCGGCGGTCCCCGCGAGGATCTCGGCGTCGGTGCTCTCGCCCGCGCGCAACCGCTTGAGCACGAGCTGTTCGCGGCGTGCCACCAGCGCAGTCACCAGGTTGTAGTACACGGGCAGCAGCAGCGCGAACGCGGTCAGCAACATCACGAGCATCGCCGCCCCCATTCCCCGGGAAAGGCCGGCGTCAAGGCCGGAAGCCTTGATGAGCCAGCCGGCCAGGGCGGCGGGAAGGACGAGGGCATTCAGCAGCGCGACGCGATTGCGCCGCAGCAGCACACCCTCCGCCCGGAACAGGGCCGCGACCCGGTGCCCCGGCCGCCGCGAACTGCTCATCGTCACGATCCCGGCACTCATGCCGCCACATCCTCTGCGCTGTCGTTCACAGTGACCGGCCCACCGCTGGAGGCCGCCACGGCGTGGAAGGCCTCCTGCAGCGAGGCCGGCCGGGCGTCAAGGGCGCCCAGCACCAGATCCCGGGAGTTCGCCCACCCCAGCAGCGCGGTCAGCGTCCGCTGGAGGTCCCCGGTCTGCAGCAGTACGCTTCGCCCGGTGACGCTGGCCCGCGTCCCCGCCATCTCGGGAACCGGCTCGCGGGCGTCCTCGGGGAGCTCGAAGGAAATGCGCGCCGGCTGCGACGCCGCCACCTCCGCGGGCGTGCCGGTGCGCACGATCCGGCCCTGGTGCATGATCGCCACGCGATCGGCCAGCTCCTCAGCCTCTTCCAGGTAGTGGGTGGTCAGCATGATGGTGGTTCCCGATCCCAGCAGTTCGCGGATCAGCCGCCACGTGCGGCGGCGGCTCTCCGGGTCCAGCCCGGTGGTGGGCTCATCGAGGAACAGCACCTCCGGGCGGCCCAGGATCGCCATCGCCAGATCCAGCCGGCGCCGTTCACCGCCAGAAAGAGATCGCACCGCGACCCCCGCACGGTGGCCAAGCCCGGCCAGTTCAAGCGCCTCTGGCACCGGCCGGGGCGCACTCAGCGTCCCGGCCCACATCCGCCCCGCCTCCGCGACCGTCAGATCCGCGGGGAACCCGCCCTCTTGCAGCACGATCCCCATCCGGCGCCGGACCCGGGCCCGGTCGCGGCACGGGTCACAGCCCAGCACCCGCACGGTGCCCCGGGCCGGCGGCGCCAGCCCCTCCAGCATCTCCATCGTGGACGTCTTCCCCGCCCCGTTGGTGCCCAGCAACGCGAACAGCTCCCCACGGCAGACCGAGAACGTGACCCCCCGGACCGCCTCGAAGCCGCGCCCGCCCGGGCCGCCGTAGCGGCGCCGCAGATCCCTGACCGTGATAATGCCGGTGTCATCCATGCCAACCAGCATCCCGGCGAACCAGCGCCCCCGCCCGTGCCCGCCATCACCAGTCCCGATGACATCCGCCCCGCCCGCCCATGACAAACCTCACATGCCGCGCCGGATGCCGGATCGACCGGCTGACGTTCCCGCCGGTCTTCCGCGCTCGCCATAACAACGGCAGGAAACGCCAATTTCCCGCTTCTGGCGGCAATCGCGCGCAAGTGACGGTTACCCGCGATCGTGGTTACAGGGATGGCCGGCGGCGCCGAAGTACCGGACGGCACCCCGGTCATCGTCAGCGACGGCGACGCCGGCGAAGCCACGGTGCGGGTATGGCGGCTGGCCGACGGCGCACGAGCGTGCCTCCACTCGGCCTACCGGACCGGTACACAGCAGCGCCCTCACGTCAACATCATCATCGCTGCAGCCGGGGTAATGGAGGGAATGGTTCGTGAACGGCGATGTCGGACCCTTCGATGCCCTGTGGTCACGGGCGGCCGACAGATCCATCGGATAATGGCCTGTTATCCGGTACATCGAACTACGATGGCAGGCGGAATGAGGGAGCCGGTGTCCCGTCTCAGCTGAAGTGACGCAGTCTCAGCCAATCTGACGCATCTGCTTGTTGTCTCAGCAGACCTGACACAGCAGGTGTTCGTCAGTCTCCAAATTGCCTGGCCATCACGGGTGGCGAACGTGCGTGTTCACTACGCTCACCACCCGTGCGGACGCGTCGGCTGACCTGCGGTGATACGCCAGCGGTACCGCTGGCCAGCACGAGCGCCGTCAGGACGCTTCTAGGCAGGACAGCCGGGTTAGCTGTCGGTGCACGAGGGCCAGTGGTCTGCTGCCCACTCCGGCCAGCCCGGCCACCCCGCCGGCGGGCTGGGGATCTCACCGCCGTCGAGTTCGGCGGCGTCAGGCACCTGGAATTGCTCCCGCCACGCGTCCACGTCGGCCTCGCTCATCGGGAATGTCTGGTGCGGTGTCGTTTCCTGGCGGTGCGCGATCCGGGCGAGCTGGACGTCCTTGTCTACGGGCAGGTAGACCACCTGGCAGGAGGCCCCGGCTGAGTGGGCCAGCCACCGCAGCGCCGACCGTTCATCGCGGCCCCAGAGCCCGTAGTCGAGCACGACGCTGGTCCCCAGCCGCAGCGCCTGCAGGGCAACCGAGATGAGCCGCCCTTCCAGTGCGAACCGCTTGCCGCTGGCCATCGGATCGCCGAACAGCGGGATCATCCAGTGATCCGGGGTCAGCCGCAGTGCCCGGTTCGCCGCGGCGAACTCTTTGGCCCGGGTGGTTTTCCCGGCCCCGGGGAGCCCGACTATCAGGACCAGAGTGGCGGCGCGCGGGTCCTGCGCCACGACGGAGCGAGACCGCATCTCGGCGGGTGCTGGCGGTGACCGGTGAGGCTGGCAGGCGGGCGGGTGTTCCTGCCGAGCTTGGCCGCGCTGGCCGTTCGTGACAGCGGGTACGGTCGCGGACGGGCACGGGAAAGGTTCTTCGTACTGTGAATGTGAATCGGATCGCTGCGACTGAGACATGGCTCCCCTGATCAGGCAGGACGACCCGGCAGCGCAGAAAACATGCGAGTGGCTGCCGGCAGGACACTGATCCGGCGGTACGCCCTGGCACTGACCCCGTCAGGGGCAGGCAATGAGGCCGCGGTCACGGCAACCGCGGTACCGCCGCTAAGCGGCGGTCCGGGTAATCATGGCAGCGAAGCAACCCATCCCCTCATCATAGGCGGGGCCGTCAGCCGGCCCCGCCGAGGTCCGGTTATCGGCCAATCTGGCTCGTTGTCTCAGCGGATGCGGCGCAGCTACGAGACCAGCGGACTCTGGGGACTGGTCGACGCACGGCTCACCAGGCCGTCGTCACCGACTGGCAAGGCGGACGAGAAGGTCGTCGATGCGGTCCGCCAGGCGGTGCGGGAGCAGACTGATGCCTCGACCGGCACGGTCGACCGGGTACGGCGGCGGACCGAGCAGATCCTGGCCGAGGCCGGAACAGACCCGGCTGACGTGATGCCGTCCCGGGCCGGCTTTTACCGCCTGGTCAAGAGCGTGTCCCAGGGCAAGCACACCTTCGGGTCGGCCCGCACCCGCCGGTCGCTGGCCAAGCAGCCGGACGGCCCGTTCGGGACCGTGACGGCGTTCCGGCCGGGCCAGTGGATGCAGATCGACTCATCCCCGCTGAACATCGCGGTCCGCCTCGACAACGGGCTGACCGACCGGGCCGAGCTGACATGGATCATCGACCTGGCGACCAGGTCGATCCCGGCGGCGGTGCTGTCTCCCTCGACCAAGTCCGTCGATGCCGCCCTGCTGCTGGCCCGCTGCCTGACGCCGGAGCCGATGCGGCCCGGCTGGGCGGACGCGCTGCGGATGTCCCGGTCGGTGCTCCCGCACCGGCGGCTGACCGGTATTGACCAGCGGCTGGCGGACGCGGCGGCCCGGCCGGTGATCGTGCCGGGCACCATCGTCTGCGACCACGGCAACGTGTTCATGTCCCAGGCGTTCCGCAACGCCTGCCGGGCGATGGGCATCAACTTCCAGCCCGCCCACAAGGGCTCCCCGTGGGAGAAGGGCACCGTTGAGACCAGCTTCAACGCCGTCGACACGCTGTTCGCCCAGTATGTCGCCGGCTACGTCGGCAACAGCGTGGAAAACCGCGGCACGAACGCCGAGCAGGCCGCAGCCTGGTCAATCGTCGAATTGCAGGATCTTCTGGACGAATGGATCGTCTCGTCCTGGCAGAACCGGCCCCATGACGGACTCCGCGATCCTCTGGCTTCCGGAACCGTGCTTACCCCGAACGAGAAGTACGCCGCTCTCATCGAGGTCGCCGGCTACGTCCCGGTCCCGCTGTCGCAGGACGACTACATCGAGCTGCTGACGGTCGAGTGGCGGGCGATCAACTCCTACGGGATCAAGATCAGGCACCGGAAGTACGACAGCAAGGCCCTGCGCCGCTACCGCCGGGAGCATTCCGGCGTCACGGCAAAGAAGGGCCTGTGGGAAGTCCACCGTGATCCCTACGACGTCTCCCGCATCTGGGTCCGCAACCACCGCGACGGCGGCTGGATCGAGGCCACCTGGACCTACCTGAACGCCGGTCCCGTCCCGTTCGGGGACCTGGCCTGGGACCACGCCCAGCGGATGCTCACCCGGCGGGGCATTGACAAGCCCACCGAAGACCAGATCGCAAGCTCGCCGCCGAGTTCGCCCGGTTCCTCGGACTGCCCCCGGTCAAGCGGGTCTACAACACCGGCGACATCACCGACGCCGTCTGCGAGATCCTGATCAAGGCCAAGGTCGAGCTCGTTCTGGTTGACGAGATCCACAACATCAGCCTCGCCACCCGGACTGGCGCGGAAGTATCGGACACGCTGAAATACTTCGCTGAACGGCTGCCCGCGACGTTCGTCTACGCCGGCCTGGACGTCGACGAGATCGGCTTGTTCGCCGACACCCGGGGCCGGCAGATCGCCGGCCGGTTCACCCTCATCCCGGCCCGGCCGTTCGACTACGGCACCAGCGGGCAGCGCGACACCTGGCGTGGCCTGATCTCCACCATGGAAGCCAGCCTGCGCCTGCACCACCACCAGCCGGGCACCCTGACCGGGCTGGACGAGTACCTGTTCAGCCCGCACTAGCGGCATGATCGGCAGCCTGTCCCAGCTCGTGCGCGGCGCGGCGATCCTGGCCATCCAGGATGGCACCGAGCAGATCACCACAGAACTGCTCGACCTGGTCCCGGTCGACCACGCCGCGCAGCGCGCCGCCAGCCTGCGGCCCGGCCGCCGGTCACGGGCCACGGCCAGGGCCGGGGCGTGAACTACTGGCGGAGACTGCCGGCCCCGCTGCCGCCCGCCCAGCAGGAGACCCTCGCCTCCTGGCTGCACCGCCTCGCCGCAGTCCACGGGCTGAACACCGCCGACCTGCGCCACCATCTGGGCATCAGCCGGCGCCCGCCCGGCGCTGGCGAGGTGCCGGCCCTGGCCTGCCGCCTGGAAGCGGTGACCGGCTACCCGCCCGCCCGGCTGGCCCGCGCCCTGCCGGAGCTGCGGGTGCCGGCACCGGACTGGCAGCGGCTGCGCCATCTCGCCCAGCGGGCCTGCCCCCGGTGCACCGCCCGGCACCAGGGCGGCCCGGTGCGACGGCTGTTCGCCCACCACGAATACCTGTGCACCAGGCACGGATACTGGATCGGGCCACCCGACCCCACCCGCGACGACACGCCACCGCACCTGACTGGCCCGGAGCCCGAGCTGGCCGCCGCCCAGCGCCGGCTCCGGCGCGCTGAACGCCGGCACGGCTGGGCGGCCGTCTTCGACGCAACTGCCGCCGCGACCGTCATCTGCATCGAACTGCGGTTCTGGGCCGTGCCCCACCCCCTATGGAAGCGGTGGGAGCAGCGCCTGGACCTGCTCATGCCGTTTCGCGGGCGCGGGACGGCCTGGCGGCGCTCCATGTTCATGGCCGTGATCTTCCCCGAGGTCGCGGCACTCGCCGCGATAGTGGCCGCGCCCCGCTGGCAAGCCCTCGCAGCCAGCGGCGCGGCGGCTGACGCGGACCGCCTGCTCAACACGGTGAACAACGCCCTCGGCTGCGCGGGCCCGCCGGACCGCCACGACATCAGCGGCATCAGCGGCATCAGCGGCATCAGCGACACCGTGCTATTGCACATGCGCCACCCCGCCGGGGCGCCGCCGCTACAGCCGGCGGCCGCCTACCCTGATACCGTCCACCACGGCGACGGCATCCCTCGCCTCACCGACGGGCGGCGGACCGCCGAGCAGATCACCGCAACCCGCTTCGACCGGGACCGGCGCGCGCCGCGCATCCCCAGCCCAGGAGCACCCATGCCCTACGCCTACCGCTACCGGGCCGCGGTGCCTTCGAATTCGCAGGGTAAGTCTGACCAAATTCCAGGCGACCCTGTCAGAACTACCCTGCGAGACGAAGGTCATCCCAAGCGCTCGTAGCCTTCAACTGGAAAGGACAGCTGTCCTGTCCGTTACGTCGCCGAAGGGGTGGAAAACGGCAAGTACTGGGTCATGCAGGCGAAAGGATGACGCCGATGGGTCCACCGCCTGTCCCTCACCCTGATTACCTGATAACCCTGGTTGGCCCGGGGTCGGGCGCAGGCGCTGGGGTGCCCGGCGCGGCCGTGCGCGATGCCGTGTCCGGCCGGGTTACCGGCAGGGTGCCGGGCCGGATGGATGTGTATTCCGCCGTTGCGGGCACGGGCGGCAACCGGGTGTTCTTCCTGGCCGCCCGGGCCGGCCGGGACCGAATCGCGGACCGTGACCGGGAGATCAGCCAGATCCCGCCCGGCGGGGCCTTCCGCGTCCGGATCAATGACTCGGGAGAAGTCGCAGAGCTTTCGGCCGTGCCCGGCGTCCCGGAACCGGAACCCGGCCGTCCCGGCCCGGTGGACCTGGCAGCCACGGCGGACGGCAGCAGGCTGGCGTTCCCGGTCCGCCGCCGCCTGGGGCGCCCGCCAACGGGCGCGGCCGATGCTCCCCCCTCCGAGATCAGCATCGTGGCGGTCGCGACCGGGCAGTGCACGGTGTGGCAGGCCGAATCGGACGGCTCCATCGGCGGCCTGTCGTTCTCGGCTGACGGGCGGCGGCTGGCCTACAGCTGGCACGGCGCCGGGGAAGGCAACGGCATCCGAGTCACCGACCTGCCCGGCACGGCGGCGGGCGGGGTTGTCACCACGCCGAGCCGCCTGGTGATACCGGAGCAGAACAGCCTCGGCAACCTGGGCCAGGCCGTCATCAGCCCGGACGGCTCCACGCTCTACGCCACGGCCGCCCGCTACGGTCCCGGCGGCCAGCCGGTCACCCGGCTTGCCGAGATCTCAGTAGCCGATGGCCAGCTGCTGCGGATCGCCTACGAACGCCAGGGCGCCGACCCTGGCAACGTCATCTTCGGCTGGGGGCCGCTGGCGATCGATCCCAGTGGCCAGCATGCGCTCATCGCCTACTCGGGAAACCTCGGCAGGATCGAACTCAGCACCGGGCACTGCACGGAACTGCCGATGGATGAAAACGGGGCCTTCGACATCGCCTGGTAGCACCCACAGTCCAGCGGCGCCAATGCCCTACGCCCACCGGCCCGCGCCCGCTGGTGCCCGGCACCGGAAAGGCGAGCAGATCCCGTGGTCGCCACCGAATCCGCAAGGTAAGTCTGACCAAATCCCAGGCGGGCCGGTCAGACCTACTCTGCGAGCCGCAGGTCAGCGTACCAAGCGTTCGCAACCTTCAACTGGATCGGACAGCGGCTGTCCTTTCCGCGTCGAGGTGCCGGCGTCCAGGTGATCGTGCCGGCTCGCGTGCCGGCGTCCAGATCTAGCTGGCGTGCCGAGCGCAGCGCCCCGCCAGACTGGCCGCATTGAGGGGTGCTGGTAACAATGGCCCCTGTCAGCGCCGCTATGGTGTCCAGTTTCCTGAACTGCCCTGGTGTGCGCGGTGGTACGGGTGGCCGTTAGCGCCGCCGGAACGGATGGCCGGTGCAGCCGGGCCGCTGGCTGATCTCGCCGCGCTGATATCGCCCGGCCGGGAAATCCCGGCCGTATATGACCATGACCCCGGCGGGGGCGGAAGCCCGCAAGGGCGGTGGAACAGTACGACGCCGGAATCGGAGCAGCGGCTGCTGCGACGATACCGGCGTCCTTATTGCTGCGGGGCGGCCAGGCGGCTTACTTGCTGTCTGCCTCGATCAGGCGCTCGCCGGCGTTGCCCGTCTTGGGCGGGTCCCGCGCGGCGGGCTGGCCGCTCAGCTCGGCCTTGGTCAGGCCCTCGTAGCGCTCGCGGCCTTGTCATGGGCCTGCTCGGCCTTGGCGGCCTGCTTGTGCACGACGTGGCCGGCCGACGCGGGTATCTCGCGCACGACGTCAGCGGCCGACTCGGCCTGGTCACGGGCCACGCCGGGCAGCGTGCCTGCTGCCTGGACCCACTTGACGGTGAGGGAGCGGTTGATGTTCACCGTCCGCTGCACGAGGTCGAAGTAGCGTTCGACGGCGGGGATCAGGTCGATCTGCGGCAGCCGGGGAATGAGGGTGGTCAGGCCCTGTGCGCCCTGCGTCCAGAGGTCAGCGGTCTTGTCCGCCGCGTTGCGGGCCTGGCTCGCCGCATCGCTGTAGTGACTGGTCAGGATAGTCATGTTCGTTCCTTCATGGTGGCCGGATGAAACTACGCTCACTATATCAAGCAACTGCGTACTAAATCAAGCACTGGTGGTCCCGTGACGCACGCCGCTCGAGCTCCCTACCACCCAGATCTTCTTCAGTCCGTCAAGATCAACTCATGGCTGCTTTCGGGCTTACCTTGGCTGCACCCCAAGATCCGTGACGTGGTGGGCCTTTATCTGGACCCTCCCGGCAACGCTGTCGCGGTCAGCGTGGATGAAAAGTCCCAGGTGCAGGCGCAGGTGCAGGCGCTGGACCGGACCGCGCCGATGCTGCCGCTGCGGCCCGGGCTGGCCGCCCGCCGCACTCACGACTACAAGCGGCACGGCACCACCACGCTGTTCGCCGCCCTGGAGATCGCCACCGGGAAGATCACCGCCGATGCCTGCTATCCCCGGCACCGCCACCAGGAATTCCTCCGGTTCCTGAAGAAGGTCGCCGCTGCCCACCCGGCCGTGGACCTGCACGTCGTGCTGGACAACTACGGCACGCACAAGCACCCCGAGGTCCGCGCGTGGCTGGGCAGGCCGGAGAACAAGCGGATCACCCTGCACTTCACCCCGACCGGCTGCTCCTGGCTGAACATGGCGGAGATCTTCTTCGGCATCATCACCCGCCAGGCCATCCGCCGCGGTACCTTCCGATCCGTCAAAGACCTCACCGCAAAAATCGGGCAGTTCATCGACGCCTATAACAGCCGCTGCCAGCCATTCACCTGGACCAAAGACGCCGACGAACTACTCGCCAAAATCAAACCGTCAAAGAACTAACGCCACGCGACACTAGGTAGCTGGCCCCGAAGGTCGCGAGCCGACCGCTGAACCAGGCCTGCTCACGCAGCCACGCGACCGTGTCCTGACCGTCGGACGCCTCGTCCCGCATCGCATCGAAGAC
>Ga0209839_10001931_pt1 | contig 10401 bp, 12 predicted proteins | sample OrgsoiDNA2013050_FD_185800 | JGI IMG/M metagenome (GOLD analysis project Ga0209839, IMG submission 185800) | Permafrost soil microbial communities from the Arctic, to analyse light accelerated degradation of dissolved organic matter (DOM) -... | ecosystem: Environmental > Terrestrial > Soil >... | reverse complement strand
GGCCCGCTTGACATGTGACTAAAAGGTCACCTATTTTATTCGTAGACAAGGTGTCCGCGGTCAGCGGCCTCGAGCACGCCGGCCTTGAGAACGCACTGGAGAATCCCATGGAAAAGGTCTACGAGATCTACATCCGGACGACCCCGGAGCGGCTCTGGGAGGCGATTACCGACCCCGAGATCAGGAGCAAGTACCACTTCGGCGCCCGGATCACCTCGGACTGGACGCCGGGCTCGCATTTCGAGATGGGCCACCCGGCCGCCGGCGTGCTGCTCGGCGAGGGCGAGAACCTCGAGGTCGAGCCGCCCCGCCGGCTGGTCCAGAGCATGGTCGCTCTGTGGAGCGACGAGGTGAAGAGCGAGGGAACCTCCCGGATCACCTGGGAGATCGAGCCGGTCGGCGATTCTTGCCGCCTGATCGTTACTCATGACCAGCTGCGCGAGGGCGCGAACGACCAACTCTACGGCGGCTGGCCGATGATCTTGTCCGGCCTCAAGACCTGGCTGGAGAGCGGCCAGCTACTCACCACGCCCGGGTCCCTGATGTATGGCTGATGCTGCTGTTAAGACCCTGCTGTTAAGACCGGGCGAGCGGTGGCCCAGCGGTCGGGTCACGCGCTGCAGGAGGACAGTGTCCACCCAGCGGCCGTGCTTGCGGCCCCCGGCGCCGATCCGGTGGCCTCCGGCGGCAGGTAGGGATCGTCCGGGGGACTGGTCACGCGCCGTCCCAGGCCGGTGCCGCGCCGGCAGGAAGGGGCACGTCGAAGGCGTTGAGCAGGAACGAGATCAGGCTGTAGTAGCCGCACAGCGATACCAGCTCGACCAGGCCGGCCTGCCCGAGGAGCCGCTGCGCGGCCTCGTAGGTGTCCTGGCCCAGCCGGCCGTTATCGGTCAGTTCGCGCGCCACGGTGTACACCGTCCGCTCGTCCTGCGACTCGAACGGCGGGTCCTCGCCCCTGCCGATGGCCTCGACCACCGCGGCGGGCACGCCGTGCTCGCGCGCCATCCGGCTGTGCGCCCACCACTCGAATTCCGCCTTCCAGCGGGCTCCCACGGTGATGATGGCGACCTCGCTGAGCCTGCGCTCGATCGAGGTCCCGAAGCGCAGCGTCCCGCCCAGCGAGCTCAGTCGCCGCCCGACGTCGGGCGCGTGCACGAAGGCGTTGAACGGGCCGATCAGGCCGCCCTGCTCGTTGATGAGCTCGGCGCCGCGCGAGCCGACGACCCCGTCCCACACCTGCTGGCCGTCGGGGTCGAGGTCCTCATAGCGCAGGAGCGGCAGTCGGCTCATAGCCAGACAATAATGCTTGGCCGGCCGGCCGGCCGGGACAGCGCCGCCGGGACAGCGCCGCCGGGACAGCGCCGCCGGGACAGCGCCACGGTGTAGTCGTCCACGTCCTGTGCAGTTACCCGCCTGCACAGATGAGCTGCGGTACGATCCTTGGCAATTCGGGAGGGAATAGTGTATTCAGACGAGCAGGTACCGCAGATCTCCGCGCCCGAAGCACGTGTCGGCCATATACGCCGCCAGGTAGTTGAGGCGGCCGGCGACATAATGCGCGGCAATAGGGACGCCAGCACCGGAACCTCATACGTGGAGTCCGTGCACGACGGCAGGTTTCCCGCAGAGCCAGCCGACCACGCCGCGATGGACCTCTACCTCGCGTTACTGCAGGACCGGCTGCCCGTTTACGTCCATACACTGGCTGACCTGGTCACCTGCTGCGGACAGGGCAGCGTCGAGGACAACCTGCTCCCGGCCGCCACCGCCACCATCGATTTCTACCGCGAGATTCTCGGCGCCAAGGTGTCGGTCTTCACCCGGCCGACTCAGCTCGTCCGGCTCCGGGAGGTAATGCGGGCACGTCAGCTCGGCCCGAGCGCAGCCGAGGATAGAGTCGCCCGCTATCTGGAAGAAGAACAGGAACTGGGGCGGGTAGCGCCAGACGTTGCCGCGCTGGCCGCCGCCCGCCTGCTGCTCGGGGCGTGCGTGAGCTACGCGTTCACCACGATGCTCATGGGCGAGGACCACATGCCACCGCGTGACGCATATATCGCGGACGCCATACGCGCACTGCGCCTGCGCCCTTGAGCATGTGGTACGGCTAAGCGGAAGTCGCCTGATGGTGTTCGATGTTCGTTGTGACAATGGTCGCGTTGTTCAGCGAGGCAGACTTGCGGCGGGTGGCCGGGGAGAGGTCGTTCGACCGCGGCCTGGGCTACCTGGACGCGGTCGGCGATCTGGAGATCGGCGTGGACCAGGTCACCGCGACGGTCTACGGCACCGATGCCTACGAGACCGTGCTGACGCTGGACGGCGGTGTCACGGGCTGGTGCTCGTGCCCGCACAGCCAGGACGGTTTCTTCTGCAAGCACCTGGTCGCCACCGGCCTGGCCATGCTTCGACAGGCAGGTAACGTTCCCCGGCTGCGGGCAGCGGCCGCGACCAAGGTCCAGTCACTGGAATCGTGGCTAGCCGGGCTGCCCCGGGAGGACCTGCTCACGCTGGTACGCGAGCAGGTCCGTGCGGACCGGGGGCTACGCCGTCGCCTGGAGCTACGAGCCGCGGCCGCAGGCACGGACCTGGATGCCGTGCAGGCCCGGGTGCGTGAGCTGCTCGACGCCCGCGCCGTGTCCCGGCATGGGTACATCGAGTACGCGGACGCCCCCGTCTACGCCGCCCAGGTCGGCGAGGTAGTCGACGTGATCAGAGGGCTGATCGACGGCGGGCAGGCGGCCGACGCCGAGGACATTGCCACGGACGCGCTGTCCGCGGTCGCGGCCGCGCTGGAACAGGCCGACGACTCCAGCGGGTACATCGGTGGCGCTGCAAACGTGCTCGTCGCCGCACATGCCCTGGCCTGCGTCGTCGCGCCGGCCGATCCCCTCGAGCTGGCCGCGTGGCTGGCCAGGTTCGTGTTCGGCGGCGGGCAGCTGCTCCCGGACTTCCCGGACGACGCCTACGACGGCGCGCTCGGCGACCGCGGGATAGCGGAGTACCGCCGGCTGATCACCGAGGCGTGGCGGCGGAACCCCTCCGGGTGGCACGAGAAATACCTGCTGGAGGTCGTGCTGCGCGCAGCCGGGGACGTGGCCGCGGTCGTCGCCCTGTACGCCGCCGATCTGCAGCCGAGCGGCTACACGCACCTGATGATCGCCCGCGAGCTCGATCAGGCCGGCCAGGCCGGCGACGCCCTGGAGTGGGCCGAACGTGGCCTGCGCGAGGCGACCGGGCGGGTGGATAGCCGGCTCGTGGACTATCTCGCGGCTCGGTACGAGGAAACCGGGGCGTTCGACAGGGGGCTGGCGGCACGGCAGGGCGTGTTCGAGGCCGACCGCACGCTGGCCCACTACCAGGCCCTCCGGGACGGTGCGCGTAAAGCCGGTCAATGGGAGGAGGCGCGGGAGCGGGCCTTGCGGCAGCTGCAAAGCGATGCCGCCGCGCTCCGCGCCCGCGGGCGCGCCGACTTCAGCTGGGGCGACGGCCCGGTCTGGATCAGCGCGCTGATCGACGATGGTGACGGCGCCGCGGCGTGGGACGCGGCGGCCGGAATCGCCAGCGAACGCCAGTGGCTCACGCTCGCCGACCTCCTCAGCAGTGATCGGCCGGCCGACGTCCTGCCCATCTACCTGCGCGCGATCGAACCGCTCAGGTCCCAGACCGGCGACCCGGTCTACCAGCAGTTCGCCGCCCTGCTCGTCAAGATCCGGGACTGTCACGAGCGACTGGGCACAGGTCCGCAGTTCGCCGCCTACCTGGCCGCTCTGCGCGCCGACCAGAAACGCAAGCGCAACCTGATCAAGCTCCTCAATCAGCGCGGGCTCTGAACCCGAGCGGGTCAGCTGGCTAGTGGCTGGCCAGCTCGACCGACAGGCCGAGGCGCTGGGACAGCAGTTCAGCGCGGGCAGCCTCGGCCGCGCCGAACGCGCCGGCCCGGGTGAAGCGGATGCGATGCAGCGCACCGCCGAGAGGCAGCCCGTCGTCGCGGCCCGCCGAGGACGGCTGGACCAGCCGGAGCCGCCGGCCGCCGGGCCAGGACACCTCGACGGCCGGCCCGTCGGCGGTGTCGGCGCGGCCGGCGACCTGGCCGTCCAGCGCTTCCTCGAACAGCCGCGTTGCCCCGTGGAGGTCGGTCACGTGATGCTCGATCAGGTCGAAGGCGGCCGGCGGCCCGGGCTGGGGGAACTCCGCCGGCGCCGCGGGCGAGGGCGGGGGGCCATCCGCCTGGGCAACCTGGATGACGATGCCGTAGGCGCTCCGCGGATGCAGGAACGCCTCCTTCCAGATGGCGCTGGCCAGGTTCACCTGAACGGGCTCGATGCCCAGCGCCCGGATCCGGGACAGCGTGGCGCCGATGTCGGGAACCAGGAAGTTGAAGTGGTGCGGACCCGCGCCGCGGGTCGCGAGGAAGCGCTCCAGGAAAGCGGCATCAGGCCCGCCCGTGGGGGTGATCAGCTCGATCTTGGGACCCGCGCCGAATTCCAGCTGGCCCCACCGGAAGCCAGGGGAGTCACCACCGTAGGCCCACGTCCCGCCGAGGATGCCGCCGAACAGGTCCCAGCCGTCGGTCAGCGCACCCGTGCCAATGGCCAGGTGATCAAGGACGGCGCCGGTCATGAAGCCTCGCAGTTATGGTCAGGGGTGCTCGTTACCGGGCACCAGCGACTTTAGCGGGAGGAGGCGGCAGGGCCATGGCGGCAGAGAATCTGGCGATCGGTGACTACGATGCCTACGCCGATGAGTATGCGGTGTCCGTGGCCTGGCGGGAGCGGGCTGAGGCGGGCGGCGACGCGTACGGCATTCTCCCGGATCTGCTGGAGTTGCTGGGCGACGTCGGCGGCTGCCGGGTGCTGGATGCTGGGTGCGGTGACGGATATCTCGCGAGAGTGCTGGCGGCCCGCGGAGCGCAGGTCACGGGCATCGACCTGGCACCGCGGCTGATCGAGATGGCCCGCAGCAAGAACCCGGGCGGCGACATCGACTATCGCGTGGGTGATCTGAGCCAGCCGCTGCCCGATGACGCAGGGCGCTTCGGCGTGGTGACCAGCTACCTGGTCCTCAACGACGTGCGGGACGTTACGTGCTGGTTGCCCTGGTCGGGTCCAGCGCGGCGGACGGTCTTCTTCCGGTGGTGGAGAGTTTCGCCGTCTTGCAGGTCACCGGCTCGGCGGGCAAGCTTGGCGTTGTCCTAGCCTGCCAGGGCGCGGTGGCCCTGCTTCTGTCTCTGGCCGGTGGCGTGGCCGGTGATCGTTTTTCGCGCGGCCGGATCCTGATCGGATCGTCGGTCGTCCGCCTGACGGCGGCCACCACGCTGGCGGCGACCCTGCTGACGCATACGGCCTCCTTCGCCATGCTGCTCGCGGTAGCAGTGGTCTACGGCTGCGCGGCGAAGCGGCCGTGCTGGCGGTCGCGGCAGGGTGCCTCGCTGCCGCGCGGCTTCCGGCTGGCAGTTCGGCGCTGTCGGCGGCCAGTTCGCCGCGGGACGGATCAGGCTGGCCCGCCCCGGTATCGTCGCTGCCTGCCTGGTGCCCGTCATGATCGCCGAGGCTCTCGCCCTGGGCCTGGGCGCGCCGGTGGCAGTTGTCGCTGCAGCCACTGCGGTCACCGGGCTGGCCATGGGGGTCTACGCCGTGATCTTCCAGGCCATGATGCAGACGGCAGTCCCGGGCACGGTGCTCGCCCGGGTGAGCGCCTTCGACCTGCTGGGGTCCGAGGCAGGCAAGCCCGTCGGCTACGCGCTGGCTGGCCCTATCGGCGTGGCCGTTGGCCGCCCTGCCAGATCTCCGTGCGTACCGTGGTGGCGCGCCTGGCTGGCGGCGGGACTGGGCCGGCGCGGAGGCGCAGCAGGCATGCCGCCGACACCAGGAAGCTGGCCGCGTTGAACAGCAGCGCCAGGGCGGCACCGACCGCCTCGGCGGCCAGACCCGCGGCGGCGCGGCCGCCGATCGTGGCCACGGCTGCGCTGCCCTGCAGCTTGGCGTTGCCTTCCACTAGCTCCCCGGCCGTGACGAGGGTTGGCACGTAGACCTGGTAGGCGGTGGCGAACAAGACATTGGCCGCCCCGGCCAGCAGCGCGACGACCACGACCTGGCCGGTGCTGAGCACGGCGAGCCAGGCAGCCGCCGGCAGGCTCGCATAAAGCAGTGCGGAGAGCACGTCACAAGCAATCATCAGCGGCTGGGCGGGCAGCCGGTCCACCCAGGCGCCCGCGGGCAGACCGATAACCAGCCACGGCAGATACGCGGCCGCGGTCAGCGCGGCCACGGCGAAGGTGCTGGCATGCAGGATCGTCACCGCCAGCAGCGGGACCCCCACCACCGCCATGGATGTGCCGGCCCCGCTGATTGTCTCCCCGGTCCACAGCAGCCGGAAACTGCGCTGCCGCAGCAGGCCGCCCCGCCGATGCGCCGCGCTGGACCCGGCTCCGAGGCTCGCCGGGTCATCGGGGATCGCATCGGCTGGCGTGGGCCGCGCGGCCAGGCATCCCCGATCACGGCCAGCAGTTCCGCATTCTCCAGGTCTGCCTGGTCCTCGGTCACTTGCTCTCCTCAGTACTCTCGGCCGGCCCTCCGGCAAGCGCCAAGCGCAGTGCAGCTCGTGCCCGATGCAGACGGCTGCGAGCTGTCCCCGGCGGAACGCCCAGCGCCACCGCGGCCGGAGTCAGCTGCTCCCATGCCACCAGCAGCAAAACGTCGCGTTCACCCGGCGGGAGCGCCCGCACCGCCGACGCCAGCACCTGCGCCCGTGCCGCTGAGTCCAGCCGGTCAACGACGTCATCCCATGGGTCCACCGCCTCTGCCGCCGCCGGATGATCCGCGCCCCGGCTAGCCCGCCAGTGCGCCCGCAGCACATTCCGTGCGATCCCGTACAGCCACGGCCGCGTCGTCATATCCAGGGTCGTAGCCGCCCCGTGCCGCGAATGCCCGAACCCACACCTCCCCGAGCAGATCATCGGCGACCTGACGTCCCCCTCGGCGGGCTGGGGTGTCTTGAGCGGCCTCCAGCCTGGAATGCGGGATGATGGACGGCATGACAGCACAGCCGGTCGATGACTACGACCCGGACGATCCGGTTGAGATTTTGCATGTCCTGCCTGTCCGGTTCCGTGAACAGTTCCTGGCTGAGTACGACGCGGCAGTGGCAGGTGCCCGGAGGCCTGAGCAGTACCGGGAACTGCATCACCTGCTGCGGCTGTGGCGGCTGCGCGCCGTCGCCTACTCCGATCCGGGGTACGAGGCCAGGCTCCAGGCCATGCAGGAAGCGGTGCGCACCGGCAGGCGGGAAGGGACTCCGATCGAGCAGATCGTCCCGGATTGGGACGAGAAGGTCGCGGCCGCCCAGCGCCGACGCGCAGGCGGGTGAACTACCGGGCCGAATTCGAGGGTCCCGCGCTCACCCAGCTCATAGGACTGCCGCAGGCTGCTTTCGACGCGCTGGTCGAGCGGGTCGCGGACCTGGTCCGGGAACCGTGGGACGCGGAGGGCGCTGAGCGGATCGGCATTTTCGACATTGCCTGGATCGCCTAACCGCGTCCGGCGCAGGTGCCCGGCTCCGAGGTCGTCCCTGCGCCAGCCCTCGGGCTTCGCGCAGCGCGTCCTGACGCGGTGCAGCGCGGGCTGAACCCGCGTGGCCAGGTCGGCGTCGTCTCGCAGCGGGCGGAGCAACTCGCGCATTACGTCGGACTTGTCAGCACCCGCGCGGGCCGCGAAGTTGCCGAGGAAGCCGTGCATGGTGGCGGCCAAGTCAACCGTGAATCGCGTGAGTCGTGGCCATGCATCCTGGGGAGCTTGGCGGGCATCGGTGCCCTGACTCTCCGGGCGATACTGTCCTTCATGCACACTCCCAGGGCCAAGTTCCTGCCAGTCGAAGTGGTAAGCGGTGCCCAGAATGTGCTGCAAGGCGCGCGCTTGGATGGTGGTGGCCAGCGACACGAACGCGGCAGCTGCTTGGCTGGCTGGCCATATCCGCTAGTACCTTCGGGGCGCCCCCAGTAGGATTCGAACCTACGCACACGGCTCCGGAGGCCGTTGCTCTATCCCCTGAGCTATGGGGGCTGGCGCGATTGCCGGGCAGACACAGGCCTGCGCGGCCGAAGACACAGTACCAGTCCCAACCAGTCGCAAGTATCTCCGGACACGGGACCGGATCTGCGCGCATCATCTCGGCGAAGCCGATAGCCTCACGCGGGTGACGCAGGGACTGGGCCGGGTGCTGGTGGTGGATGACGACGAGGTCATCCGCCAGCTCATCGCCGTCAACCTCACGCTTGAGGGGTTCGACGTGGTCACGGCGGTCGACGGGCGCGATTGCCTCGAGAAGGTTGTCGAGGTCAGCCCGGACGTGATCACCCTTGACGTGATGATGCCGCGGCTGGACGGCTGGGTCACCGCGACCCAGCTGCGCAGGAACCCGGAAACCGCGGGCATCAAGGTCGTGCTCATCACCGCCCGCGCTCAGGAGGACGACCGGCACCGGGGTCGGCAGATCGGCGTCGACGCCTACCTGACGAAGCCGTTTGACCCGGCCGAGATGATCCGCGTCGTCCGGGAGCTAGCCGGCGCCCCGACCAGCGCGTTTGATTAACGGGCCCGAGGAACGCCAGGCCAGCTCACCGGGATCTAGCCTGGTCGGGTGATTCCCGCCGACCTCAGCGCCGAGTTGGCCAGCGCGATCAGCGCGGCCATTGCGGCCGGAGACCTGCCGCCCGGCGCCGCGCGGCTGAGAGCCAGCGGGACCTGGCGGCCTGCACCCCTTGGGCCCGTGCGTCCTGGGCCCGTGCGTCCTGAGACCGTGCCCGGCAGGTCGGCGGGGAGCTACGCCACCTCGCTTCCGTTCGGCCTGGCGCGGCTGGCTGGACAGGAGCCCGCGGCCGTCGCGGCGCGGCTGGCCGGGGCGCTCCGGCCAGCCGATTGGATCAGCTCCGCGGAGTCCACCGGTGACGGCTACCTGACCATCGAGGTGACCGGCGCGGCGCTGGCCAGCCTGGCCGTGCGCATCACCAGGGCGGAGCTTTCGTGCGCCCGCAGCGACGCGCTGGCCGGCGTGACCCGGGCCGCCCCGCCGCTGCCCGACCTGGCCGCGGAGCCGGGGTGGCGGCAGGCCTGGCGCGATCAGGCGGCGGCGCTGGCCGGTCGGCTTGCGGCCGCGGCGGGCGCGACGGTGGTCCCCGGCCCGCAGCCAGAACTATCCGGCTCCGGCCGCCCCGCCGGTCCCGATTCGGTGGCGGACGCTGTCGCGTACGCCGGCGCCGATGCGGTTCGGTACTGGCTGGCCAGGATGCCGACCGGCCGGACGGGGGGGCTCGGCCGCGAGATCCCCGTTACATCCGATCTGGCGTACCCCTGGTATCTCGTCAGCTTTGCGCATACCGATGCCGCCTCCGTCCGGCGCTGGGCGGCGGACCTGGGGCTGCGGCGTGCCGAGCCGGACGGCTGGCTGGCTGGCCTGCTCGGCGAGCCAGCCGAGCTTGCGCTGCTCACGCAGCTATCCTGGCTGGCCGAGCGGGTCGCCGGCGCCGCCCGCCGCGGCCGGCCCGCCGAGGTGCCTCGTTATCTGGAGGAACTCGCGGCGGCCTGGCTGGACTGCCGGGAAAGCTGCCCGGCGCTGCCGTTCGGCGGGCGGGCGGCACCGCGTGACCAGGCCGGGATCAGCGCCCGGCTCTGGCTTGCCGACGCGACGCGCACCGTGCTCGCCAGCGGGCTGGGCCTAGTCGGGGTGGCGCCGCGCGAGTGGCTGCCGGCAAACGCGAGGACCGCTTCGGTAGTCTTATGAGGAAGACGAGGTTGAGCGTCTCCGAAACGGGTACTGCATGCCGTGTAAGCCCCCTGGATGTCGACAGCCGCGACACGGCCTTCGGAGCCCGGGCGCCAGTCGGCATCTCTTAACCTTGACTGGCGCGAGCGTACCCGCGGGCGTGTCGGCAGACCCTAGCCAGTTACGTCCTGACCAGGCACGCCATAGCGGTCGACCCCCTTGCGGTCGTAAGGGACAGCTCTGAAGGAATGCCGTGGGCCCCATTGGTGTTAAGCTTGTAGCTGCACCAGATGCCCCGCTGCGGGGAGAGGTGCTCGCACGCGCTCCAGCCGGTCAGCAGTACGGCGGTCGGCGGTGTGCGGCTTCTACTGACATTTACCTGTTGCGAGGATTCCACGTACACCCGGTCCTGACCAAGGGCCTGGATACCAGCGAACCACGTACCAGACAGTCGGACACATGCCGCATTGCGGAGGTTCGGGATACTCCGAGACGACGGGCCTTGCAGAGCGGCGGGGCCTGGAGAGCGGCAAACGCCGCGGACAACACGCGACAGCGGGCATCGGTCGGCCGCACCTGTGGCCGGGCCCGCACCCCTGGGAAGGACCCCTAGTGAGCGAAACCATCGATCTGTTCTCCGGCTCTTCT
>Ga0209839_10001929_pt1 | contig 10409 bp, 7 predicted proteins | sample OrgsoiDNA2013050_FD_185800 | JGI IMG/M metagenome (GOLD analysis project Ga0209839, IMG submission 185800) | Permafrost soil microbial communities from the Arctic, to analyse light accelerated degradation of dissolved organic matter (DOM) -... | ecosystem: Environmental > Terrestrial > Soil >... | reverse complement strand
ACTGAACTGCGTTGAGCAACCGGGTCGGTCGCCGAATTGAGCAGTCGGTACGCGACACGAGGAGAGAATGATGACTCTATTCGAACTCGACAGTGCCTCAATTCGTGACCGGGCATTACTCGACAATCCATGGAAAGAGACGAGGAAGCAACGATGAGCAGCGAGAACCCAGGTACCGTGGTGAGGTGAGGCTCCTGACTTCTTCGACTCCAACGGCTTCCACGCTGATCGTGGACGATCGGCAAGGCGGCTTAGCGACCTGATCACCCTCTCCATCTACCGATCACCAGGAAGAGCAGATATTGACCCATTACCGCTCATTTCCTCAAACGCCCCCAGAGTGTGCAGCGACGCCTTTTGCGTCTCGGAAAGACCCCTGATGCCCGTGATATTGAGCCGCTCGTAGGGTCGATCCCGACGCAGCGTTTGCAGATGCTCACCACTCTCGAGGTCCCAGATCATGATAGCCCCGTCATCGCCGCAACTGGCCAACCTGCTGCCATCGGGGCTCACCTTGAGCGCGTGCACCGTTCCCTGATGCGCCTCTTGCACCCTCACACACTCGCCACTCTGGACCTCCCACCAGCACAGCATGCCATCACTGCCTCCACTGATAAGCAGCTCCCCACTCGGACTCCAGGCCACCGCAGAGGCCACCCCAGGATGCCCCGCCAGGGCTTGCACCCGCTTCCAGCTGTGCGCTTCCCACACGAAGATCTGTCCGCCCTCTCTGCCACCACCAACAGTGGCCAGCCGCATCCCATCCAGGCTCCAGGCCACGCTCATAACAACCCCGTCATGTCCTGCCAGCCGCTGCTGCTGCGTGCCATTTCTGGCGTCCCACACATACACATAGCTATCATCGCCTGCGCCGACCAACCAAGTCCCATCCAGACTCCAGGCGACTTGACGAATTAAGGTCGGCTGCTGCGTCTGCCCAACCCAGCGGCGGGTGCCTGCTGGCATCTCCCACACCTGCACTCCCCGCAGATGGCTCCCGCAAGCCAGGAGGTGTCCATCGGGACTCCAGGCGATACCTTGGAAGAAGGTGTCGCCTGCGTCAGGGTCCTGCAGCACCTGTAGACACACGCCCGTGGTTGGGTCCCATAGCCTGACGCTACCATCCAGGCTCCCGCTGGCCAGGAGGCGTCCATCCGGACTCCACCTTACCCCTTGCACAATCCAACCATGTCCACGCAACTCTCTGGGTGATGTCGCGCTGGCTTCATCCCAGAGCGTCACTAGCGTGTCCGCACCGCCACTGGCCAGAAACCGCCCATCCGGTCTCCAGTCAAGGTCGAAGAGGGAGGCTGCGTAGCCCTCAATCATGCGAAGACGCTGTCCACTGTCCACGTCCCAGACCAGCAGGGTGCCATCGTCGCTGCTACTGAGCAGGGTGCGGCTGTCGGAGGTGAAGGCAATGGAGTAGATGACGGCGGTATGCCCATGCAGGATCGTCCGCGATCTCCCCTCTTTGATGTCCCAGAGCCAGATCGTGTGATCAAAGCTGCAACTGGCCAGGGTGCGTCCATCTGGGCTCCAGACCACGCGCAACACCCGGTCCGTATGCCCCGAGAACGTCTGGAGACAGCCTCGGCTTCCCATATCCCACAGCTTGACGGTGCCATCAAAGCTCGCGCTGGCGAGCAGTGTGCCATCGGGTGCAAAGGCCAACCCTGTCACCCAGTGGCTATGTCCTGAAAGTCGCTGCACATGGGTGCCAGGCTCTGATATCTCGGGCTCCCTCACCCAAATGTCTCCATCAGCGTAGCCACTGGCGAGCAGCCTCCCATCGGGGCTCCAGGCCAGCGACCACATCGTGCTGCCCTGAACGGAAAGCCGCTGTACGTTCATGCCACTCTGAGGGTCCCAGAGCTCAAGGGTATCACCCCCGCAGGTGGCGAGAAGGTGCCCATCAGGAGCGAAGGCCATAGCATTGATAACTCCGGTTTGCCAGTCCGCCCAGAGCAGGGTACCACTAGCGACGTCCCAGAGCTTGACCGTGTTATCCCAACTCGCGCTGGCAATGTGGCGTCCATCTGGGCTGAACGCAAGAGCAAGCACAGCAGCGATGTGGGCCAGCCAGACTCGATGCAAGGTTCGGCCTGCCCCGGCCCACACCCGCACTTCCCCCCGCCAACTGGCAGCGGCCCAGTACTGCCCACTCTTGCTTGTGGCAACCACTGTGATAGCATCGAAAGGTTCGGTGAAGACGCTGTCCTGGAGAACCGCTCCCGAAAGCCGCGCATCTTGCATCTCGACACCTTGCAGAGACACGCCACGCAGGGCAAGACGAGAAAGATCCAGGCCACGCAAATCCCCACGTAGCATACGCAGTAGCGCCACCAGATTGGCCGGTGCATAGCCCTGGGACTTCTGGTCCCGGCCGCGCAGGTCGTCGAGCAACCACAGGAAGCGCGCCTCCAGGTCAGCCTGCCCCCGGTACGTGCTTTGCAGTTGAGTGAGCAGTGGGGTCAAGAGGAGGTGCTCCTGGATCTCTCGCACGTATTCCTTCGCCTGAGCCTGGCATAGCCCATACGCGATCAGGCCATCCAGATGCCCTTGCTCAATCTCGTAGCTCGCCTGTGCAATGAGCCGCGCCGTCGTATACTCCAGCACCACCGACTGCAGCGTGAAGCTTCCCGCCTTTTGCCCCCGCTCAATCAAACTGCGGCGGCCCAGCCCGTCAAGAGCTTCCAGCACGTACATAGGAGTCATCGGTGTGCTGAGGACGGCCAGCACCTCCTCCAGTCTCACCGGCTCGCGCAGAATGGCCAGCCAGAACAGCATGCTCTGTTCAAGCGTCGAGAGGCGGGCGAATTGCTCCTCCAGCAGTTCCCGCACACCCCCAAAGACCACCTCGCCCTGCTCCAGGAACGGGACAATCTCACCCCCGAAGAGCTCCACGATAGTCTGCGCTACGATCTTCAAGGCCAGCGGGTTGCCCCGGTACACTTCGACCAGACGTACGCGGTCGTGCGGGGAACCCACCACATCTTTCTCCGTCAGGAGCTGAGTGCCTGCACGGCCGTCCAGCCCTGCCAGACGGAAGGCGCGCACCGGCGAGCGGCTGCCTTCCAGTGGCACGAGGTCGGCCGGTTTCTCCCGGCTGGTCAGCAGCAAGCAACCCTGGTGTGCTGTCTCGCTTATCTGGCGCAGGAGTCGGGCATACCCCTCAAAGCCTGCCCGTATGCGGCCCGTACCCGTGCCTTCCTCCAAGAGCATCTCCAGATTGTCCAGCACCAGGAGCACCCGCTGGCCACGCATCTGCTCCACCAGGAGACGAAGGCGTTCTTCGAGAGAGTCGGGCATGCCCCGTACCAGTTGCGGGGCCAGCACCTGCAAGCACTCATCCAAGAGCGCGGAGCATTCGGGGGCATCACGCAGGGAGCGCCAGATGACCACCTCGAACTGGCTCGCCACCCGGTGCATCAGGGTGACCGCCAACGCCGACTTGCCGATGCCGCCCATGCCCAGCACACTCACTACCCGGCAGCGCTCCTGGACCGCCCAGCGGGAGAGCAGTGCCAGTTCCTCCTCGCGCCCATAGAAGCTGGGCACGTCCAGCGCCTCGCCCCAATCCACCCGCGGCTTCCCCAAAGCCGGAAGAGCACTGACACGGTCAGTGCCACGGATCTGTTCGTCCCCGATGTCCACCAGAGGGGATGCGTGCTGACTGAGCAGCTCGCGCAGCCACAGCTCATCCAGGAGCACCTTCTGATGAGCTGCATGCCAAAGCGCCCGGATCTCCTCGGTCTCGCGCCCGGCGGCAAAGACTCGCTGCCGCAGACCCAGGGCAATGAAGGCTTTGAGATGCTCGGCTTTGGGATAACTCTGGCCGATCTCCCACCCCCCGATCGCGTTGCGGGAGACCCCGAGATGGTCAGCCAGTCCGGCCTGGGTCAGCCCGGTCGCCGTGCGCAGCGTCAGCATGAGCTTCCCGAAAGCAGAGTCCTGCTCTCGATACGACGATTTCTTCACGAGTCGTCTCCTTTCCGCACGACGACCCGCCCGAACTAGACCATGCCAGGTGATGCCAGGTGAGATGACAACCGATGAACGGTGATTTCCTCAGCTCCCACTGGTATACTGGTGTGTGTCGGGCGTGCGTACCACTCAGGTCAACGCCTGTCCGGGGTGTATGGAAAAAGCAATCAGGCAACTCCATACCCCCTCTTTTCCCTGCTCTCTTTCTCTCCAGAGCAAGGATTCTCACCCTCTATTCTAGCAGGTTTGCACACAAACCACATCCTCTCACGCACCTTTGCTTCCTCATGCGTTTGACTGCCAGCCGGGAAAGCAAGGTGAGATGATGGGTGACCTGCCAGCTGATGCCCAGTGCGTTCTGCATCGCGTCCTTCTATACTTTTCGTACTGGGTGTTGGATGCACTCCACGCGAGTCCACCCTGATTGAAGGCGTTCGCACATCTGCTGATCGCGAAACACGAGAACCGGTTCTGACATCAGAGCAGAGCCAGAGAAAGGGAGACGTTCATGCCATACTTTACTGTTGGGAAAGAAAACACGATGCCTATCGATCTCTACTACAAGGACTGGGGCTCCGGGCAACCCGTTGTCTTCAGCCATGGCTGGCCGCTCAATGCCGACGCCTGGGACGACCAGATGATGTTCCTCGTCTCCCATGGCTATCGTACCATCGCTCATGATCGGCGCGGCCATGGACGATCCAGCCAGCCCTCGGGTGGCAACGATATGGATACCTACGCTGACGATCTCGCCGCGCTCATCGCCATGCTCGATCTGCGCGACGTGATCGTGGTCGGTCATTCCACCGGGGGCGGCGAGGTGACCCGCTACATCGGTCGCCATGGGACCTCGCGCGTCGCCAAAGCGGTGCTAGTGGACGCGATTTCGCCACTGATGCTCAAGACCGAGGCCAACCCGGTCGGCACGCCCATCGAGGCCTTCGACGCCCTCCGCGCTAGCATCAGCGCGGATCGCTCGCAGTTTTACAAGGATCTGAGCGCCCCTTTCTACGGTGCCAACCGGCCAGGTGCCCAGGTGTCGCAAGGCACCCGAGACATGTTCTGGCTGTGGTCGATGCAGGTCGGACTCAAAGCTGCCTTCGAATGCATTAAGGTCTTCTCCGAGACCGATCTCACCGAAGACCTGAAGCGGTTCGACGTTCCGACCCTGATCATCCACGGTGACGATGACCAGATCGTGCCGATCGGTGCCTCGGCCATGCTCTCCTCGAAGATCGTCAAAGACGCCACCCTGAAAATCTATCCGGGTGCTCCCCACGGCCTCCCTAGCACGCTCAAGGAGCAGCTCAACGAAGACCTGCTGGCTTTTCTGAGGTCCTAGACCTGGCAGCGTTGTGTCGCGGAGGTCTAAGCAACTGACCCCACGACACAACGTATCCTGTCCCGAAAGAACGTGAGATCATTCCATCTACAAGCTATGTCTGTGTGATGTGTTGAAGCGTTCGTTTTTCGTGAAACGAGCCGCTATGCATTGAACCAGTGGGAGCATGCGAGGGAAGCATCGTATGGAGGAAGCGTCTCACCGCATGCCAGAAAGGAAACGCAAGATATGAAACAGAGTCAGGGACAAGAGAGGGGAGCAAGCAGGCTCCGTCTCCTGTTTGGAACAGTGATTGTAGGCATCGTTCTGGCCGTGCTACTTGAAGTGATTGTCCAATTGTTGCCTCCGCACTACAGTCCTCTCAGTCAGTCACAAAGTGATCTGGCCGTGGGTCCGTATGGCTTCCTGATGGCGCTCGGTTTTGCCATTGAAGGCGTGCTTCTGCTCGTGTTTATCACCGGCTTTGTGCGCGCCGTCCCGAAGGAGGCGCAGTCTCGCAGTGGCCTGATCCTGCTGGGCATCGCGGCCTTTGGGAAACTGGTCATTGCATTGGCGGCCACGGACCTCACGGCACGTCCTCACACGATCCATGGCGCGATTCACGCCCTGGCGGCGGTGGTCTCCTACTTCTGTGGGGCACTCGGTCTCCTGCTGCTCGCGCGTGCCCTGCGACGTGACACCCATGTGCGCCCCTCTGCGCGTTTTCTGGTCGGACTGGCAAGCGTAACGCTCGTCTGGACGGTGATCGTCATTGGTACGCTCGTGGTGTCCTCCCAGATCGGTGTCTGGGGGCTGCTCGAACGCATCGCGACAGGTCTGTACCTTTTGTGGGTACTCATCGTCTCGCTCGGCTTGTGGCGCGCTCCCTCCCTGGAGGAAACGCGAGAGCAAACCACCTTCTCTCACTCACCCGGTAGGATCATAAGCGAGAGATAGCATTTTGAGAGCTTCGCATTGTCGATTCCATCAGCAGACCTCATAGGCCGACAGAAGGAGAAATATATGCTCGATCTCCATACGCTGGCGATCATGGCCCACGCACTCAGTGCAACGGGAGCGTTCATCGTTGGCATCGTCTTACTTTTTCAAAGCAAGACGCTTCAGCAGTTGCAATTAGCCAGAGCAGTTGTCGTGCTTCTCGTGCTGATGGAGGTGTTTCTCGTCATTGCCATCATATCGCATTTCAATAGTTTACCAACGATTAAGCAACTCATCTTTGGAGGACTGGCCATTCTGCTCTTGTATATCATCTGGCGTGCGGTACAAGCCGTGTCGGTCCTGCGAGACCAGCCTGCAAATCAAGGAGCCGTCATTGGCCATATCGGATTTGTTCTCATTTCCCTCTTTGATGGTTTTGCTATTGTCAGTGCTATTGACTTACAAGCTCCTGGATGGCTGGTCGCGGTCATCGCTGTGGGTGCAGTCGCGATTGGCATTTCTGCGATCACTGTACGAAAAAAGACACTGACCAGTGCGTAACTTTTCTCAGATCGGCAAATAGGACGTATACACGATTGCTTTGATTGGAGGCATCCCATATCTAAGAAAACGATCAGCATCCTTTCCATTGCTCAAAGGAGGTTCTATGAACATTGCGAAGCGTCTTCTGATCATGATAGGCAGAGATGGAGCTCGACCAATCAAAGAAGGGTCCATGAACATTGCAGAGAGTATTGTCATCGTGACGGGAGCATCAAGCGGCATTGGCGCAGCGACCGCACGAGAACTGGCGCAACGAGGAGCAACGGTGGTCCTGGCTGCTCGTCGTGTCGAAGAACTCAATAAGATGGCCACCGACCTCACCCAGGCGGGCCACAGGGCGCTGGCGGTTCCCACTGATGTGGGAAGCCGCCAGAGCATCGATCACCTCGTGGCCCAAACCGTCGAAGCCTACGGTCGTGTTGACGGGGTGATCAATGTCGCAGGGATCGGGGGAGCAGGCATCATTGAACACGCCAGCGATGACGTGCTCGAACAGATGGTGATGATCAATCTGCTCGCTCCCGCCCGTCTCATCCAGGCCGCCCTGCCGTATATGAAACACGATGGCAGCGCGGCCATCGTGAACATCGGCTCCATTGCCGGAGAGATGGGCACCAGTGGCATGTATTCCGCAACGAAGTTTGGGCTGCGAGGACTCAGCGACTCCCTACGGCGCGAACTGTGGGCCAGGCGCATTGCCGTCTCGCTGATCGAACCCGGCTACATCCGCACCGCCCTGACGGCCCAGGTGAAGGGCGCACTGCCCGGACCAGAGATCGTGGCCCAGGCGGTGGCCAGGGTCCTGGAGCGCCCCCGGCGCGCGTTGGTCGTCCCTTCCTCCTGGCGCCTCATGCTGCTCGGCGTCCGTTTCTTTCCGGCTATCGCCGACAGACTGTTCGGAAGCGCGCGGGGACAAGCGCGCATCCATAGTGGCGGGTGAAAGGAAAAGAGTATGCCCACACCCAGTAACGGTCGTCGCCTGCAGCTCGACCCCCATATCCTGGACTTCCTCAAGGTGCAGACCGCCCAGGGTGGGCCTCCTCTCTATACGCTCTCGGCAGCTTCCGCACGCAAGGCCCTTATCAGCATCCAGAGGTCAGTTACCGTTCTAACGTTGCCAGCCGCGAGTTTGGACCGCACCATTTATAGCGGTCCGACTGGTGAGATTTCGCTGCGTATCATTCGGCCACAGGGTGAGAGTGGAGCCCTTCCTGGCGTCATGTACTTCCACGGAGGTGGGTGGATGCTCGGTGATAGAGAGACCCATGATCGCCTCGTGCGTGAGATCGCTACTGGTGCGCGGGCGACCGTGGTGTTCGTGGAGTATGCGCGCTCTCCGGAGGCCAAATATCCCGTCGCCACCGAGCAGGCCTACGCCGCGACAGCATGGGTTGCTGAACATGGGGCATCAATTGGAGTCGATCCGTCGCACCTGGTGGTCGCGGGCGACGGCGTGGGAGGCAATCTGGCCACCGTCACCACCTTGCTGGCCAAGGAACGGGGAGGCCCACCGATCGATTTCCAGATTCTCTGGTACCCGGTGACAGATGCGAACTTCGAGACGCCTTCGTATCGAGCGTTCGGAGCCGGCGGGTACTGGCTCACCCGCGAGACGATGCGGTGGTTCTGGGATAGCTATGTACCAGCACCAGAGCGCCATGAGTTCACCATCTCACCACTACAGGCATCGCTCGAGCAACTCCGAGGACTCCCGCCAGCACTCATCGTGACCTGCGAGCAGGATGTTGTGCGTGACGAGGGGGAAGCTTATGCCCACAAGCTGATAGCGGCAGGCGTGCCGGTGGTAGCAACGCGGTATCTAGGGGCGATCCACGACCTCGCGCTGCTCAACCCGATTGCGGGGTCACCCCCGGCACGCGCGGCTCTTACCCAGGTCATTGACACGCTGCGCGCAGTTCTGTCAGAAAGACATCCATGAGGCCGTGATCAGGGGCAAGAGGGGCATGATCTCGTTGAGTGCGACCGCTCAGCAGGTTCGCCAAGAGGGTGCGATCAGAGGAACAGCCACAAGATGGAAGAGATACAATAGTGATGGAATATCGCGATGCGAAGAGTTGTCCGTGAATATGACAGGAGGAAGGTGAGAACCATGAACGAGCCAACGACCTCTGGAACGCCGCCCTCGGTTGAGGGCATTGTGAGCAGACCCAGTCCGTTTGCTGTCGGGGAGGCAGTGGAACGCCTTCGGGCGGCCATCCACAGCCGAAACCTGACCCTCTTTGCCCACATTGACCATAGTGGTGAAGCGAGACGCGTCGGCCTGACGATGCAGGAGGCCCACGTGCTGATCTTTGGCAATCCGAAAGGTGGTACGCCACTCATGATTGCCTCCCCGCTCATGGCGCTCGATCTGCCCCTCAAAGTCCTCATCTGGCAGAGTGCGGATAGTCAGGTCTGGGTGAGTACGACGAGTACGGCCTACCTGAGAGGGCGCTACGCCCTCCCGCAGGAACTGGCGGGCAATCTTGCCGTCGTTGATGCCGTGATTGAGCAGGCGCTCACACCATAACAGTCCTGGGATACACCCAGGCGAAAGGCAGGATCCATGGAACCACCACGATCTCTGGCAGGTTCGCAGGCAGAATTCGATGCTGCGGCAAACACGCAACCATCATCTGTCCATCCTTTGCCGAGCAAGAAGGTCAGCGATCACCTGCGCATGCCTTTTCTTACGTCCTTTTTTCGATTTCCACATGCGCACCTGGATCTGGTGGCCCAGTCTACTTGTGTAAATAAGTGATGTTGCCTACAATATTAAAGAACGAACGAAATTCCGAGAGGGAATTTCTCATGTCCAGAAGCAAACGTTCACGGCGTGATAGAGAGATGCAATATGATACCTAAAGCACTTACGAAGTAGCACTATTGTAACAGAAACGGCAGTGTTCGTACATGTCGTTTGACACATAAACCGGCTCTGACACTACTTTGGTGATAAGCTCATCAGTAAATCTGAAAGAGCACAAGTGAAAGTAATCATCCTCCTTGCTTGTTCTCACTAGAAAAAGAGAAAGAGAACAAGTCGCTTTCACATATGAATATGTCTCAATTGTTGTCTCTGGGTGATGGATTAGAACTGACCCACCTGGAAAGAGGAGATGATCACCTTCGCCTCCATGTCACTTCCACCTCAAGCAGCTGTTCTTGTCCCGTCTGTGGGCAACCAGCGACACGCCTGCATAGTCGATACCGCCGTGTGGTCAAAGACCTGCCCTGCGCTGGTCAGCAGGTCCAACTGATCCTCCACGTTCGTAAGTTCTTTTGCGATACTGCTGTCTGCGAGCGAAAGATTTTTGCCGAACGCTTGCCCCAACTGGTAGCTCCGTGGGCACAGATGACCACGCGATTGTGTGAGGCCATTGCCACCATTGGGCTGGCAACCTGTGGCCGATTAGGGGCACGATTGGCCTCGCATCTGGGGGTTGCAACCTCCTGGATGACGGTGGTTCGCCGAGTGATGGCTCTACCCACCACCCCTGTGGAGGACGTTTCTTGCCTAGGCATTGATGATTTCTCGTTTCGACGTGGCAGAACCTTCGGCACAGTCCTGGTGGATTTGGCTACCCACCACGTCATT
>Ga0209839_10001928_pt1 | contig 10415 bp, 9 predicted proteins | sample OrgsoiDNA2013050_FD_185800 | JGI IMG/M metagenome (GOLD analysis project Ga0209839, IMG submission 185800) | Permafrost soil microbial communities from the Arctic, to analyse light accelerated degradation of dissolved organic matter (DOM) -... | ecosystem: Environmental > Terrestrial > Soil >... | reverse complement strand
GCCCGTCCAGCCACCTTGCGCTCGGCTGTCAATACCTGGTTCAGGTGATCGATTCTGCGCGGATCCCGCCCGGATCGGAAGCGTAGACCTGCGGTCTTGCCGGAGGAGGTGTTTGTCGGCAGGCGCGTCTAGGGTCAGGGCAAACGCCGACACCTGAAGGTCGAGACCTACGGGTTCGAGGACCACTGAGTTGAGATACGAGCCAAACCCGAAGCACAAGGAGCCCTGGCAGCGAGGGGCCAGAGGATCGCTGTGCCCGCGAGACGCTGACGGTGCGGCGTTGCTGGCCGCCAGCGAGCCTGACCCGAACCACCCAGGCAAGCGTTACGCTACGGACGGTCGTCGCGCATACTGTGGCCATGAGCACTCTCCTGGGCGCTGGCACGGCTTTCCGATTGAGTGGCGGAAGGTTCCGGCGAAGATTCGCGACGGATGGCTGGCGGACCGCCGCGTCACGAAGCGGGGCATAAGAGAGTTCTGGTGAGTGCCATGGCCTTCGGCAACTGGGAGATGCAGGCGGGTGACCCGGCTGTCTTCGCCTTTAAGCTTGCGTTCCTGCGGGATCCCCATGGTGACGACGACCCTGCCACTCCCGAAGAGCGCGAGTCTTGGGGTGCCTTTTCAGTGTGGGCGCACGGCGAGAATCTCTGCGCTCATATCGAGCAGGGCGAGATCCTAGATTCAGCGCACTGGTACATGTTGCCGCTGATCGAGTGGTTTGTCGACAACTGGGACGCGCTGCTGCATGAAGAGCGGCTGCCACTCTCGAACGTCGGACTGTCCGCTGCGGAATCTCTCAGCCGCTCCCGCAGACCGCCGCTCTCGCTCAAAGAAGAAGTGGATGAGTTCGAGTGGCTAGATGCCTGGTCAGCGTGGTGGGGAAGGCATTGCGTGCGGTCCGGCCGTGAAGGCGGGCTCTTTCCAGACCTATATCTACGCCGTTACCGGGACCACCTGGAACTATCGACCGGAGCCGAGCGTACTCTGGGGATACCGGACGAGTACGTCTTCCTTTCTCCCAACAGGATTTACCGCGTAGATCCTGTCGTTGTCGCGGATGCGCTGTTCGCAGTTCTGCGTGCCGCCACCCAGGAGTTGCGACGGCGTCTTCCCGAGTCGTCTCGCGTCGAAAGACTCGACGTCAAAGTGGGAGGCCTAGCCGCACCAGAGCGTGAAACCACTCGCATGGCATGGCTGGCCGGTCTCGGGGACGACCTGGAGAGGTATGCGCAGGTCGCAGGTGAAGTAGACCACTCCCTTGAATCGGTCTCTTCTGAGATTCGCGAACAAATATCTGGCGCCAGGCGCTCAACGCCGCTACTTGTTGATGGCAGCGCGTATGCTCGGCTGCTATATGGAGCTATCAGCCCAGAAACCACGCTGGCGGACGTCGCCACGCTAACGAAACTGATCGTCGATAACTACGTTGATGACGCTACTCCGTGGTTGTCGCGACTAGACCTACAGCTTGATGTGGCGGAAGTAAGCCAACTGACGCCGGGTGAGCAAGGGGACTGGCTCGGTGAGCAGGCTTGCGAGTTGCTGCGGGGTGACGATGGTCATGATGGGTGGGTCGACATTCACCGGACTTTGCAAAGGCTGCAAGTCGCAGTTACGAAGATAGACCTTTCAGATGGTGAAGTTCGGGCCGTATCAATCTTCGGGCCGACGCAACTTCCGCATGTCTTCTGCAACCGCGGGACGCGCTGGGGCCAAAGCCTTGAAGTAGAGCGTTTCACGCTTGCTCACGAGCTTTGCCATCTGCTCCTGGACCGAGAGTACGGTGACGAGCTTGCTGTAGCCACGGGACCGTGGGCCCCGCAGGCCATCGAGCAACGTGCGAACGCGTTCGCCGCCGCTTTCTTGATGCCGACGTGGCTGCTCCGCGACGCTCTGAATCGCACCGCCCTGCAGGTGGATGATCCTGATGCGATCAAGGCGGTCAGCGCGACGATGCGAGTCAGCGGGTCATCGCTGATCGACCGGCTCTACAACCTTGGCGAGCTGACTTTCGACGATCGCATTCGGCTGCGCTCGGTTTGGCTTCCGCGCACCTAACCCGCGGGTCAGGTGAGTTCGATGGTGAGCTGGCTGACGAGGGTGTGCCACGTGCGCAGTTCCGCGGCGGTGGGCGCGAGGTCGTAGGCGTGGTGGTGCGCGGCGCGGGCCAGTCCAGTCCAGGCTTCCCGGGCTCGCTGCGCCGTGCCGATATCGGCGTAGGCGGGGAGCAGGAGCAGCTGTGCTCGCATGGGGCAGGAGGCAGCCTCGGGCAGGACGTTGGCCCAGTACTGGTCGAGGGTCTCTTCCAGCGCGAGGCGGATTAACCAGGCGCAAGCGCGCGGCCAGCAGCCCTGGGTGCCGGGGATGACGGTGTTCAGGAGGCGGTCGGCCTGGGTGAGTAGGTCGGCGGGAGTCACTGCCGGAGGCCCGCGGCGAGCCGGGCGGTGTCCTCCACGAAGCCCGTTAGGTCGCCTGCGTAGGTCGTGTGGGTGCCGGTCTTGGCCGCCCGGAACGCGTTGACCGCGTGAGGGCCGAATCTGCCGCGCAGCCTGGCGGCCACCTGGTCGCCGCGGCTGGCATCGTCGAACAGCGCCAGCGCAACGACCTGGTGCAGGGTCTGCGCTCTGGCCAGTGCCTGCTCGACCTCGGCGTGCCGCGTCCCGGCGGCGATCCGCCGGGCTCGCACGGTCTCATGGCAGGCGGCTTCCAGTGCGCTGCGGCAGAAGCCGGCGACGACGACGGCCCGAGCATCCTCGGGCAGTTCGGTAGTGCGCGCCAGTGCTCGTGCGTCATCGAGGTAACGGTGCACCGGGTCGTCGTTCCTCCGGAGTTCCACGATGGAGCGCTCGCGGCGCACGACTTCCCAGACGGTGGCGGGTAGCTGGAGGCGGCGGAGCGCCTCGGGAAGCCGGTCGTCGTGGGTGAACACGATCACCTGACGGTCGGCTGCGACCTGGGCGAGCAGGTGGGCGAGGCCGTCGACCTTCGAGGGGTCCATGGACTGGACCGGGTCGTCTATCACCAGGAACCGGAAAGGGCTATCGGAGGCGGTAGCGCGGGGCAGGAACAGCGCCAGCGCCAGGGCGTGCAGTTCGCCCTGGCTCATCACGCTGAGGGCGGCGCCCTTGACGCCGTCCACGGTGACGTCCAGGCTCACCCGGCGCTGAGTTGCCGAGCCTTCCAGCCGGATGGGGCCAAGCTCGACGTTACTTTCCTGGCGGAGGGTCTCCCAGACTCGGGCTGACATTTCCGCGAAAGGCGCGAGACGGGCGTTCCGGATATCCCGCCCGGCCGCCTTGAGCCAGGTCAGAGCGGACTTGAGGTGGGCCAGCATCGTGCCGGCGTGCTGGCTGGCCCGCGCTAATTCTGCCCATCCGGCCAGGGCGGCGGCGACGGGCTGCCAGGCCTCGCTCCGCTGCTGAAGCGCTCGGGCCGCATCGGCCCGCACCTGGTCGACGGCGGAAGCAAGTCCCGCGATCACCTGGCTCGCCTCGGCGCATAATCGCTGGTTGCTCCCGTCAGCGGCCAGCTTCGCCCACCGTTGCCATAGATCCCGCGCGACCGTGGCGTCGGCCTTACCGCCCAGGTCACCGGCCAGCGCGGCCGGCTCGGCCGGCACCATGGTCCGCAGCGTGCGGGATGCTGCCCGGACCGCCTCATGTGCGGTGTCGGCGTCGCGCGCGGCGTCGGCAAGTCGCGTGACTTCTATCCTGGCGCGGCTGGCCCAGGAGCCGTCGAGCGGGCGGCCCGCGCACACCGGGCACGGCTCGCCGGGATGATCGGCGTAGTGGTTCAGCGCGGTCGTGAGCAGACTGGCGAGACGCCGCGCATCTGCGGCAGGAGTGCCGGCCAGCCCGGCCACTTTGCGCTCGGCTGTCAACAGCAACTGGACGGCCTCGGCCACGGCATCGGAACCCGGCAGGGTGAGCGACGTGACCCGCTGGAGCCGGTCGGGCATCCCGTCGTCCGAACGCTGGTCCCCGACGGCTAGTGCCTCGATCGCGTCGAGGTCCGGCGTCCGGCGCCGCAGCGCAGCCTCGGCCCGGCGAGCCCGGTCGTCAGGGTCCGCGGGGTACTCGGGGTACGCGCTGAGCTGCTCCAGGAGATCGGGCAGCGCCTGCCGGGCCTTCTTGCTGGACTCGTCGAACTTCTTGCGGGCGTCGTTCAGCCGCCGTTCCGCGTCAATGAGCTGATCGAGCCCGAGGATCGCTTGCAGCGCGTCGTACATCTCGCTGGGTCGCCCAGCGACCAGCGTCCCCAGCTCGGAATAAGACAGAAACGGCCGGTAAAGCTCTAGCGGGACCGCCCAGCCGAGCGTCTCGACTGGCTGTCGCGGGCCGCCCGGCACCTGCGCGAATGCGGTCCCGCTCTCCAGAGCCGCATCGTGCGGCCATTCCCGGACGACGCTGGTCACGCCGCGCTGCCCGTCCGCGGCCAGGCCGACCGCTATTCGGGAATCCCCGCTCGTATGCAGATTCCGCCAGCCCGCCCGCCATATGACTGTGCGTCCCGACCAGCGCTTGTTGTCTCCGGTCAGAGCCAGCTCGGCCGCTTCGGCGAAGCTCGACTTTCCGGAGCCGTTGCGCCCGGCCACCAGCGTGAGCCCCGGCCCCGGATCTAACCGCAGGGTGACCTGCGGTCCAACCCCGCGGAAGCCCTCGACGGTGACAGCCCGGAGGTAGGTCGCCACCGGCTCATTCACCGCATCGCTGCCGGGCTGCGAGGAAGCCCGGCTTTGCCCGTCCGAGCTCAGCGCCGCGGCCAGGTCATCGTCGCCCAATAAGGACGCGACAACGAGATTGTCGACTGGGTCCGGCAGCTGGGCGCTCGAAAGCCGCTCAAGGATCAGCTGCTCGACAGTAGCAGTGCTCATGCCTATCCTCCCGACTCGCAAAAGGTACCGGTTGATACCGGTCTTTGAACACCGTTGCCGCAGAGTCACTACGGCGAGTCGTAGCTGCGGACCGGCTCTCTGCCGCTATGGTGCGGCGGGTGACCGCTGATGTGGGGTGCTGATCTGGATGTCAGCTATGTCTGGCATGGGGCTCGGGTGCCGCGAGGCCTGGAGGTCCTGACGGTGCACGGGTTCCTGATCTGCCCGGCCACCGGCCGGGCGCTGCTCCAGGAGCGCGACGGATGTTTCAATCTGCCTGGCGGTAGCCCGGATCCGGATGACGCGGACTTCTCCGCGACGCTGGCGCGTGAAGCTTCCGAGGAGAGCCAGGTGGTCGCGGCCGAGCTGACGTACCTGGGTTACCAGGAGGTCTGCCGGGCCGACCGGGCGCCGTCCGCGCAAGTTCGGCTGGCCGGCCTGATCGCCGAGTTCGGGCCGAGCCGCTGCGATCCCGACAGCGGCCGGTTACTCCGACGAATGATGTGCCCTCTGGCGCAGGTCCCCGCCGTGCTGGGCGGGGGCCCGGTGATGAAGATTCAGGTGGGGGTGGCCGCGCGGATAGCCGATCAGCTCTGGGGCGTCCCGGCCAGCGCGCCTGAGCCGGCGGGGTACGTGGACTGACGAGCAGCTCGCCAGCCAGCGGCCGGGTTGGCGCCTCGCACCGGCCGTGGCCGGGTAGGGTCGCCGAGCGTGGCTTCCCCTAACTTGCGTGGCGTGCGCGTCCTGGTGACCGGATCGACCGACGGCCTCGGCCTGGCCATGGCCGAGGCGCTGGTGGCGGCCGGGGCCGTCGTCGCCATCAACGGCCGCCGGAGCGAGCGGGTCGAAGAAACCGTCGCCCGGCTGGGCGGCCCCGCATCCGGCGTCCACCCCGTGCCGTTCGACGTCCGGGACGAGACGGCCGTAGCCAACGGCGTGGGGGTCGCGGTCGCGGCCCTTGGCGGCCTGGACGTCCTGGTCAACAACGCGGGAATCGGCATGCGCACGGTCAATCCGCGTTTCATCGCCGACCCCCAGCCCTTCTGGGAGGTGTCCCCGGAGGGCTTCCGGGCCGTCGTCGACACCAACCTCACCGGCTACTTCCTGGTGGCTCGCGCCGCCGTCGGCCCGTTGCAAGCCTCACCGTCAGGACGGATCGTGAACGTCAGCATGAACCACGCCACCATGCGCCGGCAGGGTTTCGTGCCCTACGGGCCGTCACGCGCCGGGGCGGAGGCGCTGTCGCTGATCATGACCGCCGACCTGGCCGAGGCGGGCGTGGCGGTCAACATGCTGCTTCCCGGCGGCGCCACGGCTACCGGCATGGTCCCCGATGGCGTCGACGAGGCAGCCCGCGCCCGGCTCCTGCAGCCCTCCGTCATGGGACCGCCCATCGTCTGGCTCTGCTCGCCGCAGGCCGAGGGCGTGAGGGGTGAGCGCATCGTCGCCGCCGAGTTCGACGACTGGCTGGCCGCCCGCGGCTGAACGCGGAGCCCAGTGCGACAGCGGGGCAACAGTATGAAAGTACGTATATCGGCTGCCTGGTCCGCGGTGAGCCTGCCATCAACGACGAGGCCGGCGGCATACGCAGGTAGCCGTAGATCTCCTGGCGAACCATGTCCGGGCTCCTGGACCGCAAGACCCTGCCCGGGCCCCGCAGGTGGGTCTTGACCTGGTCGTTACCGTCGGCGGCGGCCGGTTAAGCCGTCAGCCCGGCTCTGACGTTCCTCGGCGAGGTCAGGTTCCGGCGACCTCGGGCTCGGCGACCGTGCCGCGGTCGACAGCCTCGTCGAACCTGGATGGCGCCGCCCTCACTTCGCGGCGCGGCATGAGCAGCAGCGCGATCATGGAGAGCACGGCGCAGCCAATGATGTACACGCTGACCCAGGTGCTGGAGTTGGTCGCATCCACGATCGCGGCCGCGATCAGGGGCGCCGGGCCGCCCGCGATGAGCGAGGCGAGCTGGTAGCCGAGCCCGGCGCCGCTGTAGCGGGTGGCCGGGCCGAAACTTTCGGCGATCAGCGCCGCCTGCGGCCCGTACTGCATGTCGTGGAAGACCAGCGACAGCACGACGGCGAGCAGGATCAGCCCGCTGCTCTTGGTATTGAGCAGGCCGTAGTACGGGAAGGCAAACGCGGCGATGCAGACGATGCCGATCCCGTACATGCGGCGCCGGCCGATCCGGTCGGACAGATGGCCGAACAGCGGGATGCTGACGAGGCCGATGGCCGCGGCAACCAGGACATCGTTGAGCAGCGAATCCTTGGACAGCCCGAGGTGGTCGGTGCCGTAGGAGAGTACGAATGTGACGAACAGGTAGAAGGGCGCCTGCTCGGACATCCGGACGAAGGCCGACGTGGCGACTTCCAGCGGCTGTTCGCGGATGACCTGCCACACCGGCAGCCGGACGACCGCGCGCTCGCGTTTGACTTCGCTGAACGCTGGGCTCTCCACCACGCGCAGCCGGACGTACAGCCCGATCGCGACGAGCACGAGGCTCAAAGCGAAGGGCACCCGCCATCCCCAGGTGTTGAACCCGGAACCGGCGATGTGCCCGAAGAGCTTGATCATGCCAGTGGACAGCAACAGCCCGATGGGGACGCCGACCTGGGGCCAGCTGGCCCAGAAGCCGCGGCGGCGCTGAGTGCCCCACTCCATCGACAGCAGCACCGAACCGCCCCATTCGCCGCCGACGCCGATCCCCTGGAATATGCGCAGGATGACGAGCAGCAGGGGGGCGCTCACGCCGATCGCGGAGTAGGTGGGGACCACGCTCATCAGCGCTGTCGCGATCCCCATCAGCATCAACGTGGCGATCAGGGTGGCTTTGCGGCCCACCCGGTCGCCGAAGTGGCCGAAAATGATCGCGCCGATCGGCCGGGCCGCAAACCCGACGGCTTGGGTGCCGAAGGAGAGCAGGATGCCAGTGGCGTGGGTATGCGAGGGGAAGAACACGCCCGGGAAGACGAGGGCGGCGGCCGTGCCGTAGAGGAAGAAGTCGTACCACTCGACGGTGGTGCCAACTGTGCTGGCGACGACGGCGCGGAGACGGAGGAGGCGTATCGACTGGCCGGGGGCGGGGGAGGTCATTCGGGGTCCTCACTTGCTCAGAGAGAGCCAGATGCTGCCAAACACCTTCATCTGACCCCCTTTCCCAGTCAAGGCCCATGCAATCCTTTGCGGTCCCTCGCGGGCGGGTCGGCTCACACCGGCGTGGCCGCGAGAGTGGACAGCGCAGGCTCGAGGCCGCGGTCGAGGGCTGGCGGGTGGATGCCCCGGGCGAGGTCCCGCAATTCGACCAGCGTCTCCTTGGCGTTTCGGTGTGCCGCGTCGACGAGCATCCGGGTGCGTGCGTCGGCGTCCGCCCAGCCGGCCCCGTTACTGAGATTCTCCTTGATTTCCCCGAGGGTCATCGCCAGGGCCGTGAGGCGGACCTGGGCGCCGTCGTGCAGATCGCGCTCGATCCGGCGCAGCGTCGCGGCCGAGCAGCCAGCTGACCGCCATCTTCGGCTGGGGGATTTCCTCCAGCGAGCCGGGTTGGCTCATCGGCCGCGGTTACCGGTTCATCCCTGGCGCCGCGAGTAGCACAATCAAGATATGGAAGTGACAGCCCTCGAGCTGAACCAGCAGACGGCGGCGGTCCTGGCATGCGTCCAGGCCGGCGAGACGGTTACCGTCACCAAGAACGGCCTGCCCGTTGCCGTATTACGCCCCTATGGGCCGGATGATCCGGCGGTCTACCCCGTCGGGACGGATCCCATGGACGTAGCTGACACCGCGCCGACGTTCCAGGGGCGTCCCGACTTCTCCGAGCGGGTGGAAGACCTGGTCGCCGGATTCGGCTCCGATGACTGAACCTGTCCGCTGGGAGGGAGCGCGCCTTAGTGACTAGCCGGCCGTATGTCCTTCTGAGCTGTGCCGCGTCGATCGACGGCTACATCGATGACACCACCGAATCACACCTGCTGCTGTCCAATGACGCCGACTTCGACCGCGTCGACGAGGTGCGCGCCGGCTGCGACGCGATCCTGGTCGGCGCCACCACGATCCGCAAGGACAACCCGCGCCTGCTGGTGCGGTCCCAGGTACGTCAGGACGCCCGCACGGCACGCGGGAATAGCCCGACACCAGTCAAGGTCACCATCACCGGGCACGGCGACCTCGACCCCGCCGCAAAGTTCTTCGCTGCGGGCGACACCGGCAAGATTGTCTACGCTGCCTCACCCGCGCTGGACAAGACCCGCGAAAGGGTCGGCGCGGTCGCCAGCGTGGCGGACGCCGGCGACCCGGCCGACCTGCACCGCGTCCTGGACGACCTGCACGCACGCGGTATCGGCAGGCTCATGGTCGAGGGCGGCGGCACGATGCACACCCAGTTCCTGGCGGCAGGGCTGGCCGACGAGCTGCACCTGGTGATCGCTCCGTTCTTCGTCGGGGACCTGCGAGCCCCGCGCTTCGTCTCCGAGGGCACATTCCCCTGGAATCCTGGCCACCGCGCCCGGCTGGCCGAGGTCACCCAGATCGAGGATGTCGTCCTGCTCCGATACGCCCTGTCCGACAGGTATGACGGGCGAGGAGGCGCCGCGTGAGCGACTGGGACATCGTGTTGCGCGGCGGGCGCGTGATCGATCCGGAATCCGGCCTGGACGAGGTGCGGGACGTCGCCATCTCGGACGGCCGGGTGGCCGGGATCGGGACCGGCCTGGGTTCCGCGAGAGCCGACCTGGATGTCTCCGCCATGGTCGTGACCGCGGGTTTCATCGACCTGCACAGCCACGTGAACGGCATCCCGGGCCTCCGGCTGCAGGCCCTTGATGGCGTGACCACCGCGCTGGAGCTGGAAGCCGGCCTGACACCGGTGGACGCCGCCTACCGGGACGCCGCGGCGCAGGGACGGCCGGTCAACTACGGCTTCGCCACGTCCTGGGCCCTGGCCCGGATGGAGGCGGTCGGCGGGATCCCGCTGGACGGGAAGCTCGGCACGTTCCTGGCGAACATCGCGAGCCCGGCCTGGCAGCGCGCCGCCGCCCCGGAGGACATCACCGCGATGCTGACCCGGCTGTCGGCCGACCTGGCGGACGGTGCGCTCGGCATCGGCGTGCTCATCGGGTATGCGCCAGGAACCGATCCGGCCGAATACCTGCAGATCGCAGGACTTGCCGCCGAGGCGGGCGTGCCCACATTCACGCACGCGAGGGACCTGATCGAGATGGTGCCCGGTGCCGTCATCGACGGCGCCGAGGAGATCGTCCGCGCGGCCGGCGAGACCGGCGCCCAGATGCACTACTGCCACGTCAACAGCACGTCGCAGCGGCACGTCGACCGCGTACTGCGCCTCGTCGGGCGGGCGCAGGCGGCAGGAGGGCGGGTCTCCACCGAGGCCTACCCGTACGGGTCCGGCATGACCGGCATCGGCGCGGCGTTCCTGGCGCCCGAGCGGCTCGGCGAGCGCGGCCTCACGCCGTCCTCGCTCACCTACGCGCCGACCGGCGAGCGGGTGGCCAGCGAGGCGCGGCTCCGCGAACTGCGGAAGACTGATCCC
>Ga0209839_10001925_pt1 | contig 10425 bp, 7 predicted proteins | sample OrgsoiDNA2013050_FD_185800 | JGI IMG/M metagenome (GOLD analysis project Ga0209839, IMG submission 185800) | Permafrost soil microbial communities from the Arctic, to analyse light accelerated degradation of dissolved organic matter (DOM) -... | ecosystem: Environmental > Terrestrial > Soil >... | reverse complement strand
ACCAGAAACAGGAATCCCGCGTGCCCGAAAGGGCGTCGTGGCTGTCATAGCACGATTACACGTTTTGACCTCGGGGCCGGGAGGCCCGGTCGATGAGTGAAATGGCGATGTTTCGCCAACTGTGCCGGAAGCTTCGTCTGTTAGCTTTCTGTCGAATGTCGAAAAGAGTACAACCTCAAAAACCTTCGGGGTATGCTCTACTTGGAGGACGCGGGGCCAATTGGCCATTCCACATGACTTTCAACATGGAATCCAGCACCTGTTTCGTAGCCGGGTTCTCTGGGTCACCCAGCGCCCAGAGTTCCGCCGCCTCGCGCAATAAACGTTGGAGACCCTCGATGGACAGTCCGATGTCTTTAGCGCTCTTTTTGGGTGCAAGTGTAGCAAGACGTAAGCGCACTGTCAGTTGGCGAAACATCGCCATTTCACTCATTGACCCCTGCAGTGGGTTTTCCTCCCTGTGATTTCTTTCGCCTTCCAGGGAAGCGCTGAGCAAGAATCGAAGAGAGAACAGAAGGTCCCTCGACTGCTTCGCTCGGGATGACAAAAAGTAGGAGCTTAATCAGAGATTCCCTCGGGGAGGCTGTGCATTTTTCGCTTGGCTACGGACAGCTTGCGCCGGTGGGGTGGATTCTTTCGCCGTGTCGCGGTTGTGGGCTGGAACTCCGCGTAGGGCATGGCCTTAGGAGACGGGTGTGCTGACTGCGCTCATTACCTCCGTAACGTTTTAGGTCTTACCGTTTCGCATTACCCTTGAGCTTCTAACTTGTGTTTCCGAGGAGCTCGTTATCTCTGCCACGAACACATCGCAAGGTGCGCGTTCCGCCTCGGCGCGGGCATTTGTTCACAGTCTGAACATCCTCATCAAGTATGCGCGGATGTACGGCTACAGCCACAAACGCACTGAGGCGCAGTTTGAAGTTACCTGGAACGAACTGCAGCAGGGCCTGCCGACCACCGGCGACAGCGGATTTCTGCTGGGAGTTTCGGACAACAAGTTGCTGCTGGATGGCATTCCGCTGGAGACAGGCAACTCCGAGCGCAGCTTCGCTCAGTTGCTGAACACCGCGGGGCTGGCCAGCCTGCATTTTTCCAAAGACGTAACGGTCGAAGACTTCACACGGCTGGTGCGCGCGTTCACGGTTGCGGGATCGAAATCGCAGGATATTTCGAAAGCGATCAAGGAAGCGCTGGGCGGGAGCACGGGGAAACTCGGCAGCACCATCAAGGTCAACGAAGTGAAGTTTGTGGCGGCCGACCCGCTGACCGGCGATGTGAGTATCGCGGCGCAGATTGCAGCGCAGACGCTGGGACCGGAATTCAAGCAGTGGCTGAACGATCCGCAGAAGTTGTTGCAGTTGATCGCGGCCGCTGAGGGCGCGAATGCGGGCGGCGGACAGGGCGCGGCGGGCGGCGTTCCCATGGTTCCGTTGGGGAGCGCGCCGAATCCCGTGCCGGGACAAACGTTTGTACCGGCTACGGGAACTGGAACTGGAACTGGAACTGGGACTGGGACTGGGACTGGGACGGGGACGGGGACGGGCGTGGCTCCGGCGTGGACTGGAGGCATGGTTCCGCTGCAGGAACAGGAAGTGATCCAGGCGATCCGGCTGCTGACGCGTTTTGGTCAGGTGCAGACGGATCCCAACGTTAAAGAAGAAGACATCCAGAAGGAAGTGACCGAGACCGATCCGAACACTCGGTTGAACCTGCAGCAATTGCTGGGAAGTCTGGCGGCCAAGGCCACAACGGCGGAGGAAGAAGACACGCCGCTGCTGATGAAAGCGGCCGAGCACATGGCGATCCGCTTCGCGCTGGAGCGTTATCAGAAGGGCGAGGTCAAGGTCAACGCCGTGCACCAGATGATGGAGCACATGAGCCGGCAGATGGATTCGCTGCGCTCGATTTTGAAGTTGCAGGAAGACAAGATGTCGAAGGCCGGGATTCTGGTGGAGTCGCACGCCGACATCCTGGACCGAATGTTCTGGGCGGAAGTGCCGGAATCAGGAAAGAAGAGCGTGCTGATGTCGCACGAGGCGCCCTGCGTGCCGCCGCGCAACTTGCGGCAATTTGTGGAAGTTCTGCTGGAGCGCGACGACAAGCAGAGCGCGGCCGACATTCTGAATAACTATTCCAGTTGCTTAGGGGCCAAGGAGGCTGAGCCGCGACGCAGAACGGCGATCGGTCTGAGCCAGTTGGCTGACTTGTATGCACGCCTGGGTGGACAACCGATGGGGCAGGCCGTCCGCAAGCTGAGCGAACAACTGATTGCGGAAAAAGATCCGGAGTTGCAGAGCTTGTTCAGCGCGGCGTTTGTGCGATTGAGCCAGGAAGCAAGCGCGGCGAAGAATTACGCTGCCGTCAATGAAGTCTGTGCGGGCATTGAGTTAGTGAGTGTGGAGCGTCCTGTGCTTATGGCCGACTTGCGGCCGCGCGTGGGCGTGGAGAACCGGCTGCCTGAGTTCATTGAGGAAGCATTGCATCAAAGTCCGCTGCAGCCAGATTTGCTATCGGTGCTGCGGCGCACTTGTCATGCGGGCGCCGAGCATCTGGCGGATCGATTCTTCCGCTGCATGCGTCGTGACGAATGCGACGGCATGATCGAATTGGTGAAAGAGCTGGGCACTCCCGTGTTGGCGCAGTTGCGTGAAATTCTGCGCACCGGCCAGCCGCGGCAGGCTTCCGGCGCGGTGGGACTTGTCAGCCGACTCGACGTAGGCACGCTGCTTGAACTCTTGCCTGTGCGACTGCCCGAATGGAACCGCTTCTATCACGACGTCGTAGTGCGACAGATTGCGTACGGAGCCGCCGGAGATCGCGGCCGCACGCTGCTCGAACTGGCGGAGGTTCTGGACCCGCTTGTTCTGCCCGAGGCTGTGGACGAAATCGGAATGAGCGGCGACATGACTTCAACGCCTCCGCTGATTGCGATGGCGCGGCCGGGCGAGGCGGCGTCGCGATCTCCCTTCATTCAACTCAAGGCGATCGAGTCTCTTGGCAGACTGAAAGATGCCGAGTCCGTAGCGACCCTCCGCGAAATTCTGGAAGCGAAGAAAACTTTTGGTTGGGTGTATCACCGAGAGTTGAGAATCGCTGCGGCGCAGGCGCTGTCGAAGACCGATCCTCGGTATAGTTCGCAGGTGCTGTCGGACAGCGGTCTGGAGCCGGCGGAGTTGGCGATCGCGCCCCTGGATATGGCTCCGGCCTGCCCGTGGGTGCGGCAGCGGCGCTATGAGCGGCTGGTGCTGGCTAAAACCGTCTCGGCGACCATCGGCAGTTCGTGGGGCAAGTCGAGGATTCAGATTCGCGAATTGAGCCTGGGCGGCGGCATGGGAACGAAGGAAGACAACCTGCGCATCGGCAGCGAGGCGGATCTGGAAATTTCACTCGGCATGCGGTCCAAGATTCGCGCGCACGTTCTACTGCGCCGTGCGCGTGTGAATGAAGTTGGATTCGAAATCGTCAATACCGATCTGGAGAGCCGCTACCGGCTGCGCAGGCTGCTGGTGGAGGCACTGAATCACGCGCCCAAGGATAAGGGGCAGGATTGGAGTGGGGACCGGAAGGTTTAGGGTGGGCTAGGAACAGCAGGTTCCCTTCGGCTTCGCTCAGGGCAGGCTCTCACCGCGCCTTCGGCCCGGTTCGGAATGACAGTGAGTGGGAAATAGAAAAACCTCGGCTTCCGCCGAGGCTTTCGTGTTTCTGCGCTCTTAGTTACTTTACGACTTTGACGAAGATGATCAGGAAGGTGAACAGCACGAGGGACTCGATGAAGGCGAGACCCACGAACAGGGCGATCTGAATTCCGGGACGAGCCGCGGGGTTGCGGGCCAGGCCTTCACATGCGGCGGAGGCGACTTTGCCCTGGCCCAGAGCGGCCAGCGCCGCGGCGAACGCCATGGCGAAGCCGGAGGTGATGGCGACCCAGTTGGTGCCGCCGGATGCAGCAGCGGCTTCTCCACCCTGAGCGAAGGCCGGCATGGCGAATATCGACAGCGCCATGATGGCTAGGATTACGAATAGCACTTTACGCATTTTGATTCTCCTTGTTGCTTAGGAATATTCGCCAGGAGGTGGTTGACGTCATCCTCGTGCAGACGCCCTCACACTGGTGAAACTTGTACGAAGCCGGGAACAACGCATCAGTGTTCGTGGGCCGTGGCCTCGCTGAGATAGACGCAAGTCAGGATCACGAAAATATAAGTCTGAATCAGCGACACTCCGATATGAAGTCCCTCGAAAATAATGGGCACGCCGATCGGCACCAACGAGAAGAACACCAGTGTGACCATCTCACCGGCGAACATGTTGGCATACAAACGGACCGTGAGAGAAAGCATGCGAGCGGTGTGGCTGAAAATCTCAATGGGCAGCATCAGCGGCGCCAACCACCAGACCGGGCCCATGAAGTGCTTGAAGTACCCGAGGCCATTGGCGCGTAATCCCTGATAGTGATAGTAGAACCACGTCAGCAGCGCGCATCCCAGAGGAACAATCGCTACTGCGGTTGGAGACTCGAAGCCCGGAATGAGTCCAATCAAATTACATGTCAGGATGAACAGACCGACGGTTACCAGATACGAGTGGTAGTCATGATAGTGGTGGCCGATGATCTCGCTGCCCATCTGGCCAAAGAAGCCTTCAATCCACTCCATCGAGTGCTGCAGGCCGCCGGGGTTATCCACGGAAAGGCGCAGCCGGACTGCCGTGAAGAATGTGATCAGCAGCAGAGCCACGAGAACTTCCATGGCGAAACTGTTGGAAATCGGTGTCAATGGGTGCTTGGGATGAATGCCGATCGCTTGCAGTGACGCGAGCACGGACGGGCCGAACAGGCGGTTGAGCAGCGCGGTGAACCAGAGTTGCTCCATAGTTTGACCGGTAAAATTTCCAAGCTAAAAGGCACGCTCAGTATCCGCGGCGAAGGGCGTAGTAGGCTTCGACCATAGCCTCCAGCAACATCGCCGCGACCGGCGTGCACAAGCCGAACAAGAAGCCGCGAAAGGCCTGAGGCGAACTTGTGAATATAACATAGGCGACGCCTCCCGCCAAAAGGTACCGGAGGAAGAATCCGTGGACCAGGGAGAATCCGCTTTCCGGCCGCTGCGCTTCGACGATGCGGGCCGCCAGCGCCTGCACCGCCTTGTTCAGCGAACGAAAGCTCAGGTAGGCGATGAAGGCTCCGGCGGCGAAGCCGATGGCGGTAACTCTGCCGTATTTCCAGGCCGCGTAAGCGGCGAAGACCACGCCCAGAACGAGCACGAAGCGCAGCATTCGGGGAATGGCCGCTGCGAAGAATCGATCGGCGGCGGGGGAAGTCGCCGGCGGATCGCTGGGCGGCCCGGGATCGGCCATGGCTAGCTTTTATCCTTGGATAGAGCCAGAGCCGAGCGGATCATTTGGGCGAATCCTGCCACGGCGCCGAAAATAACTCCCGCCAGATAGAGCCAATGCGTGTGCAGCCAGCGGTCCAGGCCCCAGCCGATGGCGTAGCCGAGGAAGACCGCTGCGGGGATGATGAAGCCGATTTCGGAATAGCGGGCGGCGGCGACCAGGGCGTTGGGCTTTGCCGGGCGATTTGGATCGTCAGCCACGAACGGATTCTATCGTAAAGTCACGGTGGCCGCGTTCGGCCGCACGTTGGCAGTGGTGCGGTTGCGAAATTATGATCCGCATCGCTTCTGCGATGCTGCCAGGTCCTCCAGACCCAACGCTTGCATCTCCTCGGCATCATCCAGCGCGGCCGCTAAAAACGGGCTGCCCGTCGCGGATGTGCGGCATGCCTGAAGGCATGCCCTGATACGAGTCGCATTTCAGGCTGCACCTACCCGTCCTTCGGCACCTAAGCGCTCGGCGGGGCAAGTTTTTGTACGTCCGGGGCATCGCCGCCCAGCCAGTCAGGATGCTTGGCGGTCGAGTCGAAGTGTGATGAGGTTTTGAACAACTCGTATTTTCCAGCCATCGCGACTTCTTTCGTCTTCGCCAGCAACTGCGTAATCTGCTCACGGTTCATGGGCTGAAAGCTCTTGGCGGCTTCGAACGCCTGGTCCAGGATTTCAGGCTTGTCGATTCCCGTGATTACCACCGAGGTGGGTAGGCTCATGGCATAGTGCAGGCATTCGATCGGGGAGACGGTTTTACTTTTCAGAATCACGCTATCGCCCATCGACTTCATGCCCAGGACGCCGATTTCCTGCTTCAGCAGTTCGGGCAGCACCATCTGCGCGAAGCTGCGAAAATGGGCGTCCATTACATTCAGGGGCATCTGTACCGTGTCGAAGCGGAAGCCGTGTTCGGCGGCCACTTTCAGCATGTAGAGATGAATATGCGGATCTTTGTGGCCGGTGAATCCGATGTAGCGAATCTTGCCGGCTTTTTGGGCGGCGACGACCGCTTCGTTGGCGCCGGCTTCGGCGAAGATGCGGTCAGGATCGTCGAAGCGGATGATCTCATGATGCTGCACCAGATCGATGTGATCGGTCTGCAACCTTTCCAGGCATGTCTCGATCTGGCGCGCGGCGGTCTCCTTGGTGCGGCCGTCGATCTTTGTCATCAGAAATACTTTTTCGCGGTATCCGTCTTTCAGCGCCTTGCCCATGCGGATCTCGCTTTGGCCTTCGTTGTAGTCCCAACTGTTGTCCATGAAAGTGATGCCGCGATCGATGGCGCTGCGGATGAGGCGGATGCCGTCGTCCTCGGTGAGATTGTGCTGCGCGATGTGGAAGCCGCCCATGCCGATGGCGGACACTTTTTCGCCGGTGCGCCCCAGAGTGCGGTAGAGCATGTCGCCTTTGCGGGTTCCCGCGGACGTGGTCAGGGGGATCTGATTCATGGACGAGTTCTCCTGCGGTTCAGGGGATTTGCCCTCAGCGGAGGCTGCGGGGAGGGTGCTGGCGACGCCGCAGATGGCGGCGGTCTTGAAGAAGTCGCGGCGTTTCATGATCGGGATTGGCCTGTCGTTGGAGTTACGTTTGAGATGAAAGGTATGCGGGGTGGAGTTGCCGGGTATTTTGCGCGCGCGGGCGCGGCCGATTTCGGAATGCCCTTCGAGGCCGCTGGTGAGGGTGAGCTTAAAGGGATCCTTCGACTGCGTAAGTGCTTCGCTTGTCGCGAAGCACTTACTTCGCTCAGGATGACAGCGGGGGAAATTTAGTGGGTCAGTTTGGCTATTGCGGGATTTTGGGCGATGCCCAAGGCCCAATTCACTAGTTCGATAAAGCGGTTGGGCAGGATTCCGATGTACAGAGTGGCCAGCGCAGCTACGCCGAGCGCAGCTCGCATCGTGTAGCTGACGGCCAGCGTCTCTTCACCCTTTTCTACCTTGCCCATGAACATGGCGTTGGCGATCTTCAGGTAGTAGTAGAGACCGAAGACGGAGTAGAGCACGCCAAGCGAAGCCAGCGCGTAGTGTCCGCTCTCGATCAGGCTGAGGAAGATGAAGTACTTGCCCCAGAATCCGGCGAGGGGTGGAATGCCCGCGAGCGACAACATGAAGATCAGCATCAGCACTGCTTCGACCGGAGCGCGCGAGTAAAGGCCGTTCAGGTCGTCGAGTTCGTCGCCGATGACATTCTTGTGTCGCAGGGAAGTGATCACGCCGAAGGCACCCAGATTCATGAAGGTGTAGACCAGCAGGTAGATCAGGATGCCTTTGAAGCCGTCGAAGAAGGCCGCGCTGGGAAGTGTCGCTGTCGCCAGCACAATCATGCCCAACAGCATGTAGCCGACGTGGGCGATCGACGAGTAGGCGAGTAGGCGCTTGGTATTGGTTTGAGTGAGCGCGGCAAAATTTGCTCCGGTCATTGAAGCGATGGAGACGAAGACAAGGAGCGGCCCCCAGACCGAGCGCATCGGAAAGAGTCCATAGAGCAGGACTCGGATCAACATGGCCCATCCCGCGGCCTTGACGGCGACCGACATGAATCCTGTGATGCTGGTGGGGGCGCCTTCATAGGCGTCGGGAGCCCATTGGTGAAAAGGAATGGCTGCAATCTTGAATAGTAGACCAGTGATGGTGGTGATCAGCGCGACGATGGCGATGGGGCGGTATTCGTTGTGCAGAACCTGGTTGTTCAGCACGCTGGCGATGACTCCCAGATTCGTGCTACCGGTCAAACCATAGAACAGAGACAATCCATAGGCGAAGATGCCCGATGAGAACGCGCCGAGCAACAGATATTTCAATGCGGCTTCATTCGATCTGCGGTCCCGGCGCAGAAAGCCGACGAGCACATAAGTCGAAATGGCCATCAACTCCAGGCCGATGAAGATAAGGACGATGTCTGCTCCAGAGGCCATGCACATCATTCCGGCAACCGAGAGCAGCATCAGGGCGTAGTATTCACCGTGATTTTCGTGTTCGGTTTCGAGGTAGCGCACCGACATGAGGATCGAGACAGCCGTTCCTGCAAGAAATAGATAAAAGAAATAAAGAGTTTCACGATCGATGAACATAGTGCCCATCAAACCAGGCACGCCTTTACCTGGAGTTACACCGATCGTCTCAAACCACAAGTGAATCTTAACCACCCCGGCACTAGAGAACGCGACTCCCACCAAAGCGGTGACAGCGTTGACCCACTTCCTCTCCCTCTCCAGCATCAGATCGATCAGCAGGATGCCGAGCGCGAACAGCGCCAGCAGCGTGATCGGCAGTGCGAGGAGATAGTCGGTCGCTCCCACTAGTTGTTCCCTTTCGTCGGTGAAATGCCTGTAGGCTGACTCGCGGTGGATGACGGCATACCGGCAGGAATGGCCGCGGGGGCAACCAGCACATAGGGTCTGGCAGAGGCATTTACGCCAGCTCCCGGCTGACGATAATCGGGTCGCGCCATCGACATGGTATCTTTTACCGGCTGCTCGAGAATCTGGAAGAACGGCTTGGGATAGAGGCCGATCCAAAAGGCCATGATGATGAGCGGGACGAAGGTCGCGACTTCGCGCGGGGTCAGGTCGTGCAGTTTCTCATTCTTCGGATTCGTAACGGTGCCGAAGAAGACGCGCTGATAGAGCCAGAGCAGGTAGGCGGCAGCGAGAACGACTCCCGGGACAGCCCATGCCGCCCACTTCCAGTTCTCAGTGAATGTGCCCAGCATGATGTAGTACTCGCCGATGAAGCCGTTGAGCAGCGGCAATCCCATCGATGACAGGAACATGATCAGCGTAATGGTGGCGTAAACGGGCATCACATTGGAGATGCCGCCGTATTCGGAGATTTCGCGCGTGTGGCGGCGCTCGTACAGGATGCCCACAATCAGGAACAGCGCACCAGTGGAGATGCCATGGTTGATCTGCTGCAGAACGCTTCCGCTCAGGCCAAGCGGCGTGAGCGCGAAAATCCCCAGCGTGCAAAAGCCGAGATGGCTGACCGAGGAATACGCAACTAGTTTCTTCATGTCCTTCTGCATCAGGGAGACGAGTGCGCCGTAGAGGATGCCGACGATGGAAAGAAAAATCATCCAGCCGCGCACAGTCATGCCCATGAATGTCGCGGGATTCGACAGCACGTTGGGAAAGAAGGGAAGAGAGAAGCGAATGAAGCCGTAGGTCCCCATCTTCAGGAGCACGCCCGCCAGGATCACCGAGCCCGCGGTCGGCGCCTCCACATGGGCGTCGGGAAGCCAGGTGTGGAACGGGAACATCGGGACCTTGATGGCGAAGGCGAAGAAGAACGCGAAGAACAGCAGCGTGGCAACCTGCGGTCCGTAGTCAGCGTAAATGTGGGGCGCGGTTTGATAGAGCGCTTCCAGTCCGAAGGTGTAGATGCCGGTGCTCGCGTGATGGTGGAAGTACAGGAACAGGATGCCGAGCAGCATCAATACGGACCCGGCCAGCGTGTAGAGGAAGAATTTAATCGCGGCGTAGAGTTTGCGCGGGCCGCCCCAGATGCCGATCAACAGGTACATCGGCACCAGCATGGCTTCCCAGAACACGAAGAACAGGAAGAAATCCAGCGCCATGAATACGCCGAGCATGCCGGTCTGCAGAACCAGAAACCAGATGTAGTATTCCTTGACCCGATTCTCGATGGCGGTCCAGGAGGAGAGGATCGAGATCCAGCCCAATAGCGTGGTCAGCATGATGAGCAGGAACGAGATGCCGTCGATGCCAATCACGTAGCCCGCGCCGATGGTGGGGATCCAATTATTCGGCGCGCCCTCCATGAACTTGAAGCCGGGTTCAAAGCGCTGCGCCCAGAACCACGGCACCAGCGGCAGCGAGACCAGGAGGCCGGCGAGCGCGAAGAAATTCGCGATCCAGCGGACGGCGTCCTTGTTCTCCTTGGGTACAAACAGAAGAACAAGCGCGCCGACGAGCGGCGTGAAGAGGATGATGGATAGGATGTGGATGTACATGAAAGCCTTAGCCTTTAGCTCTTGGCCTTTAGCTCGAAACTCTTTGGCTTTGGGGTTCAAGCTAAGAGCA
>Ga0209839_10001924_pt1 | contig 10426 bp, 8 predicted proteins | sample OrgsoiDNA2013050_FD_185800 | JGI IMG/M metagenome (GOLD analysis project Ga0209839, IMG submission 185800) | Permafrost soil microbial communities from the Arctic, to analyse light accelerated degradation of dissolved organic matter (DOM) -... | ecosystem: Environmental > Terrestrial > Soil >... | reverse complement strand
GCGGACGATCCCGCTCGAAGACCTCAATCCGCTTCTGCAGCGCCAGTTCGTGGTCGGGCAGGAGATCATGGTGGCGCGGGTGCTGCTGAAAAAAGGCTGCATCGTCCCGGAGCACAGTCATCATAACGAACAGCTCACGTACATCCTCGACGGCACGCTCAAGTTTTGGATTGATGGCAAAGAAATCGCGGTCCATTCCGGTGAAGTCTTGTGCATCCCAGCGAACATGCCGCACAAGGCCGAGGCGATGGAAGACACGGTTGATCTCGACATATTCAGCCCACCCCGTGCCGACTGGATCGACAAGACCGACCAATACCTTAGGGGAAAGAAATAAATTCTGCCGATGACCACTGTTCCCAATTCCGCGCCGGGCGTGCGTCCAACGGATTTCCGTTTTCGCTGCATCGCCTGCGGCAACCTTAGTGACGACGCCAGCCAGAACTTCCGCTGCGGCAGCTGTGGCGATCTGCTTGAGATCACTTATCCGCAGTGGAAAGAAAATGCCGGCGATCTGAAAACCGCATGGCGTCAGCGTCGTCTCTCGCAGGCCGCGATCGATCTCAGCGGAGTGTGGCGCTTCCGCGAACTTCTGCCCGCGCTCGAGAATGGCGATCAGGCAATCACGCTGCGCGAGGGAAACACTCCTCTTTACGAATTGCCGCAGTGTGCTCGCATCAACGGCGTGCCAAGACTTCTCGCCAAGCATCAGGGGATGAATCCCACCGGCTCGTTCAAAGATGCCGGGATGACGGTCGCGGCAACCTTTGCGCGCCGCGCGGGATTCCGCTGGGTTGCGTGCGCTTCGACCGGGAATACGTCGGCGTCCATGGCCGCCTATGCGGCTCGTGGAGGACTGCGCAGCCTGGTGCTGGTGCCCGAAGGAAAAATATCCTGGAGCAAACTTTCGCAAGCGCTCGACTATGGCGCCGTCACCTGCCAGTTGCGCACTGATTTCGATGGATGCCTCAAGTTGCTGCAAGAACTAGTTCTGTGCGCGCCGGTCTATCAACTGAACTCGATCAATCCATTCCGGCTGGAAGGCCAAAAGACTCTCGCGCTCGAACTGCTCGAACAACTTGCCTGGCAGCCGCCCGATCACATCATTGTTCCCGGCGGAAATCTGGGCAACAGTTCCGCCATCGGCAAAGCGCTGCTGGAGATGCGCGACCTTGGCCTGATTTCGCGCCTGCCGAAGTTGTCGGTGATTCAAGCGGAGGGGGCGAATGCGCTGGTGCGAACGCTGCGCGAAGCTGGCGGAAAAAAGCTGGTCAGCGTGCATGCTGAAACCCGCGCTACCGCGATTCGTATCGGCAATCCCGCTTCGTGGAAGAAAGCCGCCCATGTGCTCGACGCCACGAGCGGAGCGTGTGAACAGGTGACCGAAGTAGAAATTGCGCAGGCCAAGGCGGAGATCGGGGCGGAGGGCATCGGATGCGAACCTGCGTCCGCGGTCACACTGGCGGGACTCAAGAAATTGGTGCAGCAAGGTTTTGTGAAGCCGCAGGAGAGTGTGGTGCTCGTGTTGACGGGAAATCTGCTGAAGGATCCTGACTTCACTATGGAGTTTCACCGCGGGGATTTGTTCAAAGGCTCACGGGATGAGTCCGCGGCCTATGCATTGAATGCACAGCGGCGGCCACCTATCGTACTGGATGCCACGCTGGACGCCGTGATTAAGACTCTGGAACAGGCAGAGAAAACGTAGCGCGGGGCACGCCCTTGAACACTAACTGTCGAAAAACCCCTACTTCTCGCGCAAGAAACGCGCGAGAAATGGGGCACCCGATACTGACTATGCGATCGAAGGACTCGAAACGTTCAGCATTTCGTCTTGCGCTTCCGGCTACGTCCGCCAACCTCGGGCCGGCCTTCGACGCTGCCGCGCTTGCAATGGACTTCTACATCAAGATTGAAGCGCGCGCTGCGGACGCATTTTCGATTCAAGCCACTGGGCGCGACCAGGGAATCTGCGGAAAAGTCGAGGATCACCTCATCCTTGACACTTATCGCGAAGTTCTCGCCGCTTCGGGCCGCGCGCTCATTCCGTTGTCGTTAAAGATCAAGAACGACATTCCAATCGGCAAGGGCTGCGGTTCGTCAGCGGCAGCGCGACTCGCGGGAATTGCGCTCGCGGTCCACTTCGGCCGCCTCCGCTGGACGGACGCACAAATCATCGGAGAAGCCTCTCGCCGAGAACACCACCCGGACAATGCTTCCGCCTGCTGGATGGGCGGGCTCACCGTCGCGCGCATGTCAGGGGAGGCGGAGGCGCAGGTTGTCAGCGTGCGCCCGAAAGGGAAGTGGCCGCTGCTCCTGGCAGTTCCGGATGAGGCGCTATCTACCGAGAAGGCTCGCGGCGTGTTGCCAGCCCAATATTCACGCGCTGATGCTGTTACCAACATTCAAAACTCCATGCTGCTGCTGGCCGCCTTCACGCAAGGGCGTCCTGAGTTGCTCTCTACCGCTTTAGAAGATCGCATCCATCAGCCCTATCGTGCCGCGCTCTGCCCGCTGCTCCCGTGTCTACAGGAGTTGAGAGGGACAGCAGAGATTCTGGGTGCAGCATTAAGCGGGGCAGGACCGTCGGTCCTGATTTTTCTTGACCCTCGCGCCTCACTCGTTAAGGCGCGCAGGCTTGCCGTCACCCACCTGAAACAACACTCGCTTATTGCCGAATTGCTCCCAACCTCAATTGCGTTGCAGGGAGGGCGGAAACAAGCGTAGGGTCCAGTCGATGGCCGATTCGGCCTGGGCCATGCCGGGTGGAGCGGACCACGTCGTTGCCACCGATAATCCGCCGCCGGGTCCAGAATTCCGGCCTGCGTGGTCTGTATATATATGATTATAAGTTAGTTAGCCTTGATTCCAAGGGCTGGCACCTTCGGGCCATTGGCGAACGGTGGCCTCGCGGCTATGATTTTTGGAAAGGGACAGCCTTGGGGAACGAGTGTCGATCTAAACAGGGGGCGTTCCACAGTTGGAAGTAGGTCGGATTTACCAAGAAAGAGGAGCCCGGTGGCAAAACTATTACAGCAGCTCTGGAAGGACGAACAGGGGCAGGACATTGCCGAGTACGCCGTTATGTTGGCGGTGATTCTGGTGATTGTCGTGGGCACGATCCGTCTGATCGGGTCGAACGCCAACAACGTGTTCTCGCAAGTCGGCAGCGCGATCCAGTAAGAGCCTGACTGTTTTCCGCCTAGGGCGTCCGGCGCTTTATGGATCGAGCGTCGAGAGGCCAGATCAGCCATCCTGCTCGGATTCTTCCGTCAGAAGACAATTTCTTAGCTACATGTGTGGGGAGCGGCGGACGCCTCGTCCGCCCGGAATCGCTAACCACAACTCCGGACGAGGCGTCCGGGGCTCCACGAAACCTTGATTTACTTCTGCTCTGGTTGGGATGGAGTGGAGGTCGTTAGCGCAACCTTTTCCTGGGTGCCCGTCGCATACCGCGTCAAGTAAGGGAAAAACGGCGTAATGCCGAACTCCATCTTTTCGTGGACGGAGGTCAGAGCTACGGCTTTGGCCTTGGACAGTTCGACCTGATCGCTCCAAGGGTCGACTCGGATGCGGCCACCCAGGGGCAGGGCCGCGATTTGATCGAGCTTTTTCGCGTCGAGGGCTGGGGCTTCGGCAAGCAAGGTTGACATGCGCATGCTCTTGGCGCCAGCCAGGCCGTCTCCCAGGTGAGAGCGAATCAAGTGCGGCAGGTCGGGTGCCTTGAGTTGCAGGGCCTTCAAGAATAATCCTGCGTTACCCAGCTTGTCTTTGTAGGGAGAATTCTTTAGCAGATCGAGGGCTTTGGTGTCGGCAGCCTCTTCGTCGGCTGGGTTGTGCTTGAAGTCGAGGCGCTGCAGGGACTCCTCATCGGGGAAGAACAGCTTGTCGTTGAATGCAAGTTGAGTATCGATGCGATGCCCCAGCACGATGTGTGCGAGTTCATGCGACAGGACCATGGCGAGCGACGCTTCGTCGGGAAGCACGTCGAGCAAGCCGCGGCTCATTACGATCGTGTGGCCGATGTTGAAAGACTCGAGCGGCGAAGTCAGCAGCACGCGGCAATGAATGTCACCTTGCAGGTCGATGTTGTTGGTGACCAGCAGATTGTTGACGACCGTGGCCAGAATCTTGTCGACTTCTCCGGGAGGCGCAAGCAGGCCGACCTTCGTCAGGCGCTCGACGGCGTTTTCTTCTGCCTGCCGTTCCCACATGCGCTCGGCGACGACGGGCGTTGCATCAGCTGCAGCGGCGCTCTGGTCGCTCACATTTTGGGGTGAGTCGATCAGAATCTGGGTGAACTCTTCGCTCTTGCCCAGCCCTTTCAAGTCGTAACCCCAGAGGCGGGTCTGCGCTTTGAAATGCAGGGTCTTGGTGAGCCCGGTCTTAAAGTTGGCTTCCTCAGAGTAGACGTAAGCGGGCAGCCACACGCCCGGACGCAAATTCAAGCGCCAGCTATCGAAGTGGAAAAAGAAGCTGACCTTGGGTTGCGGATAGTAGGTTCCGTTGAAGCGGACGATGTTGTAATCTTGGTCTTCCACCCAGATGCGGCCCAGGAAACGCGCAGTTTTGTCGCCTTCCTTGGGATGGATATCGATGACCAGGCAACGCACTTCACCCAGAAATTCGCGGCGCACAAAGGCGAAGTCGTAGTTCCTCTTCTGGAAGTCCTGGTCGACGACGACCATCTGGGCGAAGCCCAGGGGAAGAAATTTCAAGGAATAGATTCCGGTTAACTTGCCCACCATGCGGTGGCCGAATCCGGGCTGTCCGGTGAAAGAAACGTCATCGGGGCCTTCGGACATATCGAGGCGTCCGAGAAAATACTGATCTTTGGATGGGACTACATTTCCGGCGTGGTCGTCTTTCAGGTCCTGGAGATAAGTCTCGACCATGGGGTGCATGTGGCGCATTTGCGCGATGAAGAAGTGCTCACGCTGCACCACGCGGTCGATAACTTCGTTGAGCGAAACGGCGGCGGCCGGGGCCATGGGCGCGGCGGTTTGTGCAGGTGCCGCGGCCGGAGTCACAGTTGGAGCCGTTGCGGGCTGAGTTGTAGTCGAGGGGTCTGCGGACTGAGACGCAGCGGCCGGACCCTGAGTCGCGGGAGCCGTATTCGCCGGAGTGGCAGCGGGTGGAACGGCCGACGGGTCTGCAGCCGTTGGAGCCGGTGATGAAGGAGTCGCGGCCGAAGGTGGAGAATCCTGGGCAAAGACCGGGCAGGCGAAGATTGCAAATGCAATAAGAATCACAACGAACCGGGGAGAAACCATTCGCATAAAAGCCTTCTGAGAGCGGGTTACGCTATCTGGAAAATGATATGCAGGACGGCGGTCGAGTCTGAGGGTTGACCGTCTCGCATTGCGGGCTTGAAGCGAATCTGTTCGGCGGCGCGCACTGCGGCGTCGTCCAGACCGTGCCCTAGCCCGCGCACTACTTTGAGCACGCGTATTTTGCCGCTAGCTTCCAACACCACTTCGAGCAGCACCTCACCCTCGATCTTTTTGGAGCGAGCCTCTTCGGTGTAGATGGGCGTTGGCTTGGAAAGGATTTCCGCAGGTGTAAGTCTAGCCGCAACTTCTGCCGGGCGCGATTGAACCGTGGGGGGCGCCGGAACGTCGGCGTCGCCGAAACCCGCCGTTTGAACCTGGCCTCGCGCGGGGCGCGGATCGACTTTGGCAACATCGCCGCCGAATCCTGTGCTGGCAACCACACCGCGTACGCCTTTCGCGCCTCCGGTGCCGTTGCCGTAGCCGGGGCCGGTGGGCATGTCGAATCCGCCGGCTTGGGCGATGTTTACCGCTTTGCCAGGATTAGCCTTGGCAGCGACTCCGTTGGGATCTCCGAATCCGCCAGTTTGCACCGTCTGTGGTGGAAGGGCTACCGTCTGCGGCGCCGAACTACCCGTCGAAAAGACGTTGGTCTTAACTGCCTGTTTGGGCATGACAGGGGTGTTCGTAGAAGGCAGATTCTCCAGTTTCCGCTCAGTGATCTTCACCTCAGGAATCGGTGTATCTTCTACTACCTTCGGCTTCGGCAGGGGCCGGGGAGCTGACAGGTGCAGCTGCGCCGGTGGAGGATCAAGCTTCGCCACCACAACCGGCTTCGGCAGCTGCCGCTGCGGGGTGTGATTCACCGGCACGGGCGTGGGAACCAGTTCGATCGACTGAAAGTCCCTCTTTGGCGGTGCGATGATTTCGGGGTGCAGAATCGGAATCCACACCAGCACGGCGATGACAACGGCCTGAACTCCGTAGCTGAGCAAAAGCTCAGACCACGGCGTGCTCCATCTTGGAAGAGGAGTGAATAGGCCTGGGGCGGAAGCAGGCGATGCCATATTTGATCCTATTCGTTGCAATCTACTCAACACGGGTTGCCGGGAAAAAGTTGTTCCGGCTGTGTAATTCGACTATGAAGCGAAATAAGGGACACCAAGCTAAAGTGTACTATTCCCAGTTCGGTAATGCACGGGACAGGCCATTCCGGAGGTTAACGATCTGTGCGCAAGCATTGCAGGATCAATAGCTTGCGTAAATATTGGGGGTTGACACTCAAAGGGACTAAAACCGAGTGCAAAAAACTACAGCATGTGGAGAGACATTTCCGCCGTTCTTGAGGGAACGAGCCTCACTCGATTTGCGGATGGTTCCGGCTAGCAATGGACGATCTTGCCGCTGGAGATGCCCCGGGTGGCGTTTCGGGTATCGACCACCAGTTGAGATTCCTGCACGATGTGCGCAAAGTCGTAGTCGGAGTGGTCGGTGACAATGAGCACGCAGTCGTATTTTCCCAGGTCTTTGAGTTCGGCGCATTTCATCTGCAGGTCGTACTTGCGCCCTCGTCCAATGAAGGGGAAATATGGGTCGTGATAGCTGACTTCGGCTCCGTCTTTCTGCAACAGTTCGATGATGGTGAGGGACGGGGACTCGCGCAGGTCGTCGATGTCTTTCTTGTACGCCACTCCCAGCACCAGCACGCGCGCGCCGTTAACCGACTTCTTGTGGCGGTTGAGCGCGCTGCCCACCGAAGCCAGCACGTGATAGGGCATGTTGGTGTTGATCTCGCCGGCGAGTTCGATGAAGCGGGTGCGGAAGTCCCACTCTTTGGCCTTCCATGAGAGGTAGAACGGATCGACAGGAATGCAGTGTCCGCCGAGGCCGGGACCGGGATAGAAGGGATGAAAGCCGAAGGGCTTCGTCGATGCGGCCGCGATGACTTCCCAGATGTCGATTCCCATGCGCAGGCACAGCATTTTGAGTTCATTGACCAGCGCGATGTTGACGCAGCGGTAGATGTTCTCGAGCAGTTTGGTCATTTCCGCGGCTGCGGGCGACGACACTGGAACGGTGCGATTGAAAATGGCACCGTAGAGAGCGCAGGCGGCTTCTGAGGCTTGCGCATTCAGTCCGCCCACAACTTTCGGAATGTCGCGACGAGCCACGGTGGTGTTGCCCGGATCTTCGCGCTCCGGAGAAAAGGCAACTAGAAATTCTTTCTGATTGCCGTCTTTCTGATTGTCGCTGGAAGCCTCGCCCCGTGCGGCCTTCAGCCCCACTCGATTCTCCCTCTCGAGGATTGGGACCATGACTTCTTCCGTGGTTCCGGGATAGGTTGTACTCTCAAGAATCACGAGTTGGCCCCCGCGCAAGTGGGGAGCGATGGAATGAGTGGTGCCGGTGATGTAGCTTAGATCGGGCTCGTGGTATTCGTTGAGCGGCGTGGGAACGCAGATGATGATCGCGTCCATGCCAGAGATCTGCGAGTAGTCCGACGTGGCCGAGAAGCCTTGCGCTTTGGCGGACTGAATTTCTTCCGCAGTGATGCGATAAATGTAGGAGCCGCCTTGGGCCAGCGTGTCCACCTTGCGGGCGTCAATGTCGAAGCCGGTGACCTGAAATTTCTGCTCGCTGTAGAGCAAGGCCAAGGGAAGGCCCACGTAGCCGAGGCCGATGACGCCGACGCGAGCCTGCCGCAGCTGAATCTTGTGCTTGAGTTGATCGAGAATCGTATCGGCGGCGGTAGAAGGGGTCATGAATCGTCGAGCCTCGACCGGGAAGCGCTCGCGCATTGGCGTGCAGCGATCCCGTAACGTGAGACGAATTTAATTCTAGCACCCGCAGTTCCGAGAGCTTTTCGAATTGCTTCAGGCAGTGAGAAATCATTCCCAGGCGTTCCGAAACGAAACGAACACTGAACGAACACCGGATGACGAGGGCTATGGGCAGAAGGCGAATCTTGATGTTGGTTGCGGTTGTGGCAGGAGTCGCGGGACTGGCGGCGAATGCTGGGCGGTTTCTGGTAGTCGATGCTCCAGTGCGCTCGGATGTGATTCTGGTGCTGGCCGGGGAGACGGAGCATCGTCCGGAGCGCGCGCTGGAACTCCTGGACCAGGGCTACGGGCGGCGATTGGTGATCGATGTGCCGGCGGACGCCAAGTCTTATGGTTTTACTGACGTTGAGCTGGCGAGGAAGTACGTGCAAGGCCTTACGCAAGCTGCGATGGTCGAAATTTGCCCGATTGCGGGGCTTTCGACCAGGGATGAGTCGCATGACGCGGAACGGTGCCTGGCTGGGATGGGCGTAGGCCCAAAGACCATCCTGATCGTGACCTCCGACTTCCATACCCGCCGTGCGCTGAGCATTTTCCGCCATGAGATTCATGGAGCCTCGTTTTCCACCGCGGCGGCGCGCGACGAAACCCAGTTTGGAACTCATTGGTGGGCCCACCGGCAGTGGGCAAAGACCTGTGTGGACGAGTGGTTGCGCCTGGTGTGGTGGAATGCGGTCGACCGGTGGAGGTGAGCAGAATGACTGGCCCAGAGCGGGAAGCGCTACGGTAAGTTTTCCACATGAACTAGCACAATAGACATTGACTGGCAACTACTAGGAGGATACGATTTCAATACGGTCACCAAAATAGTTATTAACGGAGTGTGGGAATGGAAAGGTTCGCTTTCCGTAGGTTGGTAAGTTGCGTGCTACTGCTTCTGTTCCCCGGTTCGATGTTCGCGGCCGACTCCGGTGCGGCCATGATCTATATCAACGGAGCCGCGCTGGTTAACGACACCCGTGTGCCCCGCCCCTCGGCCGCTATTTTTTCCGGCGATCTACTGCAAACGCGTCCTCACTCCGTAGCCAATATCAATGAGCCGGGTGCGAGCATTACGGTGCTGGGCGATTCGCTGGTGCAGTATCAAGGGAAGTCGGTGGACATTCAGCATGGCGGCGTGACCGTCGCCACTTCCAAGGAGATTGCGGCGACCGCAGGCGACGTAAAAGTGACTCCCGCGTCGAATGCCTGGACGGAGTTCAATGTCGTCGATACCGATGGCACGGTCAGGATTGCCGCACGCAAGGGCGACCTGCTGATCGACGACGGCAAGGATGTAGTGACGCTGGCGCAAGGTCAGGAGACCACCCGGGATGAAACGAATCCCGACGCGACTCCGACTGCCAAGAAGAAGCGGAACCGGAAGCAGATCCCGGGAGCCACTCCGGCCGCCGGCGGCGGGGCGTTGAGTTCGCCGATTGCAATTGGAATTGGCGCAGGCGCCATTATCGGTGTGACAACTTGGGTGCTTCTGAAGAACGATAATCCGGCCAGCCCGAGCAAGCCGTAATCCTTCGCTGTAACCTTTTCATGAGCCGCCTTCGGGCGGCTTTTTGGTTTTGAGACGGGGGAGGGGAAGAGCACGAGTCTCGGAGCGCCCCAAGTTCGATACTCCCCTCAGCATGCGATGGGTAAAGAGGTCACCCGCCCGAGCATGTGTCAGTCCGGGCTCGCGCCCAAGTGGGCTAGACGACTTCCGAATGGGTCAGCGGCTGTTCGTCTCCGGCGGGTTCTGCCGGTTTACGGCGGCGTGAGCGTTGCAGCAGCGGCGGAGCGGCCGCAATGGTGCAGAACACGTAGAACAAGGCAGCGTTGGCGGGAATCTGCAGGTTGAAGTCGACCAGGCTGTGCACAAGGATTCCGCTCAGGCCAAGCATGCATACCAGGGTGACGGCGCCATTCACATCGGTCATCCATCCCCCAATTTTTGGGACTGCGCGGCGATAGAGGACGACTAGGAACCAGATCATCGTGGCAAAACCGACGAGTCCGGTCTCGACCAGCAACTGCAGATAGTCGTTGTGCGCTTCATTCACGAAGAAGTTGGTGTAGAACGAGCGGAATTGCGGGTAGACCGTGGGGAAAGTTCCCAGTCCCCAGCCGAGTACGGGCTTGCTGCGGAACATGCTCAGTGCGTCGCGATCGATGGACGAACGCATGCCGCCCGAGATCTCGGTGCGGGATTCTGACGAAATGCTGGAGACGCGGGCGGTCAATTCTTTGCCGCCAAGCCAGGTGAGCATGCCCACGAGCACCAACCCGAAGGCGACCAGCCCGATGACGACGCGCATGCGCTTTTTCTCGCCGAGCAGAATC
>Ga0209839_10001923_pt1 | contig 10429 bp, 7 predicted proteins | sample OrgsoiDNA2013050_FD_185800 | JGI IMG/M metagenome (GOLD analysis project Ga0209839, IMG submission 185800) | Permafrost soil microbial communities from the Arctic, to analyse light accelerated degradation of dissolved organic matter (DOM) -... | ecosystem: Environmental > Terrestrial > Soil >... | reverse complement strand
GTTCGGCGCCAGCACCGGCTCGGGGTTGCCCGAGCGCGGGTCGCGAAGCACCCATCGGTTCGTCTTGGCGCGACCGCCGCCGGCGGCCTCGAGCGCGACCTCGCCGCTCGCCAGCAACGCCGCCCTCGCTCGGCGGTACGTGCTGTCGGCCATCCCCGCGGCCGCCCGCAGCTCCTCGGTCGACAGGCGGCTCACCGCCAGCTGCTCGTCGGCGAGCGCTGCCAACGCGGCCAGCAGCAGCCGCGCGGAGCCCCGCGCGCGACTCCAAGACAACGCCGCCTCGAACAACGGGGCGTTGATCTCACCGTCGAACCACGGCCCTGCCTGCGCGAACGTCACCGCGACCACCGGCGAGTTCCCACGCCCATCTCCCGCGTGCTCGACCACCACCAGCCCGCGCCGCACGAGCCCGTCGCGTGCGGCGAGATACTGGCTGCGGCTCAACCCCGCCCGGGCGGCCGCGACGCGCGTCCCCGGCCAGGCGCGGTGCTCGCGGTTGGCGAAGCTCGCCAGCGAGAACGCCACCATCCGCTCGCCCGCGGACACGTCCGAAAGCGCCAGCGCCGCTGCGATCGCGACGTGACTCACCGCACGCCTCCAAAAGGCAGCCGCGAGGCGGAGTGGTTGTGATGGCTGAAGGCCATCGCCAGCTGCCCGAGTCGGGCAGCTCGCGGGGACCTCAGACAACTCAGTGGCCCGTAGGTCCCCGTCACCGACGGGGTAGCCCGCCGGGGCGGGCGCGAGAGGCTGCGCAAAGCGTCTTGTCCGGCGCGGAACGCGCCTATGCGTCAGAGGCCGTGAACCCGGCCGGTCTTGGTGTCCGAGGGCGGGCCGCGGATCTCGGCGGCAAGAAAGGAGACAACCTGCGTCGCGGATCTCAAGCACCGCCCAGTCACCCCGCCGTCTCCTCGAACTTCCGGTCGCCGCGTCGGCCGACGATCACGACCTGCCGATCGTCAGCGGTCCAGATGACCTCGCCGTGGATACGTGGATGACCGTTGAACGTTCCGAAGCGGTCCCACACCGGGGCTTCGAGGGCGTGGCAGAGTTCGTCGCGGCCCGTCCAGCGTTCGACGTCCACCCGGGCCTCGCCCTCAAGACGAAGAAGCTGGATCACGTCCGTGCGGCCGCCGCGTCCGGCCTGACCTGAGAACGGCACGACGGCCGCCGTGGCGTCGCGCCGCTCCAATTCCTCCCACACGGCCGCGCGGCGGACCAGCTCCCAGCGGGCCGGTCGCAGTCTTGCCGTGTGAACCTTCGACGCCACGCTGCCGCTCGGCGTGCAGCAGCGCTCTCCAGAGGGCGCCTTACACGTCGGGCATGGCCGCTCGAGCCAGCCGCGGGCTTCATGCAACTGTGCGGCTGGCTCATGGTGACCGCGAGCACCACGGCGCCCCCAACGCCAGACCTGGCACCTTGCGCCAGGCGCCGCACCGCAGGCCGGGCACCACTGCTCCAGCCAGGTCAGACGATCACTCATCGCCCCTCCCGGTGTCCGATGGCCGCCGATCGTGAGGCGCGGAACGATGCTGCAACGGTGCTGCAAATTGAGCAGCCGCAGTGTCTATCCGGGGTTCTCGGCGTCCTCTCCTGGACAGGCTGCCACCCAACGGAATCCCCTGCATTCCCTGCGATTTCTGCCGTCTAGCAGGGAAACCGCCACCCAGGCCCAGACCGAAGACGCTTACGTTACGAGTGAAGTGCTCTACCAGCTGAGCTACGTCGGCGTCTGCAGGGATTTTGTGCGCCCCGTCCGGTGGGACCGAGGCTTTCTGCTGCAGGGAAGCTGCAGAGTCGCACTCATCGCGACGCAAAAGAGAGCCTACCGGCGATGCGCAGTTGGCGTCCAAACACCCGCCAGTCTGTCCCGCCTACCTTGACCGCGGCCGACCGGTGGCCGTTGGATGGCGAAGCCGGGGTGGCGCTCCCTCGCCGACTGAATGTCAGCAGGAGGCCGGCGGCGGAGTGACCTGAGACTGACCGAATACCGACACCCGCCCGTCGCTCATCGTGAACCGGTAGGAGTCGGCGACATGGATGCCGTCGATGGCCAGGACGAAAGCGTTGAACGGGGCCGCGCGGGCGATGGTGATCATCCGGGCTCTGAGCGATCGCCCGTCCCCACCGGCGGCGCGGGCTCGCTTGAGTTCATCACAGCATGTCCAGGCAGCCATGGCGCGCTCCGCGGGTCGAGAGCGGCGGCCATCGAACACCCTCGGCGAATACTCCACCGGTGGCGGGATCCCGCGAAGGCCTCGTACGGCTGCTGCGGTTGGGCTGCCTGGCCGGCTCCCGCCGACGCGCCGCTGGCGGATCTCGCGAGCGCGAGCGACAGCGTGCACCGGGTGGCCGCGATCAAGCCCGTCAGCCCAGCCGGCTGGCGTGACCGACCCGAGCTACGTCGGCGGGCCGGCGCGGGCGGCCTATCGGCGCCCGGCCGGCGTTCGCGCCTGCACGGAGCGGGACGAGCGCCACTCCTCGGCGAGGATCGCCCAGCGCTCGTGGTCACGCCATCGGCCTCCGATCTTGAGATATCGGGGTGAGAAGCCCTCGCGCTGGAATCCGGCCCCGCGGGCCAGCGCGATCGAGGCCGCGTTGCCAGGCTGGATGTTGGCCTCGAGCCGGTGCAGCCGGAGCTCGGTGAAGGCGCGACGGAGCACAAGCTCGAGCCCCTCGCGCATGTAGCCCTGTCCGCCGAACGGCTTTCCGACCGCGTAGCCCACGTACGCGCTCTGGAGCCGGCCGCGGGCGATCTGGGAGAGGTTGATGAAGCCCGTGATCGCCCCGTCCTCTACGCGGCAGATGAGGCACGCCTCGAAGTCCGGCCGAAGCGAGTCCGCGACGTAGGCGGCGAATCGCTCGTCGTCGGTCGGGGCCGTAGCCCAGGGCCGGTGAAAGGCGCGGCTCGCGCGCATCAGGAACACGAACTCGGGGCGGTCAGCCGCGGTTGGGGTGCGGAGCTCGACCCGCAGCGCAGTGGCATCCCCTGTGGTGAGCACCCCTTGGTCCTCGGCCTCAGGCAAGCGCTGACTCCAGCCGGTAGGCGAGCGATTCGCAGGCCAGATCCTCTGACACATTGAGCTGGAAGCGCTGCCGGGTCTCCTCGACCAGCTCGAGCGCGGTGCGCAACCGGTTCGGATCGCGGCCGCCGTCGGCCTCGAGCTCCGGTGCGCGATCGGTGTGGTGGACCAGATCCGCTGCACCCCATTCCCTGCAGGCCAGGTCGCGGTACCACAGCGAGACGATCTGCAGGGCGAGGTCCAAGGCCGCGGTCTCGACCCGGCGCCGGGCGCGACGCGTGCGGTCGGCCCACTCGGTCTCGATCCGCTTGCGCTCCTTTTTCGGGTACAGCTCGACCTCCTCGGCGGCCAGGGCCTCGAGCTCGAGCCGGGTTGCCTCCCCCTGCGCCCGCACACCGGCCAGCAGCTGGGACCATGGCTTGACGCTGGAGACCTCACCGGCGAGCGCGGCCCGGGCGAAACGCTCGGCACCGGCCCGGAGCCCGGCGCCGCGCTCCGCGGCCAGCACTTGAGCCCGCTCGGAGTCGCCCAGCGCGAGCCGCGCACAGGCGAGGGCGGTTTCAGGGCTGATGCCCAGCGCCTCGATCCGCGCGGCAACCTGTTCGATCGGCGGGGCATCGAAGCGCACGAGCTGGCAGCGGGAGCGGATCGTGGGCAGCACCTCGACGAGCCGGTCGGTGAGCAGGATCAGGTGCACGAACGACGCGGGCTCCTCAAGTGTCTTGAGCATGCGATTGGCCGCCTCGTCGCCGAGCTCGTCGGCGCGCTCGATCACGAACACGCGCCGGTCGGACTCGAACGGCGTGCGCGTGGCCGCGGCCACCACCGGGCCGTCGATATCGCTGACGAGGATCTCGTGAGCACCACTCGGGGCGACCCAGGTGAGGTCACAGTGGGCGCCCGAGAGCACGCGCGCGCGGGCCGCGTCCGGGTCCGGCGCTCCCTCGGCCAGCAGCTCGGCCGCGAAGGCGCGGGCGGCCGACCGTTTCCCGGCGCCGCCGGGGCCGTGGAACAGATACGCGTGCGATGGGCGGCCGCCGGGCGGCAGCGCCGGCGTGAGCACAGCGCGGGCGTGAGGGTGGCGGTCGAGGTCAGAGAGCACGCGCTTCGATGCTAGCCGCCGATAACGTCGGACCTGCGCGCGCATGGGTGAAGGACGACTGATCACGATCGAGGGCCTCGACGGGGCGGGCAAGACCACGCTCGCGCTGTCGCTCGTGGCGGCGCTTCGCGCGCGGGAGATCGATGTTCGCCTGCTGCGAGAGCCAGGCGGGGTCGAGGCCTCGGAGCGCGTGCGGGAGCTGGTCAAGGATCCCGCGATGAGAATCGGGGCTCGGGCCGAGGCCCTCCTCTACGCCGCCGCCCGCGCGCAGCTGGTCGAGGAGGCGCTGGCGCCGGTGCTCGCCGCCGGCCGGTGGATCCTGCTCGACCGATTCGTCGACTCCTCTCTGGCCTACCAAGGCGCCGGCCGGGACCTCGGGATCGGCGCGGTGCGCGAGATCAACCGGTTCGCCACCGGTGGCCTGAGTCCGGATCGGACCCTCCTGCTCACGATCGACCCCTCCGTCGGCCGGACGCGCTCCCGTGAGCGCGCCGAGCCCATGGACCGGCTCGAGTCCGAACAGGACGGCTTCTTCAACCGGATCGCGGCGGCGTATGCCGAGCTCGCCGCCGCCGAGCCCGAGCGCATCCGAACGCTCGACGCCTCGCTGCCGCCGGCCGAGGTCCTATCGGCGGCGCTGCAGCAGATCGAGGATCTGCTCTAACCCTCGCCGGCGTAGCCGCTCGGCCGGGCCTGGGCGAACGTCCAAGCGTCCGCGATCATCCCGGACAGCTCGGGCTTGCGCGCCTCCCAGCCGAGCCGGGCACGGATCAGCGCGCTCGCGGCGACGAGCATTGGCGGGTCACCGGGGCGCCGCGGCGCCTCCCGAATCGCGATCGTGCGGTCGGTCACCTGCTGGGCGGTGGCAATCACCTCGCGAACGGAGAAGCCGTTGCCGTTGCCCAGATTGAAGATCTGATGCTCGGCCGAGCGAGCCTGCTCGAGCGCGAGCAGATGCGCGGTGGCGAGGTCCTCGATGTGGATGTAGTCGCGAATCGCCGTCCCGTCCGGAGTCGGATAGTCGGTGCCGTAGACCTCGACGTACTCCTTGAGCCCGAGCGCGGCGCGCAGGACGTTGGGGATCAGATGCGTCTCGGGCTGGTGGTCCTCGCCCAGGTCGCCGCTCGCGCCGGCGACGTTGAAGAACCGCAGGCTCACCGCGCCGATCCCATGAGCCAGGCAGAAGTCGCCGATCATGCCGTCGACCGCGAGCTTGGAGGCGCCGTACGCGTTCGCGGGCCGTGGCGGAGCCTGCTCGGAGATCGGGACCTCGTCAGGCTGTCCGTACACGGCGCAGGTGGAGGAGAACACGAGCCGGGGCACGTGATGGACCCGCATCGCGTCGAGCAGGTTCAGACTTCCGCCGACGTTGGTGCGGTAATACCGCTCTGGGTGGGCGACCGACTCGCCCACCAGCGCCACCGCGGCGAAGTGGAGCACGCCGTCGAAACCCCTATCCAAGGTGTCCGTGAGCAGCTCGAGATCGAGCAGATCGCCGACCACCAGCCGCGCCCCGGGAGGAACGGCCTCGCGGTGACCGCGCTCGAGGTTGTCGAGCACCACGATCTCATGACCGGCCGCCAGCAGCTGGGAGGCGACGATCGAACCGATGTAGCCGGCGCCGCCGGTGACCAGCAGCTTCACGAACCATCCCGGCCACGGCGGGGCGCGAGCGGGCTTGCACGCATGACGAATCCGATCTCTCGCATCTGCGCGGCAGGTATAACAGACCGACAATCGCCCGCGTCTTGTCACTCGGTCCCGCGATTGCTGCGATCCCCACCTGCACGCGAGCCTCGGTCGGATTCGACACCGCGCCATGGGCGAACGCGGGGTTCAGGAGCAGGACTACCGGCAGCGCCTGGGCGATTTCCGCACGACCGGCACCGGGACGACCACCGCGGGTGGGATCGCGCCGCCGCCGGCGCCGCCGTCCTCACCAACCCCGACCCGGAGCGCGGCCGTCCGCCCGCGCTCCAACACCGCGGTGATGGGATCGGGTGTGCCCCGTCGGTGTTGATGCTGGCCGGGGCCGGATTGCTGCTGGCCTTCACGGGGGCGTGTTCGCGCCGGCCCGGGCGCGCGGCTGGGATCCGGCCTGGGCGGCCGCCGCGCGCCACTCGTGGCGGGAGGCCGGCTAGCGCCGGTGGCGGGAGGCCGGCTACCGCGGCTCCGGAGCCTGGTCGGAGTTCTCCGACTGGCTCAGATTCGGCCGCTCGTAGCGGGGTCGAGGCCCTCGGGCCGAGCCGGCGGCCGGAGTAGAATAGGAGGTGGATCGGCGCTCTTGCGAAGGGGGTGGGGACAGCAACCTGGAACGCAGCCGGGAAGGTCTGGGCCGCACCCTTCCGTCCGATCCACACGCGAAGATCTGCTGTTACCCCCTCAGCCGGATCGGAGCCGAGGGGAAGGGACGCAAAGAGCGGAATTCGAGAGGAGCAGGTCGCACATGGAGCAGACGCCGCAGACCCAAATCACCCCCGACGCGCAGACGGGCGAGGGACTCTCAATCCGCCGTTATTTCACCACGCCCGGTGAGCATCCGTTCGACGCGGTGGAATGGGAGCTGCGGGACGCCCGGATCGGCCGCGGCGACAAGATCTCCTTCGAGCAGACCGACGTCGAGTTCCCGAAGTCCTGGTCCCAGAACGCGACCAACATCGTGGCCCAGAAGTACTTCCGCGGTCAGATCGGGTCGCCGGTGCGTGAGCGCTCCGTCCGGCAGATGATCGGCCGGGTCGCGGGGACGATCGCCACCTGGGGACGCAACCGCGGCTACTTCGCCACCACTGAGGACGCCGAAACCTTCGAAGCCGAGCTGACCCACATCCTGCTTCACCAGATGGCGGCGTTCAATTCGCCGGTCTGGTTCAACGTGGGCTTCGAGGAGAGCCCGCAGTGCTCCGCATGCTTCATCCTCAGCGTGCAGGACAACATGGAGTCGATCCTGGACTGGAACACCAAGGAGGGCAAGATCTTCCGCGGCGGCTCCGGCTCGGGGATCAACCTGTCGAAGATCCGCGGCTCGATGGAGCCGCTCTCCAAGGGAGGCACCGCCTCCGGCCCGGTCAGCTTCATGCGCGGCGCCGATGCCTGGGCGGGCACGATCAAGTCGGGAGGCAAGACCCGGCGCGCGGCCAAGATGGTGGTTCTCGACGTCGATCACCCGGACATCCGCGACTTCATCTGGTGCAAGGCGCGCGAGGAGGACAAGGCCGCCGCGCTGCGCGACGCCGGGTTCGACATGTCGATCGACGGCGACGGCTTCATCTCGATCCAGTATCAGAACGCGAACAACTCGGTGCGGGTCACCGACGAGTTCATGCGCGCGGTCGAGAACAACGACGACTGGCACCTGACCGCACGAGCGACCGGCCAGCCGGTGGGTGATCCGATTCCCGCGCGCGAGCTGATGCGGGAGATCTCCGAGGCGGCATGGCGCTGCGCGGACCCGGGCGTCCAGTACGACACCACGATCAACCAGTGGCACACGAGCCCCAACTCGGGCCGGATCAACGCCTCCAACCCGTGCAGCGAGTACATGCACGTCGACGATTCTGCGTGCAACCTCGCATCGCTGAACCTGATGCGGTTCCACCGCCCCGACGGGACCTTCGACGTGGCCTCGTTCGAGCACGCCGTGGACATCGTGTTCCTCGCCCAGGAGATCATCGTCTCGCCCTCGAGCTATCCGACCGAGGAGATCGGCCGCAACGCGCGGGCGTTCCGCCAGCTCGGGCTGGGCTACGCGAACCTGGGCGCCTATCTGATGGCCGACGGGATGCCGTACGACTCGGACACGGGACGGGGCACGGCGGCGGCGATCACGGCGCTGATGACCGGCCGCGCGTATCTCGGGTCCGCCCGGATCGCCTCGGCCTTGGGCCCCTACGACCGCTACGCCGAGAACCGCGAGCCGCACAACGCGGTGATGCGGATGCACCGGGACGCCTCCTACGAGATCCCGGATACCGTCAGCCGCGACACCGAGCTGCTGGCCGCCGCGCGCAGCGCGTGGGACGACGCGGTGGCCGTCGGAGAGGAGTACGGCTACCGCAACGCGCAGGCGACGGTGCTCGCCCCGACCGGCACGATCAGCTTCCTGATGGACTGCGACACGACCGGAGTCGAACCCGACTTCTCGCTGGTGAAGTTCAAGGAGCTCGTCGGCGGCGGTCAGATGACGATCGTCAACCGCACCGTGCCGCTGGCCCTGCAGAAGCTCGCCTACAGCGACGAGCAGATCGAGCAGATCGTCGCTCACATCAACGAGCACGGCACGATCGTGGGCGCGCCGTACCTGGCTGAGGAGCACATGCCCGTATTCGATGTCGCGGTGGGCGAGCGGGCGATCTCGCACATGGGCCACATCAAGATGATGGGCGCCGTCCAGCCGTTCATCTCCGGTGCGATCTCGAAGACGGTGAACCTGCCGCAGACGGCCACGGTCGAGGACATCGCCGACGCCTACATCCAGGCCTGGCGCCTCGGGGCCAAGGCCCTGGCGATCTATCGCGACGGGTCCAAGACGGCCCAGGCGCTGCGAACCGATGCCGAGCAGGATGCGCCGGCGCCGGCTCTGTCGGAGGCCGACGTCGATGCGGCCGTCAAGGAGGCGCTGGCCAAGGCGCCGCCGAAGCGGCGGCGGATGCCGCGGGAGCGCCAGTCGATCACGCACAAGTTCTCGATTGGCGGGCACGAGGGCTACATCACGGCCGGCCGGTACGACGACGGGTCGGTCGGGGAGATCTTCCTCACCGACATCGGCAAGGAGGGCTCGACGCTGCGCGGGATGATGAACTCGTTCGCGACGGCGATCTCGATCTCGCTCCAGTACGGCGTGCCGCTCGAGACGCTGGTGCGAAAGTTCAGCTACATGCGCTTCGAGCCCGAGGGAATGACCTCGAACCCGGAGATCCCGTTCGCCAAGTCGATGCCGGACTACATCATGCGGTGGCTGGCCTCGCGCTTCCTCGACGCCGATCTGCAGGAGGAGCTGGGCATCCTCACCCCCGAGGTGCGGGCTCGCAAGGCGGCCCAGGACGCGGCCAGCTCGCACTCGGGCGACACGGCGGGTCTCACCAACGGTGAGGCCGGAAGCAGGCCGGCGGCCGGCGCGGCGAACGCCGGCGCGACCGGAACGGTTCCGGCGACCTCAGTCCTCACCGACGACCCGCCGGTGCTGCCGGTGGTGCGCCAGGGCCTCGACCTCGGGCCGGCCTGCCAGCAGTGCGGGGGCATGATGCAGCGCACCGGTAGCTGCTACACGTGCTCGAGCTGCGGCTTCAACACCGGCTGCGGCTGATGAGAACGCAGCTTGAGTTGTCAGCTGCGTAGCAACTGAGATTGTCAGCATTGCGCGCCCCTGACGTCAGGGGCGCGCAATGCTGATGTCAGCGGGCGCAACTCCCGGCGTCAGCGATTCGCGCCTCGGCGTCAGTGATTCGCGCCCCGCGATGCTTTCGGTCGCGATCAGCCAGGAGCGGTTGGCGGTGGGCGTCCGATCCGGCGGGCGATCCGGCGATGCCCCTCGCCCCGGGCAGCGTAGGGCCACCGATTTGGCCGCCGGTGCGCTCGCGTGTCCGCGTCGCCCAGCTCGCTGCCGGCCGGCGTGACCGGCCCGAACTCCGGGTCCGGTGACGGGAGACTGTCACGCCGGGATTCTGTGCGAGCCGGGGGCTGCGACGCCCCGGCCACCCGACGGGCTAATCCACGCCCGGCAGGCCGGCCTGCGCCACCCGAAGTCGTAGCCGAGAAACCCGACCGCCGCGGGACCACGACGACGACTGACCGCAGCCTCGCGCCCGGACGCCGACAGGGGGTCACCGCGGCTTCCCCCGGTTTCCCTCCCGTACGCCGGCGGGGCGCAAGTTCCAGCAACCGGTCCGTCGGCATTGAGCATCGGTCGTCCCTGACACGGAAGAGCTAGGCGAACACACGTTCGCTAGTCAAGACCGTGGGAACCGATTCCCGTTCCCAGACTTCTCAAGTTGGCGCCCGTGTCCTTCGGACATCCGCGGGCGGGTTACATACCGGAATCGGGTCAAACTGCAAGCTCGGGTATTTCCTAGCGCGTTTCAAGTTATGGCTGTGCTTTGCAGGATCTGTCGACCTGTCAACGCGGGGCGATTCTGCGCTTGTCGCGCTTGACGCAGCAGCACCCGCCTGGCAGCCGTTGTCATGGTGCCCGCGCGGGGTAGTGATGATGTGGAGCGGTGCTCATCTATCTATCGCTTCATCAAACGTCGAAGACCAGCTGCGATCGAGGGCCGCTCCGGTGGCGCATCTCAAACATTGACCTCGTGACTCG
>Ga0209839_10001922_pt1 | contig 10430 bp, 10 predicted proteins | sample OrgsoiDNA2013050_FD_185800 | JGI IMG/M metagenome (GOLD analysis project Ga0209839, IMG submission 185800) | Permafrost soil microbial communities from the Arctic, to analyse light accelerated degradation of dissolved organic matter (DOM) -... | ecosystem: Environmental > Terrestrial > Soil >... | reverse complement strand
GAGGGTGCATGCTCGCCGCCATTTCCGCCGCCGCCATTTCCGCCGCCACCTTGACCGGTGCTGTCGGTCGTCCCGTATCGGTCGAAGTCCACGTGTCGAGCGGACTGCCCGGGTTCACCATCGTCGGGCTGCCTGACGCCGCCGTGCGCGAGTCGCGCGACCGGGTGCGGGCGGCCTTGCTCTCGAGCGGCCTGCCCTGGCCGTTGCGGCGGGTCACCGTGAACCTCGCACCATCGGGAGTTCGCAAGGGCGGGGCCGGGCTCGATCTGGCCATTGCGGTGGGCGTGCTGGTGGCCACCGGCGAGATTCCCGCGCCGGCCGTCAATGGTCTGGCCTTTTGCGGTGAGCTCGGGCTCAACGGCTCGCTCCGTCACGTCCCGGGGATGATCGCCCTGGCCGACGCCACCGCACCGCTCGGGCTGGTCGTGCCCCTCTGCGATATGCCTGAGGCTTCGCTCGTCCGCGGCGGCGAGGCCCACGGGGTGGCCACCCTGTCCGACCTGGCCGCCGTTCTGCGAGCGCAGGCTCCCTGGCCCACGGCGCCGCTCCGACCCGACGACCGAGACACGCCCGCCTCGCCCCGACTCGATCTGGCCGACGTCCGAGGACAGGCGGTGGGCCGACACGCACTCGAAGTGGCGGCGGCCGGCCAGCACCACCTCCTGATGGTCGGGCCACCGGGCTCGGGCAAGACCATGCTGGCCGAGCGGCTTCCCGGGCTCTTGCCGCCGCTTACTCCCGCCGAGTCCCTGACCGTCACCCGGGTGCACTCCGCCGCCGGCTGTGCCCTCCCCGAAGGCGTGCTGGTCACCGACCCACCGTTTCGCGCGCCCCATCACCGGGCTTCGATCGTGGCCCTGGTGGGCGGGGGCAGTTGGTCGCTCCGACCGGGCGAGATCAGCCTGGCCAGCCACGGGGTCCTCTTCTTGGACGAGATGGGGGAGTTCCCGGTGGCCGCGCTGGAGGCCTTGCGGCAACCGCTCGAGGAGGGCGTCATCCGCATCAGCCGGGCCGGCGGGACCGTCACCTTTCCGGCCTGCTTTCTGCTGGTCGGGGCCATGAATCCCTGCCCGTGCGGCGAAGGCGTCTACCCCGGGCTGTGCCAATGCTCGGTCGCGGCGCGGGCCCGTTACGCCCGCCGGCTCTCGGCTCCGTTGCTCGACCGCTTCGATCTGGTGGTGCCCCTGGCTCGTCCGGACCCCGATGAGCTGTTGAACCCCGAACCGGGACCTTCGACCGCGGAGAGCGCGGCGCGGGTGGCGGTGGCGCGAGAACGCGCAGCGGCCCGATTGCCCGGAGACGCGATGCCATTCAGGCCAGCGGCCTCGCGACTGATCGCGGACCGGCTCCGGGCGGGCCAGCTCAGCGCCCGGGGCGTGCACAAGGTGTCGCGGGTGGCTCGCACGGTGGCGGATCTGCTTGGGTCCGACGCCGTCACCGAGGAGCACGTCAGCGATGCCCTCTCGCTCCGCAAGGCCCGCGAATTGGTGGTGGCCCAATGAGAGCCGACTTGCCCGAGATGGCCTATGCCACCGCGCTGGCTTCGGCTCCCAACGTCGGTCCGGCCACCCTGCGTCGCCTGCTGGCCGCCGGTCGACCGTCGGTGGCCTGGGCGCGCTCGGGGCTCACTGGCGACGTTGAGGGGATCTGGCAGCGGCACACCCAACTCGGGATCACCGTCCTGACCACCGACTGCCCGGCCTACCCCGACCGCCTGGCCGGTGATCCCGAGGCGCCGCCCGTGCTCTTTTGCCACGGGGACCCGACCACGCTCGATCGGCACCCCACGGTGGCCCTGGTGGGCACCCGCAGCCCGACCCGCTACGGCATCGGCGTGGCGGCACAGTTCGGAGCTGATCTGGCCGCGGCCGGCGCCAGCGTCGTGAGCGGTCTGGCGCTCGGGATCGACGGTGCGGCACACGAGGGTGCGTGCGCATCGGGCGCGCCGCCGGTGGCGGTGGTGGCCGGTGGGCTGGACGACCCCTATCCGCGCCGCCACGCCCGCCTGTGGGACAGGGTGGCCACGCAAGGGGCGGTCTTCTCGGAATCTCCGGCCGGGCTACGCACCGAGAGGTGGCGCTTCCCCAAGCGCAATCACCTCCTGGCCGCCCTCAGCGACGTGGTAGTGGTCATCGAGAGTCGGCACGGCGGTGGCTCGATGCACACGGTCTCGGCGGCGCTGGACCGGGGGATCCCCGTCGGCGCCGTGCCGGGTTCGATCCGCAGCCCGACGTCAGAGGGCACCAACAAACTGCTGTCCGAAGGCTGCTTCCCGGTGTGCGACGTCACTGACATCCTGGTGGCCCTGTCCCTGTGCGGGGCACCGCTGCCCGGGCCAACGCCGTCGCCAACGCCGTCGACCACGTCTTCGCCGTCGCCCACGTCGTCACGAACCTCGAGCGCCGAATACGTCGGAGAGGATCGCATCGTGTGGGACGCCCTGACCTACGATCCCAGCTCACTCGACCAGCTCATTGGTTCGACCGGGCTGGAGCTGGCCGTGCTCTGCGGCGGATTGGAACGCCTGGCCAGTGCGGGGGTGGTCCGGGAGGCCGGTGGAGGCTGGTGGGAACGCGTCTGAACTGGCCTAATGTGCCTCGAAGTGGAGGGCCGATTCCTACATGAGCCGACCGTGGCCGCGTTGGAGGCCGCCGCCGACGCGGCCGAGGCCGATGGCATCGCTGCCGTCTTCGTGACGACCGGGCCATTGGGCGACGCCGTCACGCTGGCGGCCGGGCTGAGCGCGACGACGTCGACGATCCAGCTCGGGATCCGGACCAACCTGAGCACGGAGCCACACCGTCACCCCACCGTGCTGGCTCGGGAGATGACCACGTTCGACCTGATCAGCGGTGGCCGGTCCCTACTGGCCTTCACCCCGCCGTTCAGCGACGCCGTGATCGAGGCCATCGAATTGTGCCGGGCCATGTGGCGCGAGGGCGTCGCCGCGAGCGACGGCCCGAACTACCCGGTGGCCGGCGCCATCAACCGCCCCCAGCCCCGTCGACCCGGTGGGCCGCCCATCGCCGTGGACCTCACCGACGGGACACCGGCCGATCCGCTGCTCATCGCCGTGGCCGACCTGCTGTTGGTGTCCAGCGATTCACCGGCGCCGGACGGGCTCGCGGGCCTTGAGCTGTGCCGTATCGGGCCGCCGTAGAGCTCGATCCGCCACTGCGCACCCGGGAAGGCCTTTGGCATCAGCGACGCCGCCCCGGGCGGCGGGAGGGTCTGGCGTGCCTCGCCCGAGACGGTCTCGGGCACGGCGGTGGCCACCCCCGAGGGTGACCCGCCATGTCGGGCCGTCCCCTCGAATGGGTCACCCCGAGCGGCCGCCGTAAGCTGACAGCCGTGACCGGAACCCGCACCGAAAGCGACAGCATGGGGGAGATCCAGGTCCCCTCCGACCGGTACTGGGGGGCGCAGACGGCGCGCTCGCTTCACCACTTCGACATCGGGGTCGAAACCATGCCCGCACCCCTCGTGCGCGCCTTCGGCATCCTCAAGGGCGCGTCGGCCCAGGTGAACCGCGACCTCGGCAAGCTCGAGCCCGTATTGGCCGACCTCATCGAGGCGGCGTCGAACGAAGTGGCCGACGGTCAGCTCAACGACCAGTTCCCGTTGCACATTTGGCAGACCGGCAGTGGCACGCAGACCAACATGAACGCCAACGAGGTCATCTCCAACCGGGCCATTGAGCTGAGCGGCGGCGCGATGGGCTCGAAGAAGCCGGTGCACCCCAACGATCACGTCAACATGTCGCAGTCCTCCAATGACACCTTCCCGACGGCCATGCACATCGCCGCCGTCGAGGAGATCGTGTACCGCCTCCTCCCGTCGGTCTCCGCCCTCCGGGACGCCCTGCACGACAAGGAAGTGGCCTACGCCGAGATCACGAAGATCGGTCGTACCCACCTCATGGACGCGGTTCCGCTCACCTTGGGCCAGGAGTTCTCGGGCTACGTCGCCCAATTGACGGCCGACCTGGAGCGGATCTCGGTCACCCTCCCGAGCCTCTACGAGCTGGCGCTGGGTGGTACGGCGGTGGGAACCGGCCTCAACACGCACCCCGAGTTCGGCCAGCGGGTGGCCGCGGCCATCGCGGCCCGGACAGGCCTCCCCTTCGTCACCGCCCCCAATAAATTCGCCGCGCTGGCGGCGCACGACGCCCTGGTCTTCACCCACGGTGCCCTGCGCACCTTGGCCGTCTCGCTCGTGAAGATCGCTGACGACCTGCGTTGGCTCGGCTCAGGCCCGAGATCCGGTCTGGGTGAGCTGGTCCTGCCCGAGAACGAGCCGGGATCGTCCATCATGCCGGGCAAGGTCAACCCGACCCAGAGTGAAGCGATGATCATGGTGGGCATCCAGGTGCTGGGCAACGACACGGCCGTGGCCACGGCCGGCAGCCGGGGCAACCTCGAGCTCAACGTCTGCAAGCCGGTCATCATCTACAACGTGATGCAGTCGATCGCCCTCATGACCGACGCCTGCCGGGGCTTCCGGGAATTCTGTGTGGAGGGGCTGCAGCCGGACCGGGCCCAGATTCAACAGCACCTGACCAACTCCCTGATGCTGGTGACCGCACTGGCCCCGAGCATCGGCTACGACAGGTCAGCCGAGGTGGCCAAGAAGGCCCACAAGGAGGGCACGACATTGCGTGAAGCGGCTCTGGCCCTAGGGTACCTGACCGCTGAGCAATTCGATGCCGCGGTGCGCCCCGAGGAGATGACCCACCCGTGAGCGAACCGGTGCTCGCGCCGGCCGACGTCGACGCAGCGTTGGCCGAACAGGGGATCGCCTGGGAGCGCCAGGACGACCAGCTCACCACCACCGTGACGTTGCGCGACTTCGCCGCGGCGCTGGCCTTCGTCAACGAGATCGGCGCCGCCGCCGAGGCCGCCAACCACCATCCCGACATCGACATCCGCTGGAACAAGGTGCGCCTGGTCCTCACCACGCACGACGCGGGCGGCCTGACGGTGCTCGATCTCGCCCTGGCCGCCGCCATCGACCGCTTGCGCCCACTGCGCTGAGGACCCGACGCCATAGGCCCGGGACCAGGTGGATGCGGGCGCATCGGCCGTGGCCGCCGGCTCCTCGCCCCGCTTAGGATGCGGGCTCGAGGAGCTCCTCGCGCAAGCGCGCCACCACCGCATCGGGCACGCCGACCGCGACGGCGTACCCGGTCACGGACCCGTAGCGCTCACGCAAGTAGGCGAAGAGCTCCACCATGTTGTCCGGATTGGCCGAGAACACCTCGTCGATATCGGAGATGGTGTCCTTGCTGTCGGGGTACTTGACCATGAGCTTGGCCCGCAAGCGCTCCATGGCCTCACCGCTCAAGGCGTAGTCGGCCACCACCGTCTCCTCGGGCACACCGAGGAGCGACAGCACCAGGGCCGACAGCAGCCCGGTGCGGTCCTTGCCGGCCGTGCAATGGAAGACCGCCGGGCGGGAACCCGGAGCGGTCAGCACTTCGAGGGCCCCGATGATCTGGGGCGCGGCGTCATCGAGCATCTCCTTGTACTGCGCCCCCAACAGACCGGGCCGTCGGTCCCATTGTTCGACGTCGGGCAGTTGGTCGATGAAGGGGAAATGGTGGAAGGCGACCGGATGGGCTTCGACGTCGAACCGGCTCTGCTCCACCTCATGACCCGATCGAAGGTCGACCACGGTGCGAATGCCCAAGTCGCGCATGACGGAAAAATCGGTCCGGCTCAGCTCGCTCAGGCCGTCGGCCCGGAACAGCACCCGCCAACGCGTGCGACGCCCGTCGACGGTGGCATAGCCGCCCAGATCGCGGAAGTTGACCGCCCCTTCCAGGGCGATGAGGCGTTCCATCGTCACTTGACCGGGAGATCCCATATGGGGAACCAACGGGTCAGATCACTCTCCACCGGGAGGTCGGCGCCCAGCATGGTGCGAATGCGCAACTCGAGTTCGGTGTCCCGCCGTTCCTTGCCGGAGTCCAGGGGCGAGAAGGGGTAGAAGGTTCCCCGCTTGTAGAGGTACACCAGCCAGAAGGCGCGGGCGTCGCTCGGGGCCCCGGGCCCGGGCACGAAGCCGAAGACTGAACAGAGGAGCTGGGCATCCCATCCGGCCTCGGCCAGGGTGGTGTTGGCCATGTGGGCCTGGGTGACCAGGTCGTCCAGCGCCGGCTTACTGAGGAGGAGCCAGCCGTAGCCGAAGGAGTCCTGGGTCTGGGTGAACCCCTCGCCGACCAGTCGGGCCACCTCGGCCTGGAGATCGCCCGATTCGGCTCCCGACGGCGGCTTCCAGCACACGCCGGCGTGGCCCGACGACACCAGCCCACCCGCGCTCTGGAGGGTCAGCGCCGCCGTGGGCAGGGCGAACAGCGCATCGAGGTTGGCTTTGACGGGCTTGGTCCGCCCCAGCAGCGTGTCGAACAGTCCCACCGTGAACGGGGGTGATCAGGTGGCGTGACCGAGCTGACGTTCCAGCTCGTCGAGTTGCGCCAGGCGGCGCTCGAGGGTGGGGTGCGTGCGGAAGAGGCCACCAAAGCTGAACCCGCCTCCGCCCTGGTCCTGCGCGCCCTGGCCCCCGGAGACCGCCGGCACGAAGAAGAAGGCGTTGAACGGCTCGGACGCGCGCAGGTCCTTGGTCGGTATGCGCCCGATCTCGCCGCTGATCTTGACCAGCGCGGCGGCTAGTTGGGAAGGTCGCCCTATGAGGATGGCCCCGGAGCGATCAGCCGCCAGCTCGCGGTAGCGGGAGAGGGCCATCGTGAGCAGGAAGCTCACGAAGTACACCACCACGGACACCAGCATGACGATCATCTCGATCAAGACCAGTTGACTCCCGCTGTTGTTGTTACCGCCCCCGCGACCACCGCCAAAGATCTCCGAATAGAACATGACCCGGGTCAAGAGCCCCGCGATCATGCCCAGACCGCTGGCGATGGTCATGATCGCCACGTCGCGGTGAGCCACATGCGAGATCTCGTGGGCCAGCACGGCTTCAACTTCGGGTTCGTCGAGTCGCCGCAAGAGCCCCGACGTGGCGCATACCACCGCCGCCTTGGGACTGCGACCGGTGGCAAATGCGTTGGGTATGTCCGTGTCGGCGATGGCCACCCGCGGCTTGGGCATGTCGGCCAGCGCGCAGAGGCGGTCGATCACACCGTGCAGTTCGGGTGCCTCCTCCGGCGTGACCTCCTTTGCGTGCATGGCGAACATGGCGATCTTGTCGCTGAAGAAGTACTGGCAGAAGAGAAGGCCGAACGCAATGACGAGGATCAGGACCAGACTCTTGAGGAAGATGAAGAGCACCCCGATGAGGACGGCGTAGAGCAGGACGAGGAAGAACCCCGTCATGAACATGCGTCTGGTCAGCCCACGGTCGGGCTTGATGTTGTGGGCCAATGCCATCAGGTGGTTCCTCCTGCTTCGCCGCTGTCGGCCGCCGGGAGGGCGGCGGCGTCGGCGCCTCCGGATCCCAGCTCGGCCTTCAGGGCGGCCAACTCATTGTCGACCTGGGACGTCGAGGTCACCTTGTCGAGCTCTTTTTGAATGTCATCGACCGGGGCGCTGAGATCGTTGATGGCCCCCGAGGCGATGAGCTCATCGAGAGCACCCGCCCGCGCCTGCATGCCGGCGATCTTGTCCTGGGCCCGCTGCATGGCCGCGCCGGAATTACCCATGGAGTCCGAGATTCCCGAGACGGCTTCGTTGACCTTCGTCGTGGCTTCGGCGGCGGTGTAACTGGCCTTGAGCGTCTCCTTTCTGGTGCGGAACTGTTCCACCCGGGATTGCAGCTGCTGGGAGGTGTCAACCAGCTTCTGCTCCTGCTCGATGATCTGGTCATGCTGGACCTTGAGATCGGCCAACTGCTCGCCCAGGGCGGCCCGTCGGGCCAGCGCTTCGCGCGCCAGGTCCTCGTTGCTTTGTTGCAACGCCGACTTGGCCTGGCCCTGGAGCTTGTCGGCTTGCTTCTGCAAGCCCTGAGCCTGCAGCTCGATGCGCTTTCGAGCGGTGGCCACGTCGGCCACGCTGCGCCGGATCTTCTGGAGCTGCTGCAATTGCTGCTCGTAGGACAGATCGAGCATGTCGCGGGGATCTTCGGCCTTGTCCAACGCCTTGTTGGCCTTCGCCTGAAATATCCCCTTGATCCTCTGCCACGTGCCTGCCATAGATACCGAGCATAAGGCCCAGCGGTGGCCGAGGGGCAACGGCCGCTCTCCGCCCCGGCGCCGCTAAGGTCGGCGCCGTGCCTGACCGTCTCTGCCTGCTCTCCGTGCACGCCCATCCGGACGATGAATCCTCCAAGGGGGCCAGCACGGTGGCCCGCTACCACGCCGAGGGCGTGCACACGGTCCTGGTGTGCTGCACCGGAGGCGAGGAGGGGGACATCCTCAACCCGGCCATGGACACCCCCGAGGTCCGGGCCGACATCGGGCGGGTCCGGATGGCCGAGCTCAAGGCGGCCACCGACATCATTGGCTACGACGACACCATCATGCTGGGCTACCGCGACTCAGGCATGCCTGATTCCGAGGCGAACGCCCGGCCCGACTCCTTCGCCAGCGCTCCGTTGGATGAGGCGGTCGGGCGGCTGGTGGCCATCATCCGGCGGGAGCGCCCCCAGGTCATCCTCACCTATCCCGACGAGCAGTCCGAATACCCGCACCCCGACCATCTCCGCGTCCACGAGATCTCCCTGGTGGCCTTCGATGCGGCCGGTGACTCCGACCGCTTCCCCGATGCTGGTCCACCGTTCACGCCGTCGAAGCTCTACTACTCGGTCTGGCCGGCTGAACGGTTCCGCCAGATCCACGCCAAATTCATCGAGCTCGGCTTGAAATCCCCATTCGACGAGAAGTGGCTGGCCCGCCTGACCCGGGATGAGCCGTACACGACCACGGTCGACATCGCCGGTTTTGCCGACGTGCGCGGCAAAGCCCTGAAGGCGCACGCCACCCAGGTCGATCCGAACTCGCCGTTCTGGTTCGGGTTACCGCCCGAGGTCATGCGTGACATCCACCCGGTCGATCAGTTCCGGCTGGCCCGGAGCCGCATCGGCGGGACCGACGTCAGTGAAGACGATCTGTTCTCAGGGGTGCGGTCCACCTAAGGCGACCAGACCCGCTCGCAAAGGTCACTGCAGAGGTCAGTGTGCAGAGGTCACTGCAGATTGCACTGCAGAGGTCACGGCAGAGGTCACGGGCTCAGACGTCGTCCTCCGCCTCACCCTCGAGGCCGGCCGGCTCCACCCCGGGCTCTCGCTCCGACTCCGGCGGATCCACCGGAAGGTCGACCGGTGGAGCCAGATGTGCCGTCATGGCGCACAGGAGCTGATCGAGGTCGTCCACCTTCCACCCGGGGATCAGGAGGGGAGTTACCGAGCCACCGCCACGCAGAATGAGCAGGACACTGTGTGTGCGCTGTTCGATCTCCCAGGTGGACACCCGATCCCATTCCAGCAGTCGCGCCTTTTCGTCGGGACGAAGGATCTCAATCCCGTTGGGCGAGATGGAGATATCGAAGGCGTCGTCACCTTTGCGCCGTGACTTCGTGAACAACGTGACACCCCGCAGCGTCGTTGCCGGCACCGGTCAGCCTCCGAAACGAGCCAGTTCCCGCAGGGGACGGAATCCGATGAGGGTCGCTCCGGCCGCGTCCAGCGCCTGGCGGACCCAGTCCTCGGTACAGATCATCCGGTAATCGTCGACCCGGGCCTCCCAGTCGTCGGTGGCCAGGGACCGCAGCTCGGCGCTGTCGACGGCGGGGTGCAGGTGGAGTTCGGTCACCCCTGGCCGCAAGGTGGCTAGGTCCTTCTTGAACAAGTCGCGCGAGCCGACTCCGGGAATCAGCCGCATGTGGTCGGTGAAGACCGCTCCCGCCTCGGCGGCCACGGCGCGAGCGGGGAAGCCGAGGAAGCGCTCCATACCGGGACCGACCATGCGCAGGGGCAGCCCGAATTCGATGGCCATGTCGAGGTAGATGTCGAAGAATTCAGGGCGGAGTTGCAGGGTGCCCATGTGGGAGTCGAGATGGCTCACGTCGAAGCCCCAGAGGATGGCCCGCTCGATCTGGGCTCGGCACTCGCGCCGCACCTCGTCGAGGTCGGCGTGGTCCCACACGTCCTCGATGGTGCGAGGAAACCCCCCGTCGCCGCCCAGCAGCGACGGCGCGATGGTGATCGGACCCCAGCGGTAGAGCTCGTACTCGGCGTTCAAGGTGAGGTGCACGCCGACGTCCTCGCCTCGATACCGGCTCGACGCTTCCCGGGCCCACGGACACGGCACCATCAGCGTGGCGCTGGTCACGGTCCCGGTGTGCAGGCATTCGAAGACGCCGACGTTGGCCGAGTGGCACGATCCCAGGTCATCGGCGTTGATGATGACCAGCCTGGCGTCGGCCGGGTACCCGAGCCGTTGGGCCAGCGTGGGATCACTCATGCCCCTCGTTTCC
>Ga0209839_10001921_pt1 | contig 10437 bp, 7 predicted proteins | sample OrgsoiDNA2013050_FD_185800 | JGI IMG/M metagenome (GOLD analysis project Ga0209839, IMG submission 185800) | Permafrost soil microbial communities from the Arctic, to analyse light accelerated degradation of dissolved organic matter (DOM) -... | ecosystem: Environmental > Terrestrial > Soil >... | reverse complement strand
AGGTGAGTCGGTCGTGGTGGACCTGCTGGTGGAAGGGCACGCTGATGCCCACGTGCGGTGGACGCTGCACCCGGGCGTGGTCATCGACCCGGTCGGCGGCACCGTCGCCGACGGGGCGCAGGCCCGCTTCATCATCTCCCCGGAACGCTGGGGGCGGCGGCCGATCGGCACCGTGGACGTGGTGCTCCGCGACCGCTGGCGGCTGGCCGAGGGGCACGCGACCGTGATCTTGCCCAGGCTCGACTGCTACCCGGCCCCGGCGGACCAGCGCACCAAGGTGGTGCTCAGGCGGCTGCCGAACCGGCTCGGCGAGCACCCGGCCCGGACCTCGGGCGAGGGCATCGAGTTCTTCGGCGTGCGCGAGTACGTGCCGGGCGACCGCCAGCGCAGCATCAACTGGCCGGCCAGCACCCGGCGCGGGCGGCTGCAGGTGAACACCTTCGCCGCCGAGCGCTCCCAGGATGTGGTGCTGCTGGCGGACGCCACCTCGGACGTGGGCGTGCCCGGGTCATCGGCGCTTGATCTGGCGCTGCGCGGCGTGGCGGCCGCGGCCCGCGCCTACACCGGCGCCAGGGACCGGGTGGGCGTGATCACCTACCAGTGGGGCGGGGCGAGCTGGCTGGTGCCCGGGCTGGGCCGGCGGCAGGTGTACCGGATCATCGACTCGATGCTGTCCAGCGAGACAGGCTACTCCCGCGGCGCGAACTTCCGCAGGCTGCCGCGTGCGGCGCTGCCCCCCGGCGCGCTGGTCGTGGTGTTCAGCCCGCTGATCGACCAGCGGTTCGTCGAGGCGCTGCGGGACATGCGCGAGCGCGGCTTCACCATGCTGGTCGTCGACGTGCTCAACGCCGAGCCACCGGACCGGCGGCGCAGCGCGGACCGGATGGCCCGGCGGATCTGGCAGATGGAACAGGACGCGATCAGGTTCTCGCTGCGCGAGCTCGGCGTCCCCGTCGTGCACTGGGACGGCGTTCAGTCCCTGGACCTGCCGCTGGCCGGCCACACCCGGCGCCCGCTGGCGGCCCGCCGATGACCGGCCCTCTACGCGGCTCGGCGGGCTTGCTCGGGGCGGGCCTGATCGGGGCGGGCTGCCTGGCGTGGGCGGCCGTGCCGCCGGCCCATCGGGGCTGGGCGGGTTTCGCGCTGTTCCTGGCCATCGTGGCCGTGGCCGCGGGCGTGCTGCGGCTCGCCCTGGCGGACGTCCCGGCGCCGGAAGACAACTACCTGCTGCCGGTGCCGCTGCGTGCTGGCCTGAGGTTCCTGGAGATCCTGCGCCTGGTGCCCTGGGAGGAAGGCGCGCTCGTCGCCATCTTGTGGCTGGAGGTGCTGCACCCGGCCCGGCCCTGGCACACGGCGGTGCTGGGTGCCGGGCTCCTCGCCTACCTGCTGACCACGCACCTGGCCGAATCGGACACCTCCTTCGGCGCGCTCAGGCCGCAGGCCCGGGTGCTGGCCATCGGCGCGGGGCTGCTCGCGCTCGGCGCCGGGGCCGGGATGCTGCCCGCCCTGGGCCCCGGGGCCGGCTCGGCGCTGCTGCGGCTGCTGGCGGCGGCCGCGCTGATCACCGCGGCCGGCCTGGTGCTGCCCCACGTCGCCCGCGGGGACGCCCCGGACCCCGGCCCGCCGCCGGACCGGGAACCCAGGATCCGCCGGCACCGCCGGATAGAGCCGCCCGCCACGATCCGGGGCTCCCAGATCCGGCCCCGGGATCGCCGGTAGAAACATCATGGATCGTTACCTTCCATATATGGGGGTAACGATCCACGATGCCGGCTCGCCGGGCTTACCCCGGGGGCGGGGGGCGGAGGTTGGCGGGATATACAAAGGGTGAGGCGATACGTGGGGCTTCCCTGGAGCGTGGCGGCTTACGGAGGGACCGGTCAGGCGGGAAGATAGGCCAGGTAGGAAGATAGGGCACGCGGACTACAGGAGGGCAGAGCCGATGGCGGAGATCGTCCGGGCCGGGCTGATCCAGCAGCGCTGGACCGGGGACAAGGAATCGATGATCGCGGCGGCGGTGAGCCACATCCAGACGGCGGCCTCGGCCGGCGCGCAGGTGGTCTGCCTGCAGGAGCTGTTTTACGGGCCTTACTTCTGCCAGGTGCAGGACGCCGACTACTACTCCTACACCGAGGCGATCCCGGACGGGCCGACCACCCGGCTGCTGCAGGACGTGGCCCGCCAGCACGGCATCGTGATCATCGCGCCGATGTACGAGGAAGAGCACCCGGGGGTCTACTACAACACCGCCGCGGTGATCGACGCGGACGGAAGCTACCTGGGCAAATACCGCAAGACCCATCTTCCTCAGGTCAAGGGGTTCTGGGAGAAGTTCTACTTCCGGCCGGGCAACCTGGGCTACCCGATCTTCGACACCGCGGTCGGCCGGATCGGCGTGTACATCTGCTACGACCGGCACTTCCCCGAGGGCTGGCGGGCGCTCGGCCTGGCCGGCGCCCGGATCGTGTTCAACCCGTCGGCCACCAGCCGCGGCCTGTCCTCCTACCTGTGGCGGCTGGAGCAGCCCGCCGCCGCGGTGGCCAACGAGTACTTCATCGGCGCGATCAACCGGGTCGGCGTGGAGCCACTCGGCGACAACGACTTCTACGGCCAGACCTACTTCGCGGACCCGCGCGGCCAGCTGGTCGGCGACTCCGCGAGCGACGAGGCGGACGAGGTGCTCGTGCGTGACCTGGACATGGACCTGCTGACCGAGGTCCGTGACCTGTGGCAGTTCTACCGGGACCGCCGCCCCGACGCCTACCAGTCGCTGATCCAGCCTTGACTTCTCCCCGGCCTGAAGCTGAAGGGCGGGGATTCCGGCGGTCACCCGCCGGGGTTCCTGTTTCACCGCCGGCCGCCCGCCCGGGAAGACTCCCGCTGAGGTCTGACGCCAGCTCCGCAGGCAAGCACGGCCAGCCCGGCCGCTCGTATGTTCTGCGCGGCGTTGATATCCCGGTCGTGCCGGGTGCCGCAGGTCACGCAGGCCCACTCGCGGATGTTCAACGGGAGCGGTCCCGCGTGGTGCCCGCACGCCGAGCAGGTCGTGCTGGAGGGGTACCAGCGGCCGATCACCACCAGGTCCCGTCCGTACCATTCGCATTTGTACTCCAGCATGGCCCGCATCTGACGCCACGCCGCATCCGAGATGGCGCGGGCCAGGTGGTGATTGCGGACCATGTTCCGCACGCTCAGGTCCTCGATCACGACCGCCTGGTTGTCGCGGACGATCCGGGTGGACAGCTTGTGCAGGAAGTCTTTGCGGCGGTCGGCGATCCGGGCATGCACCCGCGCGACCTTGAGCCGGGCCTTGTCCCGGTTCGCCGAGCCTTTCTGGGTGCGGGCCAGCCGCCGCTGCGCCAGCGAGAGCCGAGCCCGGTCGCGGCTCTCGTGTCGGGGGTTAATGATCTTCTCCCCGGTCGACAGGGTCGCCAGGGACGTGATCCCCGCGTCGATGCCCACCACGGAGTCGCACACCTCGGCCAGGAACGCGAAATCATCACTGCGCTTCCACTGGGTCAGCATCGCGGAGGACCGGACGTAGGTCACGCGTTCCTGCCGCTGGTCCCACGCCGTGGTCCGGGCCTGCAGGGCCAGGTTCCACACCTTGCGGACGCAGCCGAAGGTCCGGGACAGGTCCGCGGCCTGCTCCGGGGTCGGGTAGAAGCGGTACTTGTATGCCCGCTTCACCACCTTCACCATATCGAACACACTAGCGGTTATCTGCGTGAGGATGCCGCGCGACACGCCGAAGGGAGGGAGCGGCGTTTCCTCCCCGGCCTGAAAGCCGGGGTCTCCACGCCGCAACCTTGATGACCATCCTGATCAGCGGCGGCACGGTGGTCACGGCGTCCGGGACGCTGGACGCCGACGTGCTGGTGGCCGGGGAGAAGATCGCGGCCGTGCTGGCGCGAGAGGTTACCGGAGATACGCCCGCCGCGGTCGCGGCGGACCGGGTCATCGACGCCACCGGGAAGTACGTGCTGCCCGGCGGGATCGACGTGCACACGCACATGGAGATGCCGTTCGGCGGCACGTTCTCCGCGGACACGTTCGAGACCGGCACCCGCGCCGCGGCCTGGGGCGGCACCACCACCATCGTCGACTTCGCGGTCCAGGCCAAGGGCACCTCGCTGCTGGCCACCCTGGACAAGTGGCACGCCAAGGCGGACGGCAACTGCGCGATCGACTACGGCTTCCACATGATCGTCTCCGACGTCAACGACGCCACGCTCAAGGAGATGGACGCCTGCATCTCCGCCGGGGTGAACAGCTTCAAGATGTTCATGGCCTACCCCGGCGTGTTCTACGCGACCGACGGCGAGATCCTGCTCGCCATGCAGCAGGCGGCCCGTTCCGGCGCCACCGTGATGATGCACGCGGAGAACGGCATCGCCATCGACCAGCTGGTCGCGCAGGCGATCGCGGCCGGCCGCACAGAGCCGCTATACCACGGCTTGAGCCGCCCGCCAGAATTGGAAGGCGAGGCCACATCGCGGGCGATCACGCTGGCCCAGGTGGCCCGCTGCCCGCTGTACATCGTGCACCTGTCGGCGTCGCAGGCGCTGGCGGCGGTGGCGCAGGCGCGGGACGCCGGGCAGAACGTGTTCGCCGAGACCTGCCCGCAGTACCTGTTCCTGTCCCTGGACGACATGGCCCGGCCCGACTTCGAGGGCGCGAAGTTCGTCGCCTCGCCGCCGCTGCGTCCCAGGGAGCATCAGGATTCGCTGTGGCGCGGCCTGCGGACCAACGACCTGTCGGTGGTGTCGACGGACCACTGCCCGTTCTGCTTCAAGGACCAGAAGGAACTGGGCCGGGGCGACTTCTCCAAGATCCCGAACGGGATGCCCGGCGTCGAGCACCGGATGGACCTGCTGCACGCCGGGGTGGCCGCGGGCCAGCTCACGCTGCCGCGCTGGGTGGAGGTCGCCTCGACCACGCCGGCCCGGATGTTCGGCCTGTACCCGCGCAAGGGCGTGATCGCGGCCGGCTCCGACGCCGACATCGTCATCTACGACCCGGCCGCGCGGCAGACGCTGTCGGCGGCGACCCACCACATGAACGTGGACTACTCCGCGTACGAGGGCATGCAGATCACCGGCCGGGTGGTGACCACCTTGTCCCGCGGGCGGCCGGTCATCGACGAGGGCACGTACACCGGGCACACCGGCCACGGGACGTTCCTCGCCCGGGGGCTGAATCAGTACCTGGTGTAGGGCACGAACCACAGTCCGTTCGGGAGAAATTATGGATTTCGGGGTGGTCCTGCAGACGAACCCGCCGGCCAGCGGCGTGGTCGCGATGATGCAGCGGGCCGAGGAGGCCGGCTTTTCCTACGGCTGGACGTGGGACTCGCACGTGCTCTGGCAGGAACCGTTCGTCATCTACTCGCGCATCCTGGCCGCGACGACCGCGATGACCGTGGGCCCGATGGTGACCAACCCGGGCACCAGGGACTGGTCGGTCATCGCGTCGCTGTTCGCCACGCTGAACGACATGTACGGCAACCGGACCGTGTGCGGGATCGGCCGCGGCGACTCGGCCCGGCGGGTCATCGGCCAGTCGCCGATGACGCTGGCCACGCTGTCGGCGGCGATGACCGTGATCAAGGGCCTGGCCGAGGGGCGCGAGGTCATGCTGCACGACCAGCCGCTGCGGATCCCGTGGGTGCGCGACGGCAAGCTCGAGATCTGGATGGCCGCGTACGGCCCGAAGGCGCTCAAGCTCACCGGCGAGCAGGCCGACGGCTTCATCCTGCAGACCGCCGACCCGGACATCGCGCGCTGGACCATCGGCGCGGTGCGGTCGGCGGCCGTTGCTGCGGGGCGTGATCCGGCGTCGATCACCATCTGCGTGGCGGCGCCCGGCTACGCCGGGCCCGACCTGGCGCACCAGCGGGAGCAGCTGCGGTGGTTCGGCGGCATGGTCGGCAATCACGTGGCGGACCTGGTCGCCAGGTACGGCACCGACGGGCCGGTCCCCCGCGCGCTGACCGACTACATTTCCGGGCGCGAGGGATACGACTACGCGCACCACGGCAAGGCGGGCAATCCGTCGGTGGGGTTCGTGCCGGACGAGATCGTGGACCGGTTCTGCCTGCTCGGCCCGGCCGCCGCGCACGTGGACCGGCTGCGCGAGCTGGCCGGGATCGGGGTGGACCAGTTCGCCCTGTACCTGATGCACGACCAGGAGGAAAAGACCCTCGCCGCCTACCGGGACGAGATCATTCCCGCGCTGCGGGGGGCGTTAGCGAGGGCGCGGGAACCAGGTTCTCGACCTTGGGCAGAGCCTGCTGGTCGGCTAGGGCGATGGCCAGCTCGCCGGCCGCCGTCGGGTGCAGCGGCGCCGGGTCGCCCGGGCCCTGCACGTAGGGATCGGTCGTGCACAGCTCGTGGCCGGTGAACGGCGGGTCGGTGACCCCGAACCCGAACGTCTGGGCCCCCTGGGCCAGCACGGTGTTCAGCTGGCCCAGCCGGGACAGCAGCACCTTCTCCTTCGCGGCGGTGATGCCGTACCTGTGCAGGCAGCCGATATCGGTCCCGAACGGCGAGTAGTACTGGTTGACCAGCACCGCCGGGTGGCCAGGGAGCTGATCCAGGTCGCCCAGAAGCTGGTAGTAGCTGCTGGTGAAGGCGCTGATCTCCTGGCTGAAGTAGGCGGAGGACACCTTGTCGTTGCACACGGCGCTGGCCACGCACAGCCGGGTCATGATCGACCACTGAACGTCGTCCGCCCCGACGCTGACGATGATCACCTTGGCGTGGGTGGCCCGCTGGGCCTCGATCAGCTGGGGCGGCGCCACCCGCCCGTCGCTGAGCACCTGCACGCCGAGCAGGCCGTTGCCGACGGTGGCGCCGCTGCAGGCCAGGTTCAGCACCTTCCAGTTGTTCACCACGGCCAGGTCGGCGGCGTAGGCTTCGCTGCTGCGCCCGCAGGCCCGGTCTAGGGCACTGGCTCCGGCCGGCAGCGGGTTGCCCACCGCGGCCGCGGTGGAGTCACCGATCACGACCGCCTGCACGCTGGTCAGCGGGTGGTTCACGGTTTGCGGAAGCGTGACGAGCGGATCGGCGCCGACCAGGTCATCGAGGGTCTTGACGCTGCGCAGCACCCCCGGCGTGCTGGACGCGGTGAGCAGGATGCCGCCGACGTTCACCGCGCAGACCACGACCAGGCCCACGATCACCGTCCGGGCCATCTTCGCGTGCGACTGCCTGCGGATGCCGGCCACCGCGAGCAGCCCGACGACGGCGAAGCCGGCCGCGATGAGCGTCTCCCACTCGAAGTAACGCGTCCAGCCCTGGGCTAGCTGCTGGCTGAGGTTCAGCTCGAGCTTGCGCGGGCTGTCCGAGCGGAGCAGCTGGGCCACCTGCGGGTCGATGGTGATGTGGGTGAGCTGGAGCAGCGGGCGGATCGGGCCGGCGAACTGCGGCTTGGTCGGCATCACCTGCCCGAACAGGTCGAGCTCACCTGGACCGGACAGGCTGAGTGAGGGGACAGCCGCGCCGACCTGGGCGCTCTGGCCGGCCGCGGACACCGTCTGCAACGGCGCGACCTGCAGCGCCAGCCAGATCGAGCCGGCCGTGATGATTCCGAAAGTGACGAGATAGAAAGCGGCGGTCCTGGTCAGGCGCAGGAATGAAGAGATGAGCACTCCCCCTGGGGTGATGGCCTCGCACCTTTAACGCTACCCCGTGTTCGGCTGATGGCAACATGTCACGGCCGTCGGCCGGGCTTATGGTTCCCGGTTACAGGACTTGCTTGCGCTCGAGGTAGTTCAGCGAGACCCAGCCGAACGGGACAGGCAGCCAGAAGGTCAGCAGCCGGAACAACAGCACCGCGCTGACCGCGACCGCGCCCGGCATGCCCGTCGCCGTCAGGCCGGCGGTCAGCGCCGCCTCGACCGCGCCGAGGCCGCCGGGCGTGGGCATGATCGAGCCGATGGCGCTCCCGGTCAGGTACACCACGGCGATGCTCGCGATCGGCACCCCATGGCCGAACGCCGCCACGCACGCGGCCAGGCACGCGATGTAGGCCGCGGTCAGCAGTAGCGCGCCGCCGATGCCCCCGGCCAGCTTGCGCGGATGCTGCGCGACCTCGAGCAGCCGGGGCAGCACCTGGCCGAGCATCGGCGAGACCCGGGCGCGCAGCAGCCGCCGCCCGGCCGGGACCGCGAACACCGCGAGCGCGGCCACGACCAGGCCGGCCAGCACGAAGTAGGCCCACCGGGGCGGCTGGATCGGATCCTTCGCCGAGGTGCCCGCGATCGCGGCGAACACCACGATCAGCAGGACGTGCAGGACGAACGCAACCACCTGGGCCACGCCGACGCTGGCCGCCGCGACCGGCGCGGGGATCTTCCTGCGCTGCAGGTACCGGATGTTCAGCGCGGCTCCGCCGACCGCGGCCGGGGTCACCAGCGTGACGAACGATCCGGCTAGCTGGGCGAGCACGGTACGGAAGAAGTTCAGCCGCTCGGTGACGAACCCCGACAGCGACAGCGCGGCGCCCGCGTAGGTCAGCGCCGAGGCGGCCAGCGCCACGATGCTCCAGCGCCAGTTCGCCGAGCCCAGCACGCTCCCCAGGCTGGCCTTCTCGAGCTCGCCGGCCAGCAGATAGGCGGCCGCGACGCTCGCGACCAGCGTCAGCAGAGTACGCAGCCTGATGCGTTCCAGCCGCATCGGGGTCACCTCGCCGCCCGGCACGGCCGCGAGGAGCAGCATGCGCAGGGCGGGCAGGACGTCCCGCCGGCGGCGCAGCGCCGCCCGGGTGGAACGAGCCAGCGCGACCGGTTGCAGCAGTGAGACCACGGCCACCAGCTCGTCGGGGTCGGCCTTCTCGATCGCCAGCTCGGCGGCCCGCTTCGGCCCGACGTACAGCGCCAGCTCGGCCAGCAGCTGGGTCACGTCCAGGCGGACTTGCAGGTCGCTCGCGGCCACGTCGCCGTCGCCCGGGTCGAGCAGCATGGCCTCGCCGTCGCCGGTGAGCAGGATCCGGTCCGCGGTCAGCCCGCGGTGCGTGACCCGGCGGGCATGCAGCCGGTCCATGGCGTCCCATATCTGCCTGAGCTCGGCGTCGGAGCAGCCGGGATGGCGCCGGGCCAGCGTGGTGCCCTCGTGGTGCTCGTAGGCCAGCACGGCGGCCTCGGGACCGACCCGGACCAGGGCGCGCAACCGGGGCGTGGGCGCGCCCGCGTCCTCGGCCGCGTAGGACAGCAGCGCCCGGTGCTCGACCACGCGGTCCACCGACAGCGGGGCGTTCCGCGACACCTGGCCGAGCAGCCGGACCGAGCGGTAGACCCGGTAGATCGCGCCGGCCGCCTGCTGGTCCCAGTCGTACACCACCACGTCGAGGCTTCCCGTCTCGGTCGTCAGCGCGTAGTGGCGGGACCCGGCGCTGGCTTGCCCGGCTCGTCCGCTTTGTCCGTCCGGGCGGACCCGCCGGATCGCGGTCACCGGCACGTCCGTGGCGGCCAGCGCCGCCGCGATCTCGCGGCCGCCGGGCCGCTGCGACACTGAGCCGGCCACGTACCTGACGGCGAGGCCGATCGCGCGGCCCCCGATCACCGTGATCAGGAGGGTCAAGACGGTGGTGTGCAGCGCCCCGACGTGCACGACCGCGTAAACGCCGACGGCGGCCCACAGGGCGTTACGCCAGGATTTGCGCCCGACCAGGCTGATCATGGTGGTGTAGGCGACCAGGCCCGCCAGGTAAGGGTCGAGCGCGGCGACGTGGCTGGCTCCGGGACGGGACATGATGATCGCGTCGTAGAGCCGGGTGGCCGCGCCGTGCTGGAGGGCGACGTTGACCACCGCCGTCACCACGCCGGCCAGGATGCCCGTCGCCACCGCTTCGGCGAGCCGTCGCGGCTGGCGCCTGACCAGCAACTGGACGGCCAGGGCGATGGGCAGGATGAACAAGGCGAACAGGGCGACCTTGGGCGCCACTGTCAGCAGCGCGTGCGGCAGCCGCCGGCTCGCGCCCACGATGTCGGTCTCCACCCCGACCGTGGTCGCGCTGAGCGCGATCCCGGCTAGCGCCAGCGCGACGATCTCGATGCAGGACAGCGTGCAGCGCAGCAGGTCGACCGGCTTGCGGATACGGCGCTCGAGCTGATCGGTGACCTCGATCTCGCCCGGCTGCGATGGCGTCACGGCTCGATCGTTTCACCTGGCTGCCTGGCCGCATAGCCGCGGGCCCCTGCCGCGGGCCGCCGCAGGCCTCGCCGAGGGGCCTGGCCGGGAGGCCCTGCGACTCGGCCAGCCGCTTAAGTCTATAAATATGGTCGTAATACTTGACTTTGGCGCGGGCCGGATGGAAGCCTGAAGGTGCGGTCGCCTGCTCAGCTGAGAGGAGTTCTCGATGCCAACGGATACGGCGTCCTCCGGCGTGACCGCGACGACCGCGGTACGCATCCCGGTCCTCACCTCGGGCGCGGAG
>Ga0209839_10001918_pt1 | contig 10438 bp, 4 predicted proteins | sample OrgsoiDNA2013050_FD_185800 | JGI IMG/M metagenome (GOLD analysis project Ga0209839, IMG submission 185800) | Permafrost soil microbial communities from the Arctic, to analyse light accelerated degradation of dissolved organic matter (DOM) -... | ecosystem: Environmental > Terrestrial > Soil >... | reverse complement strand
GCGGCACAACATTCGCGGGAACAGGAGGCGCGCCTTGTCCCATCATCGATGCGCAGAACAAGGCCGTCAGCCCGGCAATGAGCAGGACGCGAAATTGCAGCGTACGACTGAGCATAGGGATTCCCCTTGGTTTGGAGTTCTTATGCGATTGGATGGCCCGAAAGCGTAAATTGCTGCCTGCGATGCGCTCGCCTAGACGATATTCTTCCCTATTTACTCTGCAGGGCCGGACCGGCCACCGCAAGAAGATCCACCTGCAGATGCGTAGAGTGCAACCCTTCAACCGTCGTGGCGGGAACTTTCCCCGCGGGCGGCAAAATGCCCACCGCCTTGTTCTTGCCCAATTGCTTGGCCTGATGGAGGCCGCGATCGGCGAGCGTGAGCACTTCTTCATAGCTAATGGCCCGCGGATTGTCGGGGAACCAGGGGAAGGCAGCCCAGCCCAGAGAACAGGTCCGATACATCGTTTCTCCCGACAGCCCCAGTCCAAACGGCTCATCAGCAACAGCGGAAAGAACCCGCTGAGCCAGCAACTCGGCTTCCGTGCGATCCGTGTAGCGCGAGACGATCAGGAATTCCTCTCCACCCCAGCGCACCAGAACATCGGAATGGCGGATGGAGGAACTGAGACGGCGGGCCATCTCGACCAGCACCTTGTCGCCCACGTCGTGTCCGTAGTGGTCGTTTACTTCCTTGAAATTGTCTGCATCGATCAGATAAAAGACCAGATCGCGGATGTGTGGATCACGGCCATCGGCGTGCGACCGCAGCGCCTGGCTCACGTCCGATTCGATCGTCGCGGAAAAATAACGGCGGTTGCGCAATCCGGTCATGGGATCGGTGAGCGAAGCTTCCTGCAACACAATGTTGGTGCGCCGCAACTCGCTGTTCAGTCGACGGTGTTGGATGAATAGCAAGAACGCCATCAGAAACATGGTCGTCAGCGTGACCACCACCCGAAAATCAGAAACCCTCTGCGGAAGTCGCGAATCGAGTAAGGCGTAAAGCGCCATGATGGGCAACGACAGGACCGCCACCATCGCAAGGTTCGACATCCAGGAAGCGTATCGGTCCGAAGCATTCTCGGGCGTCGGCAACAGTCCGGGACCCAGCAAGGCCACCGCGGTGAACACGGCAAACGAACAAGAATACGGAATGTCATACCAGCTGCCGGTAAAATAGACCCCTCTTTCGAGGGCATTGTTGAGAACGTAAAACCAGATCCCATTCAGAACGAAAGCACCGCAAAGACAGGCGTAGAAGGTCTTCCATCGTCCCGAACTTTCGCGCCAGAATGCCAGCAGCACGCAGCAGATTAGGACCGTTCCCGCTCCCGAAAGAAAATCGAAATTCCGGTTGTACGCATCCTCATTCGGTGACAGGTACTGCCAGCTTACGACGAACGACACGTAAAGATAGAACCACCAAAGCAGGAGCAGAAAAAAGTCGAGCGCGCCGAGCCGCGCGCTTCGTTCGGAGGGCTGGCGGTGCGGGCGGAGCAGCAGGCCCGCCATCATGGGCGCCCCCGCAAGAAACAGCAGAGCGTCCGCGGGATACATCGAGGGCAACTTCCTTTGCAGGACCAGGTCGAAAACAATCCAGACCACCTGATCGCCGAACCACAGAGCCCATCCCGCCGCCTGAAGCATCCAGAACCACCGCGTGCGCCCCTTGCTGGCTATCCCGATCGAAGCGAACGCGAAAAGAGCGGTGAGCATCAACAATCCGCCCACGATGTCGCTGATCGCGATCCGGGCCATCCCTGGAGGAAGGAACAGGCAAGCCAGTGCCAAGGCAGCCGTGAGCAGAACGGCCGCCCAAACCAGGAATTTCGGTAGAGTTCGGCCGCTCAACAGTTCCGCCTTCGCGAGCAGATTTAGCCTTTGGCCCCTGTGGAATACGCTACCCGGTAGATCTGGGCGTCGTGGATTTCCTTGCGCAGATCCGCCCAGATATTGTCCGGCATTTCGAGAAAGATTTTCACAACGTCGGGATCAAACTGTCGCCCGGCCCACTTTGCGATTTCCGTGCGTGCCGCTTCGAGCGTCTGCGCCGGCCGGTAAATCCGATCGGAAGTGATGGCGTCCAGAGTGTCGGCGACGGAGAAGATCCGCGCCCCAAGGGGAATCTGTTCTCCCTTAAGATTGCGGGGATAACCACTGCCGTTGAACCACTCCTGGTGTGAGTAGACGATTTCCGCTGCCTCCGCGAGAAATGGAATCTTCTTGACGATCTGATAGCCATGATAAGCATGCTCCCGCATGATCGCCATTTCGTCGGGCTCCAGCTTTCCCGGCTTATTCAAGATCTTGTCCGGAATGGCAATCTTCCCGATGTCGTGCAGAAAAGCTCCGCGGGCGATGGTGTTGATCTGCTCACGAGGCAGGCCCATGGCGCGGGCAATGGCAATGGTAAAGGCGGTTACGCGCTTGGAATGCCCTTCGGTTTCGCGATCTTTCAGGTCGAGCGCATCGCCCAGAGTCTCGAGCGTGATGTCATAGGACCGCTCCAGGCTCGCCATCGCAGCCTGCAACTGGTCGGTACGGGCCTTGACTAGAGACTCCAGGTTCGTCTGATAGGTCCGGTTCTCCACCTTCAGTCGCCGGTTCTCCAGCGCGCGGCTCACGGTGTTGAGCAGTTGCTCGCGTTCGAAGGGCTTCAGAAGATAGTCGTAAGCGCCATTTCGAATCGCGGCCAGCGCCACGGAAATGTCATGCACGGCCGTAACCATCACGACCGGCATATCAGGATATTTTTCCTTGGTGCGCTCCAACAGGCCAATCCCGTCGAGGTCCGCCATCATCAAGTCCGAGAGCATCAACTCGAACTCTTCTCCGGACGTCAGGACTGCGAGCGCTTCCATGCCGGAAGCTGCCTGTTTACAGGCATATCCGGCAGTCCCGAGCATGGAGGCAACAATTTCCCGAATCGGCTCTTCATCGTCAACTACAAGAATTCGATCTGCCATGGGGATACACGAAAGTCTATTGGCGATTGTAACCCAGAGGCGAGATGCCGAAAGTAATCATTCAGATCCGGAAACTCCATCGAGAAACTGCCGGGCCGTGATATTTAAAAGCAAGGAAGAGGTACGTCCGCCAGCAATGAACGCATCCCTGTGGTCGATTTGGAATACGGTCGCGAAGCTTGGCCTAGCCAGGCCGACGGCGGCAGAATTGGCTCTGCTGATCCTGCTGGGCGCTTCCCTGCTTGCGCTGCGCGCCTTCCGCGAGAACTATCTAAAAGTTTGGGTCGTGGGCTGGACGGCTTTCGTGGCCTCCCGTTTGGCCGAACACTGCTTCGCGGCGAAAATCCCTGCTCCGTTCGATTTGGTGGTTGTTCAGGCGACGTTCGTGCTCTGTGTAGGATTGTTGGCGGGCGCCGTTCTCGTCTACACCCGCGGACGTGATCTGATCGTTCCCTTGATGGTCATTACACCCGTCCTGGTGGGCTTCGCCGGAGCGCGTGTCCTGTTGTGGCCGGATTCCCTGCCCTTGCGCGTGGCTGTCGAAGTCGGCTACCGGATCATCCTGCTGACGGCCTCGATTGCTGTGCTGCGCGCACGCCGCGGGCGCTGGGAGCCATCCGCCTGGTTGCTCGCGCTGTGTCTGCCGCTTCTCCATCTGCCCTGGGCGCCTCTCACCGATCGCATACCAGCAGCGGCATTCCTGGCTGCGGAAGTTGCGCTCGGCCTTAGCATGATCCTTGTAGTCTTTGATCAGGCGCAGATGCGGACCCGCAGATTGCGCGCCGTGCAGGCCATTACCACCAGCATGGCCAGCGCTCAGCAATACGGAAACGTAGTGCAATCCGCGGTCGAGGAATTGCAGCGTCTGACCCACGTCAGGGCCGCATGGTTCCGTCTGCTCGAAGGCGGGCACCTGGTCGCGACGCATGCGGTGGGACTTTCCTCCGATTTCCTGCGCGATGCAGGTTTTGCCGAGATCAACGACGACATCACGAAATTATTGGGGCAGCCCGGCCCGCAAGTGACCACCCGGGACGCCGCCGGTCCTGAACCTGAAACCTGTCTTGCAGCCGAGAAGATTCGCCAGCTTGTGATGGTTCCTGTCGCCGGCAACAAGTCCCCGATCGGTTTATTGCTGCTAGGCAGTTCCGGGAACCGGCAGTGGACCCAGGAAGAATTGGATTTTCTCCAAGCCTGCGCCAAGCAGCTCGCAGTTGCCGTCGAAAACTTCCGCCTGCTGGAACAGGTGTTGCGCTCGCAACGGCAGTGGATCAATACCTTCGATTCAATCCATGACATCATTCTGGCGCACGATGCCGATTTTCGCATCATCAAGGCCAACCAGGTTCTTCTGGAGCAGCTCGGGCAGGCCGCCGCGGATGTAGTCGGCAACTCCTGCGAATCGACTTTGCCTCACACCTTCGGGGAATGGACTGGATGCCCCTACTGCGCCATGGGCGGGGACGAAGAATTCACCGAGGGTGCTGACCCTTGTTTTGGCGGTTTCTCGGTGGTCTCGACTTCTTCCTACACTGAGCAAGGCAGCCCCCAAAAAGGCACCATCCACGTGGTACGCGACATCACGGAACGTCACTCCGCGGAAGAAAAATATCGACTCCTCTTCGAGCAGGTGCAGGAGGGCGTTTACGTGGCGAGCCCGACGGGCCAACTCATCGACTGCAACGATGCCCTCGTACATATGCTGGGCTACAACAAGCGCGATGAATTGCTAGTCCTGAACCTGGATTCGGAAATCTGCGTCGACCCCAAGCAGCGCGACGCCTTCCGCAGCGAGATCGAAGCTCACAACTACGTACGCAATTTCGACGTCACCCTGCGCCGCAAGGACGGCACTCTTTTGCTGGCCGTGGAGAGCAGCTTTGCCACGCGCGATTCCACGGGAAACATCGAACGTTATCAGGGATTTGTGCTGGATATGACGGAGAAGCGGCGCGCCGAAGACGAGATGCGGCGCCGCAACCGTGAATTGAACGCGCTGAATGCCATGGCTGTCGTGGCCGCGCAATCCTTCGATCTTGACGAAATTCTCAACCTCACCCTCCGCCAGGTCGTTACGTTGTTTGGCGCCGAAAGCGGAACGGTCTATCTATCCGATACCGACACGACCACCTATCGCCGGCGTGCCGCCTGGGGCCCTCGCAGTCGCGACAAGATGCGCACTGCCGAGATCTGCTTTACCGAGGGTTTTGGCGATCTGGTGATGCGCTCGCGCACCGAAGTGGTCACCGCGGAATATCTGCCGCACCTGCCGCCCAAGGTCGCGGAGTTCGTCCGTTCCGATGCGGATCGTTCCTGGATATGGGTGCTCTTCTGGGGCAAGGACAGCCCGGTCGGCATCATGGGCCTGTGCAGTCATCTGGGCTACGAATATTCCAGTAATGACGAAAACCTTCTAGTGGCCATCAGCCGGCAACTCGCCACCACCATAGAAAAAGTCCGTCTCTACGAAGAGACCTGCCGCGCTTACGAAGACCTGCGCAAGACGCAGGAACAACTCTTACAAAGCGAAAAAATGTCCGCTGTCGGACAGTTAATTGCCGGCGTCGCCCACGAACTCAACAATCCGCTCACCGCGATCCTCGGCTACGCGCAGCTTCTGGAGACTGAAGGCCTGAACAATCGCGCGCAGGACTATGTCAGCAAGCTCTTCAAACAGGCACAGCGGACACATCGTGTGGTCCAGAATCTTCTCTCTTTCGCGCGTCAGCGCAAGCCGCAGCGTGACGAAGTCGACATCCGCAAGGTACTCGACGAAACTCTGGCGCTGCGCGACTACGACCTCAAGATCAACAACATCAAAGTCGAGCGGGACGCTCCTTCGGAACCCGCCCTGGTGGTTGCCGACCCGCATCAGATCGAGCAGGTATTCCTCAATATCATCAACAACTCGGTCGACGCGATTCTGGAGACCGGGCGCTCCGGCAAGCTCAAGATTCGCATCTCCTGCGTCGGTGGACACGTCTGCACGCAATTCACCGATGACGGCGCGGGAATCAAAGATCCCAAGCGCATCTTCGATCCGTTCTACACCACCAAGAGTGTCGGCAAAGGCACCGGCCTTGGGCTCAGCATCTGCTACGGCATCGTGAAAGAACATGGCGGCGATATTACTGCCAACAATGCTGTCGATGGCGGTGCCGTCATTGAGGTTCGATTACCCGCCGTGGTATCGGACCAGATCGAACCCGAATCTGCTAAAACCTCTCTCCGTCCGCACGAGGGCGCCATTCACGGCCGCGTACTGCTCGTGGAGGAGGAAGAAGCAGTGCTCGAATTTGAGCGCGACGTGCTTGCCGGTGCAGGTGCAACCGTCATCACCGCCCGGACCAGCCAGGATGTGAAGACTCGCCTGCTCTCCGAACCTTTTGACGCCGTCATCATGAACGGCAAGATGCCCGGCCAATGGAACGCAAAAGAGTCCTACCCGTGGCTCAAAGAGAATTGCCCAGGAATGGAAGGTCACGTCCTGTTCACGTTTTCCAACAGCCCGAGCGACGAACGCGCCTTCCTGCAGGACAACAGCATTCCCTACCTGGTCAAGCCCTTCGAAGTAGCCGAACTCATCGCCCAGGCCCGACGGTTGCTGCAAAAAGCGCAGGCGGCGGCAGCCGGTTTAAGCTAGAAGCTCCCAACTTGTCGCCCTTCTTGAGGAAAGCGAGTTCCCCCTCTGATTCCCAGGGACCGGTCTTGAGCGCTATGGTTACAACAGTTGCCGAAGTATCATTGGTCGGTCTGTGTGTTAACGATACGATTCTGTTTTGTTGAGGATCCGATGCTGATTCGTCACATCGCCGCTCATTGTTTCCTTTTATTGGCCCTCGTTGCCCTCAGTTTTTCAAGCGATGTGGCTCACGGAAGTCAAGAAGATGACATCCGGGAGGCAGTGTTTCGATACCAGTTTGAGCACAATGCGTCCGGTCAACAGCAAACCGCTCACGATTATTACCTAGCCGTTGGAGAAGAAGGCGCGGACCCTTCGGACGAGTTCATGCGAAGATTCGCCCACCACAAGCCTCTTGTCCACAAGGCCTCGGCATGTCGAATCAAGCCTTCGACAGGCGAGGTCGTAAGCAGGCGCAACGGAAAGCCGGGCCTCCGCTTTAGAGTAGGCCCCATCACGTGGGTTTCAGAAACAGAAGTGACGTTTTGGGGTGGATACGACGAGGCTAATGTAAGCGCGTCGGGCAACACGTACACCCTAAAGAAGCAGAATGGCCACTGGTACGTGACGGAGAACAAAATGGAGGTGATTTCGATGAATCGTCACAAAGATAGTGCCAATGCTGCGACGTAGATTGGATGTTAATTTAGGTAAAATCCCCATTACGTTCACCCCCCCATGAGCGTTATGGCGTGGTTAAAATATTTACGTCACGGGAGGAGCACCAGCATCAGTCTCACGCTGTTTAACCGTCAACCAGATCACGAACATCTGCACAGGCAAAGGTAACTCGTCGGGAAGGCTAACGATAGTCTTCCGCGTGAACATTCCACGGGGGACGAGTGAGCCTACTTTCTGCCCATTGTCCAACAAGATGAATGACGGCCCAAACCAATCTGCGTTAAGTCGGTACGTCTTCTCTTCGTGCTTAATCGTAAACGAGCGGGATAGCCAGCTGGTCCTTTCAGCACGCGCTAGTTGTGTTGCATCTAGCGCCAAAATAAACGCACCCCCGATCACTCCTTCACGGTAAGCAGCATAGTGAAGACCGCCGACTTTGAGCACACCCTTTTTCCTCCACCGTGGAATTTCAATTTCGGCGACAACGGAATCGCCCCGCATAACACTGAAATCCCAGGACAACCAACTGCGCGGTGTGACTTCGAGCTGGGTCATGTCCTGAAGTCCAAGGTGCAGCAACGGAACGAGTGATCTTATCACCGTGCAATGGCAAGAGTGTGCTTACGGGACGGGTTGTTGGCGAAACATCCCCATTACGCTCATCGATAACCCTGTTGCGGGGTCTAAACACGAAACTCACAGAAACGGACCGTTTTCCTCCGACCCCGTTGCGGTAGACTACCTCTACCGAACCCATGTCCCAATTCGTCCACCTGCACCTGCACACGGACTACTCCATGCTCGACGGCGCCTGTGACGTCGAGAAACTCTGCCAGCGCGTCAAGGAGATGGGTATGCCCGCCGTGGCCATGACCGACCACGGCAATATCTTCGGCGCGGTCCACTTCGTCAACGCGGCCAAGCACGCCGGGGTTAAGCCCATCGTCGGCTGCGAGCTTTACGTCTGCAAGAAAGAAGACCATCGCGCGGCGCCCGAAGGCGATACCTACAACCACTTGCTGGTGCTAGCCGAGAACGAAGAAGGTTACCGCAACCTGGTCAAAATCACGTCTGAGGCTTCCCTCCACGGCTTTTATTACAAGCCGCGCGTGAGCAAGCGGTTTCTCGCCGAGCATTCCCGCGGCCTGATTGGCCTCTCCGGATGTCTCAAAGGCGAAGTCGCCGAACGTCTGACCGAAGGCAACTACGATGCCGCGCGTGCCGCTGCCAGCACTTACTCGGACATCTTCGGCAAGCAAAACTTCTATCTTGAGATTCAGGATCAGGGCCTGGAGATGGAGCACCGCATCCATCCTGGCCTCTTCCAGCTTGAAAAAGATCTTGGCCTCCCGCTCGTGGCCACCAACGACAGCCACTACCTCTGTGAAGACGACGCCCACGCCCAAGACGTCATGCTGTGCATCCAGATGGGCAAGTCGATTCACGACACAGCGCGCATGAAGTTCGAAGGAAACCAGTTCTTTGTCAAGAACCACGACGAAATGTACCGCGTGTTCAAGGACTCTCCCGAGGTCCTCACGCGCACGCTCGATATCGCCGAGCGTTGCAGCCTGCGCCTGGAAAAAGTCGCAAATCCGTTTCCGCAGTTTGAGGTTCCACCCGGCTACACCATCGACAGCTACTTCGTTCACGTAACCCGCGAAGGCTTCGCCCGCCGCCTGGAGGCCCTGCGCCCGCTACACGAGCGCGGAAAGCTCAAGCACTCGATCACCGATTACGAGCAGCGGCTGGAACGCGAGCTCGGCATCATTCAGCAAATGCAGTTCCCCGGATATTTCCTGATCGTCTGGGACTTCATTCGCTACGCCAAAGATCACGGTATTCCCGTCGGCCCAGGCCGCGGATCGGCTGCAGGATCGCTGGTTTCCTATGCGCTCGGCATCACCGACATCGACCCGTTGCAGCACGAACTGCTCTTTGAGCGCTTCCTGAACCCCGAGCGCGTGTCCATGCCCGACATTGACATCGATTTCTGCATGAACCGCCGAGGCGAGGTCATCCAATACGTCACGCAGAAATATGGCCGCGACAATGTCGCCCAGATCATCACCTTCGGCACCATGGCTGCGAAGGCCGCGATCAAAGATGTTGGCCGTGCCATGGACATCCCCTACGCCGATGTCGACCGCATCGCCAAAATGGTCCCGACCCAGCTCAACATCACCCTGGAGCAGGCCATCGCAGACTCCGCCCAACTGAGGGAAGCGATCGAAAAAGATGGCCAGATTCGCGAACTCTTTGAAACCGCAAGAAAGCTGGAAGGCATGGTCCGCAATTCCGGCGTTCACGCCGCCGGGGTCGTGATCTCGCCTCGTCCTCTCACGGATCTCGTCCCCCTGCACCGCACCAAGAACGACGAAATTGTAACCGCCTTCGACATGGTGGCGATCGACAAGCTAGGCCTGTTGAAGATGGACTTCCTAGGCCTGACCACGCTCACCATCCTTACCGACGCGCTGAAGCTGATCGCGCAAACCCGCGGCACGACAATCACTCTGGAGCAGATCCCGCTGGAAGATGATGACACTTACAAAAAGGTCTTCCACAAAGGCCTAACCTCCGGCGTCTTCCAGTTTGAATCGAACGGTATGCGCGACGTACTGCGCAAATACCAGCCCAGTTCCATCGAAGATCTCACCGCCTTAAATGCCCTCTACCGTCCCGGTCCCATCCAGGGCGGCATGATCGACGATTTCATCGATCGCAAGCACGGCCGCAAGAAAGTCGAATACGAGTTGCCGGAACTGCAGGAGATTCTGCAGGAGACGCTGGGTGTGATCGTGTATCAGGAACAGGTGATGCAGATCGCCAACCGCCTCGCCGGATATTCCCTCGGTGAAGCCGATCTGCTCCGCCGCGCCATGGGCAAGAAGAAGGCCGAGGAAATGGCGCAGCAGCGCGAGCGCTTTGTCGAAGGCGCCGCTCGGCAGAAATTTCCACCGAAGAAGATCGAAAAGATCTTCGACCTCATGGCTCAGTTTGCCGGATACGGCTTCAACAAGTCCCACTCCGCGGCGTATGCCCTGCTGGCATATCACACGGCCTATCTGAAGACGCACTATCCCGTCGAGTTCATGGCTGCCTTGCTCACCTCGGTCACCGGCTCAACCCACGACGTCGTGAAGTACATCAACGAGTGTCGTGAG
>Ga0209839_10001917_pt1 | contig 10450 bp, 6 predicted proteins | sample OrgsoiDNA2013050_FD_185800 | JGI IMG/M metagenome (GOLD analysis project Ga0209839, IMG submission 185800) | Permafrost soil microbial communities from the Arctic, to analyse light accelerated degradation of dissolved organic matter (DOM) -... | ecosystem: Environmental > Terrestrial > Soil >... | reverse complement strand
GTTCACGCACTTCAGTCATCACTTCTCTCCTCTGGGGTTGTAATGTGAACAACATCTGACTCAAGCAAGCCAGCGCCTCACCCGCGTTTGATAGCGGAGCACGGTTTTTCTATCTGTGAGAGAAATCACGGAAGCCCTACAGCGGCAGTCAGCTTTGGCTACGATATGACGCAGGCGGCAAGATGGTCTCGCCAGCAAACTAGCGGCCCAATTGGCCAGCCGAAGCCGTTTTTCTTCTGCCGGAATCGGCGCCTCACCTGCGAGCTTAGTCGCTCGGGCGACGAAATGTTGTTCGTCCCGGGCAACCCGTTGCCTGGGCGCTATTTTTTCACAAGCCCACTTGAATTGAATTGAGAAGGTTGGTTGTCGTATCAATGAATTGTAGCGCCTGCTGCGTCTTCCCGAAAGCCAGCGGAAAGCGCGAACACCTGTCCGACAATTGGGTCAATCGCTTCCTTTCGCCAGCGAGGATCGTGTTCGACTTCTCGATTGCGAATTTCACCACGCCCTGCACCGGGCTGTTGTCGCCAAAATCAGTCATCTCTTTTTCGATCGTGATCAGATATTCGTAGCTCGAAAGCTCCTCGGAGATTTGAAGAAGTTCGCGCATTGTAGACGTGATACAATCGGCGTCGCCGCTGGAAATGTCCGATCTTTTCGACGTTTGAGCGAGATCACCCATCAAATTCTGGAACAGGGGCTTTATTTCTTCAACTTTCTTGAAGTCGCTTTCGCTAAGGACGCCACTGTTGGAGACTCCCGGCGCTAGCATGAGAATTCCGAAGCCGACGACGAGCGACCGTATCCATCCGCATTGCGCGCCGACGATGGATCGTCTTTCCCGCGCGAATTCGCGAGCGGGGGTTCCCTCCCCGCCGGCAGACCTGAATCTCAATTTCCAGACGGCGGTCACGCCCATCGGACTAGCCTCGAAAAATACTGGACCAAGCATAGTTCGCCATTTCGCGCGCTGCTAGGGCCGTCTGACCCTTGTCTCCGTCAATTTTCCCGGCGAACGCGCGTTCCTTGTGGCACCCGTCTGGACCGGTTGGTTGTTGTGGGTTGGTTTTTTATGTATTATCTGGCGTCGAGAGGGACAGAGCTGTGTGTTATCGACGAAATCGGCAACTGCTCACGACTGGGGAGAGGCTCCTTGGTTCGGTTGCGGACTTGGGAAAATGACCGACCTTTCGCAGCGCACATTTCGCGCAGTAGCGCTGGAACGGGCCGCATCGCCCGAACAGCTTGATCATCTCGTTCGAATTACCAGACCATTTGACTGGATCCTGGTCTTCGTCATCTGTATGGCCCTTGTCGCCGCGCTTGCGTGGGGCATCGTCGGGCGTGTCCCTACGCGCGCCGCCGGTGAAGGAATTTTGATCAGCGGCGGTGGTCGGGTTGTCGAAGCGGCTTCCGCCGCCGCCGGCAGACTGGCGACGATCAGCGTTACCGTCGGTGATCATGTCTCCCAGGGGCAACCGATCGCAGAGATCGTTCAAACCGACATTCAGCAGCGTTACGCGAGTGCCGTCGAAGTCTTCCATGAAAAGGAACGCCAGCACGCAGACCTGATCGAGAAAACCAAGCGCGAGCTCGCCTCAAAGGGCCAGAACTTCGCGAAACTTGAGGCCGCGTTCAACCAGGTCATCAAGGCGACCAGCCAGCGGGCCGCCTATCTGGCGGTCGACGTCAAGAATCTCGAAGATCTGATGGCCAAGGGACTTACCACGCGACGCACTCTCGAGGAGCGGCGTCGGGAGTTCACCGACGCTCAGCAGAGAAAGGAAGACACCCAGAACGAGATCCTTAAATTGCGATCGCAACAGACGGATCTGGAGACGCAGCGCGAACGTGAAACCCAGACATCCGAATTTGCTCTCAATGACGCCCGCCGGCAGATGGATTCCGCGGCGGGGCTGTTGAACCAGAATACCCAGATCATCAGCCCAATCGAAGGACGCGTCCTCGAAGTCAAGATCTCCGCGGGCGCGGTGCTTGCCGTCGGTACACCCGTGGTCGCGATCGAGAGCGAAGGCCGGAAGCTCGAGGCTCTCATCTATATTCCGGCGGAGCGTGGCAAGAACGTGAAACTCGGGATGCCGGTCTACATCGAGCCGAGCACGGTGAAACGCGAGGAGTTCGGCACCATGGTTGGCACCGTCGTAACGATTTCCGATTTCCCGATAACGCCCCAAGGCATGTCTGCGATGCTCCACAATGACAATTTGGTCAGCCGCTTTTCAAAGGAGGGAGCCGCCTACGCGGCGACGGTCGGCCTTGAGCAAGACCCCGAAAACGTCAGCGGGTATCGTTGGGCGGTGGGAAACGGGCCGCCGATTCGTCTCACCAGCGGAACGCTGACGCGCGCGGAAATCACCACACGAAGGCAACGCCCGCTCGACCTGGTGGTGCCCCTCTTCAGGCGATTGACCGGAATTGATGGATAACGCCCCGTCGCCGCAACTAGCGCTGAACCGAGTCCGGCCGCCATCACTTGGGCAGCGGATCCGAAGGCTGTTTTGGCGCAAGAACGTCAAGCGGACGCCCACCATCCTGCAAATGGAAGCCGTCGAGTGCGGTGCGGCCGCCCTGGCGATGGTGCTCGCTCACCACGGTGCATGGATTCCGCTGGAGCAACTCCGCGTCGCGTGCGGCGTCTCGCGTGACGGCAGCAAGGCTAGCAATATCATCAGGGCGGCCCGCACCCTTGGCCTCGAAGCCAGGGGCTTCCGCACAGAGCCTACGACGCTGCACGAATTGCCGATGCCCTGCATCATCCACTGGAACTTCAATCATTTCGTGGTGCTGGAAGGCATCGACGGTGACCGCGTCTACATCAATGATCCGGCGGTCGGACGCCGGCGAACCGACATGGCCGAGCTCGATCTCGCGTTCACTGGCGTTGCGCTGACCATGGAACCCACCGCTGCATTCCAGAGGTCGGGCAGCAAGCCGCAGGGATTGCGGTTGCTACTGCGCGAGCTTCGTTCCTCTAAGGCCGCTATTGGCCTGCTGGTCGTCGTAAGCCTCGCGCTGGTGGTGCCGGGTATCGTCACCGCGGGGTTTTCAAAGATCTTCATCGACAACATTCTCATCCGGCATACCGACGGCTGGCTCATACCGCTGCTCATCGGCATGGCTTTGACCGCAATGTTCCGCGCGGTTCTGACCCTCGTGCGCCAGTCGCTGCTGCTGAGGCTGCAGACCAAGCTTTCGGTCGTCATGGTCAGCCGCTTCCTCTGGCACGTCATGGCACTTCCGGTCGAATTCTTCACCCAGCGTCACGCCGGCGATATCGCCAACCGGGTGGGCGCGAACGAGCAGGTCGGCCGCCTGCTTTCGGGCGGCATCGCAGCCAACGCGTTCAACCTGACTTCGATCGTGTTCTTCGCCGCTGCCATGGCCATCTACGATCTCCCGCTCGCTGTGATCGGCGTCAGCATGTCGCTCACGAACGTGCTGGCATTGAAATTCATTGGGGAGCGCCGGCAGGATCTCAGCGGCAGTCTCGCGCTCGAACAGGGCAAGCTCGTCGGCACCACCGTCAGCGCCGTGCGCAGCATCGAAACCCTCAAGGCAAGCGGCCTGGAGGATGAGGCGTTCGGCCAATGGGCGGGGATCCAGGCGAAGGTATTGAACACCGAACAGGAACTCGGCGCATCCTCGATCTTTCTTGATATGCTGCCGACGCTGTTTACGGGATTAACTGTCGCAGCAATCCTTGGCATCGGTGGCTTGCGCGTGATCGAGGGATCCCTGACGCTCGGAGGCCTCGTGGCTTTCCAGTCCCTGATGGCGAGTTTCTCCGGACCCGTGACCGAACTCGTCAATTATGTCGGCAGCCTGCAGACCATCAAAGGCGGGCTTGAGCGCCTGGAGGACGTCTACAATTATCCTCTCGGAAATTCAGAAAATCACACCGTCGCGCCGGAGCGCTTCCCCCCAAAACTGACCGGCCGGGTCGAACTCAGCAACGTTCAATTCGGCTACTCTATCCTGGAGGCTCCGCTGCTGGACGGCATCACCGTTCACATCCAGCCAGGTTCAAGGGTGGCCCTTGTCGGCGCTTCGGGCAGCGGAAAATCGACCCTTGGAAAGCTGATTTGCGGACTCTACACGCCCTGGGCGGGCGAAATTCGAATAGACGGATGGAGATTATCGGAGATTCCGCCGCAGGTGTTTGCAAACTCGATCACCTATGTCGATCAGGACATCTTCCTGTTCGAGGGAACGGCGCGTGAAAACCTGACCCTGTGGGACTCGACCGTAACCGAGGCCGATCTTTCGCAGGCGCTGAAGGATGCCGTGATCCACGAGGATATCGCGACGCGGGCGGGCAACTACGACTGTTATATCAACGAAGGAGGCACGAATTTCAGCGGCGGCCAGCGTCAGCGAATCGAAATCGCCCGGGCGCTCGTTTCCAATCCCTCCATCATTGTACTTGACGAGGCGACCGGCGCGCTCGATCCAATCACCGAAAAGATCATCGATGACAATCTACGGCGCCGCGGTTGCACGTGCATCATCATCGCTCACCGCCTCAGTACGATCCGTGACTGTGACGTGATCATTGTGTTGCAGCGGGGCAAGATCGTTGAACGAGGAACCCATGAACAGCTGATGGGGCTTCAGGCCGCCTACGCGAAACTCGTGGCTCAAGAATGAGTGAATCTCTCCTTCTGCAGGCCCGGGCGATGGCCAATCAAGAGGGGAGCGCCCGTCCAGCGGGCCACGTCGTATTCGATGGCCGTCACCCGAAACTTCTCGACCACCGCGGCTACGCCCTTCAGATCAAGGCGGGGCATGTCGATGTCTTCGCCGTCAGGCTTGTCGAAGGCAGTACGGAGGGCGCCCGGCACCATCTGTTCCGGGTCGAGAGCGGTGAGATCATTCTCGACTTGCAGGCAGGCTTCAACAGTTCGAGCATGCAAATTCAGGTGATCGCGGTCGGAAGCCCTGGTGCCGAAGCACTGCTTGTGCCGCGGATGGACATTCAATCCTTCGATCTCGTCACCACATGGATCAGGCGGCTTGCGAGGTTGATCGCCGGAGCAAATCCGAGTTGGGACATGCTTGAAGTGGCGAGCGACGGCGCGGCCGCAATCCCGCCGGGCGAACGGCGCCGCGGTCCGGCGCGCAGCATCGTCTGGGTTTCCCTCGAGGCTGGGACCGTCAAGCCGATGGGGCTCGACCCGCTCATCGCCGCGGGTAGCCCGCCGCTGCCGCTGACATCCGGAATGTGGATCGAGGCGGGCCAACCAGGGTGCAGCGCGCTCGGCAGCGAGGACGCGCCGGATGCGGATCTGCTGTTGCGCGCCATCGATCAATTCCATCTGAGCGTCGCCAGTTGTGTTCGGGAGTATCTGACACGCGACGTCGAGCGTGAGACACAGCGGCTGGTTCTCCGCAGCGAGCTTACGACGGCGCAGACACTTGAATCCTTCGATCGTCTTTCCGACGTCGTCGTGCAACGCCCCAACCATGTCGAGCTGGTCACGGAATCAGGGGATCCCTTGTTCACCGCTTGCCGGATGGTCGCGGAAGCGGTCCGCGCTCCCTTTGTCGTCCCTCCCCGACCCGCTCTGGTGCAACGCGAATTTGCCGGCGTTGTCGAAATCGCCCGTACCGCCCGACTGCGCGTTCGCCGGACGCTGTTGCGGGGCGAGTGGTGGAAACAGGATGCGGGCCCGTTGGTAGCCTGGCACGGCGAAGAGCGAAATCCGGTCGCGCTCATTCGCCGCGGAAAACGCCGCTACGTGATGTTCGATTCGAAAACGGGAACGCAACGACCGGTCGACCGGTCGCTCGCGCTGGAATTGGCCCCGGAAGCCGTATCATTCTATCCGGTCCTTCCGGCACGCCCGCTTCGGTTCCGGGATCTGCTGAGTTTTTCGTTCCAGCACTCCAGCGGAAATTTCGCTCGTATCGCGTTTGCGGTCGTCGCGATCGGCTTGTTGTCATTGGTTGCGCCGCTGATCACCAACGTCCTCATCAATTCCGTGATACCCCGCTCCGAACTCGACCAGCTTGCGTTTTGCGCGCTCGCCCTCGCCGTGACGGCCATCGCCATCGCCAGTGTCCAAACGATGGAAGGGCTGGTGATGCTCAGGGTCGAAGGTTTGATGGATTGGAGGCTGCAGGCGGCGGTGATCGACCGGGTTCTCAAGCTGCCTACGTCTCTGTTTCGTGAATATACCGTAGGCGATTTTGTCGACCGCTCAATGGGAATCGACGCGGCGCGCCGAATCTTCACCGGGCGTGCGCTGCGCGGCATGATGGCCGGCCTGTTCTGCTGGTTCAGCATCGGTTTGATGCTCTACTATGATCTCAACCTGGGGCTGGTAGCGGTTGCGCTGACCCTGGTCCGAGCGTTGCTGATTGTCGCCACCAGCGCAATACGCCTCTATCACGAGAACAAGTACTTCAGCCTGCAAGGCAAGATCGGTGGCTTCGTGCTGCAACTGATCTCCGGTATAGGAAAGCTTCGCGTCGCGGGCGCAACCGCTCGCGCGTTGGCCGTGTGGTCGAAACAGTTTACCGAGCAGAAAAGACACTTCATCGCGTCGCAGCGGGCTTCCAATGCCCTCTCCGTTTTCGAGACGTCGTTTCCGCTGATCGCCACCCTCATCATTTTCGGGGCGGCTACTTTCCTGAAGAGTAACCTGCTGCTGGATGTGGGCGGCTTTCTCGCCTTTTTCGCCGCATTCGGACAATCGATGGCATCGATCGGCTTGTGGGCTTCGGGTATCAGTGAATCGCTGATCGCCATCCCGCGCATCACCCGTCTCCGGCCCTTGATTTCCGGCGCGGTCGAGCTGTCTGACGAACGGAAATCCCCGGGCGAGCTATCCGGAACGGTTGAGCTATCCCGGGTGACCTTTCGATACACGACGAGCGGCCCGCCAGTGCTCGAAAACGTCTCTCTGAGGATCGCGCAAGGCGAATATGTCGCCATCGTGGGCCCTTCAGGCAGCGGAAAATCCTCGGTGTTCCGCTTGCTGCTGGGTTTTGAGAAGCCCGAGTCCGGCACGGTATTCCTCGACGGAAAGGCTATCGACACGCTTGATATCAGCGCGGTCCGCCGCCAGCTCGGCGTCGTGCTGCAGAATGGAAAGCTGGCGACGGGCAGCATCTATGACAATATTTGCGGCGGCATCCAACTGCCGCTTCAGCAGGTTTGGGAGGCGGCGCGGCTCGCCGGTCTCGATGACGACATCAAGGCGATGCCGATGGGCATGAATACCGTCGTCGCAGAGGGCATCAATACGCTGTCGGGCGGCCAGCGGCAGCGGGTCATGATCGCTCGCGCCGTCGCTCGCCGCCCGCGTATTCTTCTGTTTGACGAGGCCACGAGCGCGCTCGACAACCAGTCGCAGGCAATCGTCAGCACCTCGCTCGGAAACCTCAATGTGACGCGGATCGTGATTGCACATCGGCTTAGCACTGTGCGCCAGGCGGATCGCATTATCGTGCTTGTCGACGGCAAGATCGTGCAAACCGGAAATTTCAAGGAGCTCAGCAACACGCCCGGGACGTTTGCTACCTTCGCTCAGCGACAGTTGCTTTAGCATATAAATCACGCGGGAAGCGCAACCTTCGCAAGGTGATGCCCATCCCTGCGCCTAGGCGGCCACAAACCAAAAGCCCGCCCCGCGGCGGTCTCTTCGCAGGATAGGGATGACAGGCGGTTCCAAAACAAGACCGCCTGCCGTTTTTCGCGCACGCCGCTATCAGTGGCCGAACGAGAAAACCCGTGGCGGGAGCGGCTGAGGATTGAGAGCGACCCGCTCAAGCCCAGACGTAAATTGGTGCTGAAATCCGCCCACGATAATAATGCCGCCGGCAACACGATCGAGTTCATCGGAAGTCATTGCTTCGCCCTTGACGGTGGCTAGATCGGTCATGGCCGTTTCCTTTGATTAGGCGCGGAACGATATCTGCGCGGAGCGGACATTGACTTCTTCGACCTGACTTTGTTTGTGAGCCAAATCACTCGGAGCTGGCGCGGCATCATGTCCCCTATGCCCCCTGCGGCATGTCCGGTTTAGGGGGGGCATTCCGGAAATGCTGTTTCGTTGTTGATGGCGTCGCCTAGGGCAGTAGCGAACGGTGTTCCAAAGGCTCTGCGTCGGATCGATTGACTTCAGCCAACAAGGCCGGCCGTCGGCACGATTTCAGCGCTGTCGGGGAACACGGTGGTTGCGAGCACGCTCTCTTCGACTCTCAAATGATCCCTGAGCAGGCCCTTGAGCACGGCGCGCAGGTCGGTGGTCGCTTTCAGGTCGCGCTCCTCATGGAGCTGCGCAGGCTTCAGTCCCGGCCAGTCGGCAATTATCCGGCCGGCCTGCAATGCGCCTCCGGCGAGAAACGCTACGGTGCCCGTGCCGTGGTCTGTTCCGTCGGTGCCGTTGATGCGCGCGGTGCGTCCGAACTCGGTGACGACTGCGACTACCGTCTCGCGCCATGCCTCGCCCATGTTGGTCTCGATGGCGGCGAGCGCTCCGTCGAGAGCGCCCAACAGATTGGCGAGCTGACCGGCCGCGGCGCCCTCGTTGGCGTGCGTATCCCATCCGACGAATCCCAGGGCGCCGACGCGCGGACCGTCCGGTTTCGCGAGAAAGCGGCCAGCCGTGCCGGCAGCCTCCGCGAAATAGGCGCGCACGCGCGCAATGCCTTGCGGTGCAAGCGCAGCGTCGTCCGGCATCGGATCATCGGCGCCTCGGGCGGGCCCGAGCGCGGCAAGGCGCATGCGCGCCTCAAGGGCAACTGCAAGCCTCGGATCGGTGTGCTGATAAAGATCCAGCAGGCGGGCCTGGGTGTCGTCGCTCGCAGCGAGCAATTTTTGCGGCACCCAGGACATCACCGGCGCCTGGCCTCGCACCACCAGCGGGGTCACCGGCCCCACGCCGAGGGCGCGGCTGCCGCGCAGGTCGACCCGGCCATCCGATGCCAGCGCGACCAGAGCGCGATTGAGCCAGCCGGTATCGACGGCGCCGGGCCGCGCGACGCCGCTCTCGAGGACGTCCTGGCCATCGAAATGCGAGCGCTCGCGATAGGGCGTTGCCGTGGCGTGGACGATCGACGCCTGCTGGGCCTTGTAAAGCCGGTGCAGGTTCGGCATCGCGGGATTGAGCGCGAAGAACGCATCCAGCGGCAACGCGGGTGTCTTGCCATCGAGCACGAGGGCGCGATCTCCGCGCAGGCCGATCCAGTCGGGGTCGCCGACAGGGGCCACCGCGCCCAGGCCGTCGAGAGCGCCCCTCAGCACGATGACGAGCAAGCGCGGATCGCGGCCCTCCGCGCGCGCGAGCTTGGGCATCTGAGTCCACGCAAAAAGCGCGCCGGAGCCGATCAGCAACTCGCGGCGGCTCGGCAAATGGCGGCAAAAACTCATGCTCACCTCCTCTGGAATTCAGCCGACATGAACAACAGCGCCAGCGCCTGCTGACGGCTTTCGGCGCTGCCGACCGCCTGCTTCACCTCGGCCGATACGCAGGATCCGAGTACGTTCTCGATGACATCCTGCGGATCGACCTTGCCCGCCACGCGCTCCGCGAAATTGTTGGCGATGTCGAGCCGCCGCCCCATGCCGTCAATCCAGGTCGCCTCATCGTCCGCATATCCCTTGGGTGACGACGGGCGCCACAACGGTTCGCCGAGAAGCGCCTGCCCGTCGGTGAACCGCTTGGGGTCGACTTGCGCAATGCCGGTTGCGCGCACCATGCCGACGCCCCACTCGCACGGGCGCTTCAGCTTGGTTGGCGGCTCTGCCCAGGATTCGGGTGACGACACCATCGCCTTGGCGACCTCCTTGAGATCGCCGCCGGTCTCGAGGAAGACTTTCGCCAGCTTCTCGACCAGCGCGGGCGGAGGCGTATCGGCAATGAAGTGGCGGGCCAGCTTGGTGGCGACGTGCGTGGCGGTCGCAGGATGCACGGCGAGATTCCGCAGCACGGCGCGGCCCTGCTCCACCGCTTCGTCCTCGTAGACCTTCCCCATCACCGTCTTCGCGCCAGGCTCGTGCAGGCGCGGATTGAAGGTGAATTCGCCGCCATGTTCGGGATTGTCGGCCGGCGGCACCAGGGTCCATCCGGTCAGCACATTGGCGAAGCTGATGACGTCGTCCTGGGTGTAGCCGCTGCGAACACCGAGCGTGTGCAACTCCAAGGTCTCGCGTGCGAGGTTCTCGTTGAGACCACGGCTGCGATTGATGCCGGCGACCGAGTTCGGCCCCATCGAGATGGTGTTGTCGAGGTAGAACAGCATGGCCGGATGGCCCTCTACGGCCAGCAGCATGTCGGCGAACCGGCCGAGAACGTGAGGACGAATGGCCTCGCGCTCATAGGCACCGGCCATGCTTCGGATCTTGTCAGCCGAGATGCAGAAATGATTGGACCAGAACCAGACCAGCCGCTCCGTCAATCCGATGTCGGCGTTGAGAGCCGCT
>Ga0209839_10001916_pt1 | contig 10450 bp, 9 predicted proteins | sample OrgsoiDNA2013050_FD_185800 | JGI IMG/M metagenome (GOLD analysis project Ga0209839, IMG submission 185800) | Permafrost soil microbial communities from the Arctic, to analyse light accelerated degradation of dissolved organic matter (DOM) -... | ecosystem: Environmental > Terrestrial > Soil >... | reverse complement strand
GCGCTGCCGGGCATCATTCAGCATGCCCACCGAAAGACCAACGATCAGCAGGATGAGTGTCACCTCGAGCGCGATGGCCACAATGCTGATCAGCGACCGGATGGGCCGGTGCACCAGGTTGGCGACGATCATTTTGTTCATCATGGAAGTGCAGTCGTCAGTCGTCGGTCTTCAGTCGTCAGCCCAGCGGGCAGCTTCTAGCTTCTGGCTCCTGGCTATTGCCCTCGGCATTCGGTATTGAGCCGTTAGCTGTCATTAGGCCCGCACTTCCAAATGGCAATTGCTAAGCGCCAATCGCTACTTCGGATCCGTCCCGTCCACGCGGCTGGCCTGGGGCTGATCCAGGTGCACGATTTGGGCGCCGGGAGGCTGATCCAGGGCGAACTTGTCATCGGGGAGCGGCTCATTCAGTTGCAGCTTCACGATGGTCAGGGTGATGTCGTACTCCTCCTGCGGCCTCCAGATTTCGATCTGAGAGGGAAAGTTCACGCCGTCGTAGTCCTTGTAGCCTTCGTAGTGCGAATCCGTGGACAGGTTGCCGTCCTGATCGTAAACGAATTGGCGATGCGGCAGCAGGTCGGTCCGGCTGAAGATGATCTTGCGGGAGAGGAACCAGCCACGGTCGCCCCTGCGGATCACTTCGATTTCGTAGTCAGCCTGTTGCACCTGATGATTCTTGCCGTCGGTCACGATTTCGACGCTGTTTTGCATCACCGCGATTTCGTTATTGGGATCTACCTCGCGCAGAATCAAGGCCTCGTAAATATGTTGCGGGCGCAGGTTTTCCATGGGCTGGGCCGGGTTGTGGCTCTCGATGTCGTTGCGGCCCATCACGAAGCGGTTCTTGGGCGGAATCCACAGCTTGAAGTCGCGCCCGTCGCTCACCATGTCGAAGGCTTTGTTGCGGACGATAGGGAGCAGTCCGATCATGCGCAGCATGGCGGGCTTGCGCAGGAGGATGTAGCCCCGGATCTGCTGATAGTCGGTGACTTTGCCCTTTTTGACCCCGCCCACGGACGTGTCAATATCGACGGTCGCCTGCAAACTCTTGATTCTGGCGGCCTGGGAACTCATGTACTCGATCAGTTCGGCCTGGGTGGCGGACTTCAGCGGGGCAGTGCTGAGCTGCCGCTCGACCCGGCGCGACCGGAATAGACAGCCAGTGAGGGGAAGGAAGGCCAATAGGACAAGCAGGGCCCGATAGCGAAAAAAGTTAGGCATCAAGACTGGATTGGATTCCTTAGGCGGCAGTTGGGTTCACCACTTAGGTAAGTATATGCGAATAATGGGCGGCCAGATTGGCCTTGGGGGTTGTCAGATCAGTAGCTGGCAGGCATTTCAGATGATTGGAAAGCTTATTTGTTCTGCACGGCTTGCCGCAACTTGGCGACATTCTGGTTGTGCTCTTCCAGGCTGCGGGAAAAACGATGGTGCCCGTTGCCGTCGCTGACAAAGTAGAAATAGTCGGTCTGCGCCGGATGCAGGGCTGCTTCGAGCGAACTGCGGCCGGGATTTCCGATCGGTCCGGGCGGAAGTCCTGGGTGTGTATAGGTGTTGTAAGCGGATTGAAAGCTCATGTCGGAATGATGCAGCGCTCCGGCATAGTTCCCGTTGAGCAACTCGGCATAGATCACGCTGGGGTCGGCCTGCAGCGCAATGTTTCGCGCCAGACGGTTGTAGTAAACACTGGCCACGATGGTGCGCTCCTCGGGAACCGCCGTTTCCTTCTCTATGATTGACGCCATCGTCACCGTCTTCTGCACATCCTTTCCCTGCCCGCTGGCGGTGAGTCCGGTCTGCTCCGCGACCTGGCGAAACTGTTTCACCATGGAAGCCGCGATGTCTTTCATGCTCTGGGTGCGGGTGAATTCGTAGGTGTTGGGGAACAGGTAGCCTTCCAGGGTCTTCGCATCGGGAGCCAGGTCTGAAATCAATTCAGTGTTGGATTGCGCCACCGCCAGAAATTCCTGGCTCGATCCCAGGCCAGCGTCCTGCACCGCCTGCGCGATGTCGAACATGGTGAAGCCTTCGGGGATGACTACCGTGTGTACGTAAATATCGCCGCGTACCAGTCGCTCATACACGTCCAATGGCTTTGCCGTTTTGTCGAAAAGGTACTCGCCGGCTTTCAGCGATTGCCTGGGATGAATGCGGTGCCAGAGGATGAAACCAAGCCGGCTGCGGATCACGCCTGCGGCCTCGAGTTCTGCTGCGATTCTGCGAGTGGAATAGCCGGGCCGCAACATCACGAATTTCTGCCCCTCTGGCGTCACGGGCGTCATCAGGGCCCACGCCAGCCAGCCGCCTAATCCGAGAGCGGTGAGCAGCACGAGTGTGAAAAACTTGCGCAAATTAGAAACAGTTTAGATGAAGAATGGTCGTTGGTCGTTGGCCTTTGGTCGTTGGCCTTTGGGAGGCAGTCGTCAGTCTTCAGTCGTCGGTCGTCAGCCGACATTTGGTCAGTGGCATAGGCCAAGACCTGGCTGACGATTGAGGACCGACGACTGAAGACTAGCTACCGCTTCTCGCATCCATCCAGGACTGCAATATCAATACTGCCGCCATTTGATCTACCACCTCGCCCCGGCGTTTGATTGACATATCTGTTTCCCGCAACAGGCGGTTGGCTTGGGCGGAAGTCAGGCGCTCATCCCATAGGTGGACCGGCAAGCGAAAGCGGCGGCGGATTTCTTCCGCGAAGGCCTGCATCTTTTCGGCCTGGATCCCTTCGCCGCCGGTCATGCGCAGGGGCAGGCCGATCACGATCTCGGCCACCCGGTACTCGCGAATGACCTGCTCCAGTTGGGCAAAATCAGACCGCTTGTTTTGCCGGTGGAGCGTTTCCAGTCCTTGCGCTGTAATGGCGAGCGGGTCGGAAATGGCGAGCCCGATTCTTCTCGAGCCAACGTCCAGGCCCAGGATTCGTGGCGAAGGAAGCGCCGGGGCATCCGTTTGGTGAGAAGGCACCTGGCGATTATATGTCGCATACACATTTTTGCGATTAGGCTACGATACCGCTATGGCCATTGACGAGGCAGGGATCGAGCGAGCTCCAGCGCAAGCTCCGGTATTGCCCCCGTCCAAGCCGCAGAAGCCCCACTGGGCGTTCAGCGCCATTGGCATCGCCACGATTCTGGGCCTTTGCTATTGGGGAGAACTGGTGCTGGCCGTGATGCTGGTGTCGGTGTTGCTGGCGTTCGTCCTCGCGCCGGTGATGGAGTTGTTTATCCGCTTGCAACTGCCCCGCGGCCTGGCCGCGGCCGTGGCCGTGATTCTGCTACTTACTCTGGTTGCAGGCCTGGTGTACTACTCCTCGAACCAGGCCATTGTTTTTGTGCAGGACCTCTCCCGGTACGCGCATTCCATTCGACAGAAAATTTCGCAGGTCCGGCAGCAGGCGGAATCGCTGGGGGAGACGGAGCCGGCCGGGCCGGCCAAAGCCGCGAGTTCCAGTCCCGGCACCAATTGGGAGGACCTTCTCACCCGCGGCTTCGGGTCGGTCTCACAAGCTTTGCTGGCCGCCTCTTTCGTGCCATTCCTGGTTTATTTCATGCTGAGCTGGCAGCATCATGTCCGCTCCGCGACGGTGATGCTCTTCTCCCTGGAGAACCGCAACACGGCGTATGTCACGCTGGGCTTGATCTCCGCGATGATTCGCAGCTTCATGGTGGGAAATCTCCTGATTGGACTATTTCTGGGGACTGCCAGCACCATCGCGTTCGGGATCATGAATTTGCCATTTTTTTATTTCATCGGCTTCATCAGCGGATTTTTGAGCCTGGTTCCGTATCTTGGAGTCGTGCTGGCCATGGCGCCGCCGATTTTTGTAAGTATGGGACACGTTGACTCAGGTAGCGCCGTGGTGATTGTGATGATCGTGCTGGGACTGCATCTGATTGCGCTCAACGTTCTCTACCCCAAATTTCTGGGCAACCGCCTGCAGTTGAACCCACTGGCGGTGACCATGGCGCTGCTGGTCTGGGGATGGTTATGGGGAGCAATGGGCCTGGTTCTGGCCGTCCCCATCACGGCCGCCATGAAGATTGTTTTCGACCACATTGAGTCGTTGAAGCCTTATGGGGCGTGGATGGGGGAGTAACAGTCGTCAGTCTTCAGTCGTCGGTCGTCAGCCAACCACTTAGTTTGTTCATCCGTCACAGACGAGACCCGCCCAGCCTGCTACAAGCTTACGGTCAACAGAGGTGACCATGAGCGGTTCCTATCGGGACATTAAGGTCTGGCAGAGAGCCATTGAATTAGTGGTGGACATCTATTCCTGCACTCGTAGTTTTCCCAAAGAGGAAATGTACGGTCTTGTCGGTCAGCTGAGGCGCGCTGCCGTTTCAATTCCCAGCAACATCGCCGAAGGCAAAGGCCGCCGCACGGACAAAGAATTTCTGCTGTTTCTGCACCATGCCCGGGGATCCGTCTTCGAGCTGGAGACCCAACTCACGATTGCCGGACTGCTCGGTTACATCCCAGAACCTGATGTCCACCGGATAGCAAATTCCGCGAGCGAAGTGGCCCGGATGCTAAGTGGCCTCATCAAGGCAATAGGCTCTGACGAGAGTAAACAAGCCGCATAAAAAGGTGGATCTTGGGTTGGCTGACGACCGAAGACTGACGACTGCCTAAGCTACGAAATCCGAGGCTTCGGGGAAGCGTAGCTTGCTCTTGGAAAGGGCTTTCGAAAGCATTTCTTCGATCAGGACTTCTTCGCAATTCTTGGCCATCGCGAGCTCACTCACCAGGAGGTAGCGGGCGCGTTCCAGCATCTTCTTTTCGCGGAATGACAGAGGCTTGGACGTGTTCAGCAGGAGCAGGCCCTTGAGGACGGCGGACACTTCGAGCAGCGAACCGGTTCGCATCCGCTCCGAGTTTTCCTTGAAGCGGTATTTCCAGTCGGCATTGTTGTCACATTCGCCATCTGTAAGAAAATCAACGATTTTCTGGATTTCGCCGTTCTTGACCACCCGCCTGAGACCCACCGTGTTCACGTTGTGGAACGGAACCATGACTTTGAGGCTGTTGGCCTTGATCTTCAGGAGGTAGAACTTTTCCACAGTCTCGCCAATAGTCCGGCTGCTGATTTGTTCGATAACTCCAACGCCATGATTAGGATAGACGACCTTGTCGCCTATGTGGAAATTGTCGCCGCTGATCATGAGGGGACACCCACGAGGGCAGGGCAAATAAGGAACTGCACACCTTTAGTCTATCCCAACCCGACATGAATGGCAATCTAGAAGCGGACGTCGGACTTCGGACCTCAGACCCGGCCTTCGGACCTCAGCATGGAGGCAACGCGAGCGAAGATGCCCGGAATTCTGGTCGCTGATTAGATCTTTGGCACAAGGCCCGAGGTCTGATGTCCGACGCCCGAGGTCCGACCTGCGGGTTTATAATCCTCGAGCACATGACTGAGCAGATCAAACGGAAATTGCAGGAAGAAATGAACGTGCTCGAACACGAGCTGGTCCATGAACTTCCCAAGGAAATCAAGAAGGCAGCCGCCCTGGGTGATCTCAGCGAAAACGCCGAATATCACATGGCGAAGCAGCGCCAGGAGTTCGTTAAAGCACGGCTCCGTCAGCTGGGTGCGCGCATGGCCGAACTCGCCCTTATCAACATGGATAATATTCCCAAAGACAGAGTCGGGCTGGGCTCAACGGTTCGGGTCTATGACAATTCGAAGAACGCGGAAGTCGAGTACAAGCTGGTGACCAGCGAAGAGTCTGACGTAACCGCCGGCAAAATATCGACCAGTTCGCCGATTGGACGCGCCCTGCTCAACAAGAAAGTCGGAGACAGCGCGGTCGTCGTCACCCCTAAGGGCAACCGCGATATGGAAATTCTGAACCTCACTACCATCCACGACAAGACGGAAGCCAAGTGACGAGACCTGGGACGAGAGCTCGGACGAAGGTCGGGACGAGAAATCGATGAGCGCGACCTGGACTAGCGCCTTTGGCCGGGCTTGCGGGGTGCTGCTCGACGCCATCGTCCGCTGGCTTGCCCTGGCGCGAATCAACCCTAACGTGCTTACCTTCCTGGGCCTGGTGGTGAATACCATCGCAGCTTTTCTGTTCGGCTACGCCAATGGCGACAACCAGGCTCGCATGTTTCGCTATGCCGGGCTGGTCATCATCGGCTCCGGTTTCTTCGACCTGGTCGACGGACGCGTGGCCCGGGCCAGCAATCAGGTGACTCGCTTCGGCGGTTTTTTCGACTCTGTCATTGACCGCTACAGCGATGCTTCTCAATTCTTTGGCCTGCTGGTCTTTTTCGCCCGTGGCGACCGTTTCTTCTATGTCGTCCTGACGGCTTTCGTGATGGTCAGCTCCATCATGGTCAGCTATACGCGCGCCCGCGCTGAATCGCTCATCGGTTCCTGCCGCGTGGGGTTTATGGAGCGCCCCGAACGGCTCGTGCTGGTAATCATCGGAGCTTTGTTCAACCGCATGGCGCCCGTGCTGTGGCTGATCGCGGTGCTGTCCACGATTACGGTGATCCATCGCATCCGCTACACCTACACCCGGACGGAAGGCGCGGACGCGGTGCCGCACAAGGCAGGGCAGGCCGCTTAGATGAATGATGTAGGCACGAGCGCCCTCGCTCGCGCTCCAGCGCCACCACCCTTTTAATGTCTGAAATCCGCGGATTTCGTTCCGGGTTCGCACGAGCGGGGCGCTCGCGCCTACATCAAGACAACCGCCGAGCTTCGCTCGGCCGGACGGGTCTGAGACCCGTCCCCACACAGTTCTGGCCGCAGCCCGCGTCCTGCTATCCTGTTTTTTATTTCTTCGTGGGGATTCTTCTTGGCTGATCCTGTTCTGGTAGTTCATGGCGGCGCCTGGGCCATTCCGGATGACATGGTCGAGGCCCATCTCAATGGTGTCCGCAGCGCCAGGGCTGCGGGCTGGCGTGTGTTGGAACGGGGCGGGACAGCGCTCGACGCGGTCGAGGAAGCTGTCGTCATCATGGAAGATGACGAGACTTTTGATGCCGGCCGGGGCAGCTTTCTTAATAGAGACGGCAGGGTGCAACTCGATGCGCTCATCATGGACGGCGCCACCTTGCGGGCGGGCGGGGTGGGATGTGTCGAACGGTTGCGTAATCCTGTGCGCGCGGCTCGCAAGATTTTGAGCGACAGCCCGCATGTGTACTTCGTGGCGGAGGGCGCGGAACGGTTCGCGGCCGAGCATGGCATCCCGCTGTGCCAAAATGAAGACCTGATCATTCCGCGCGAGGTCGAGCGTTTGCGGGAATTTCAGGCGCGGGATGCGGACGCGAAAGTTGATCTGTTTGCGCCCACGATTTCTCACGACACTGTCGGCGCGGTGGCGCTCGATGGCGTGGGCAACATCGCGGCCGCAACTTCGACCGGAGGCACGCTCAACAAGGCTCCGGGACGACTGGGCGACTCCTCGCTGATCGGATGCGGGTGCTATGCCGACAACCGGACTGCCGCTGCGTCGACCACCGGCTGGGGCGAGCCGATCATGAAGCTGGTGCTGGCCAAGTGGGCCGCGGACCGGGTGGCGACTGGCAGTTTGCCGGAGTGGGTGGCGGCCGAGGCGATCAACTATTTGAAGGATCGGGTCAACGGGCACGGCGGGATGATCCTGCTCGACGCTCGCGGACGCTTTGGCATCGCGCACAATACGCCGCGCATGGCTTGGGCGCTTAAGACATCAAAGCATGAGAGTTACGGGATCGAGCGGCAGAATTAAATTCGGTTCTCGGTTGTCAATTGCCAGTTCTCAGGCTAACTAAGCCAATTCCTCTCAGTGATTTAGCTTGATTAAGTCGCCCTACCTGATGTAAAAACCGTGCGGCGTTTGCGGTTCCTAAGACGTGCTTGTTCAATTCCTGCCTACGAAGGGCGATCGCTGCCAGCGGCGAGAACCCACGGTCCTTCGGTCCACGGAGATGACTCTTATGGTGCGAAAGCTCGCTTCTGTTGTGTGTCTGATCGTGATGTTTGCTGCCCGGGGCTTTGCTCAGGGAGCTTCAACGGGCGATCTGCATATTACCGTCAGGGACCCCAAGGGCGGAGTGGTTACCAACGCCAGCGTCACGGCCGGGGATGAGAGCAAGGGCCTGGAGCGTGCCACCAGCGAGAATGCCGATGGCCAGTACCACATTCTGCTGCTGCCTCCGGGACAGTACACGGTGACCGTGCAGGCGCCGGGTTTTGCCGCGGCCACGGTGAAGGACGTTGCCATCACCGTCGGACAGTTCGCGGAAATCTCCATCGCCATGTCGGTGGCGGGAACCCAGGAAGTGATCAATGTGAGTTCGGCAGCGGAACTGGTGGAAACGCAACGCACCTCTTCGACCGACACCATTGACCAGCGGCGCATCGACAACCTTCCGATCAACGGGCGGAACTACATCAATTTCGCTTTGACGGATTCGCGACTGGCGCGCGATACCGCTCCCAGCATCGGAGCCGCACCCACGTCCGGCCTGAACATGAGCGGACAGCGGGCGCGGGCCAACCTGGTAAACGTGGATGGCGCCGACGCTGTGGACAATTCCACCAACGGCATCCGCTCCACGGTTTCACAGGAGGGCGTGCAGGAATTTCAGATCATCACCAACGGATATGCGGCCGAGTACGGACGAGCTTCCGGTGGGGTAGTGAATATCATCACGCGCTCGGGAGCGAATGATTTGCACGGTACTCTGTTTGGCTATTTGCGGAACCGGAATTTCCAGGCAGTCAATCCTTTCAGCACGGTCTCGGATCCGGCGTACACGCGGGTGCAGGCGGGAGCGGCGATCGGGGGGGCAATCAAGAAAGACAAGACTTTTTACTACTTCTCTTACGAAGGCACGTGGCGGCAGGAGACGGGATTTTCCTCTATTGGCGCCAACAATTTCGGATTGGTTCCATTTGACACCACGCAGGTCGGTCAACCGTTTGGTACCGTGCAGCTCACGTCGCAACAGATCGGATTCCTGACCAACCCGGCGGTGTTGCAGCAGGAGGGACTCGATCCGCTATTTGCGCAAGAGGTGGGGCAGTATACGGCGCTGGCCGCATCCTCTTCCGGGATGGCCTTGAAAGGGGCATGGCCGGCGACCTTGGGAGGCTTCAGCGGTTTCCCCACGTCGTGTCCGCCGCCCACTGCGAATTGCTTTGTGCCGGCTTCGTTTGTTCCGCTCAACAGCCTGGTCGGCAACTTTCCCGTCTCCGAGCACACCGATCTGTATTCCCTCCGCCTTGACCACAACCTGAGCAGCAACAACCGGCTCACGCTGCGCGCGGGCGTGAGTCCCAGCGATCAGACTGGCATTCAGGTGCAGGCACAGGGTCCGCAGAATTTCGGACAAAACTCATTTTCCCGGACTTCGGTGCAGGATTATCACGACTGGAACATTGCCGGGCAAGACCAGTGGACCATCGGCACCAACAAGATCAACGAGCTGCGCTTCCAATACGCGCGCCGAGGCCTGCTCTACAACTTCTCGCGGGCCGCGGGCGGCAGCAATGTAGCGGTCAACATTCCGGGCTTTGCATTTTTCGGACGAGAACCTTTCTCTTTCGTTCAACGCACCGAGCAGCGCTACCAGTTCACCGACAACTTCACCTGGGTGAAGGGTACGCACACCATCAAGTTTGGCGTAGACGGAAACTTCATCCCGATCGTGGCGAATTTCACGGTGAACTTCGGCGGCATCTACAATTTCGGTCAGCAGAGTCTGGGATTCGATAATCCTGCTATCGCGCCTCCGGCGGGTAATCCGTTTCCGGCGTTCAGTCCGATACAGGCTTATGGCGCGGGAATTCCCTCCAATTTCATTCAAGGGGTGGGGAATCCGCATGATTCTTTCAGCAATACCACTGCCGCCGCCTTTTTGCAGGACAGCTGGCGCATCTCATCCGGCCTTACGCTGAACTACGGAGTGCGTTACGACGTGGAATTCACACCTACGTTCCGGGCGATCAATGGGCTTTCGCAAGCGGCGGAGAATTCTCTGGGCATCACGCAGGGAATTCCGCGCGACTTCAATAATTTTGCGCCGAGAATCGGTCTTGCCTGGGATCCCAAGAAAGATGGCAAGACCGTAGTACGTGCTTCCTACGGAATGTTCTACGACCATCCGCTGCTCGGTCTGGCTTTTGATTCCGATGTGGCCGATGGCTCGCAGGCGCCACAGCTGGTGTTGACGCCGGGAGCGCCCGGCGGCTGTAACGCCACCCTTTCCAACCTGAATGCAACCAATGCCTTTCAGGGGTTGCTGGGTTGCCTCCCCGCTGCATTCGACTACCTGCCCAATCAGCAGCGGTTCAATCCCACGCCGAATGCACCTTCCATTTTTGTGGGCCAGGCGTTTCTGAATCCGGCCGCGCCCGTACCGCTGTCATTCCTGCCTTTCAGTTTTCCGACGGCGAAGAACTTTCAATACGCTGTGTCTCACCAGGCCAATCTGACTTTTG
>Ga0209839_10001915_pt1 | contig 10461 bp, 17 predicted proteins | sample OrgsoiDNA2013050_FD_185800 | JGI IMG/M metagenome (GOLD analysis project Ga0209839, IMG submission 185800) | Permafrost soil microbial communities from the Arctic, to analyse light accelerated degradation of dissolved organic matter (DOM) -... | ecosystem: Environmental > Terrestrial > Soil >... | reverse complement strand
ACGCGATGACCCGGTGTCCAGGCCGACCCGGATGGTCCCGACACGACGATGCCCGACCATTCGTGTCCGAGGATCGAGCCCGGCGTGGCGTATTTTTCCATCACCAAGTGGAGGTCTGACCCGCAGATGCCGCACTCGGCAATCTCCACCAACACCTCTGCGGGACCCGGGTCGGGAATGGCGACGTGCTCGACGGCGATCTTTCCTTCGCCGACATAGACGGCCGCGGGCATGAGTTCCGAGGGCACTTCAGAGGCCTACTTCGGGAGCTCGTACTGTTTGAAGAAATTCCACATGGTCTCGTTGGCGTCGACCAGGACGATGCCACGCCCCACGCCTTGCAGGATCCACGTGTTCATCGGCCCCGTATTGAGTGGGCTGCCCGGCCACACGTGACCGGATCCGGTGAACCGCTCGAGCTCGACCTTGGCTCCGTCCTTGCAGTGGGCATAGGTCACCAGTGTGGCTGATTCTCCGGCCGATACCGACCCCACAGCACCAACAACGGGCGCGGCGGTGTAGGGCGGGGTTGAGCACCCGTCGTTCCTGACCCACTGATTGATGCCGTCCTGAGCGGATAACACCAGCTTGGGGTTCTTGTTCGGCGTCCCATTGAACTGGACGATCGGGTCACTCGTGCTGGCGAACTCCAGGGCCGGCACCACTCGGGATGGATGGATGGTCGGGATCTCGATCGGACCTTCGACCGAGGAGACGGCGGCGATGTGGCCAGCGGCCCGGGCCGCCATGGCGTTGGCCATCATCCCGCCGCTGGAAATGCCCGTGATGTAGACCCGCCGCAAATTGACCGGCGTCCGTTGGGCCACGGCGGCGATGACGGTGGTCAGGAATCCCACATCATTGATGTTCTTGGCCGCCGGGAGAGCGCAACAAAGTCCGGCGTTCCATCCGTATTGCGCCTGCATGGCGACCGGGTCGGGGGTCAGCACCTTGGAGACTCGGGTGCCGTCGGGATAGACGGCGAGGTACCCGTTCTGGTCGGCGTTGGTATCCATTTGCGTCTGGAGCTCCTCCAGCTGTCCGTTCTGCGTGTCGCCGTGCAGGTTGATCACCATGGGGAGCGGCTTGCCGGTTGTGGCCGCGGGCGGGACATGAATTCGGTAGGCCCGCGTCAGCCCGTCGAACGTCAGGGAGAAGAGGTAGGAGCTGCTCATCGGCGCCAGTCTGGGCGCCGGGCCCCCGGTGGTTGTAGTCGTTGTGCTGGCCGATGCCGCGGCTCTCGAGATGGCCGGTGACCCGCACAGCGCCGCCAGCCCGAGCAACCCGAGCCCAACCAGCCCGGGGAGTGCGCGGGCTCGCGCCCGGTGGGGAACTGCCATGGTCGGATCTCCGTTCCTGCGGCGCGGCGCAACGGAGCGAAAGTGTGCGATAGATCGTGTCAGGAGGCAACTGAAGGATATTGCGAGGCTACTGACCAGGCCTTATGTATCCCGGCCACTACCGGACACCTGTTGGGGTCCGTCAGATCCGTGGGATTTCCCGTGGGATTACGCCACCGCTCCGTGGTGTCGCCGTTCGCGCTCCGACGTTCCGCCCCAAAAACCCATCGTGTCGCTGTCGGCACGGGCGTAGTCGAGAGATTCCGGCTGGACCTTGCACGTCGAGCAGATGGCCCGGGCCGCGGCCGCTGTCTGTCCTTTAGCCGGAAAGAACACTTCGATAGGCTGGCCGGCACAGGCCGCCAGTTCCATCCACGACGGCCGGCGTAGAACCTCCTCGAGCGACGGAAGCTGCTCGCCACTGCCCGGGCTCATCAGCCACGTCAATACCGCTGTCGCCTGATCGGGCACGGCGCAAGATTACTAATGAGTGACCAGCGAATGGGTGACCATTGGCGACGGGGACAGCGCAGGGACGGAGGACGCGTACCCTCCTGCTGGGGATTCACTCTGGCCCCCCGTATTGTCGGGACACCCCTCCGGGGGACTCCGGGGAGTCAGGGTGATCCCCGCGTCACCTACTGGCTACCGTGGGGGGTCCTATGGCAGACCCTGAAGTTCCACGGTCGCCCAAGGCACTCAGGCTCGGCCGACTGCTCGACGCTCATCATCCTGCCACCGACCTGATTCAGCCACCGCCCAACATGGGAACCTGCGACGTATGCGGCTCCCTGACGTACATCCCGGACGAGGTACTGATGCACCGGCCGGCGGAGGGTGAGTTCTCACGGGTCCAGGACTGGCTCGAGGACCACCCGCCGGTAGCTCCGTAGCCCTCCCCCACAGGATTGCCCCTAAGCCCCTGAAACTTTCCGGCGCTACCGTCGAACCGTGGACACGTACCGGATCTACGACGGCACCGACGAGAACGGGATCGTCGGCACGGTGGCCCCGGCCCTATTCGCCCAAGTGGGTCGGTGCTGGCGCATGGTCTACGCGAACCCGGTCGGTCATGGGACGCACTGCATGCAGCCGGTGGAGTGGGTTGCGCGGTGGAAGTTCCTGAAGGGCTGGACGAATGTGTGGTCGAGCGAGCGGCACGCCGACGAGCTCGTGGGTGCGAGGAGGCTGGCACTACGGAATCAGCCTGGATCTGGAGTCCACTCGGCACGACGAACAGATTGAAGCTCGGGATGCGGGGTATGGTTCGATTGCTGGGCTGTCGGATCCTGGTCGCCAGAAGGCCGGATCGAGTCCCCCTCGCCCGGCCCTTTGGCGCGCAATCTGGCCCTTTCGGTCCAAGCGACGCGACTGCTACCCTCGAGCTAGCCGAACAGCCAGCCTCCGTTCGGTCCTTTGTTGCCCAAGACCCCGGTAGCTTCCGCCAACTCTGGCTCGGGGCCTGATTGTGAAGTGCAGCTATGTCATCCGCCTCTAATGCGCTGTCGGGCACGGACGAGGGCCTTGGCCGAGCCATCGTCGCCAACCTTGCTTGGGGAACTGCGCGCGAAGCCCTCGGGCACGCGAATGCACTTGCCGGTTTGCACCCATCTGAGTTCTCTGTAGCACGACTGGATGCAGCGCGTGCTGAGGTGGGCAGGACGCGGGAAGTATTGAATGAAGCCTTGGCGGGAATCGGCTTAGGCCCGTTTCTCACAGACGAAGGGCGCGGCGTTTATTAGAAGAACATTTCGCTGGTTAGATTCGAGGACGCCCAGATACCATGCTGGTGAACGGAGCCGACACCGTTCACCGTTTGCCAGAGACCGGGCCGAGGATCCCCCCCGCCCGGTTTCTGCGCGTTAGGCGGGGCGTCTTCGGACCAGAGGCGGTTGCCATGATTCTGGACCTCATGGTCCGGGCACAGCCCTAGCGCCGACTCCGGGTGAGGATCCGCCTCGCATGTGCGCACGCCCTCCTGGTCGTCGGGTACGTCACGCCAGCAGCCGGTTTCGAGCCAGGGGTCGGGACTCACCAGTCGCCCAGGACGCACACTTCGTTGGGGCAGTCGCCCTCGATCTTCACAGGACGCTTCCCCTCAACGTTCACAACGCGGTCCCACGGCGTCCCGCAAGTTCCACAGCGGCCCTCAGCAACGATGGCGTCGAGAATGTCGCTGCCCTCACCCTGATCGAACACCACGGCCTGAACGCTATCGGCTCCACAGGGCATATCCCCGTTTTCCGGACCTGCCGGCGCTACCGTCCGAACTGGAGATACTTACTGGAAGGGGCAAGGCATCCAGTGGAACAAGAACGGCAGATCCACATATTTGGGAACTTGTTGAGAATGCGCGGGACACAGGGTGATCTCTATTTTGAATCCCATATTTCTGACAAGGCCGACGAAGATGTCATGTCTGTTCTGGCGGCTGCAATATCCGACGGCGATTGGGTCCTAGATATTGGTGCCAACATTGGCTTCGTGTCTTTGGTCATGAGCATGCTTTCACCCAAAGGGAATGTCTTTGCCTTTGAACCGGCGCACGTGACGCGGGGAATACTCGAAAAGAACGTAAAATTGAATGAGCGGCACAACATCAGCATCAGCGATGCCGCCCTCAGCGATTCCGATGGGTCGTCCACCCTCAATTACCGCCAGTCGAATTGCTCCGGATCGTTTGTCAGCGAGAGTGCTGCATTTGAGGATCTAGACAACCTGATGAAAGATCGCATCAGATTGAGCCGACTCGATGATGAATACGAATCACTCGGGGTTACGTCGTGTTCGCTTATGAAGATTGACATTGAAGGTCATGAACCGAATTTCCTGCGAGGAGCGAGCGTTTTCATCAAGAAGTTTGAACCACTGGCCGTCATGGAGGCCAATCATTTTTGCCTCAACGTCATCAATCGAACGAGCCTGCCCGAATTCATAGAGCTCACATTCGAGCATTTTCCGTATGTCTTTGCGTTTCACGAGTCCAATTACTTTGAGTTGCGTGACGCAGGCTCGAGGTGGCGATTCTTCCACGAGAATTCTGTGCACAATGCCTACCAGAATGTGTTTTGCGGATTTGATCGCGTCCACATGATTCGGCAGCTGAACGTGGCGTTTGGCGCTCTCGAAGAGACACGACGGCTAACAGTCGAAGCACGGCAACTGAGGAGCGAAAAAACGGTGCTCGAGGCGCAAGTCCAATGTCTTGCCGAAGAAATTTCTGCCCTGAGAACTTCTCGTCCCCTAGTGGCCGCAGCCAAAATCAACAAACTTCTCGGCAGATGATTACCACTTCGGCCCCCGCAACGATGGCGTCGAGGATGTCGCTGCCCTCACCCTGGTCGAAGACCATGGCTACAGCCCAAGGTCCTTCAGCACCCGCCTGTTGATCCCGTTGGTGGTCCGGTAGACCCTCCGGCGCACGACCCGCTTGCCGTAGGACGTTGGACCTCCGCGAGCGGCTTGGACGTTGCCCAGGTCTCGAGCCGCTCGGTACAGCTGGCTTCGGAGGGACTTACGGCGAGCCATCACCCATTCTCCACGATGACGGTGCGCCCGGTCAGCCTGCTCGCCTCATTGACGTGACATCGCCACCCTGATCAGTTCCTCGGGGTCAATCAGATGATCATGCCCGTCGTTACCGATGTCGATCTGGACAAGGTCGATCTTCCCATTGAACTTGCTGGTGTCGCCCGCATAATCGGGAGCTACTGGCATCCCGAAGTCATCGCCAATGTCGGTCGTCTCGTCAGCCGAAAAGACCATCGGCTGCGTTCCCTCCACTCTTCCCTCTCCGACGGCCTGGCCGTCGTAGAACAGAGTGACGTTGCCGCCCTTGCCCAAACCACCGCCGTCGTAAGCGAACTCCATTCGAACCTGATGATCTCCAGCCGGAATCGGTTGGCTCGCTTCAGTCGTGAACGACTGGATGCCTAAGATGTTGTAAGCGAATTTCGCCCTGCCGCCCACGGCGTACAGCACCCAACCCCCGAATGCACCACCCTGCGCGATCATCACGCCTTGAGCCGGATCGTCACCCACTTGGATCTGCACCGTGACTGAGAACGACTTGTTCTTGATGTTGATGACACTGTTCTCTGATAGTCGCTTCATGCCCGGGAAGAGAAGCTGTGAGGTGCCGGTGATCAGCTGGGGTCGCCCGGCAAGCTCGGGGTTAAGACGTTCGGCGCTACGGTCGTCGATCGGCAGGACGTTGAACTTGACGGCTTCGATCAGCCACAGGCGCTGCAAGTCGTGCAGCTTCTCGGGCAGTTCGGCCGACAGGTCGTCGGCTTGGCTCCAGTCCTTGCTCCCGTCGTAGAGCTCCCAGACATCGTCGTCAAACGCGACCAGCTTGGCCGCGCCCATTTCCCACGGCGTCCGGTGCTTGGTCACCGCGCTCCAGCCCTTGTGGTAAATGCCGCGGTTGCCGAACATCTCGAAGTACTGCAGATCGTGCCGCTCGACAACCTCGGGGCCGTTCAGGCTGTAGAGCATGCTGGTGCCCTCCATCGGGGACTGCTGCACGCCGTTGACCGAGAGCGGTTCCGGGATGCCGGCCGCTTCGAGAATGGTCGGCGCAACGTCGATGACGTGACAGAACTGGGACCGAGTCCCGCCGCTATCGGCAATACCGCTCGGCCAATGGACGATTGTGCCGTTGCGAGTGCCTCCCCAGTGCGAAGCAACCTGCTTGGTCCACTGATAAGGAGTGTCCATGGCCCAAGCCCATCCGACGGCATAGTGGTTATACGAGGTCGGCGTACCGAGCTCGTACAGCTTGGAGACCATGAACTCTGGTGTCTCCAGCGCCGCCATGCCGTTGAAGTTGGCCATCTCGTTGAAAGCACCCTGGATGGTGCCCTCAGCCGAAGCCCCGTTGTCGCCGATGATGTAGTAGATCAAGGTGTCGTCGAGGATGTCGAGCTGCTCGATGGCGTCGATGACCCGGCCGACGTGGTAGTCGGTGTGCTCCAAGAACCCGGCGTAGACCTCCATTTCCCGTTCGAGGACCGGGCGTAGTTCTTCGGGCATCTCGTCCCAGCCGGGAATCTCGGCATGTCGCGGGGTCAATTTGGCATCGGCCCCGATGACGCCCAGCTCCTTTTGTCGTGCGTAGGTGATCTCCCTCTGGCGGTCCCAGCCGTGGGCGAACTTTCCTTTGTACTTGTCGGCCCACTCCTGGGGAACGTGGTGGGGTGCGTGCGTCGCTCCCGGGGCGAAGTACATGAAGAAGGGCTTGTCGGGTACGAGAGCCTTTTGCGTGCGCACCCAGTCGATGGCGTGGTCGGCCAGGTCCTCGGTGAGGTGGTAGCCCTCCTCCGGTGTCTTCTCTGGCTCGACTGGGGACAAACCTTCATAGAGGGCCGGGTACCACTGGTTGTTCTCGCCGCCAATGAAGCCGTAGAAGTACTCGAACCCACCGCCACCGGAGGGCCACATATCGAATGGTCCCATGGGCGAAGATTGCCAGACGGGTACCTCGTGACACTTTCCGAACTGTGCTGTCGAGTATCCGTTGAGCTTCAGAGTCATGGCCAGCGGGGCCTTGGTGTTCGATCGGAGGGAACTTTGTCCTGGTGCTGCCGTCGCCGTCTCCGTGATGCTCCCCATGGCCACCGAATGATGGTTCCGTCCGGTGAGTAGGGCCTGCCGAGTTGGGGCGCACAACGCAGTGGTGTGGAACCGCGTGTACTTCAGACCTCTATTGGCCAGACGTTCTGCGGTTGGAGTGTTGCACGGTCCACCAAAAGCACTAGCTGCTCCGAATCCGATGTCATCCAACAGGATGACCAGAACGTTAGGAGCGCCGGATGGGGGCAGCAGCGGTTCGATCGGCGGGAAGTGAGTGTCAGGGTCTCGGGCGTCGTAAGTAATTAGACCAAAGTCGGGCCGGTCTGGAATGGGCAACACCGTTCGAGAGACATCCGACACCAGCGACCTCCTTGTGTGTTTATCCGTCAATGCGACAGAAAGGCTGAGGGTGAGCCTACGCGTGTAAATGTGAGGGTGAACCTGAGAATCACCTGTACCCAAGGGGCCGCAGGTAACGTTCATCGACGATCTCGAAGTAGCAGAGTGAGTGAGGACTCGGCCGCGCATGACTCAAACACTTGACAGCCTCAATCACCGGGTGCTCGTGGATCGGATCATCTACGCCACGATCACAATCATGAGCGTGCTCATCATCTATGACGGCTGGCAGACGCTGAAGCTGATTGATGTTGTGGGGGTGATCGTCGGACCTGTGCTGGCCATGTTCCTTGTCCACGTGTTCTCCGGTGCAATGGCGAAGCACGTCGAGGTAGGGAGAATCCTCACTGGTAGGGAGTGGAACCACGTCGTCAGATCTGAGGCCCCGTTCCTCCTGCTTTGCGTACCCCCCCTTGTCATCGTCACTGTCTTGTTCGCCTTCGGTGTCTCGCTGACCGACTCGATTCAGGTCACCCTGTTGTTTGGTACGGCGACGCTCGGGTACTGGGGATACTTGGCCGGACGACGAGGAGGTTTTGTCGGTTGGCGGCTGGTCATGGTGGTCATTCTCGGCCTGCTGGTCGGCGTGGTAATCCTTCTGGTTCAGGTCCTTCTTCAACCTGGCAAGGCGTTCTCTGGAGGGCTTGCCCTGGGCTAAGGCCGCCCGGGTTTGAGCGATCGATCGCTACTGTGCGGGTGGTAAGGCGGCTGCACTTTCCAAATAGCTTGCCGAGAAGTTCGACGTAGCCGCTATTGGCGAGAATAATGCGCATCACCAGATCCGAGAGTGTTGGGCCATCCGCTGTCGATTGAGTTCGACCTGGGCCTCATAGAACTCAGTGGAGCACGGATATTCCCGGCAGATCTGCGCGTCCATCTCGATGGCCTCGAGCGTCAACGGTTCCCGCGGACGGATCCTGTACACCTTGTGCATGAACAGAGCCCACTCCGGTGTGGTGGCGAGCTCCCGGAGTTCCTTCTCCGATAGGCCCTTGAGATTGGTGATGAGCTCTTCGACTTGCTTAGTCATCGCGGATGCCCAACACCCATGCTTGGGCCTGGTAGTACGGGAGATTGGAGGTCGGGCCGGCGCACACCCGCAGTGCTATTGCGCGTGCCCTGGCTTGGGCGAGGCTCAATGGGTATCCCTTGGCCTGCCTGCCGAGTGCCCGGGCATCGACGCTGGTGGTCGGTGAGGCTCCGTAGTTGACGATGCTCACGTCGCCGCGGTCCAAATCGACGCCGGTGATGGTGCGCTTCGTGCGGGAGTCATTCCAACTCTGGTCGGTGACGGTAAACGCGAAGCTGCATTGATCCATGAGCCCTGAAGAGATTTTGCGGTGGAGCGCCCGGGCATCGAGGTCGTCCTTGTCGAGTTGAGCGTCGAACCTCAGGCCCTGTCCGTCCTCTGTGAGTGACAGGTGCCCAGGCCGGCCGCGCATGATCGTGGTGCGGGCCAGTGGTAGCCCCTCATGGTTGACCAACAGCTGCACGTCGGGGTTCTTGCTGAGGGTCGTGGCGAACGCACCCCGGGAGATCGTTTCGGTGTAGCCGCCCATGTCGTAGGGCTGCTCGACAACAGAGGCGTAACCACTAACTGTGAACGCCGGCGATGAGTCCCCTACATCCTGGGCCGTTAACCGGGTGGTAAACGTGCGGATCTCTTGGGTGCCGGTCGATGTCGCTGATGCTGTGGTGGTCATCGTGCTCCTAAGCGGTCAATCGGTTAGGGCCGCGGTGGGGTGGGCGATCGGAGGCGTACCCGAAGAAAATCCGCCCCGGACCGGCCACGCCCCACCGGGCCAGATCATGCGCGCCGCCGCCGTTTCGGTGTGCCGGTGGTTGGCTCGTCGTCGATGGGGACCACCGGGTAGTCAACGCCGGTCAGCTTCTTCAATCTGCCTTCAATCGCTGCGACGGAGCCGAGGTCGCCGAGCTCAAGCGCGTCATTTCTGGCCGCGATCAACTCCGTCCAGCGGCGGATGAAGTCACCTTCGCGGGTACCCTGCCTCATGGCAAGCTGGCTGATGGTCCTCGTGTAGTCATTCCAGGCGCGCTCGGCTGCCTGTCTGCGGGGATCGGCGTAAACGTCCCGAAGGTCCTCTGCGTAGATGTGGATTTCACACTGCTTGGCCACAAGCTGATCGACCCCATGGCCGGCCTGGATCTCGGCTTCGCGGACCTCGGCCGAGGTGGGGTGCCAGTTGTTCCGGCGGAGCGGTCCAAGAGCCTGTCAAGCTCTACGATGCCGGCGGAGAAAATCACTCGGCCGCGGGCGAGCCCCTCAAGCGCCTTGGCCCGCTTGGTGGCACGCCTCCGGCGGTCAGCGACGGCCTCAGGCGAGTCCAACTGAGCAATGGCTTCCTCAAGGGTCGGTACGGCGGCGGGTCGATCGTCCAGCATGGTCATCGCGCCTCCAGGCGTTGTACGGATTCGGGGTGGATCCGCCACTGGTTGTTGCTCTTCACGGCGACCAGGCTTCCGTCGTCGCACCCCCGTCGGACCATCGCTCCGGACACCTTGAGTCGCTTGGCAGCTTCCATGACGGACATTGAATCAATCCCGCTGTCCGCTGCAACCAAATCGGTTGCGCTGGGTTGCATTCCACGCCGGGCCGTCGGGTCTGCCAGTGTGTGGAGTTCGCTGAGGAGCTCAAACAGTCGCTTCGGGTGGTCGTGCTGGCCATTTGCGCGCCGTTCCTTCAAGAGAAGTGACAGGCCGTGCTCCAACCAGCGACAATCGCGGGGACTAATGGTCACGAACGCGGGAGCGTCGAGGATGGCCATCAGCCGTTTTCGCTCTCCACCGCAGGCGGTACGGCGGCGAGGGCTTCGGCCAGGCAGGTCTTAACCGTCAGCCACGGCTCGTTGTCGGACAGTCGATCGACCAGGGCCGCACTTCCGTCCCACGACACGCGTTTCAAGGCACGCTTTAGCACCATCTCGGCCAACTTCGGCGAGTGGCACAGGCTTGAACCGAGGGCGCTGAGAAACGGCACGTTCACGCGCTCCAAGGTCTCGCCGACCACCTCCCTAGCGTCGCCCTGCAGGTCGCTGAAGGCAGCCAAGATGCGGGCGGGGGGCGTTGGTGCAGTCACCGCCGTTTGCGCTCCTCGGCGTCGATTACGGCGGGTGAATACATCGTGCCG
>Ga0209839_10001914_pt1 | contig 10461 bp, 10 predicted proteins | sample OrgsoiDNA2013050_FD_185800 | JGI IMG/M metagenome (GOLD analysis project Ga0209839, IMG submission 185800) | Permafrost soil microbial communities from the Arctic, to analyse light accelerated degradation of dissolved organic matter (DOM) -... | ecosystem: Environmental > Terrestrial > Soil >... | reverse complement strand
CGGACATGCGGCCCGGCGACGTCTGCCTCGTCCCGCTGGACGGCACCCAGCTCCTGGAGGGCACCGGGTATGACGCGCCGGAGACGCCGTCCTCCGAGACGCCGATGCACCTGGCGATCTACGCGGCGACCAGCGCGGGGGCCGTCGTGCACACCCACTCGCCCGAGGTCGTCGCCCTGTCGGCGACGCGCTCGGAGCTGCCGGCCATTCACTACGCGATCACCGGGCTCGGCGGTCCGGTCCGCGTCGCGCCCTACGTGCGCTTCGGGTCGGCGGGCCTGGCCACGGCGGCCGTCGGGGCGCTGGACGGCCGCAGCGCCGTGATCCTGCGCAACCACGGGGCGGTCACCTACGGCCCCGACCTCGCGCAGGCGTACGACCGGGCCCTGCTCCTGGAGTGGCTGGCCCATACGTACCGGCTAGCGCTGTCTTACGGCGAACCCGCGATCTTGTCGGCCGCCGAACTCGACGAGGTCACGGCCGAGACCCGCCGCCGCCGCTACGGCGAGCGCCGCCGCGGCAGTCCTTCATGAGCGCCGAAGACACATCCTGCCCGCTGGGTCGGGTGACCGTGCTCGGCGCGCACATCCTGGACGTGCTCGGCAGGCCGGTCGAGGCGATCCCGCCCGGCCAGGGCAGCGCCCGGCTGCAGGAAATCCGGGCCACGGCCGCGGGCACGGCCGTCGGCGCCGACACCAGCGGGCTGAGCCGTAAGAGCGGGGCCCAGACATCGGCGACGATCCTCCCGATCCGGGCGAACGGGGAGCGTCCCGCCCTGCACGTCCCGACTGGCCGCGTCCCGACCCGTGCCTGCTCGTGCCGGACCCCGACGGGCCCGGACGGCAGGCCGTGATCGACCGGGCCATGCGCGGCTGGGCCGCCGCGACCAGCACCTGTCGACCCTGCTGGCCTGGCTGCAGCTCGGCGAGAACGCCGCGGAGGTGGCGCAGCAGATCCGCGTCCACCCGCAGACGGTCAGGTACCGGCTGCGGCAGATCCAGGAGCTGTTCGGCGACCAGCTGCGCGATCCGGATCTCCGGTTCGAGCTGCAACTGGCGCTCCGCGTCCGCAAACTGACCGGGCCCGCGCAGACGTGATCAACGGCCTGCCTCCTCGCGCGGCAGGATGCGCCGCCCGCTGATCTGGGTCGGCGCGATGCGCACGTAGACGTCGCGGGCGCCGGCCGCCCACGGCTTCAGGTGCGTTCGGTCCTCGAGGTGTCGCACGTCGCGCTCGTCGGAGACCTTGTGCGCGCGACCGTGCACGAGGACGCTCCAGCCTTCGTGGCGCGCCTCGTCGAGGCGGTCGGCTTCGAAGCTGACCTTAGCGTCGGCGTGCAGGGCCAGCAGCGTGTCCGGTGCGGTGCGGAAGATGATGGTATTTCCCGTCATGGCAAAGTTGACTGGCAATATCATGATCTCGCTCGCAGAGGAGAACGCGACGCGGCCGATGCCGCCCGGTTCCAGCAGGTCGAAGCACTCGACTGGAGTGAGCGTCCGCAGGGTGCGCGGGTCCCGTCCGTTCGCCGCTTCCTTCCCAATTGTCATGTATATTCACCTCCGCTATTCGCGGGTTGTTTTCGTTTCTTTAGCCTTCTCTGGCCGGGCCGGCCGCCGCTGCGGCCCGAGGTCCCGCCTGGGCGGGCCGTTCGGCCCCCAGCCGGGCCGGTCCTCAGCCGTCGAGGCCGTCGAGCAGGTAGCGGACCACGTCGGCCGCCGAGTAGTCGCGGCCGTACCGGTGCAGCAGCTCGGGGAGGCAGCGGAGGTCCTGGCCGAGGGTCACCAGCGGTGGCTCGGTCCAGCCGCCGGCACGGCGCTGGCCGAGCCCGATGGTGGCAAGCAGCGCGTTGCACAGGCACCGGCGGTCATCGGGGTCCTCCGCCAGCCCGCCCTTCCGCGCGTACGCCTCGGCGGGCTCGGCCGGGCAGCGGTAACCCACGCCGCCGTCAGCCCGCTGGTACGGGGTGCGCAGATAGCCGAGATCGCACAGCCGCGGCCTGGCCGCGTAGACGTCCGGGTCGGTGAGCGTGCCGGCCAGTTCGGCGGTCTTGAAGGGGAATCCGGCCGGCGAGGCATGGGCGCTGTTGCGCACGGTCAGCGTGCCGGCCGCCGCCTGTTCCTGCAGCCGGCGCTTCAGCCGGGGGTCCAGGCCGGACTCGCGGCAGAGCGCGAAGGGCGTGCCTGCCTGTATCCCGGCGGCGCCCGCGGACCGGGCCGCCGCTACCTGCTGTGGTGTCGAGTAGCCTCCGGCGAGCCAGAACGGCAGGCCGTGCGCGGCGACCTGGTCCTGGTCGATGGCGTCGCGTGGCCCGTAGACCGGTTCACCGGCATCATCGAGCCGCAGCCGCCCGCGCGGCGGAGCGCTGTGCCCGCCGGCCACCGGGGTCTCGAGCACGAACCCGTCCGGCCGGGAGGCCTCGGTCCGGCACAGGTAGCCGGCCAGCACGGCCGAGGAAATGATGGCCAGAAATTCCGGGCGGCTGGCCGGCGGGGAGCCGGTCAAGCTGGCCGGGTCGAGGCCGACCACGTGGTGATCCCCGGTGCCGCCCGCCACCGTGACCGGCAGCTGCGCGGGCGCGTGGGCGGCGAAGGCATTGAGCAGGGCGGGGATGCCGGCCGGGATGCCGGCCCCCATGAGGACGTAATTCACGCCGCCGAGCATCGCCCCGTAGATCGCGGCTGGCGTGGCCAGCTGGATCTTCTCCAGGTAGTTGATGCCCACCGTCCCGTCGTGCCCTTCCTTGGCCAGGAACACCTCGGCGAAATTGGCCGCCACGATCAGTTCGGTACGTGCCTGGCTGGGGCGCAGGCCGAGGCGGAGGACCGGCCGGAACGGCTGCGCCTGATCGAGTCCGCCAGGAACGAAATACCTGGCCACGATCCGCTCGGCCGCGGCGCGTCCGGGGAAGTGCGCCAGGGCCCGGCGCAGGTGCCCGCCGGGGTCGCCGAGCTGCAGGCGCCGCGCGAGGGTCGCGTCGAGCGCGACGCCCGAGACGACCCCGAGCTGGCCGGTCCGGGCCACGGCGCGGGCCAGCGGCCAGCCGGACACCCCGACGCCCATGCCACCCTGGATGACCGCCGGCCGGCCACGGCCGCCCATGCCGCCGGCGCCCATGCCGCCGGCGCGCTGCCCGGGCGCACGGGATTGCTCAGCCACTGCCATCGGTACCTCCTCCGCCCGGCCCCGAGCCGGGACCCAGCGAGCATGGCGGGCGGCCCGCTCGCGGCCTAGGGCCGAAGGTCCCCCGAGCAGCCGCTTCCGGACGGACCGGGCCGGGTCACCGCTTTTTTCTGCCGAACGGACCGGGCTATCCCTCCCGGCTCCCCTGCCAGCCAGGCGGCCGGCGGGCCCCGGTGTCTCAGTCAGTCACCAGCAGCGACACCCTCCCGCCGAACCCGTACGGCAGCCGAGCCCATGGCGATCAACATCGTCACCCGCTATGACACCGCCGAGCCGTGGGAAGCTACAGGGGGCTGAAATCGCCCGCGCAACCTTCAACCAAGGCCGAGCCAAGACGCGAACAAGCTCAATTCCTCGCGTCCCCGCCGCGCCGCCAGGTCAGGCGCTGCGGACGGTGACCTGCGCCGAGGGGTAGCCGGAGGCGCCGTTGGGCGGCGGCTGGGCCTGGACGGCGGTCTGGATGTAGCCGGTCGCGTCGGTGGCGCGGGCTTCGAGCATGTAATTGCCCGGTGAGGCCGTCCAGTCCCAGACCCACTGCTGCCAGGTGTCGATACCGGGCACCGAGGCCAGCCGGGCCTCGTGCCAGGGGCCGCCGTTTACTCGTACCTCGACGGCGGCGACGCCCTTGTGCTGCGCCCAGGCCACTCCGGCCACCGATATCCGGCCCGGGGCGGGCGACGTGCCCGGACCGGGCACGTCGATCCGGGACTCGGTCTTGATCGGCCCCTGTTGTGACCAGCCGCGCTGAGGCCAGTAGGCGTAGGCGTCGGCGAAGGTGGTGACCTCGATATCGGTCACCCACTTGGTCGCGGACACGTAGCCGTACAACCCGGGCACCACCAGGCGCGCCGGGAACCCGTGCACGACGGGCAGCGCCGTTCCGTTCATCGCGACGGCGAGCAGGGCATTTCTGCCGTCGAGCACGACCTGCAACGGGGTGCCGGAGGTGAACCCGTCGACCGAGGTAGACAGCAGCTGATTGGCACCGGCCAGCGGGCGGGCCTGCCTGATCAGGTCGGCCAGGCTCGCGCCCAGCCAGGTGGCGTTTCCCGCGTAGGGCCCCCCGACCGGGTTCGAGACGCAGGTGAGCGTGACGTAGGCCTCGATGAGCGGGCGCCGCAGCAGTTCGGCGAAGGTGATGGTCACCTCGCGCTGCACCATCCCGTGGATCCGCAGCCGCCAGGTCGCCGGATCCACCTGCGGCACCAGCAGGGCGGTGTCGACCCGGTAGAAGCCGCTATCCGGAGTAATGAACGAGCTGAGGCCAGGAATGTTCAGGTTGCTGCCCGCGGGCAGCGGCGGCGCGGGCACCGCAGGCCGGGGAAGCCGGATGGCGGCCCGCGCCAGGCTGATGTTGTGCTCGTCGGTCAGGTTTCTTCCGGCTACCGTCCCGAACGTGGCCGCGACCGCGGCCACGCCGCTCGAGATCAGGAACCGCCGCCGCGCGGGCCACCGGGATGGCTCCGGGTCGTCCGGATTGGGCAGGAACGTAAAGGAGTAAGCCGGGCCCGCACGGACGACAGGCTCGGCGACCTCGGTCGTGTCAGCCGGAGCAGGGGCGCCCGCCTGAGCGGGGAGGTCAGGCGGAGCCAGCTCGTCCGGGGGAGCGTCAAGGCCAGGCCGGATGACGCGGGTCCCGAAGGCGCGGGCACCGCGTGAGGCTGACCCGCCGCGCGGGCCAGTGCGGCCCGGCGCAGAGCTGAGCCCGGCCGCCGCGCGGGCCAGCCAGATCAGCGCGAACGCCCCGGCCGCGGCCCCCACGAGGGTGGGAACCACGTATCCCGCCGTGGCGGTCGGCCTGGTCAGGGCGGCTGCCAGGCCGATGCAGCCGAAGATCGCGAGCCCCCACAGGCCGAAGGCCAGCCGCCGGACCGCGAGCATCCCGACCACCGCGGCGTACAGGGCGATGACCACCAGAATGCCGCCGAGCAGCACCGTCTTGTCATGGGTGCCGAACGCGGAGATGGCGAAGTCCTTGACCGGCGGCGGGGTCAGATCGATGGCGGCCTGGCCCACCGCAAGCACCGGTGAGCTCTGCGGCACGCCGAGACCTGAGGCGAACTGGGCGGCGCCCATCGCGACGGCCGCTGCGAGCACGCCGACCAGAGCCCCGGTGAGGGCACGTGGGCGCCGAGGCTGGTCGTCGGCGATCTGGGACGGTGCTGTCATGGCGGAAAGTCGCGTGTAGACGCTCTGTACACGCTACCTGCCCTCTTTCCCGAAGACGCGTCTATTCCTCGAAGGTCCAGCGCGTGGGTGACCCGGTGAAGTCCCCGGCCCGCATGCTGAACACCCGTCGCGGCCAGACCCCGATGGTCGCGTTCCTCTCGGGGTCGAGAAAGTCCACGCCGAAGTCCGTCCGGTACTTGGCGTTCATCAGGTCGATGACCCGGCGCAGCACCGCCAGCTCGGTGGAGATGTGCGCGGTGCCTTCGATGATGACGGGATCTGAGGCGTCCTCGGTGGTGACGCAGCACCGGGGATCGGCGGCCAGGTTGCGGACCTTTCGGGAACCCGCGCTGCTGGTGAACCAGAGCGTGCTGTCGTCCCACATGCCCCAGACCGGCATAACGTGCGGCCGGCCGTCCGGCCAGACCGACGTCACCCAGTAGTTTCGCGCGGCGGTCAGCCGCTCGGCCGCCCAGGACCAGTGCAGGAGCCCGCTTCCTTCCCCGGGCCCGGCGATGCCATATCCCGGCATATAGGGCCGGGACACCTGAGGGATCTCCATGGCGGAAGGTCTACCATGCTCTGTTGATCCGGGGGGGCGACCCTCCGGATCCCCCGATCACGGGGGGAACCATCCCCCCGTTCCCCCCTGGAAGCCCCGGCGGGGCCCGGATCCTGGCCTCCCTCGGGGTCCACGAGGGTCCTTACTTGGACTAACGTTGGGCTTCGTGAAGGCATCACCGCAGAACCAGCTCCGTCTGCTCGAATTGGCCGACCTGGACGCCGAGCTTGTCCGCCTGGCCCGGCGCAGGCAAGGTCTCCCTGAAGTCGCCGAACTAGCCCGTCTCGAGGCTAGGGCCAGCGAGCTGAAGGACGCCATCGTCCAGACCGAGACCGAGCTCAGCGACTTGTCCAGGGAGCAGAGCCGGGCCGAGCGTGACGTCGAGCAGGTCCGGACCAGGATCGACAAGGACCGGGCCCGGCTGGACGCGGGCCAGGTCTCCGCCGCGCGCGAGCTCGCGAGCCTGCAGTCGGAAATCGAGTCGCTGCACCGCAGGCAGGGCGACCTCGAGGAGATCGTGCTCGAGCTGATGGAGCGCTGGGAGACTCTCGTCAGCCGGCGCGACGAGTTGGCCGCCGAACGCGAGAGCCTGGGCAGCCAGATGGAGGCTCTCGCCGCCCAGCGGGACGCGGCCTTCGCCGAGATCGACGAGCAGGGCGCGAAGGCATCCGGCCAGCGCGGCGAGGTCGGCGCCGATGTGCCTGCCGACTTGCTCAAGCTCTATGACCAGATCCGGACCACCCGCGGCGTCGGCGCGGCCATGCTGCGGGTCGGCCGCTGCGAGGGATGTCACCTGAGCCTCAACACGGTGGATCTCAACGAGATCAGGGCGGCGGCTCCCGATGAGGTGTTCAGGTGCGAGGAGTGCAGGCGGATCCTGGTCCGCACCGCGGAGTCTGGCCTTTAAGTGCGCGCGCGGACCAACTGGATGCCTGCCCAGGGCGAGCCCACGGTCACCCTGCTGCTCAGGCATGGGCAGACGCCGTTGTCGGTGCAGAAGCGGTACGCGGGCGCGTCCGACGTCCCGCTCACCGAGACCGGGGTTGACCAGGCCGCCGCCGCCGCTAAGCGGCTGGCATCCGCCGGTATCGGCGCGATCGTGTCTTCACCGCTGCAGCGCGCGGTGCGGACCGCCGAGGAGGTAGCATCGGTCACCGGCGTCCCGGTGGTGACCGATGAGGGTTTCCGCGAGACCGACTTCGGTGCCTGGGAGGGCCTGACCTTCGTCGAGGTACGGGAGCGCTGGCCGGCCGAGATGACGAGCTGGCTGGCCGACCCGGCGGTCGCCCCGCCGGGCGGCGAGAGCTTCAACGAGGTGAACACGAGGGTGACCGAGGCCCTGCACCGGGTGCTGGCCAGCCAGGCGCGCCAGAACGTTCTCATCGTCAGCCACGTCACGCCGATCAAGACCCTGGTCGCCGCGGCCCTGCTCGCCCCGCCGACCGCTCTCTACCGGATGCACCTGGACGTTGCCGCCCTGTGCGAAATCGACTGGTACGCCGACGGCCCCGCCGTGCTCCGCTCTTTCAACGACACCGCGCATCTGCACCACTAAGCCGCCCGCCCACACCGTTCACCGGCCTGTCATGTGCTCCTTGGCGATCTCGGTGAGCCGGTCCCAGGCTGGCGATGATACGCCGACCGACGTGGCGACCAGCTGGGCGATGGACAGGTCTTCCACGGCCATGCCGTCGCCGAGGCGGGCGAGCACGTCGCGCAGCGAGGCGATCCCGTCCGTGGTCGGCACCCGCAGGACCAGCTCCTCGTCGTCGCGGGTGCCCTCGCGCAGCGCTTGGGCGGCCGCCTCCAGCGAGGCGGCGTCGGCGAAGCGCAGCCGGATGTGCGCGCCGGGGATGCGCCGTTTGAGGTCTCCCGGGGTACCCTCGGCGACGATGCGGCCCCGGTCAAGCACCGCGACGCGGCCGGCGAGCTGGTCGGCCTCCTCCAGGTACTGCGTGGTGAGCAGAATGGTGACGCCCTCGGCGACGAGATCGCGGATGAGCTGCCACACGGTGTGGCGGCTGCGCGGGTCCAGGCCGGTGGTGGGCTCGTCGAGGAAGATCAGCCGCGGCTGCCCCATCAGCGTCATCGCGATGTCGAGGCGGCGCGTCATGCCGCCGGAGTAAGTGGCCGGGGTCCGCTTCGCCGCCTCGGTAAGGTCGAAGCGCTCAAGCAGAGCGGCGGTCCGCGCCCGCCGCTCGGCCGCCGGCAGATGCAGTAGGCGGCCGATCAGGAGCATGTTCTCTTCGCCGGTGAGCAGGTTGTCGACCGCGGAGAACTGCCCGGTGACCCCGATCACGGCGCGCACCGCATCGGTCTCGCCGTGCAGATCGTGCCCCAGGACGCTGGCCGTGCCGGCGTCGGGCGGGATCAGGGTGGACAGGATCCGCACGATGGTGGTCTTGCCCGCGCCGTTCGGCCCGAGCAGCGCGAAGACCTCGCCCTCGCCGATGGACAAGTCGACGCCGTCCAGGACGACCTTCTCCCGGTATGCCTTTCGCAGGCCGTTCGCGGAAACCGCGACGCGTGTCGCGTGCTTGGTTAGTGCGTTCATGCCACCCATGCTCGAACCCTGCCCCAAGGTCAAGGTCAAGCCCTGATCGCTGAAGCCGTGTCCGAGATCGGCTGGCATCCCACCGGGCCGCCCTGCGGTCGTGGCTGATCCGGCCAAAGGAGGACAGTAATCGATACGGCGGGTAAATGAGTGCCGAATTCCGGGCGAACGATCTTCTCTCAGTCTCTGATACCCTCGCTGGCCGCGGCCGCTCTCATAAAATCCACACCCATGAGAGACCGCGGACGGCTGACCGCTCCCGGCGATTTGCTGAATGGGTCGGCGCTCGAGGGTGACACGCTCACCGAGGCGGCCCAGGGGAGCCGAGGGCTGGCCGAGATGGCCGCCGAATACGGCCTGCGGCCGAGCTCCGCACGACCTGGCCTGGCCTCCTACCTGCGCATGGTGTGGCAGCGGCGGCACTTCATCGTGGCCTACGCCACGGCGCGCAACGTGTCGATGTACACCGAGGCGCGGCTCGGCCAGCTCTGGCAGGTGCTGACGCCGCTGCTGAACTCGTGCGTTTACTACCTGATCTTCGGGATTATCTTCCAAGCCAATCGCGGCATCAGCAATTACACCGCGTACCTGGTCTCCGGCGTTTTCATCTTTTCCTTCACCGAGCGGTCGATCGTGGTCGGCTCCAACGTGATGCGGGCGAATATCGCGCTGATACGCGCGCTGCATTTCCCGCGTGCCTGCCTGCCGCTGGCGTACGTGCTGGTGGAGTTCCAGCAGCTGATGCTGTCGATGGTGGTGCTGTTCGCGATCGTGCTCGGGACCGGGGAACCGCTCACCTGGTACTGGCTGCTGCTGGCGCCGGCGCTGCTGATGCAGGCCACGTTCAACATGGGAGCCGCGCTGATCCTGGCCCGGGTCGGCGCGGGCGCGCAGGATGTCAGCCAGCTAATACCTTTCCTACTCCGGGTCTGGCGGTATTTCTGCGGTGTCATGTACAGCATCGCCTCACTCCCCGGCCACCTGCCGGGATGGGCCGAGGACCTGCTCTCCGTGAACCCGGCGGCGGTGTACATCTCGCTGACCAGGTACGCGATCATGGCTTCGATGCGCGCCGACGCGCCCGGCGCCAAGCCCTACAACGCGGGGCAGTGTGCCCTCTTCGACGCGAAGAAGATTCCCGCGCTGCAGGCGTACTGCCACCCGGGCATCGTGACCAGCGAGCTGTGGCTAGCGGGCCTCGGCTGGGCGGTGGTAGCGATGGTCGTGGGCGTGCTGTACTTCTGGCGGGCCGAGACGCGGTACGGCCGCGGCTGACCCGCTACCCGCGGTGGGCCACCGGACAGCAGCGCGGCCAGGCTGGTCAGCGGGTTCCGAGCAGCTCGAGAACCGGCCCGGGCACGGCCGGGTCGAGATCCGCGGTGAGCAGACCGCGCCAGGCCTCGCACACCCGTCCCAGCCCGAACGCGGCCGCCGCCTGCGCGTGGGCCTGGTCACCGGCCAGGCGCCAGTCGGCCTCGTCCGCGTACGCCATGATCGCGGCGGCCATCTGGGCCGGACCGCGGTGAATCCAGCGCATGTCGTAGATGGTCTCGGCGCCGGGCCAGTGCCGCAGCACCGGCACCGCCCGGGACGCCATACCCTCGGCGGGAGCCACGTGGAAGCTCTCGTCGTCGCTGGTGGACAGCACGAAGCCGACGCGGCGCAGCCACCCGGCGACGTCCGGCCCGGCGTCGTCGAACACCACCGCCCCGTGCAGCAACGGGGACCGCTGGACCCGGCGCAGGGCCGCGGCGTAGTGCTCGCGTTCGGCCGGGTTCTGCCACACCCACCAGTGCTCCCACGGCATCCCGGACTTGATGAACAGCACGTACCTGTCGTCCTCACGCCGCAGTTCTTCCAGCACGTCGAGGGCCAGGTCCAGGCGCTTGCGGGAGGGCACGATGCCGATCATGCCGAGGTGGAACCGGGCGCCGTCCAGCTTCGCCCGGTCCAGCTGGGCGACGTCCAGCGCGTTCGGGATGACCGCGACTTTCTC
>Ga0209839_10001911_pt1 | contig 10471 bp, 10 predicted proteins | sample OrgsoiDNA2013050_FD_185800 | JGI IMG/M metagenome (GOLD analysis project Ga0209839, IMG submission 185800) | Permafrost soil microbial communities from the Arctic, to analyse light accelerated degradation of dissolved organic matter (DOM) -... | ecosystem: Environmental > Terrestrial > Soil >... | reverse complement strand
TTGACGACATCGGAAGGTTGCATGAATTTTTTTGTTCAAAAAGAGTGCCGGTACTTTTCGGTCACTCCGGCAGCGTTCGTTCTGCATCGAACATCCAAGATATCGTAAGCTATAGGCTGATCAGGAGGCTTTGTGCGCTGCGTACGCTGCGGCAATGAGAACTCGGACGAAAACCGCTTTTGCGGCATGTGCGGCGCAACGCTGCTCGCGGCTCCCGCGACAGTTGTCTCCGCGCCGACGCCAGTCGCCGCGCCCCGATCACCCGCGCCGCCTACAACGGTCCCGGCCGCTCCCATTCGTCCGCAGGCTTCCCCAGCACCTCGAACATCAGCGCCGGTGTCCGAGGACGGGCCTTTCATCAGCGGTCCGTCGTTTTTAGGATTGAATGACCCTGGTCCCGGCAAGCGTGCGAGTTTGAGCTCCGATCCTCATGCCAGTTCTAGTCTCGATTACTTGCTGGAAGGTGAGGAAGAACACAAGCGCGGCGGGGCGGGGAAATTCATTCTGATTTTGCTGGCGTTGCTATTGGCCGTGGGCCTGGGATACCTGCGCTGGAAAAACCACGGGTTCGAATGGTTGGGATCGGCCACAAACAAGCCGGCTGCGGCCGCGCAGAATTCTGACGCAAGCGATACGCCCCCGGCTTCGTCCCCGGCTGCAAGCGATACCAGCGCGAGTACGCCGGCAGTTGCGGCGCAGCCAGCGCCAGATGCCACTTCTTCTGCCGCGAATCCGGCTGGCAACGGCCCCGCGACGACTCCTGCAACCGAGTCCGCGCCGCCTTCTGCGCCTCCCTCCAAATCGGACGCCCCTGCGACGGGCGAGGCAGACAATCAGGCCGCAGACTCTGCGCCTGCACCGGCTGCGACCAAAGAACCGCCGCCGGACGATCCAAATGTTCAACCAACGGCGAATCCGAAGCCCAAGAAATCCGCGGATGCTCCCCTCGCCAAGCCTCCAGCAGCGTTGAAGCCGGCGAAAGCCGCCGACCCGGTGGCGGAGGCGCAAAAGTATCTCTATGGCAAGGGCGCAGCGCAGGATTGCGATCGCGGCCTCAGCCTGTTGAAACCCGCCGCCAACCAGGCGAATCCGAAGGCCATGATCGAGATGGGCGCGCTATACTCGGCAGGCTTGTGTACACCCCACGACCTCCCGACGGCGTATCGCTGGTTCGCCTTGGCGCTGCGAAAGGATCCCGAGAATCAGGCGGCGCAAACCGACCTGCAGAAACTGTGGGGCGAAATGACGCAACCGGAGCGTCAACTGGCGATCAAGCTAACCCAGTGAGACACCCGGGTAGACCGTTTCTCGCGTTTTTGAGAGATGGGTGGCCCGGAGAAAGCCTAAGGGGCGGGATTTCGATTTCCCCAGGTAACTTGATCGATAGGTTACCTGAGTTGCTAACGAACGAGATGAGTTGCCAATCCAGCAGGGCGTGCGCACACGTATTCTTAAGTAAGGAAGAGATTTAGCGTTTTGTCGAGTCCGGAAAGACAAGGGATATCGCCGGATCTGGCCACGGTAACGGCCATGAAGTCGGGCGACCAGAGCGCCATGGCGGAGCTCTACGACCGCTATTCTTCCGTGGTGTATGCTGTCGCATTGCGGGTTCTGGGCGATACCGGGGCGGCCGAAGACGTGCTGCAGGAAGTGTTTTTGCAGCTCTGGCGCAATCCCGGAGCGTTCGATTCCGCGCGCGGAAGTTTGGGGGCATGGCTGGCGGTTATCACTCGCAACCGCGCCATTGATTCGCTGCGGCGGCGACGCCCGGAAACCGATATCGAAGATGTGATCTTGTCCGTGGCTCCCGACCTGGCGGTCGAAGCCGACCGGTCGCGGGCAGCGGAGAAAGTGCGTGGCGTTCTGGGCACGATGCCGCCGCGGCAGCGCAGCGCCCTGGAGATGGCATACTTCGAAGGCATGAGTCATTCCGAAATCGCGACCAAGACCGGCGAACCGCTGGGCACGATCAAGACTAGAATTCGCACGGGATTGATCGCGTTGCGAAAGGCGTTTCAGAGTTCTGGATGAGCACCGTATGCCCCATTTCTCGCGGGTGCTCTTGATTTGAGGATGAAGGTAGAAGCGTCGATCCAATGACCGAACACGAACAATTCGCCGAAGATCTCGCCCTCCACGCGCTGAACGCGCTCGAAGGTGAAGATCGCGCGAACCTGGAAAAGCATCTCGCGACCTGCAGCGCCTGCCGAATTGAACTCGAGCAATTGCGCGGCGACGGGGCGCTGCTGGCGCTTTCGACCCTGGGACCGAAGCCCCCACTGCGGTCTCGTCAGCGATTGCTGGACGCTGTGGCCAAAGAATCGGCTACCGAGCTCACGTCTCGCGCAAGGAGCGCGCCAGACACGCGGCGTTCCTGGTGGGGCGTGTTGGGATGGGCTGCGACTGCGGCAGTCATCGTGTTCGCCGCATCCTTGTGGAAGGAAAACTCCGCGCTGAAGCAAGGTCTCGCATCGGCAAGCGCCGAGGCGGCACAGACCACGCGTGAACTCGACGATCTGCGCAGAATCGCCGCGCCCATCATCGCACCAGAGGCCCAGCGCGTCACGCTGGTGGCTGTCAAAACTCCGCCGCAGCCGCAAGGCAAAGCCTTCTATTTGCGCGATCGCAGCAATCTGGTATTCGTGGCGAACAACATGCCAGCTCTTCCGCCGCAGAAAGCGTATGAGTTGTGGCTGATTCCGACCCAGGGCGCCCCGATTCCCGCAGGCGTATTCAAGCCCGATGCACACGGCAGCGCAACCATAGTCAATCCGCCGCTCCCCGCCGGGATGGAAGCCAAAGCCTTCGCCATCACTGTGGAGAATGAGGCCGGTTCTCCCACGCCCACGTCTCCCGTCGTGATGATTGGAACGGGAGAGTAACCGTGACGGCGTCTGCACATCTGTGTACTCGCCGAAGGCATCTAAGTCGCTAGTGATATCCAAACTTCGGATCCTTTCATCTGCCGTGATCGTGCTGGTTCTTTCGACCGCTCTATGCGGGAGCGCCGACCCTCAGTCGTCTGCGGCGGCGTCAGCTCGTTCCCAACACGCAATTGCCGTGCGCCGCAAGGGCACCGGGATTCCAAATTTTGCCGAGGTCACCCCCCACCTGTATCGCGGGGGCCAGCCGGGCATCAAGGGAATTGCCGCTCTGAAGAAGATGAACGTAGACATCGTCGTGGACATGCGCGGAGGTCGCAACAAGAAAGAAGAAGCTGCGGCCAGGAAACTTGGAATGAGCTACGTTCCCATCTCGTGGCATTGCCCTTTTCCAACCGACAAACCGTTCGCCCGCTTTTTGAAGTTGGTCGAGCAAAATTCCGGGAAGAAGATTTTCGTGCATTGCCGTCTGGGCGACGACCGCACCGGAATGGCAGTGGCCGCTTATCGCATGGCCGAAGAAGGATGGTCCGCAGATGAAGCCATGAACGAAATGAGGCTGCTGGGATTCACCCGCGCGCATCACGCGATCTGTCCCACGCTGGCGCACTACGAAAAAGACTTTCCGCACCGGTTGAGAACGAGCAGCGCGTTCAAAGACCTGCACTTGAATCGCTCATCCCCAAAATGAGAACCGCACCTGGTGCACGGTTCTCGCGCGTTGCGCAACGCGGCCAGCGTCCCGGGGAACCTAATCGCGGTCGAACTCCATAAATAGGTGTAGAGGTTCCCGCGAATCTAGCTGTACGCCAGTTCCTTTGCGCGCTGGGCCGCCTTCACCACCGCTTTGATCAGTGTGACGCGCAATTTTCCTTCTTCGAGCTCCATGATGGCGTCGATCGTGCAACCCGCCGGGGTAGTCACCGCGTCCTTGAGCAGCGCCGGATGATCGCCAGTCTCCAGCACGACCCGCGCCGCCCCCATCGTGGTCTGCGCCGCCAGCAGCGTCGCGATATCCCGCGGCAAGCCCACCTTCACCCCCGCTTCCGCCAGCGATTCAAGAATGATGTAAATGTATGCCGGACCGCTGGCCGAAAGCGCCGTCACTGCGTCCATGTGTTTCTCGTCGACCACGACCGTTCGCCCGACGACATCAAACATGTGGCAGGTCATCGCCACGTCTTCGGCGCTGGCATGCTTGCCTTTGCAGATCGCGGTCATCCCTGCTCCGAGCAGGCACGGCGTATTCGGCATGGCACGGATCACTGGAACATTCGGCGGCAGGTTCTTCTCGATCATGGAAGTCGGTACCGACGCGGCCACCGAAACAATCACCTGCTTCGGGGTAATGTGACCACTGATCTCGCGGATGACGTCCTCGACGACCTGCGGCTTCACTCCGATCACAATAATGTCGGCGCCCTTGGCGGCTTCAACATTGTTGGTCCCGACCTTCACCTTCAGCTTTGCGGCCAGAGCCTTCGCGCGTTCCGGATGGGCCACGGTCGCGCGGGTCGACTTGGTCGAGAGCATGCCGCTCTTCAGCAAGGCCTGCAGAATAATGCCGCCCATCTTGCCCGCACCCAGGAACGCCACTTTCTTCCCCGCCAGATCATTTCCCATATGTTTCCTCTGCCCCGCGTAGTTCCAGTAGCTTCACTCTTCAAATCCGTGGTCATTCCGACCCAAACAGTTTGTCATTCCGAGGAGCGGAGCGACGAGGAACCTGCTTTTTGCCGCTCCATCCAATTCCATGCGGTCGCCACCACGTCGCGCAGTCCGCGCGTCGCCTTCCACTGCAGCAGCGCCTGCGCCTTTGCCGGATTCGCCACCAGTGTAGGAGGATCACCCGGCCGCCGCGGAACTCTCTTGTGCGGCACTCGCTTCCCTGTTACTTCCTCAACCGCCAACATCACTTCCTGCACAGACGCTCCGGTCCCGGTCCCCACGTTAACGGCAAAGCTTTCCTTCCCCGCCGCCAGATGGTCCAAAGCCTTCAAGTGCGCGCTCGCCAGGTCGTTCACGTGGATGTAGTCGCGCACGCAGGTTCCGTCGGGCGTCGGATAATCTGTCCCAAACACCTGCAACTCGGCGCCAGTACCGGCGGCCGCGCGCAACGCCAGAGGAATCAAGTGCGTCTCTGGTTCGTGCAACTCGCCGATCTCCCCGCTATCGTCGGCGCCCGCAGCGTTGAAATAGCGCAGGCTGGCGAAGCGAAAACCGTAGGCCCGGTCATACGCCTCCAGCGCCTGCTCAAAGAACAATTTCGTCACACCATAAGGATTCACGGGTTGCCGCGGCGTATTCTCCTCGATGGGAACCTTCGCCGGCTCGCCATACACGGCGCAAGTCGAAGAAAAGATAATCTTCTTCACTCCGGCATCGAGCGCCGCATTGAGCAGAGACAATCCGCCCTCGACGTTGTTATGAAAATATTTTCTCGGGTTGGTCACCGACTCGCCAACGTAGGCGTGCGCCGCGAAGTGCATGATGGCGTCCGCCCGCGGTAGCACTCGCGCCAGGGCCCCGGCATCCAGCATGTCGCCCCTGACCAGTTCGAAACCCGCAGCCAGTAATTCGTATCCCGTGCTTAGATTGTCGAAAATGATGACTTCATGCCCCGCCCGCTTCAATGCCCGGGCGGCATGACTGCCGATGTATCCCGCACCACCAATGACTAGAACGACCACGTGTTTCCTTTCGCCCGGCCGGTTCGCCACGGCCTGAAACTCGGCACCGTTGGCACGTTCACCACCGGCGTCCACGGTAATTTTCTATGGCTCATGGGTGCCGGAGTAAAAGTACCGAACCGGGAGGGGAGCAGGACAACATTGTACACAGAACGGAGTGATCGGGTTTTCTGTTTGCGCGCGGGGCTCATCACCCTCTATATCTTCGCGTCACGGACTGGTGAGTCGCCAAGAGCATTACCTTCGCAGGTTGGCTGAGGGCTCCTTCACTAGTAGAATGATGTGCATCCGCTCCGCAACCTTGAGGATCCCATGACCGAACATCTTGCCGACAAGAAATGCGTGCCCTGCCGCGGAGGCGTCCCGGCACTCAGGGGTGCGGAACTGGAGGAACTTCATCAGATCGTTCCCCGGTGGACCGTCGTGAAGGACCACCACATTCACCGCGAATTTAAGTTCCCCGACTTCAAGCAGTCTCTCGAGTTCGTCAACCGCGTCGGAGCGGTGGCCGAAGAGCAAGGACATCATCCCGACATACTGCTGGCGTGGGGCAAGGCGGAGATCACGCTGTGGACTCACAAGATCGACGGCCTCACCGAAAGCGATTTCATCATGGCAGCAAAGGTTGACCGGCTGAGCGAAGCGTAGATTGAACTTTCGGCCACAGTCCTGGTCGAATTTCAGGAACTACTATTTGGCCGTGGCCGTTGAAGAGTCTCGCATTCTTTGAGCAGCTCCTGGAAAAATCCCTTCGTGGCCTTCATGATGGCTGGCTCCAGAGCGAAGCCCAGAGACCGCGACGTTCTGCCGATCAACTGCATCACGACATTGATCGCGGTCTGACAATCGGAAACGGGCGTAAAGGTCACGCGAGTCTCGCAGGTGATTCCAAAGACGTGACTGATGTAGGACACGCTTTCGTTCGGAGTAAAGTGCTGGACGACCTGATCGATCGTGCTCCGGATGGGCACTCGGGTCTCAATGCTCAGGCGGCTTCCTTCTTCCCAGGGCTTGCCCTGAACCCACTGGATGTCGCCGAACAGGTTGCGATTGCGCCACCGGTTGACATCGACATAAATGGAAAAAACAGTTTTCAGGGGACAGTTCAGGACGACTTTAAAATCAAACGACTGCATAGCGCATGCAACGGAAGAACCGGCAGGCGCGATGCCGCGCACGCCCCCCAGCAGTCGAAAGTGTAGGAGAAAACCGGACCGGCGGCAATCAAGAAACGGTGCGAGCTTTGCTCCACCGTCCGTCATGCAGCACCCATGCGAGGATCGCAGCCGGTAGCAGCATCAGCAGCCCCGTGCTGATCGCGAGGGCGCGCGCGCCGAGATTCCCGCATCCAAGAAATGACCCGCCAGGTACGCGGTGACGGCGAACGTTAGACTGCCCAGGCCAAGATCGGCGGCGAACACGCGCCCGCGAAAGCGGTCTTCCGTGTGAAGTTGCAATAGCGTAGTCGAGAAGACCCAGACCGTCGAGCCTCCCATGTGCGCCAGCATGGCACAGGCTGCGGCCATCCAGACATTGCGGCTCAAGCCCAGCGTTCCGTAACCGACTGCGACCGTGAGATAGCCGAACAAGATTCCGAGGCGAAGACGATGGTCGCGCTCGCCCGCCCATCGCGCCGCCACCAGCGGGCCCACCATCGCTCCCAGACCGCGCCCTCCCAGCAGAATGCTCATACCGAGCATGGCTCCGCCAGCCGCGTCGATGCCGTGCCCGTGTACGGCAAACTCGCGCGCCCCCATCACCGTGAAGATGACCCAGCTTGGTCCGACCATGAATTCTCCGGCTTTGGCAAAGACGGCTGGCAACAGCGTCGGATGACTCCGGATGTAGCGGATGCCTTCCAGCACCGGAGAGAAGTCGACAAGATCGCGCGGGCGCAGCGGCGCAGCGGCTTCGGCGTGGGGCTCGGCGAAACGCATTCCGCCAATCAGGAACGCCGAGGTAAGAAACGACAACGCATTGAGGATGAACACCGTGTCGCGCCCGAAGAACGCGGCAACGACTCCGCCAACGGAGGCTCCGATCAGCAGGTTCACCGACCACGTCGCCGCCGACAGAGTGTTCGCGACCAGAACTTCACCCTCAGCGGCAATGTTGGGAATCACCGAACTGCGCGCCGGTTCGAAGAACGCGGCCATCGTGGTTTCCGCCAATAGCAAGGGATAGATCAGCCATACCATCGACCGGGACCGCACGAACAACATCGCCAGCACCACCCCGAAGCGAACAAGGTCGGCGGCGATCATGACGTGCTTACGCTTCAACCGGTCGTTGACCACTCCCGCCATCGGCCCAACAAACGTCTGCGGCAATACTTGCAACACCAAGGCCAGCGCCAAGGAACCAGCGTGCCCCGTCAACTTCAGGAGCAGCGTGTAGATCGAAAGCGTGTAGAACCAGTCCCCGATCTCACTGACGATTTGAGCCAGCCACAGACGGCGGAAATTGCGGTTTCCGCGCAGTAGACGCACGTAGGACCCGAGCGAAATCGTGGACGCGACGTGCTCCGGTTCGGGTTCCATGCGAGTGCTTAATCTACAGGCTGGAACCGCTCAGGGCAAAATGAAAGTGGAAAACGCGGGATGTTTTGTGCGTGCGGCGCTACGAGCGCAGCTTGCGTTTCAGGTCGTCGGCGATTTGTTTGCCGTGGAAACGCCCGTTTTCGATGAAGATCTCATTGGTCCGCGATCCTGCCACAATCACGCCCGCAACATAAATCCCCGGCACGTTGCTCTCGAGCGAGAGCGGATCGCAAACTGGACGGCACTGTTGTTCCGACAGTTCAATCCCCATACTGCGCAGGAAATCGTAATCAGGGTGGTAGCCAATCAGCGCCAGCACGAAGTCGTTCTTGAGCCGCATCGGCCCACCCGGCGTGTTCAGCACCACGTGATCGACACCGATTTCCTGCACCGAACTGCTGAAGTAGGCCTCGATCGCCCCGTTCTTGATGCGGTTCTCGATGTCGGGCTTAATCCAGTACTTCACGTGATGGTGCAACTGGGCGTCGCGGTGCACGAGCGTGACGCGAGCACCATGGCGCCACAAATCCAGAGAGGCGATCGCGGCGGAATTCTTTCCGCCGATGACCAGAACGTCCGTGTCGTAATAAGGATGTGGTTCACCGTAATAATGCGACACCTTAGGAAGATCCTCGCCCGGAATGCTCAACTGATTCGCCAGATCATAATAGCCCGTCGAAACGATGACCTTCTTCGTGCTGTAGTCGTGCGGCCGCCCCGCGCGGTCGGTCGCCGTGATGCTGAACTTCCCGTCCTCGCCCATGACCGTCTTGACCCACTCGTACTGGCGCACATCGAGGTGGTAATGTTCTGCCACCTTGCGGTAGTACTCGAGCGCCTCTTCCCGTGTCGGCTTCTGCTGGGCGGTAGTGAACGGAATGTCCCCGATCTCGAGCAACTCCGGCGTCGTGAAAAACGACATGTTCGCCGGATAGTGAAACAGCGAGTTCACCAAGCATCCCTTGTCGAGGACAATGACCTTCAGCCCGACCTTCTGCGCTTCAATCGCGCAGGCCAAGCCCGTGGGCCCCGCTCCGATCACAAGCACATCGCTGCGCATGTCAGCCTGAGGCTTGACCTTTGCTTTCGCCAGCGTCTCGAGATTTTCGGCAGTGAGGAAGTCGGGCATGGGGCTGAGTGCAGAGTCGGTCGAGGCAACGAGGGTTCGAACGCAACTCGGAAACGGATGATTCTAGCACGTACGAATTGCAGAGAAACCCACGGCGTCATTCCCCCGTAGCACCGGCATCCTGCCGGCTGTCCGGAGGGCTTCTCGCCCTCGGACGCGGGATCCAATTTTGTTGTGCGGATATATAATCCAACGTTGTCTTCATCCTTCCGCTCGAAGCAGGAGTCGTCATGTCTACCCTCACCGAACCCACCACGCAGACTCGCACCGAATCCGACAGCATGGGAAAGATCGAAGTCCCCGCGAATGTGTACTGGGGCGCGCAAACGCAGCGCTCGCTGCTGCACTTCAACATCGGGCGCGACACCATGCCGCCGGAACTGATCCGCGCCTTCGGCACTCTGAAGAAAGCGTGCGCGCTGGTGAATCAAGACCTGGGCAAACTCCCAGTGGACAAGGCGAACCTGATCGCGCAGGCCGCCGACGAAGTCATCGCCGGAAAGCTCAACGACCAGTTCCCGTTGCGCATCTGGCAGACCGGCAGCGGCACACAGACCAACATGAACGTGAACGAGGTCATCTCGAACCGCTCCATCGAAATAGCTGGTGGAGAAATGGGATCGAAGAAGCCGGTCCATCCCAACGATCACGTCAACATGTCGCAGTCGTCGAACGACACGTTTCCCGCTGCCATGCACATCGCGGCGGCGGAGCGCGTGAAGAATGCGCTGATCCCCGCTATTAAGACCGTCCGCGACGCAATCGCTGCCAAGGCGAAGGAATTCGACAACGTGGTTAAAATTGGCCGCACCCACTTGCAGGACGCTGTGCCTTTGACCATTGGCCAGGAGTTCGGCGGCTGGGCCAGCCTGCTCGATCGCGACATCAAACGCCTGGAACAGGTCTTGGAAGGACTGTACGATCTGGCGATCGGCGGGACTGCCGTCGGCACGGGGCTAAACACCCACCCGGAATTTGCCGAACGCGCGGCGAAGAAAATCGCCGAACTGACGAGTCTTCCCTTCCGCTCTCATGGCAATAAGTTTGCCGCCCTTTCGGCGCATGATGAAATCGTATTCGCCCAAGGCGCGATGGAAACGCTTGCCGCCTCGCTGATGAAGATCTCCAACGACATCCGCTGGCTGGCATCCGGACCACGTTGCGGCCTCGGCGAACTGTCCATTCCAGAGAACGAGCCCGGATCATCCATCATGCCGGGCAAGGTCAACC
>Ga0209839_10001909_pt1 | contig 10477 bp, 9 predicted proteins | sample OrgsoiDNA2013050_FD_185800 | JGI IMG/M metagenome (GOLD analysis project Ga0209839, IMG submission 185800) | Permafrost soil microbial communities from the Arctic, to analyse light accelerated degradation of dissolved organic matter (DOM) -... | ecosystem: Environmental > Terrestrial > Soil >... | reverse complement strand
GCCAGTCTGTACCAGCAAATCGGCCAGTTGAAAGTGCAGGTCGACTGGTTGGAAAAAAAATCAAAATCACTGCGTTGAGGCGAAACGAACGCTGATTGAGCCAGGGCATCGGGAGCTGAGCATTGTCCAGCAGTGCCAGCTGTTGGGACTAGCAAGGTCGAGTTACTATTACGAGCCGGTGCCGCAAAGCGAGGAGAACCTGGTGCTGATGCGGATGCTCGATGAGCAATATACCCGGACGCCGTTCTATGGAGCACGGAAAATGGTGGCCTGGTTAGACACGCAGGGCTATGCAGTGGAACGCAAGCGTGTCCGGCGGCTCCTGCACCTGATGGGCCTGGAAGCGATCTATCCCAAGCCTCGCACCAGTTTGCCGGGAGCCACGGCTCAGCGGTATCCGTATTTGCTGCGGGGGATGAACATCGAGCGCTGCAATCAGGTTTGGAGTTGTGACATCACGTATATCCGCCTGCAGCGCGGGTTCATTTACTTGATGGCAGTGATCGATTGGTTCAGCCGATATGTGTTGGCCTGGGAAATCTCGATTACCCTGGATACCCGTTTCTGTCTGGAAGCGCTGGATCGGGCCTTGGGGGTAGCCACGCCTGAGATCTTTAACAGTGACCAGGGAGTGCAGTTTACCAGCGACGAGTTCACGAGCCGACTCAAGGCCGCCGATATCCGTATCAGTTGGGATGGCCGGGGGCGGGCGTTAGACAACATTTTCGTCGAACGCTTGTGGCGCAGTGTGAAATACGAGGAGGTGTATATTAAAGACTATCAGAGTGTTCCTGATGCTGTAAGAAATTTGCATGCATACTTCATGTTTTACAATCATGAGCGCTTGCACCAAGCGCTTGACTATCAAACACCAGCACAGGTGTATCTGAAAAGATAGAGCCGAGCGTTTTTTGAACAGTTGAGTTTTGTCTTATTTTTGCCCACAAACTGTCTTGACTTTTGGTACCACCATACATGGATCTACATTATTTTACTTCGTTCACCTCTTCGAATGATGCCCATCTGTCGTCTTTAGGAGTAAAAACACTTTTGAAATCAAGTCTTGCAAGATACTGTGATACCTGTCCCTTATGTTTAGAACGTACTGTAGTGCTAGCAGTATGGGCTATAAAGTCAGCGACAACTAATCCTGGCTCATTCGGGACTTTTGTCATGAAATAGCGATGAATGGGAATTTTGTGTGAGTCGAATTGAAGCTCCATTTGCGAAAAGTATTCAGTAACCTTCTGTTTTGTCCGTTGAGATTGTTCAACAAACATAAAAATTTCACTGAACGCTAAACCATGATTTAATAAGGTTCGTAAGATGTCCAGAATACGTAGGTGTACAGCTATAACCATCCATTTCATAGTTTCTAACTCGGGTCTTAAGCTGATGGTTTCATCTGTACATATGGCAGCAAACCTTCCAAACACGTTATTAGTAAAGAAACCGTTTAGCGCTTCAAAATTTGTATCCGTTAAACAATCCGGTTTCAACTCAGATGCGTGGAGGGGTAACATATCGATTGAGAAGGTTTTCTCTACTTCTTTCCATGGTTTTACAATGGTATTTTCATAGTCTATTGCGAAAGTTAGACAACCACCATAACCAAAAATAGGGAATTTTCGATCATGCAATCCCTCATGCCCTGTATCGTCAATAAAAATTAACAGTGCAGAGTTGGGACATGTTATGGTTCTTCCATCTTCAATACTAAAGCTAACTTTACTAACCATGATTACCCTTGAAACTTTCTAAGCTAGTCCTAGCTCTCCCTGTAGTGCCTCCATCTGCTGGACGCGCTGCGCCTGTTTTGAGTGTGCCAAATTGCGGAGATATTTTTACTTTTGGATTGTGCAACAGTTCTTTATGCTTACCGCGTGGACTTTACCCCAACCTAAGGAGGAAAACAAGAAATCTAGAACAAATGGGCTATATAGAAACATAACTGGCTACATATAATAAAGCTTATAGGACATAAAACGCCATTGAGGTTAAATAGCTCTTATCCTGTAAATTTAGGCGTTCGGTTATAACCCTTCGACGGATCATTTGAACTGTGTTCTATAATAAGGGCAATTTCACGGCGATAAATTTCGCTGTTGTCAGTGGTGTCGTGAAACTCCTCAAGTATTTCTTTCCTGATGGTAAAGTCTTGTCTTTGCCCCCTGGTAAAGTCCTGTTCAATAAGTCTGCTGTTGGCACTTCCAAAGTAGTTAAGAGTGTCGGTAAGGTCTAACCCTATGTAGATTTTTCCATTAGGGTAGGTGATTTTATAAATAACTTTCATTGGGGCTGCGATCCCCTCACTCTCACGTTTTGAGGCAGTATATCACAACACACAATTTTTCCCTTCTGGCGTAGTAGGTAAAGCAGCTCTCCCTACTCAAAAAAGAGAGGTGCGTAAGCCATCATATTTTTACCTTGCACTACCTGCACGCATGCGTGATGTCTTGGCGGGGATGAGAGGCGGGAGGCGGGTTGGGTGTGGCACACGCGATGATAGTAAGGGGGTATAGTGACCCTACTTTGCTCAACGGTTGTGATCCTCACGGATTGCGCAACACCATTTCAGCAAGCGGGCTATGGAGTGTGAAGCACTGTACAAGCAATCGTAGTTACACCGCTTGCTTACTCCGATGTGGTAGAAGTTCCACTTCGATGCAAAAACCATAGATGCAACGAAGAGCGGCCCAGAGTCATCTCGCTTGAGAGGTACATTTCATTGCGCAACCTGTGGATCCTTCCAGGCAACAGATGCTGTTGCTGCTGCGATGTCAATGCTAACGAAGAGATCATACAAGGGTGCTCTGGAGAGGGGTCATAGCAACTCCTTTCATGCGATCGAGGGCAAAAATCCAACGATGTCTCGGACCTGAAGGCAAGACCTGTCTCGCGCTCGTGATACGTGGTCGTAGCCACACGATACGGTTCAAACTTGGGCCAGTCCGAGATGATGGGGGATCATCCGTTCGCGGTCGTGCCGCATCTGTTACCTCGCCCTCACCATCATCTTGGAACCGGTGTTCTTACTATACGAACTGCAACCCTCAATGTGACGGAGAGTCCCCCTGATAGGGGCGAAAACCATGCGGAAAAATCGAGTGAACTGACGATGCGCCCTCATCACCAATCGGGTAGACTTGTACACAAGAGCAGATAGCACTATTTTTGCAAAAAAAGGACGATCATTGCATGACGGTTACTCCTTTCTCAAATCCATTTCGATCGGATACTCCCGTGCATGAGGGGCTGCCGTTGTCAGTCTATCAGGAGGTGCTGCATTCGCTTGCTGAGCGCATGCCAGAGGATCAGTTTCGTTCCATCTCCCTGACCGTGTTGCGACAGGCGCTGCAGCTCCTCGATCCGCAGCAGCAGGGGCTTTCGCTCTTTGTCTTGCAGTGTACCCCGCCTGCCACTGGAAAACCTGTGCAGAGCCTCTCTCTGCGTCTGGATCAGGCAGCCTTCTCGCGCATTGAGGAGATTCCAGCGTGTCCGTTATTCTTTGGTGCGCAATCTCTCTCAGCCTTCGCTGTGATCAGTGGACATGTCGCCTTCGTTCCCAACACGACTGTTCCCCTGGAGAGACAGCTCTTTGTGAACTGGCACCATGCCCAGTGCATCGTTGCCCATCCCATCAAACGCTTCGGACGCTGCGCCGGGAGTCTGACGGCGTTTAGCTCTTTTCCTTTGCAGGGACCAGATCGCATGCTGCTGCAAGAAGCCGCCAGCCTCCTGAGCTTCGCTCTCCCAGAGCAAGATTTTTTCGCGGACGAGCAGATAGCCTTTCAGATCATGCCACCCCTTCAGACGCAGATCGATCATCTCTCCCTCTATCGCCAGCGCTTTCTCAGCATTTTGAGCGAGGCCAGGCGCTCAGGGCAGACGCTCAGTGTTGCGCAGGCCGAGTGTCTCGTCCTCCAACAGTTCGAGCAGGACCTCTCGCAACTGGTGTTTCGGGATCAAGGTGTAACGGATACGGTTGCTTCAGCCGCTGTCTCGACTCAAGAAGTATAAGCATCTTTATCATTCTAAAAGTAGCATTTCAGGCTCTACGGTTCTGCTCCAGGCAGGAATCTTTGCACTATCTGCACGCATACTCGGTGTCCTATCGTTGCGGCGTCGATTTCGCGTTGATTTTTAGCTGTCCTTGGAGGCGTTGCTCGGTGGGTATCTTGCACTATGAACCTGCGACTCTCAATACGAGAGGTGATCCCTGGAGTGAACCCATTTTGTCGGCTCATCCCACAGGTTGCACAACGAGATGGATATATGAGATGAAATGGCTTGAGGCCATGCTTTGTTGTATTTCCTCTTTCTGCGCGGGGACAGCATTTCCACGAAACCATTAGCAAGCAAGCGATAGAGCTGAAATTATGTGAATGCCGATTCACAGAGCATCGTTTGCTCGCGGTAATCTCGTTGCGTAACCCGTAGGCAGAGCTGTACCTTTGCCGCTTTCTTCTCTTTCATTCAATTCGACAACCTTTCTGGCAAGGCACAAAGAGTTACATTATCCCGAATTTTTCGAACCGACATTCAATTCTTCTCCCGCTACTTGAGAAGTGGTATATAATAAGATACAAATGTGATGATAGAGGTTACAAAGCGTGTTTTTCTCCGTTATTTAGTATAGAGCTGAAACATATGTATTTGATTTACTACCAGTTGGAAGGGTGGCTTAGAATGTTACGTAAACCTGTTATAGAATGTCTGTATGGGTGGGGGCAGGTGGTGCAGGTCTCTGAGGATTACCTGGATGTGAGTGGAAGAAGATATGCGCTGAACGAGCTTGTTTCAGTACGCCCTCTCTACCATCGTATGATGGGAATATCCTCCGTCCGTCTCGAACTGCATTTTAAGCGGAAGAAAGTCATCCTGCGTGGCATCGCAGCCATTGCGACCGCGCAGAAAATAGTCGCGTGCCTCAAGGAACATCTTCAGGGAACAGGAGAAGACAACCTGCAGGTGTCTGCCAGAAGGACTACGACCCAGATGCGGATACCGCGCTGGCAACTGATCCGTCAGGAGCAGCGAGCGCGCAAGCTGAAGCAGGCCCAGGCGGATCGTGCGAAGCGCGAACACGGCTTCGATGTTGAGCAACTGGCGCAACGTCTGCACTACGGTCCCTTGCCGCAGATTTCTGTCCCGACCCGTTTGCTGGCAGGCGAGTATGCCCATTATTGTACTGATGCCACCTTGCGTGAGGAGCCGTTGCCCGGTTCCACGCAGCCCGGCGATCAGATCAAAGATCAAGGTATACTCATCCTGACGAGCAAGCGCATGCTGTATATCGGACGGAGGCGTCAGCGTGTTCTCAGCTACCATCACCTGCTCCATATTTCCCAGCTGCAAGGGGCCATTGCGATACTCGGTGAGACCTGGTCGCGGCGTGAAATATTCGAGATGCGCCTGCCATTGGAATGTACGATGTATCTTGATGCTCTTCTGCTGCGCTCTCGTCAGCAAAACAGACACCTTCAGTTCGGTGTCGCGGCTCGCAGTACCGATGCGCATGCCCCTGCTCATTTCGCACAGACGACGGCTGCTCAAGTGTCGCAGCAATGGCAGAGAGGTTTCTATGAGAGACCAATTCACCCGTTACGTCTCCTTAAACTAACAGACTGATGCTGGTCTCCTGAAATTTTGATGATGCGGAGATGTGTCCATCTTTCAAGTACTTGCTAGGAGCATTGCCATTACCCTGTTCGGGCCTTTCAGTCGGTCGCTCCTCCTTACTCTGGTGAAAACAACCGTGTGTCAACTTGGTTGGGAAATGGTGGCGTCGTGGGTTTCGGGCCTGCTGGTGCTGTTCTGGGAGTAGGTAGCCAATGACAGGCGGCGGCAGTGTTGGTAGAACAGGCGTGATGGTAATACATGAAGCAGGCGGCGTATAGGGCACATCTATCTCTGAGAGGAGAACGGGGTCTTGATACTATACCTCCTTCTCTCTGCCTCTCTGAACGCATAGACATGTCAAATAACAGAAGTGAGCTTGGAGAACACCTCTATACTGATTACATCACAACTGATTACCGCAAGCGAGGAGAAAAAACACATGGCACACCAGCAACAATACGAACTTCTTTTGAATGGTGTAGCGGAGTGGAACGAGTGGAGAAAGCAACACTCTGATACCACTATTGATCTGTCTCGCAGCAACCTGAGCCATATAAACCTGACAGGTATTAATCTGACTTGCGCTATTCTCATACATACCAATCTCAGCCATGCACAATTGAAAGACGCAAACTTGAGTTCTTCGTTCCTTCATTGCGCCAATCTGAGCCATGCTGATCTGAGCCATGCTGATTTAAACCATGCCAATCTCAGCAGCAGCAATCTGAGCGATGCCAACCTCAATGATGCCAACCTCAGCTATGCAGACCTGGATAGTGCTAATCTCACACATACCAGTCTAAACCATGCCGATCTTCATGGTGCAATGTTCAAGCGTATTTACAGATGCAAAAGCACTTCTTAGATGAGGGTAATCACAGGTCATAAAACACCTCCTACTTGCAACGTAGCGAGTACCCACCAGAAAGTCATCAGGCCACACTGGCTATGTAAAAAAGCGATCAAAGCAGAGTGGACAATCCGAATTGCCAGTATGGGCTTCATGGATTTTGCGTATCTGGTATAGTAAAAATACTGCTTAGTATCATCTCCAAACCACTACACGCGACTCTACGCCATGCTCAGCAGTATCCTTTTTGTCTTATCAAAAGATATGCGATCTTCCATTGCATTACCACTTGGTCAGGGTTCATAAGGACGTGAGCCATAGAAGTGATGAGATCACCTGTTTGCTCATACAAAGATGTTATGTCTATATCTCCTATGTCATGCTACTATTTCGCCTTCGCAGTGGCGTCCCGTCCATTGCACTGCGTAAGTATTTTGTTTGGGCTTTTCAATCGGTCGTACTCCCTCCTTACTCCGGCGAAAAGAATGAGGTATCATCCTGGTTCGTCGGTGGCGTCTTTGGTTGCGTCGGTCCTGGTGGTGGCGTCTTCGGTGTTGGTCCGGCTGCTGCTGTTTTGGGCGCGGGTAAGCCGATCACGGGCGGGGGCGGTGTCGATGGGACAGGCGTGACGGTAACACGCGAAGCCTGCGGTGTAGAGGGCAGACCTACCGCTGCAAGCAGTTCAGGGTCTTGATAATACGCGATGTTCTGCACCAGCAAGGGATGATATTTGCTGATAAATACCAGCAGCGTTCCATCCTGCATCGTCCGTAATTCATCAGAGGTCATCAGATCGCGGTGCGTCTCTCCCTGCGTATAGGTGCGTGTCGGGGTGGAAAGCCACTCCGAATCGCCACGCTCACTCTGACTGATCGTTCGGACAGTGGTTTTGCCAAGTTTTTCACTATAGTAGCGTGTTTCCTGTAATCCACAGCCAGGAAACACTATTTGCGTCGTACAGTTGGCAAGGATGGTTTCGCGCCCATTCTCGCCGTAGGTCTCACGCAACTGCCCAAAGTCCTGGACCGCAAGAATGAAGGCAATGCCACGACTGCGGACCGTGCTAATATATTTGGTAAACTTGGGGATGATACCCGCGTTGCAAAACTCATCCAGGTAGAAGGCGAAATCGCGGGGAAGTCGTCGACCTGGGCTCGCGGTTGCCCGTCGCATCATGGAACTCATCATCTGCATAATCAGACAGGCGGAAAGTGGTTCCAGGCGTTGAGCTTCGTCTTCAGGAATGGACAGAAACAGGACGGTTGGGCTATCGACCATACGGGTAAAATTGAGATCGTTGGAGCTGGTGACTTCCCGCAAGTCAGGGTTATTGAAAAAGAAAAAGCGGGTCAGCATCTCCACCATAATGCTGCCTGCCAGTCGATCATTTTTTTGTAAATGCTCGAAAAAGGCCGTTGCCACTTTTTTGACCAGGGGTGATGGGCTCCTGCGAAACAGCTTTTCAAAATTCTCTACCGTTGTGCCACAGAGAAGATCAATCAAGCGGCTAAAAGGTGCATTGGGTTCTGCGGTCCGTAAATGGAGGACGGTTGAGGCGACAAGCAATTTCGGGGCGGAATTCCAGAACTCTTCGCGGCTCGTGCCTGTGTTATCAATGAGACAGTTTGCCAGGGCTTCGGCGTCGTTCATATCATGCACATGGGTCAGTGGGTTGTAGTGATGGCTGGTGCGTGGTTGGGTCGGTGCAAACACAAAACACTGATGATACTGAGCAAGATGCCCGATGGTCATTTCGACTAACTCGCCTTTGGTGTCGTTGATGAACAGACTGCGGCTCCCGTACTCGCGGAGCAGAGCGGGAATAATGATACGGGATGTTTTGCCGACACCTGTCGGGGCAAGTAAGAAGACATGGGATTCTTGCATCCGTTCATCCAGGGCAATGAGCTTTTTCTGATAGCGACCAAGATGCATTTTCGAGGGAGGCGGTGTCCCCATGGTCAGCGCTTTACTGATGGTCTTCTGTTCTTTACGTGGCGTGGTCGCAAGGGTTCCATAGGTCTTGAGTTCTTCATTGGTAGCAAAGTGTGCGGAACCATGCGCGGTGGTCGTCTTCTTGCTCGGATACATGAGGGCCATGAAGGCAAGGCCCAATGCGAGAAGACCAACACCATAGATCATCAAAGGAGTAGAGGTATCTTGATGAAGGGTAAAAGGGTGAGAGAACATGGGAAGAAGCTGGGTTTTCACAAAGATGCCTCCCCACACGGTGATGAGAAAAAGGACAAGCCACGCCAAGCGCCTGCGCATCTGCTGGTTCATCGGTCAAAATCCTCCAAAGAAGGGCGAAAGGGTTCACGCTCCGGTTGTGATGCTTCAAATTCACGATCGATCGCACGATCTCTTGTGTCTAATTCCTGGAACCGTTCTTCCAGAAGACGATGAAAGTGGTAATCACTATGTTCCCGCCCTGCCTGGCGTAACAGATCATAATCCTTCGTATAGAGCTTGACAGGTTCCTCACGGTCTTTCTCCTGGTTGTAGCCAGCGCCAGCGACAACGACATGCACATGGGGATGCTCAGTGTTGTGGTGTTGGACCGCAAACCAATGGAGTTCTTTCCCCTGAGCTTCTTCTAAAGCGTGCATGACCTGGCGTGTCCATTCACGCCAGTCGTGAACAGGTTCCTCTTCGCTGGGAGAAAGCACGATTTTGTGAAAATTGACGCTGGTACTGGTATGGTCCATCACATCATTGACAGCATCGCGGCGGTTGACCATATCGTTTTCTTTGTTGAAGATACGTCGATCATCACGGTTCTCAATGTTTAGCTCTCTGCTTCTGTGTTCGATATATTTGAAATGGGATGACAACCGCGCGGTGGCTACGGCGCGGTTACCACGAACATACCCGCTCCCTTTCGCAATCATACGTACCTCAAACATGTTCTTTCTCTAAGAGCGCCTTCCAAGCCAGTGTAGAGGGGATATGAATGAAATATGTATCTCCTTATGTATCTCATATGTATGCGATCAGAGCTATTCGCTTTCGCTCTCATCATCCTGGGTATTCAGTTCTTCAAGGAATTTCGCGGCTTCCCCTGGCAGAATGGGTTTCCAGTCAGGGAAATCCCGAACGTAGTAACGGAGAAGCTTTGGCTCATCTACACCATTCATTCTCCAATCAAGCATAATCCGCTCGTATTTCTCATCGCTCGGGCCGTCAATGTAGCGTAAGAATTGAGCAAGCGGATAGACGGGATCATCCTCTTCAAGTTCTAAAGGTGGCAGAACCGTTGGCGGAGTATGTTGGACGTAGATCGTTGTAGCAGGCTCAAGCCCGAAAAGATTGGTAATCTGTGTAGCGAGGTGCTTTATTCCATTTACGATAGGGGTGCCAATATATCCGCGAGGCTGTGAAAGAAGCACAAGGGTTTTGGCTTTGCCTTGAAGGATTTTTAAATCACACCATGATGGATGCCTGCCTCCAAGAGTCGAAAAGTAGAACTTACCATCATGTATGATATGAATGTCTGGCTGGTTGATTTCTGGTGTATTGGCCATAAACTCATCCCCTATAAGGAGTATCCAAATTATCTAATTTGCCCCTTATTTGAGTACGTATGAGTGAGCAAAGTGTTGCAAGTTACGAGAACAAATTTTCTTGCACTATTGGGATCAGGTCTTCTAATAATACTTTATGGACACTATTTACATTCCCTGGGTAAACTCTCCACGATTTCACGCAATTCCCTGACTAAATCCCAGTAAGTGATAAAGCTATGTCTTGCATCTATGTTACTTGCGCCTATCCAAAGTAATGTCCTCATATATCATATTATTGAGAAGTTGTATGAATTTATTTACCAAATATTTAACCGCATAAATATAACTAGTTTTATATACTACTGAGTAGAATATTGAGCCGAGCATAATAAATGCGATAACATAAGAAACTGCAACTAATACAAATATTAGCATATAAATTAATGTATCATCTCAATAACTCGGGGAAGGCGAGTGGGAGGGGGCAATCACCTCAGAG
>Ga0209839_10001908_pt1 | contig 10477 bp, 9 predicted proteins | sample OrgsoiDNA2013050_FD_185800 | JGI IMG/M metagenome (GOLD analysis project Ga0209839, IMG submission 185800) | Permafrost soil microbial communities from the Arctic, to analyse light accelerated degradation of dissolved organic matter (DOM) -... | ecosystem: Environmental > Terrestrial > Soil >... | reverse complement strand
GTGCAGACCGTCGCCCTGATCCCCGCGCTGCGCAAGGTCGGCTTCCGGTGGCGCCCTCGGTTCGACTTCCGCCGCGCGGAGCTGACCGAGATCAGCCGCATGGCGGTCTGGATGCTGGCCTATGTCGTGTCGACGCAGATCACGTTCGTCGTCACCACCAGGCTGGCCAACGCGGCCAGTGTGCACGTGCCCGACGCCGGCGTCTCCGCCTACAACTACTCCTACGCCCTCTTCCTGCTCCCGTACGCCATCATCGGGGTATCGGTGACCACGGCGCTGCTGCCCAGGATGAGCAGGCATGCCGCCGAGGGCCGGTTCTCACTGGTACGGGACGACTTCTCGGCCAGCATCCGGCTGTCGTCGGTCATTCTGGTACCCGCCGCTCTGCTGCTGGCCGTGCTCGGGCCCCCGCTGTGCGAGTTCCTGTTCAGCTACGGCAGCTCGTCGGTCGCGGGCGCGCGCTACATCGGGGAGGCGTTCGCGGCCTTCTCGCTCGGCCTCGTGCCCTTCGTTATCTTCCAACTGCTGCTGCGGGTGTTCTACGCCCTGCACGACAGCCGCACCCCAGCCATCATCGGCTTCCTGACCATGATCGCCACCGTGATCGGGAACTTCATCGCGGCGGCGGTCCTGCCCGCGGGCGAGGTCGTCATCGGCCTGGCCTTCGTCTACGGGATCACCAGCGTCTTCAGCGTGATGATCGCCTGGCGGCTGCTGACCAAGCGGGTTGGCAGCCTGGACGGGCGAGTCGTGACCCGCAGCCTGGTCCGGATGCACGTAGCCTCGATACCGCCGCTTATCTTCGCCTTTGCGGTCAGCGCGGCCGTGAGCGTGGTCATTCACCCCGGAGCGGTGAACGGGTTTATTACCGTGCTGATCGGCGGCGGCGGGGCGCTGCTGCTGTACGTGATCGTGGCCAGGGCCCTGCGGCTGGACGAGCTGAGCCAGCTGATGGGCATGGTAGGCGGGCGATTCGGCCGCCGTGGCTAGGGGCCCGGCGTATGGCGGGTGTCCAGTCCATGTCAAGCCGGTGGCCGACCTGGGAACTGGGCCAGGGACGTGGGACCATAGATGAGACATTGACGGCAATCGCGTATAACGGTTTACACGGGGCCACTCGCTCGCAGCCCCGCGGGGAGGGCCAAGCGCCTTACCATTGTGACTACCTACCGCAGCGCCGGCGGTGCTCCGCCGATCAGACCGGGGCCTGGAAGGAGGGTCGAGAGCCTGTCCTGCTCTTGACGGGTATGCATGAGCACGTACACCTCTGAGCCGGGAACCCGGCTGGCAGGCCGCTACCGCCTCGAAGACCAAGTCGACGCGGGCGGCGGCTGGGCGCTGTGGAAAGCCATCGATGAAATTCTCGCCCGGGCCGTGACCGTGCTGATGTTCGCGGAGGATTTCCCCCGCGTCCGGGAGGCCGTCACGGCGGCGCGCGCGGCAAGCCGCCTGAACGATTCGCGGTTGTCCCAGGTATTCGACGTCGACGACTCCGGCGACCGGGCGTACATCGTCATGGAGTGGGTCGCGGGTGAGTCGCTCACCGACATGCTCAGCGACGGGCCGCTCGACCCGGCGTGGGCGGCCACGATCGTCTGCGAAGCGGCCCAGGCCATCTCGGCTGCGCACGCGGCGGGCCTGGCCCACCTGCGCCTGGTTCCCGGATCGCTGCGGTGGACATCCGGCGGGGGCGTGAAGATCACCGGCATCGGAATGGATGCGGCGATCGCCGGAGTCGGCGCGGAACAGGACCCCGCCGAAGATCCGGCCCTGACCGACACCCGCCAGCTCGCCTGGCTGATGTACGCGGCGGTGACCGGTTACTGGCCCGGGCCGGGCACGACGCCGCTGCCGCCTGCCCCGGCGGTGGACGGCGCCCCGTGCAGCCCCCGCCAGGTGTCCGCGGGGGTACCGGCCACCATCGACTCGATCATCTGCCAGGGCATGTTCCAGCGGCACGGGCGGAACGGCACGGCGATCACGACACCGATTGGCTTCGCCGATGCGCTCGCCGAGGTCGCGCTGCCCGCCCAGCCCATCCCCCCGCCGTACGACGACACCGCCCGGATAGGCCGCAGCCCCGAGTCCGGTCCCGCCGGGCGGTACGGCGGCCAGCAGGCCCCGGCTACCGATCCGGCCGAACGGGGCCGCCCGGGGCCGCCGGCCCGGCGGAAGACCGGCTACGGCGGTGGTCAGCGCCGGACCAGTGGCACGGCCAAGGCCCTGATCAGCGTGGTCATTGTGCTCGTGCTCGCCGCGGTTGGCGCGGTGGCCTGGTCGGTCAGTCATACGAAGCATGGCGGGAGCACCCACGCCGGCGGTGGCCCGAGCAGGTCGGCGGGCCCGTCGACCGCGCCCGCCACCGTGCTGAAGCCGATCAGTGCGACCGCCGCGGACAACCCCGCGCAGGCGAGCGCCGCGATCGACGGCAGCAGCACCACCGGGTGGAATTCGCAGTTCTACATCGGCAACCCGGCCTTCGGCAACCTGAAGAAGGGCTCCGGCCTGATCCTGAACATGGGCCACCAGGTCCGGCTCAGCCAGGTAACGGTCCAGTTCGCCTCGACCTGCTGCACGGCTGCGGGCCTTGAGATCGGCAATTCGGACAACCCGGCGTCGGAGAGCGGATTCACGCCCGTGGCGACGACGCCCAGCCAGGCCTCCGGAACTCAGACGTTCAACGTCACCAGCACCGTCAGGGGACAGTACGTGATGATCTGGTTCACCAGCCTGCCGCAGATGGCGGGCAGCCCGAACCAGTACCAGGCCGTGGTCTACAACGTGGTCGTGCGTGGATCCGGCTGAGATCCACTGGCAGCCGTGACGGACAGAATCTTTCCCGACCTTTCGGACGCGCAGCTTCTCAAGCGGCATCTGCAGGGTGACCCTGATGCCTTCAGCGAGTTGTTTCTGCGGCATCGGGACCGCTTGTGGGCGGTGGCGTTGCGCACCCTCTGCGACCCGGAGGAAGCCGCGGACGCGTTGCAGGAGGCGATGATCTCCGCGTTCCGCCGGGCCGGTGACTTCCGGGGCGACTCAGCCGTGACGACCTGGCTGCACCGGATCGTGGTGAATGCGTCGCTGGACCGGCTGCGCCGCCGGACGGCGCACGCGGTCAGTTCCGTCGGGGACGAGGGCACCCTGGATCTGCTGGCTACCCAGGGACGCGTCCCGGCCACCACGGATCCGGCCAGTATCCGCGACACCGCGCTTGACGTGGAAGCGGCACTGCGGCTCATCCCGCCTGAGCAGCGCGCGGCGCTCGTCCTCGTCGACATGCTCGGTTATCCCGTCGCCGACGCCGCGGCCGTACTGAAAATTTCGCCCGGGACCGTGAAGAGCCGCTGCGCCCGCGGGCGCGCGCGACTGCTGCCGCACCTCGAGCATCTTCGCAGCAGCACGCCGGCGGCAGATCCTGGCCCGGAAGCGGGATTTTCACGGAACCGTACGGCAACCGGCAGCGTCTCACCTGGGCAGGGAGGAGATGGATGAGGCGTCATTCGGCGCATGTGGACGCGAACGTCCTGGCCGAGCTCAGCGCCGGGCTGATCAGCGGCCGCCGCGCAACCCGGATCCACGCGCACCTGGCGGGCTGCCAGCGCTGCGCGAGCGTCACTGCTGGGCTGTCCGGCGTGCGTGTCCTGCTGGCGTCCGTTCCGCCGTCGCCGATGCCCGAAGCGGTGACCGCGCGGCTGAGCGCGGCGATCGCCGCGGAAGCAGCGGCCCGGTCCGCTCCGGCGGCCGCCCCTGAACAGCTCGCTCACGGGCATACGCCGCAGCCCGCCGGGACCGCCGGCGGCGCTCCGCCCCGGCGGCGCTGGCCCGGCTGGACGAGCCCGGTAGCCGCCCGTGCCTTCGCCACGGCGGCTGCGGTGTGCCTGGTCGCGGCCGGCGGGTACGCGGCCGTCCAGCTGACCTCCTCCGGCAGCCCGGGGCCGTCCGTATCCGCCGGCCCAGCGACCAAGGCGCGGGCCGGGACCGCCGTCGGCCCGTTCCACGTGGGGGCCAGCCGTGGGGGCAGCCAGGTCCAGGACCCGGCCCAGCCGGCCTTCAGCGTGGTCACCAGCGGGATCGACTACAAGCGGTCGACGCTGAGCGCACAGATCGAAAGCGAGCTCAGCAAGCTGAGCAGGGTCGGCCCGGACACGCAGGCCGGGAAGGCGATCCGGCACATCCCCACGGCTCAGCAGGATGCGTGCGCGCTGGAGGTCACCTCCGGCGTCACCCCGACACTGGTCGACGCCGCCCGTTACCAGGGCCACCCGGCGACCATCGTCGCGCTGAAGCAGAAGGGGAATCCGTACGCCCAGGCCTGGGTGGTCGGCCCGAAGTGCGCTGGCACCCAGAGTGACCAGCTCACCCATGTCTGGCTCTACGCGTCCGGCGGTTAAGCTGCGTCGCCAGGCCGCCCCTGGCCAGCCCGACTAGCCGCGCTGCCTGCGGGAATCAAAGACCCCTAGGATCGGTTGAATCCCCTGCAGTCAAGGAAGGGCAGCAAGAAGTGACCGCCGTGCGCAACGTCATCATCATCGGATCCGGCCCCGCCGGTTACACGGCGGCCGTGTACGCGGCCCGCGCACGGCTCGGGCCGCTGATGTTCGAGGGCTCGGTCACGGCCGGTGGCGCGCTGATGCAGACCACGGACGTGGAGAACTTTCCCGGATTCCCGGATGGGGTACTCGGCCCGGAGCTGATGGACTCGCTGCGCAAGCAGGCTGAGCGCTTCGGCGCCGAACTCCTCGCGGATGATGTGGTCTCGGTCGACCTGACCGCGAGTCCCAAGGTGGTGCGGACGGCCGACGAGACCTACCTGGCCAAGTCGGTCATCGTGGCCACCGGCTCCAGGTACCGCGAGCTTGACATCCCCGGCGAAAAGGGATTGGCGGGTCACGGTGTGTCCTGGTGCGCCACGTGTGACGGGTTCTTCTTCCGCGAGCAGGACATCGCCGTGATCGGCGGCGGTGACTCGGCGATGGAGGAAGCCACCTTCCTGACCCGGTTCGCCCGGTCGGTCACGGTCATCCACCGGCGCGACAACCTCCGCGCCTCCAGGATCATGCAGGACCGCGCGTTCGACAATCCCAAGATCAAGTTCCTCTGGGACAGTGAGATCGTCGAGGCGGTCGGGGACACGAAACTCACTGGCCTGCGCATCCGGAACCTCAAGACCGGGCAGGAGGAGGTGCTGAACGTGAGCGGCGTGTTCGTGGCGATCGGCCATGATCCGCGCAGCGAGCTGTTTACCGGCCAGCTCGACGTCAACCCCGAGGGTTACCTGCAGGTTCAGCACCCCACCACACGGACCAACATCGACGGTGTTTTCGCCTGCGGCGACGTGGTGGACCACATCTACCGCCAGGCGGTCACGGCCGCCGGTACCGGCTGTGCCGCCGCCATCGACGCGGAGCGGTGGCTGGCCAGCCAGGAGTCCTGAAGACAATCACCCGTTAATGAAAAGGGAAGTGAACGGCTTGGGTGCGACCAAGGTTGTGACTGACGCGACCTTCGAGAACGAGGTCCTGAAGAGCGAGAAGCCGGTAGTCGTGGACTACTGGGCAGAATGGTGCGGGCCGTGCCGGATGGTGGCTCCGGTGCTTGAAGAGATCGCCAAGGAGCATGCCGACAAGATCGAGGTCGTCAAGCTCAACATCGACGAGAACCCGGCTGTGTCGCAGAAGTACGGGATCATGGCGATCCCCACGATGAACGTGTTCTCCGGCGGCCAGGTCGTGAAGCAGATCGTCGGCGCGAAGCCGAAGTCCGCGATGCTCAAGGAGCTCGCCGAGTTCCTCTGACCGCGGCGGCTCAGCAGGATGGCAGGGATGGTGCCGGCCGCGGGGATGCTTCCGGGGCCGGCACCATCTGTGTGTTCAGGGGCCGCTAGGCGGGGCGGAGTGCGCGCTCGGGGACCCGGGCGGGGGTCATGGAGCCCAGCAGGCGCTCCAGAGCCACCTCGACGTCCTCACGCCAGGACATCGCCGTTTTCAGCTCCAGCCGGAGCCGTGGGTAGTGGTGGTGCGGGCGGACGGTCTTGAAGCCGACCGCGAGCAGATACTCGGCAGGCAGCATGCAGGAGTGCGGCTCCCAGTCGTGGACCCCGAAGGCTTCGATAGCCTTCGCCCCGCGCCGGCTGAGGTCCTTGGCCATGCCCTGCACGAGCATGCGGCCGAGCCCCCCGCTCGCGAACTCGGTCAGCACATGAGCCGTCATGAGCAGCACGGCGTCCCCGCTCACCGGGCTGGTCGGGAAGGCCACCGAGCGCGGAACATACGGCGGCGGTGCGTACAGCGCATACCCGGCCGGCGCGCCGTCCACATAGACGATCTTCCCGCAGCTGCCCCATTCGAGCAGCACCGAGGAGACCCACGACTCTTTCTCCAGGGCCGGCTCCCCGGCATCGGCGGCCCTGGCCCCGCCGATCGGGTCCAGCTCCCAGAAGATGCAGCCGCGGCACCTCGGCGGCAGATCGTCGAGGTTATCGAGCGTGATATTGGCGAGTCGGCGCGACACGTGGCCCCCAGAGTTTCGCATGCCCCCATTTCTGGAGGCATGTGCGCGTCCTACACGCAAGCTTCACACAACGGCACTGTGCTCCCGGCCCTATGCTGGATGATACCGACCGTTGGGAGACGAGGCCATGAGCGAGGGCGCACGGCACGCGAATTCCCGTCGCCAGGGATCGAGGATTGATCCCTATTTCGACCAGTACGCGGAGCGTGCCCGCGGCATGGTCGCTTCGGAGATCCGGGCTCTGTTCGCCGTAACCGCCCGGCCGGAGATTGTCTCGCTGGCCGGTGGATCCCCGTACGTGACGGCCTTGCCCCTCGACGTCGTCGGTAACATGATTGGCCGGCTGGTCGCCGACCGCGGCAGCGTAGCGCTCCAGTATTGCACCGCTCAGGGTGACGTCGGCCTGCGGGAAAAAATCTGCGAGGTCATGTCCCTGGAGGGCATCCGGGCTCACCCGGACGACGTCGTCGTGACCGTCGGCTCGCAGCAGGCGCTCGATCTGATCACCCGGATCTTCGTGGACCCGCATGACGTGGTGCTCGCCGAGGCGCCCTCCTACGTTGGCGCACTCAGCTCGTTCGCGGCTTATCAGGCCGATGTGGTCCACGTGGCAATGGACGACGACGGGCTCCTCCCCGAGGCCCTGGAGGATACGATCCAGCGGCTCACTGCGGCCGGGCGCCGGATCAAGTTCCTCTACACCGTGCCGAACTACCAGAATCCGGCCGGGGTCACGCTCGCGGCGCAGCGGCGCCCCCGGATTCTTGAGATCTGCCAGGCCGCCGGGCTGCTCGTCATCGAGGACAACCCTTACGGGCTACTCGGTTTCGATGGCGAGCCGATGCGCTCGCTGCGTGCCGACGACGCAGAGGGTGTCGTGTACCTCGGGACGTTCTCCAAGACCTTCGCGCCCGGCGTCCGGGTCGGCTGGGCGGCGGCACCGCCCGCGATACGCGACAAGCTCGTCCTGGCCGCCGAGTCCGCCGTGCTCTGCCACTCCAGCTTCTCCCAGCTCGTGGTAGCTGAGTACCTGGCCACCCAGCCCTGGCGCGAGCAGGTCAAGGACTTCCGTGAGCTGTACCGGCAGCGCCGGGACGCGATGCTGGACGCGCTCGCCGCACAGATGCCCGACGGCTGCCGGTGGACCACCCCGGCGGGCGGCTTCTACGTCTGGCTGGAGCTCCCCGAAGGCATCAACGCCAAGGCGATGCTTCCACGGGCGGTTTCTTCCCGGGTGGCGTACGTGCCGGGTACGGGCTTCTACGCGGACGGCGGCGGTACCGACCATCTCCGGCTGTCCTACTGTTTCCCCCCGCCGGAGCGGATCCGGGAAGGCGTCCGACGGCTGGCGTCGGTCATCGAGGCGGAGATCGACCTGTGTGCCACCTTCGGCGCCATGGCCCCGTCCGGCCGGACGGGGCCCGAAACTCCTGGTCCCGGCGACTTGTAAGAGGCCTTAGGTGACAGAACTTAATCATGTTGTGGTGCTCGCGGGCGGCCTTTCGCCGGAGCGCGAAGTTTCGCTGCGCTCTGGGCGGCGGGTACACGACGCCTTGGAGGAAGCAGGCGTCGACGCGAGGATGGCTGACGCCGACGCGGGGCTGATCCCGGCGCTGCTCGCCGACCCGCCGTCAGCGGTCTTTCCCGCCATTCACGGGAGTTACGGGGAAGACGGTGCGATCAGGGAGATCCTGGCGCTGCTGGGAACTCCGTACGTCGGCTCGGTGGCCAGTGCCTGCCGGAGCGCGTTCGACAAGCCCACCGCCAAGGCGCTGGTCGGCGCGGCCGGCATCACCACGCCTGAGTCGGTCACGCTGCCCCGGGAGATCTTCCATGATCTGGGGGCCACTGCGGTCATCGACCGTATCATCGCCCGGCTCGGCCTGCCGCTGTTCGTCAAGCCGGCCCGGGGCGGTTCCTCGTTGGGGGCCAGCCCCGTGCGCTCGGCGGCCGAGCTGCCCACTGCGATCGTCAGCTGCTTCGCCTACGGCGAAACGGCATTGATCGAGCGGTTCATCGAGGGCACGGAGATCGCCGTCAGCGTCGTCGACCTGGGTGACGGGCCGCAGGCCCTGCCGGCGGTGGAGATCGTCCCCGCCGCCGGGCAGTACGACTACACGGCCAGGTACACCGCGGGCCAGACCGCCTTCTACACCCAGGCCCGGTTGCCCAGCGCCGCTCTGGACAGCGCCGCCAAGGCCGCGTCCTGCGCGCATGCCGCACTGGGGCTGCGTGACATCTCCCGGACCGATCTCATTGTCAGCCAATCCGGCGAGGTCTACTTTCTCGAGGTCAACGTCTCCCCGGGCATGACCGAAACCAGCACGCTGCCCATGGCCCTGGATGCCGCGGGGCATGAATTCGGTGCGGCATGCCTGAACCTGCTCCGGCTGGCCGCCGCCCGCGGCGGCTGATCGAGCCCGGACCGCCCTGGCCGCCTCCCGATCGAGCCCGGACCGCCCTGGCCGCCTCCCGAGTGGTGCCCGTCTGGCCTGCTCCTTCCCCAGTCGCCCGCGCGGTTGCACGGATCCGTTCGTTCCGGCGCTCTCCGCAGGGCCGACGAGGGTTATACGCCACAGCCGCTGTGCGCCCGGACGGCCCCCGCTGTCCGCCGGGGCGGCCCGGCCCGGCCTCTGCCGAGTCCCGCGGCTCGGGGACCTTCCCAGGCCTTGCCTGGCTCAGTCCCGGCCGCACTGTGGCTGCCTCCCCGCTGCCGGGCCGCGGTGCCGCGCCACATAAGTTGGAGGGCATGGCTGATCGGAAGAGTTTCGGGAGCGATAACCATACGGGAGCGCACGAAGCGGTCCTGAGAGCCGTCATCGAGGCGAACGCCGGCGACGCCATGGCGTACGGAGCCGACGAATGGACCAGGCGAGCGACGGCCGAGCTACGTCGCGCCTTCCGGGCGGAGGGTGACGTCTTCCTGGTGTTCAACGGAAGCGCGGCGAACATCCTCGGGCTGAGCCTGCTGCTGCGCCGGCACGAGGCGGTTATCTGCGCGGAGTCCGCGCACATCAACACCGACGAGTGCGGCGCTGCGGAACGCATTCTCGGTACCAAGCTCCTCACGATCCCGGCGCCAGACGGCAAGCTCACCCCGGATCTGATCGCCGAGCAGCTCAGCGCGCGCGGCGACGACCACCGGGCCCAGCCCGGCGTGGTGGCGATCACCCAGACCACTGAGCTCGGCACCTGCTACGCCGTGGCGGAGCTGCGGAAGATCGGGGACTTCTGCCACGCCAATGATCTGCGTCTCTACATCGACGGGGCCCGCCTGGCCAACGCCGGCGCCTACCTGGACTGCTCCCTGGCTGAGCTGGCCGATTGCGCGGACGTGCTGAGCTTCGGCGGCACGAAGAACGGCGCGCTCGGCGCGGAGGCCGTCGTGGTGATGCGCGAGCCATTGTCCGCGGACGCGCCCTATCTGCGGAAGCAGCAGTTGCAGCTCGCCTCGAAGATGCGGTATCTGGCGGCGCAGTTCCTGGCGCTGACCGAAGAGGACCTGTGGCGGCGCAACGCCTCACATGCGAACGAGATGGCCCGTCGGCTGGCCGCCGGCCTACGGGATGTTCCGGGCGTGCACATCTGCTTCCCGGTTCAGTCCGACGCGGTGTTCGCTCAGGTAGACCGGCGTTATATCGAGGCTCTGCAGCGGGACTGGTTCTTCTACGTCTGGGATGAGAAGGTGTCCATCGTCCGCTGGATGACCGCCTTCGACACGACCGAGGCCGACGTCGACCGGTTTGTGGTCAGTATCCGGAGCATCGCGGAAGGTGCCGGGCCCGGCTAGCGGAAACGGGCGCCGACGGACCATGGCGGAGCGAAGCTCCGACCGCCTAGCGAACCGGGCCTCGGCCCGGTGAGCGACGGTGCTACGGCGAGCACCCCCAGCGGGGTGCGGAGCGCAGCGGGGGTTCCAGGGGGTCGCCCCCCAGGCCAGCACAGCGCAGCGGGGGTTCCAGGGGGT
>Ga0209839_10001905_pt1 | contig 10487 bp, 13 predicted proteins | sample OrgsoiDNA2013050_FD_185800 | JGI IMG/M metagenome (GOLD analysis project Ga0209839, IMG submission 185800) | Permafrost soil microbial communities from the Arctic, to analyse light accelerated degradation of dissolved organic matter (DOM) -... | ecosystem: Environmental > Terrestrial > Soil >... | reverse complement strand
ACCCGCATGCCGCACTGAGACCACCTTGTGGCCAAGCCGTCACCAGCCGCTAAAAACCGGTCATCACCGGACATAGCCCACGGAAGTTAAGGGCAGTGGTGTAAGGGCGGATACCACTGGCGCAGTGATCCGCTGGGGAGGTCGATACCTGGCCATGGCCAGGTACTGGGAGGCGTTTCATGGTCAGCGACGGAATAAAGACTGCCCGGATTCAAGCACGCTACTCAGAACTTAATAGTTCGTGGTCGGCTGGTCCCTTCCGGTCGGTGCACGTCATATCCGCGGTCAAGCGGGGGGTGGTCCGGCTGAATCCCCACCTCGGTGGCCACCGGCACGCGGGCCGGCACGCGGCGCCTAGCCGCATGTCCCTCACTCGTCACACGTCGCACTGAGTTACTAAATCATCACCCGGGGCCGGCCCCGGGTGTCACCAGTCGCTGTGGCATCCGCCTAGCCCGGCCATGACGAACCTCACTTGCTGATTGCTCTTCACCGGGCATTGCCTTGTTTGGCTGCCGTGATGCGGGTAATAGTTGACCGCGTGATGCGGGTAATAGTTGATCGACTGCCGTCCGGATCTTGTCTGAGTGGGCCCTGGCCTGCACAGGTGCTAGGTCGGTACGGCAGCGACAGCGATGGACGTACCGGAGAAACAGATGAGCCTGCCCCCCCGCCAGCAAGCGGTGCTTGACCAGATTGAGCGGGTGCTCCAGGCGGCTGATCCTCAGTTGAAATCGATGTTCGCCGCCTTCGCCCGGCTGGCGCCTGCCGGGGCGATGCCCGCGACCGAGGCCATCTCCCGCCGGTCGGTGCCGCGGCGGATGGTGATGGTCTCCGTCATCCTGATCAGCGTGCTGAGCCTGGTCATGGTCTTCCTCGTGGCCACAAGTAAGGCCTGCCCGGGCCTGTCGTCGGATCAGGTCATCGCCAGCGGCACGGTGCGGTTCGCCGCGTGCAGCAAGGCCACCGACGCCTGGAGCAAGGGCGGTCGCTGAGCGACCTCGCGAGCCAGCCGCCGCGCACGCCGAGCGCTCCGGCGCCGTCAAGGTTCTGCTCGAGCCCGCACGCTGACCTCACCGAACGCGACCTCCGGACCCGGCGCAGCAGCCAAGCACGGCTTCATTCCGACGTCTCCAGGACATTTGCGTGATCGGTCTGCTACTTTCAGTATTCGCCTCGGAAGGACACGCGTCCACATACAGGGCGATAGGTATGAAGGCACCCGTAGGGGGAAAAAATGGCACAAGTGCCAGTCCATAACTTCTCGAACGGCTTGCTGAATCCAGGCCTCGGCTACTTAATGTCCTGCCTGGGCTCTTTCCTCGGCCTCCGGTGCATCACGCGGGCCCGCGCCTACACCGGCCGGACGCGCGCCATCTGGCTGCTGCTCGCATCCTTGGCCATCGGGGCCACCGGCATCTGGGTCATGCACTTCATCGCTATGCTCGGTTTCGCTATCCCCGGCCAGCAGATCCTGTACAACGTGCCTGTCACCCTGGTCAGCCTGCTGGCCGCGGTCGTCGTCGTCGCTATCGGCCTGTTTATCGTCGGCTACAGCCGCGGCGGCGTGCTACCGGTGCTGGCCGGCGGCGTGATCATCGGTATCGGCGTCTCGACCATGCACTACGTCGGAATGTCCGCGATGAGCATGCAGGGTACCGTCCGCTACAGCCTGGGCCTGGTCGGGGTATCGGTGCTCATCGCGATCGTGGCGGGCACGGCGGCGCTGCTGGCCGGGCTGCACGTCGGCGGCGTATGGTCCAGCCTCGCCGTATCGCTGGTGATGGGTGTCGCCGTCACCGGCATGCACTACACCGGGATGGCCGCGATGCACGTGTATGCGGGACACGGCGGGATGGCGATGTCCGGGAACCCCGCGGACAGCTTCCTGTTCCCGCTGCTGCTCGGGGCGAGCGTCCTCACGTTCCTGCTGTCGCTGATTATCGCCATGTCACCCAACGAGGAGGAGATCCGCGCCGACGCCAGCCTGAGCGAACGCCTGGCTCCGGCGGCTGAGGCCTACGGTATGCCGGAGTACGACGACACCGGATCACAGCTGGACCAGGGGTCTGTCAAGACCGGAACCAGGCAACGGACGCCGTTGAAGCTGTCCGCTATCGTGACCATCCCGCGTTCGTTCTGGTCTGCTCGGCGGAGGATAAGAGATTCGAATTCTTGAGGGTGCCGGCGGTTCGCGCCGGCCGAGCCGCCGGAGGGATCAGCTCCGGCGGCTCTGCCTTGGTCAGGCCTGCGCGGGATGGGCCTCGCGGCGCGGAAGCATGGGTGAATCCTGGCGGTCGGCGGCGTTCAGGTGCCAGAGCTCAAGACCGAGCCCCGCGATGGCTACACAGATGGGAAGGTGCAGGAGAGCCGCCAGGACTCCGCCGCTGGGCGCCACAAAGAGGGGCACAGTTCCGATAGCGAGCAGGATGGCCGTCCATCGGTGCGCTAGGCGGGCCCGGTAGAGGCCGACAGCGACCAGGATCGGGCCGATGACGAGTCCTGGGGCTAGCTGGAACGGCAGGTTGCCGAGGCTGGAATGCTGTCCGATCTGATCGACCTGCAGAGCGAGGCCGGCGTGCGCTGGAGTGAGCATCCCGATGACCAGCCCGAGCATCAGAGTTCCTGCCCCGAGGCCCGCGGCCGCGATGCACGCCAGCAAACCACCTGCCGTGACCAGCGGGCCGCCCCGGCCGGGCGCGAGGCGCATCGCGCCGATCATCGCCGGAATCACCAGGAATGTGCCGGCCGAGACAATGATGCTGCCCGCGATGAACGCGGTGTGGTGCGCAGAAATGTCCCGGACATACTGAGCCGGGGCCTCGGCCGAGTTCACGTTAAGCAGGTGACCCAGCACGATGCAGATGGGTCCGAGGATCATCGAGCCTGCGAGGAGACCTTGGCGGGCGCGAACGACTCCGTTCATGGGATGCCTTTCGGTTGGTCGGTGACGACGCCGATAAACGTAAGCATTCGGTCGAGCAGACAGGCCGGCAGGCGCTAGCGGAGATGCGCCGGATGCTCGGCGTGCTGCGCACCGACGACCAGGGTCTTGCCCTCATGCCACAGCCGGGCCTGGGAGGACTGGACCGGCTTGTCGATCAGATGCGGGCAGCCGGGCTCGCTGTCGAGGCCCATGTCGAAGGCATGCCGGTAATGCTCCCGCCCGGACTGGACCTGTCGGCGTACCGCATCGTCCAGGAGGCGCTGACCAATGCGCTGAAGCACGCCGGTCACACGTGTGCCACAGTTCGCGTTGCCTACCAGCCGGACCAGCTACTGCTGGACATCACCAACCAGCCAGGAACAAACCCGCACCACCGAGTCAGCGGCGGTCACGGGATCATCGGCATGCGCGAGCGCGCGGCACTGTTCGGGGGGAGCATGAAGGCCGAGCCCGAGCCAGGCGGCGGCTATAAGGTCCAGGCCACCATTCCGCTTCCCGCCCCGGACAGAACATGATCCGCGTTGTCATCGCCGATGACCAAGCACTGGTTCGCGGCGGCTTCCGCTCGATCCTGTCCACCCAGGCCGACATCGAGGTGGTCGGCGAGGCCGCCGACGGCACCCAGGCCGTCGAGATGTGCCGTACGATCCAGCCCGATGTCGTCCTCATGGATATCAGGATGCCGGTTCTGGACGGCATCGCCGCCACCCGCGCCGTGGTGCAGTCCGGCTACGCCCGGGTGCTCATCCTCACCACCTTCGACATCGACCGGTACGTCTACGCCGCGCTGAAGGCCGGGGCAAGTGGCTTCATTCTCAAGGACGGCCCGGCGGAAGGACTGCCCGAGGCGGTACGTACCGTCGCTGCCGGGCAGGCGCTGCTCGCGCCGTCGGTAACGCGCAGGGTCGTTGAGGAGTATGTCCGCGGCCCGGCGCTGGGAGCACCGCTGCCGCAGGCCATACTGGCGCTTACCGAACGCGAGAGCGCTGTGCTCAAGGCGATGGCGATGGCGATGGGCCTGTCAAACGCCGAGATCGGTCAGCGGCTCTTCCTGGCCGAGGCCACCGTCAAAACGCATGTCACCCACGTACTCGCCAAGCTCGGCCTCCGCGACCGGCTTCAGGCCGTCGTTTATGCCTACGAATCCGGACTGGTACGCCCTGGAGGGCAAATAAGGCCATAACCGGCGGAGGATAAGAGATTCGAACTCTTGAGGGCTTGCACCCAACACGCTTTCCAAGCGTGCGCCCTAGGCCACTAGGCGAATCCTCCGCCGCAGAGCTTACCCGAATCCGCAGGCGCGCTGGTTGCCCAACGGCTGGATGGGGCCGCCCGGGCCACTTGGTTCGTCAGGACGGCGGCAAAGGCAGCATCAGGTCCCGCGGCTGACTACACTTGCTCCCGACCCCCCGCACGGCGTTTATCCCGCCAACCCCCCCAGGGCCGGAAGGCAGCAAGGGTACGCGGGCTCTGACGGGTGTGCGGGGGGTCCCCCCATTTACCGGTGAGGATGAGCTGATGGCAGCAGCCGCGTCGGAAGGCGAGGGAACCGCCCGGACGAGCCTGGCCCAGTCTGGACTTGCGCTGTACCGCAAGTACCGTCCAGCGACGTTCGCCGAGGTGAAGGGGCAGGAACACGTCACCGGCCCGCTCGCCCAGGCGCTCCGCACCGGGCGGATCAACCACGCTTACCTGTTTAGCGGGCCGCGCGGGTGCGGCAAGACGTCCAGCGCCCGGATCCTCGCCCGCTCGCTGAACTGCGTCAAGGGCCCGACCCCCGAACCCTGCGGGGTCTGCGATTCCTGCGTTGCCCTCGCGCCTTCCGGGCCGGGCAGCATCGACGTGATCGAGATCGACGCGGCCTCGCACGGCGGCGTCGACGACGCCAGGGAACTGCGTGAGCGGGCGTTCTACACGCCGGTGTCCGGGCGCTTCAAGATCTACATTATCGACGAGGCGCACATGGTCACCCAGCAGGGCTTCAACGCGCTGCTGAAGCTGGTCGAAGAGCCGCCGGCGCACCTGAAGTTCATCTTCGCCACGACCGAACCCGAGAAGGTCATCCCGACCATCCGGTCGCGCACGCACCACTATCCGTTCCGCCTGGTGCCCCCGTCTGTGCTGCGGGAGCTGATGCAGGACATCCTGCGCGCGGAAGGCGTGGCGGTGGAGGATGCCGTGCTGCCACTGGTGGTGCGGGCCGGAGCGGGCTCGGTCCGGGACTCGCTGTCCATCTTGGACCAGCTGCTGGCCGGGAGCGATGAGTCGGGCCTGCGCTACGAGCGCGCGGTGGCCCTGCTCGGCTTCACCGACGCCAGCCTGCTCGATGAGATCGCGGACGGGTTCGCCGGGTCCGACGGCGCGGCGGTGTTCCGCGTGGTGAACCGGGTGATCGAGGGCGGTCACGAGCCGCGCCGGTTCGCGGCCGACATGCTGGACCGGTTCCGCGACCTGATCGTGCTGGCGGCGGTACCCGACGCGGCCCAGATCGGGCTGCTTGACCTGGCGCCGGACCGGGCGGAGCGGATGGCCGCGCAGGCGGAAAGGTTCGGCCAGGCCGGGCTGACCCGGGCGGCTGAGATCATCAGCACGGGCCTGGACCAGATGCGCGGCGCCACCTCACCCCGGCTGCTGCTCGAGCTGATGTGCGCGCAGGTCCTGCTGCCGGCCGCCGCCACCGACGAGAAATCACTGCTGGCCCGCCTTGAGCGGCTCGAGCGGGGAGCGCCGGCCCCCAGCCCGCAGTCACCCCCGCGCGCGCCGCACTCCGGTCACGGCGATGATGCCGAACGGTCCAGGGTTACTCCCTCCCGTCAGCCGCGTGCCCCGGAGCCTTCCGCCCGGTCCGCTCCGCCCGCGCCCCCGGCCTCCGCTGAGGCCCCTGCGCCTCCCGCGTCCGCTGCGCCTCCCGCGTCCGCTGTGCCTCCCGCGTCCGCTGTGCCTCCCGCGTCCGCTGTGCCTCCCGCGTCCGCTGTGCCGTCCGCGTCCGCTGTGCCGTCCGCCTCCGGCCCGGCCAAGACGTCCGGCCCGGCGGGGCCGGCGCCCGCGGAACCGGCCGCGGCCGCCCCGGCCGGCCTGTCCCCGGCGGACTCGCTGCGGGAGAACTGGGCCGCGGTCCTGGACGCGGTCAAGCGGGAGCGCCGGGTGGCGTGGATCCTGCTCAGTAACGCGAGCGTGCTTTCCGTCGAAGACGGGATCCTGACCTTGCGGTTCGCCAGGGATGGGGATCTGAAGGGCTTCAGCACCAGCGGCTGCGACGCTGACCTCAAGCGGGTGCTGAGTTCCCGCTTCGGCCTGAACGTGATGGTCAAGGGGGTGGTCGGCGGGGATCCGCCCGCAGGCCAGGCCGGCCTGGCGTCAGATTTTCCGGGATCGGGCCCGGGTCCGGCCAGCTCGGGCCGGGGCCGTGGGCCGGCGGGCGGGCCGCCGTCATCCGCCGCGCCGGTCGCCGCGGGGTACGACGACGAACCCCCGGATGAGATGCCGCCCGATGAGGATGAGATGACGCCGGACGAGCCGTCCTCGTACCGCGCGCCTGCGGCCGAGCCGGAACTTACCGGGATGGATTTGATCCAGCGGGAGCTGGGTGGCCAGGTAATCGGCGAGATTGAGGGCTGACCGCGGCGGCGATCGGCTTCGTTGGGGCTTGGCTGCGGTCTATCGGGGTCAGGCTGGTCGTAGGCTCTTTCGTAGGAGGGCGATGTGGAACCCCAGATGGACATGCAGCAGCTGTTCGCCGCTGCGCAGCAGATGCAGGAACAACTCATGAACGCCCAGCAGGCGCTGGCCGACGCCGAAGTAACCGGCACGTCGGGCGGCGGCCTGGTCAAGGCCACCGTGAACGGCCAGGGCGAGCTGATGGACCTCAGCATTGAACCGGCCGCGGTGGACCCGGACGACGCCGAGGAGACCGCGCGGACGATCGCCGATCTCGTGCTCGCGGCCGTCCGCGACGCTTACCGGTCCGCGGAGGATCTTCAGCAGCAGCAGATGGGACCGTTCGCCGCGGCCATGCAAGGCGGTGGCCTCCCCGGCATGCCAGGTATGCCCGGCGGGCTCGACCTGCCTAGCGGGCTTGACCTGTCGAGTCTCGGCCTCGGCGCTGGCGGGCACGAGCCGGATGACAGCGATGACGAGGAGACCTAGGACCCTGACGTGTACGAAGGGGTGATCCAGAACCTCATCGACGAGCTCGGGCGTTTGCCCGGGGTCGGCCCGAAAGGTGCCCAGCGGATCGCTTTTCACCTGCTGGCCGTCGACTCCTCTGACGTCAAGCGGCTGGCGGACGCGCTGATCGAGGTCACCGAGCGGGTGCAGTTCTGCCGTACCTGCGGGAACGTGGCGGAAGCCGAGGAGTGCCGGATCTGCCTCGATCCGCGGCGCGACCCGTCGGTCATCTGTGTCGTGGAGGAGCCGAAGGACATCGCGGCGGTGGAGAAGATCCGCGAATTCCGCGGCCGGTATCACGTGCTCGGCGGCGCGATAAGCCCCATCGACGGGGTCGGCCCCGAGGAGCTGCGGATCAAGGAGCTGATGACGCGGCTGGCTGACGGAACGGTGACAGAACTGATACTCGCCACCGATCCCAACCTCGAAGGCGAGGCGACAGCGACCTTTCTCGCTAGGCTGATGAAGCCCATGGGGTTGCGGGTCACTAGGCCCGCGAGCGGTTTGCCCGTGGGCGGCGACCTGGAGTACGCCGATGAGGTGACACTGGGCCGCGCCTTCGAAGGACGGAGACTGCTTGATGTCTGAACCGCCAGCTCAGGGGGGCGAATGGCGGCCGATAGCGGACCAGATCGCGGTGAACGTCAAGAACTTCATCGACGGGGTCGAAGCCCTAGCGCGCGGCGGCGGCGACGAGACCGTGCCGATGCTGCTCCTTGAGGTGTCGCAGATCCTGCTCGCGGGGGCACAGCTCGGCGCCAGCCGTGACGTGATCCTGCCGGGTAACTGGGAGCCGGAAGTAGGCGCCGACCCGGATCTGGACGCGGTACGCACCGGCCTGGCCGCGCGGCTCGCCGCGGTCGACGAGTACGCCGAGGTGTTCGACCCGTACGCGGACACGTCGTGCCTGCCGTTCCGGATTTCCGACGACATCGCGGCGGTGACCGCCGACCTGATTCACGGCCTCAAGCACTACCAGGTCGGCCGTTCTCTTGAGGCCCTGTGGTGGTGGCAGTACTCCTACTTCAATCACTGGGGGACCCACGGCGGCGCCGCCCTGCGTGCGCTGCACGCCGTAGTCGCCCACGCCAGCCTCGACGTCGCTGAGGAAAGCACGAGCTCCTGACTGGCGGGCAGCACCGGTTCGGACGGAAAGAATTCGGCAGGTTAAATCGGGGGTGGATAGACTCAGGCGTCTATCTAGGTCCCGGGGAGGTCGGCGCGGCCGTGGCGCTCGTGGTGCAGAAATATGGTGGCTCGTCGGTTGCTGACGCGGCTGGCATCAAGCGGGTCGCGCAGCGGATCGTGGCCAGCCGCAAGGCCGGCGACCAGGTCGTGGTGGTCGTATCCGCGATGGGTGACTCGACCGATGAGCTGATGGAGCTGGCCGGTCAGGTGAGCCCGCTGCCGCCCGCCCGCGAGCTCGACATGCTGCTGACCGCGGGTGAGCGGATCTCGATGGCGCTGCTGGCGATGGCCATCGCCGTCCTGGGCCTGGAGGCGCGATCGTTCACCGGGTCCCAGGCGGGCGTGATCACCGACGCCGCGCACGGCCGGGCCCGGATCATCGACATCAAGCCCGGGCGGATCTCAGACGCCCTGGCCGACGGGGCCATCCCCATCGTGGCCGGCTTCCAGGGCGTGTCCCAGACCACCAAGGACGTCACCACGATGGGCCGCGGCGCGTCGGACACCACCGCGGTCGCCCTCGCCGCGGCGCTGGCCGCCGACGCCTGCGAGATCTACACCGACGTGGACGGCATCTTCACCGCGGACCCGCGCATCGTGCGGACCGCGAAGCGGATCCCGCGGATCAGCTACGAGGAAATGCTGGAGATGGCCGCCTGCGGCGCGAAGGTACTGATGCTGCGGTGCGTGGAATACGCGCGGCGTTACGAGGTGCCGATCCACGTGCGGTCCTCCTTCACCAACCGGGACGGGACCTGGGTGAGCGGGCACGCGATTGACAAGTCGGAGGCAACACCGATGGAACAGGCCATTATCTCCGGAGTCGCGCACGACCGGAGCGAGGCGAAGATCACCGTCGTGGGCGTGCCCGACCGGGTGGGCGAGGCGGCCAAGATATTCAAGGCCATCGCCGAGGCCGGCATCAACATCGACATGATCGTGCAGAACGTCTCCGCCGTCGCGACCGGACGGACGGACATCTCGTTCACGCTGCCCCGCGACGACGGCCAGAGCGCGATGAGCACGCTGCAGCGCCTCAAGGAGTGGGTGGGTTTCGAGTCCCTGCTCTACGACGACCGGATCGGCAAGGTGTCGCTGATCGGGGCGGGCATGCGCTCACACCCAGGGGTGAGTGCCACCTTCTTCGGCGCGCTCGCCGACGCCGCGGTCAACATCGAGATGATCTCCACCTCGGAGATCAGGATCTCGGTGGTGGTGGACCAGAAGGACGTGGACGTCGCGGTCACCGCCGCGCACCGGGCCTTCGACCTGGACGCCAGCGAGGTCGAGGCCGTGGTGTACGGGGGGACGGGCCGGTGAGCGCCCGCCGCGCGGCGGCCAAGCCGACGCTCGCCGTGGTGGGCGCGACCGGCGCCGTCGGCACGGTCATGCTCGACCTGCTGTCCACCCGCGACGACGTGTGGGGTGAGGTCCGGCTGATCGCCTCGCCCCGGTCGGCGGGCCGGCACCTGCGGGTCCGTGGCGCCGACATCGAGGTCCTGGCGCTGGCCCCCGAGGTGTTCGACGGCGTCGACGTGGCCATGTTCGACGTGCCCGACGAGATCTCCGCGAAGTGGGCCCCGGTCGCGGTGGACCGCGGCGCCGTCGTGGTGGAGAAAATTCACGAAGTTGCACTCCCGTGCACTCCATCGAAATCCCGTGAACCGCAGCTGAAGCAGGAGACTGCAGCCGGCGGGGAGTTCCCGACATGGGGCTCTCCTCCCCGGCGTCTTTGCTTTCTCGCTCGCTCGCGCCGTGCTATAGGGCCTAGCACTCTTCTTCTATGAGTGCCAAAAGCCGCCGAATCCCGAACTCACAATCCCGAGAGCGACCCATGAAATTCAAGCCTCTACATGACCGCGTCGTTATTCGCCGTATTGAAGGCGAGGAAAAGACGAAGGGCGGCATCATCATTCCCGACACCGCCAAGGAAAAGCCGCAGGAAGGCGAGGTTGTCGCCGTCGGTCCTGGTGCACGCGACGAAGCCGGCAAGCTCATCCCTAGCGATCTCAAGGCGGGTGATCGAGTGTTGTTCGGCAAGTGGTCAGGCACGGAAGTGAAGATCGATAGCGAAGAACTCCTCATCATGAAGGAGTCCGACGTCATGGGCGTGATCGAAGGCGCCAAGGCCAGCAGGAAGGTCGCGTAGGCTTTGCCGTAGCCGTCCATCAATGCCAATTTAGGA
>Ga0209839_10001904_pt1 | contig 10488 bp, 3 predicted proteins | sample OrgsoiDNA2013050_FD_185800 | JGI IMG/M metagenome (GOLD analysis project Ga0209839, IMG submission 185800) | Permafrost soil microbial communities from the Arctic, to analyse light accelerated degradation of dissolved organic matter (DOM) -... | ecosystem: Environmental > Terrestrial > Soil >... | reverse complement strand
TGACTGCCCAGCGCCTCTTCGACCGGATTCGCTCCGTCTCGCCCAAGCCGGGACTCTCACTGCAATGCGGTTGCGATCCGGGCGTGCCCGACGCTGTGGGCGTCACCGACTCGTTCTTTTGGCCGGGGCATCCGGGCTCGCTGCTCCGGGCAACGTCGGCAAGTAAGCTTGCTTTATCTCAGGGGCCGCCGTTTCATCCGACGCCCAACGTGCCGCTGATGATCGAGGCGTACCGGATGCTCGCCGAGGCCACCGACCACCCGCTCCGAAGGACAGCTCTCAAGCGGAGCAAGGTCAGGCAATCCCAAGGGGACCTCCGGTTCCTCACCGAGAAGGAGTTCGCCATCACCGCGCGGGCCGCCAAGGATGACGCCGACCTGGTCACGGTCGCAGTGGGGACCGGGCTGCGGTTTGGTGAACTGACCGCCCTGTGGGCCGAGGACATCGACATCAAACACAAGACCATGCGAGTGAACAAGGCGTGGAAACTCGACGGTGACGACGGCGAACAGGCGATCCCCGGGTGGCTGGCGAAACGCGTGCGCCCCAAGCACGGGATGCGCGGCCACCACCTCGGCAGTCCCAAGACCCAGAAGTCGAAACGGACCATCGAGATCTCCGACCAACTGGCGCTGATTCTGGAACGCCAGCTCGCCGGTCGCGCGATCGACGACTTCGTGTTCGTCACGCCGACGGGCCTGCCCATCCACAACAGCGACTTCTACGAGCGGGTGTGGACGCCGCTAGTGGGCACCCTCGCCACGCTTGGCGTTGCCCCGTTCCGGTTTCACGATCTTCGCCACACCCACGTCGCATGGCTCGTCGCCGGCGGCGTGCCGCTCCCCCACATCCAGGCCCGGCTGGGCCACGAGTCGATCACCACGACGATCGACACCTATGGCCACCTGCTGCCCATCCGAGACGACCTGATCAGCCGTGTCATCGACACCGCCGTGCGCGGCGAAGAGATCCAGCGGGCACCGCTGATGCGCCTGATCGAAGGCGGCGGGGAAGACGACGAAACGGCAGCTTCGCTATAGCCGCGAGGGACGGTTGTACCGCCGGGCGAGAGGGGCCACGGGCCGGGCCGGCTGCGCGACCGGCTGCTCCCCCGCCGCGACGAACTCGAGCAGGTACGCGGTGGTGAACCGGACATGCTTCCCAATCCGAGTGCAGCGAATGCGTCGCTGCTGCACGGCGTCCTGCAACCATCGAACTGGCACGTTGAGGAACTCTGCAGCCTCGGCCATGCTCAGCAGACGGCTCGACGGCGCGGCCTGCTGCGGGGCCGCACCCTCTGTGGCATTGTGGCCGGCCACGACTCACGTCGCCCGTGGAGCGGCGATGTCCGACGATCGATCCTGGACGAAGCCGCCGTGTTGTAAGGGCCGGGAACACCGTGCCGCTGTCGATCTCCTTTGCGGCGCTCGGGTCAGCACCGCTTCGCGACCGCAAATCTCCGTCATACCTATACCTGTGTGCCAGCAAGCCCGCCAAGTCTGGGCCGGCGCCCAGGAGAAATGACCCACGGTGCGCGGAGCCGGCCAACAGGGCCCGCCGGTTCGAGATTTCGGCCTGAGCTCGCCGCTTCGCCGGTCGAAGGACTGTCGCACCGCCTCCCGTTCGCGCCAGCCTCCTCTCTCACGGGTCGCGGCTGCTTACGGGTACTCGCGCTCAGCTCTGGTTCTCACGCCCGCCTGCGCCAGCTCGGCCGGCGGCTGCTTCCCTAACAACCTCGGGAGCGACAGCATCCGTTCCTCGGTGTCGAGATCGAAGTAGTCAGGATCTGGAACTCCCCGCCGGCACCGCTGTTCAAGTCCCCCCTCGGACACTCTTCATCCCAACGGTGAAAACCTTCGCAAGCCTCTGACCTGCACGTTTGTAGTCCACCCCGTCCACACAGTCCGCGTAGGTCCAGCTAGTACGAGCGGCTCGACGGGCTACGTGCAGAGAATTTGTAGAGAACGCGCTAGGTGCTGAGCGCAGTCGTCGCGTCGCCGCGGCGCTGTCTTCTCTCACCGATACCGTGAGCACGCACCGCAAGCCTCTACCCGCCCATCGTGGGGACGTCGGGCTGAGCAACGGGAGGAGGCCGGCCGTGCCAGAGCTGGTCTGGGAGGGCAAGTACGGCGCGGACGGCAAGAAGGTAGCCCCGATACGTGTGGCTTTGCCGTTCCAGACGGTCGAGACCGTCAACGAGTCCGCACAGGAACGTCAGCAGGCACTCGATCTGTTCGCAAGCGACGGCAACTCTGACTGGCGCAACCGGTTGATCTGGGGAGACAAGAAGTACGTACTGCCCGCACTGGCTGCTGAGTTTGCTGGTGCCGTCGATCTGATCTACATCGACCCCCCGTTCGCGACCGGAGCAGATTTCTCCCTTCCGATGCGGATCGAAGGGGTTGGCTTCACGAAGCAGCCCAGCGTCATCGAGCAGAAGGCATACCGCGACACGTGGGGAGTCAGTCCGGAAGAGCGGAAGCGCGGAGTTGACCCGTTCGATCGCTACCTCAAGTGGTTCTACGAGGCTGCGTTCTTCTTGCGTGAGCTTCTCTCCGAGCGAGGAAGCCTGTATGTCCACATTGGCCCGAACCTCAACCATCTCGTGCGAGCCTGCCTCGACGAAATCTTCGGCTATGAGGCCTTTCGTGCCGAGATAGTTTGGAAGCGCACGTCCGCACACAGCGACTCCGGCCAGGGAGCCCGTCACTTCGGACGGGTCGCAGACTACATCTTGCTCTACACCATGTCGGACAACTTCGTGTGGCACCCACCCCACACGGAGCACGATGAGAAATACGTCGCAACCCACTACCCCTTCACGGAAGAAGGCACAGCCAGGCGGTATGGGCTGTGGGACATCACTGGCCCGGGCGGCGCGGCGAAGGGCAACCCTTCCTACGAAATCTTCGGCATCACGAAGTACTGGCGATACAGCCAAACCAACATGGCGAAGAAGATCGCGGAGGGAAGGATCCGCCAACCCAGCCCGGGGGCAGTGCCCCGTGAGGTCCGCTACCTGGACCAGTCGGCGGGGGCTCCCCTTGGGACCGTCTGGACGGACATCAACCCGGTCAATTCGCAGGCGCTGGAGGATTCGGGATACCCCACCCAAAAGCCGATCTCGCTCCTAGAGCGCATCATCGAAACATCTTCGGATGCGGGCGACCTCGTCCTGGATTGCTTCGCCGGCTCGGGAACGACGCCGCTGGTCGCAGAGATGATGGGTCGACGTTGGATCGCCTCAGATCTCGGGCGATTCGCTGTGCACACCACACGGAAGCGCTTGCTCTCGACCGAGGTTCGGCCATTCACGGTTCAAAACCTGGGCAAGTACGAGCGTCAGCTGTGGCAGGCGGCGGAGTTCGGCGAGTCCGCTGGAGCACGCACCGCCGCATACCGACGGTTCGTGCTCGACCTGTACCGTGCCACGCCGCTGTCAGCGGGCACTTGGCTACACGGTCTCAAGCAAGGTCGCATGGTCCACATCGGCACCGTGGACGCGCCCGTCACCGCGGCCGACATCAAGCAGGTCGTTATTGAGTTCCGGAAGACGATTGGGACCGGTAAGGATGCGCCCAAGAAGCAGAGCGTCGACGTACTCGGTTGGGACTTCGCGTTCGAGCTGAACGAGCTGGCACGCCAGGACGCCGAGCTGGCGGGGATCGAGCTGCGCCTGGTGCGTATTCCGCGCGAGGTGTTGGAGAAGCGAGCGGTAGAGCAGGGCGACATCCGCTTCTTCGAGCTGGCGGCGCTGTCGGTGGGTGTGAAGAAGTCGGGTCGGAAGGTGACACTGACGCTCGACGACTTCATCATCCCGCTGGACGACGTGCCCGCTGACATTCAGAAGGCCGTCACTCACTGGTCGCAGTGGATCGACTATTGGGCCGTTGACTGGAACAACAAATCTGACACCTTCCACAATGAGTGGCAGGCGTATCGGACGCGCAAGGTGAAGGATCTTGAGTTGTCCGTCGAGCATCAGTACGACGGACCGGGCGAGTATAACGTGGTCGTCAAGGTGATCGACATCCTGGGCAACGACACCACCAAGACGGTCGCAGTAAAGGTTGCCGGGCGTGCCTCGTAAGCGCCGAGCCGAACCTTCGCCGGACCAGGAGAGCTTGCTGGACGCGCGGGTCACGACTGCCGCATGCGTCCCGGCGATCCGTAAGGGGGTCGAGGCGTGGCGAGCAGCCCACTACAAGGGCGCGAGCGACACGACCAAGGCCCTTCTCAACCACTGGTTCACTGCCGACCATCGCCTACCGGACGGCCGGTCATTCCGCTACTACTACGCCCAGCGTGAGGCGATCGAGACACTGATCTGGCTGTACGAGGCCGAGGGAATTCGCCGGCATCGTGACCTCTTGGAGCGCTTTGCAAACGTACCCGGCATCCACGTCCTTCAGTACGACGATTTCGCTCGGTACGCGATCAAGATGGCGACCGGGAGCGGCAAGACCAAAGTGATGGCACTCGCGGTCGCGTGGCAGTACTTCAACGCGGTCGCGGAGGGCCGCGATGACTACGCCCGCACCTTCCTCGTCGTCGCGCCGAACGTCATCGTGTACGAGCGGCTACGTGCCGACTTCGCGTCGGGAAGGATCTTCAAGCTCGATCCCATGATCCCGCCGGAGTTGCGGATCTTCTGGGACGTGGACTTCTACATGCGCGGGGACCCTGAGCAAGCCAGCTCGCAGGGCGCCCTGTACCTGACCAACGTGCAGCAGTTGTACGACCACGAGTCCTCGACGGAGTCGGACGAACCGTCTGTGATGACGGACGTTCTCGGGCCAATCCCCGCCAAGTCCACCGACGCGGTGGACGGCTTCGACAGGCGCATCGAGTCACGCGGTGCACCATGCCTGGTCATCAACGATGAGGGACACCACGTCCACGACGAGGACAGCGAGTGGAGCAAGGTCATCCGTCGTCTCAACAACGACGGTGCTGCGGTCGCGGCTCAGCTCGACTTCTCGGCGACGCCGCGGTATCAGAAGGGTGGCCTCTTCACCTGGACCGTGTACGACTATCCGCTCAAGCAGGCGATCATCGATGGTGTCGTCAAGCGGCCCATGAAGGGCGTCACGGCGGGGCTGAAAGATCAACCCTCCGACATCGCGAGCGTGCGGTACGCGGCCTACCTCACTGCCGGTGTCGAGCGTTGGCGCGAGTATCGCGATCAACTCGCGCCAGTGGGCAAGAAGCCGGTCCTGTTCGTGATGCTCAACAAGACGGCGGAAGCCGATGACGTCGGCGACTACCTTCGGGTCAAGTACCCGCAGGAGTTCGGAGCCACGGATGGTGGCGACCCTCAACTGTTGGTCATCCACACGGATCGCAGCGGCGACGTGTCGAAGAAAGACCTTGATAGCGCCCGCGACGTCGCACGCCGCGTCGACGAGGGCGAGAGTCCCGTCAACGCGATCGTTAGCGTGCTGATGCTGCGCGAGGGTTGGGACGTGCAGAACGTCACAGTCATCGTCGGGCTCCGGCCATACACCGCGACGGCGAACATCCTGCCCGAGCAGACGATCGGCCGCGGTCTGCGTCTCATGTTCGCCGGCATGTCGTCGTCGTACACCGAGCGAGTCGACGTCATCGGCAACCCGGCGTTCCTCAAGTTCGTGGAGCAGTTGGAGCGCGACGAGGACATTACCCTCGACAGCTTCGACCTCAAGGAACCGCTGGTCATCGCGACCATCGCCCCGGACCTGGAGAAGGTGGAGCGCGACATCACCGTTCCAGTGTTGAGTCCGGTGCTCGCGCGCAAGAAGACACTCGCCGAGGAGATTGCGTCTATCGACGTCTCCAAGCTCAAGAGCCCGAAGCTGCCAAAGAAGGAGAACGACGCCGCCGCTCGCAACTTCCACTACGACGGCGTGGACATCGTCACGCTCCAGAAGATCGTGGAGCGGGACTACACCATCCCCGAGCCGCAGACGTCCGAAGAAGTCATCTCGTACTACGCCAAGCGGATCGCGCAGGACGTCAAGTTGCCAGCACAGTTCGCGGCACTGGTCCCAAAGGTGCGCGAGTTCCTCCGTGACCGCGCGTTTGGCGAGACCGTGGACCTCAACGACAGAGCAATCATTCGAGCGATGGCGACGAGCGTTGCGCAGTACGTCACGGTCAAGACGTTCGCCGGAGTCTTGCGCTCCCTGGTCGTGGAGGAGCTGTCCCCCAAGCTGGAGCACCCGGGCCGCTCGTTGTCAGAGACGGAGCCGTTCCCCTTCTCGCGCCCAACGTTCGAGGCGCACAAGACGATCTTCAACCTCGTCGCAGCCGATAATGAGTTCGAGCGCGACTTCGCCAAGTTCCTCAACGGCGCATCGGACGTACACCGCTTCGCCAAGCTGCCGCTCCGGTTCGGTTTTGCGATCGAGTACACCGATAACGCGACCAACCTCCGCTACTACGAGCCCGACTTCGTTGCGGTGGACACTTCCGGTGTTCACTACGTCCTGGAGACCAAGGGTCGGGAAGACATCGACGTCGCGCACAAAGATCGTGCTGCGATCATTTGGTGCGAGAACGCGACCCTGTTAACCGACACGATCTGGTCCTACGTCAAGGTGCCGCAGAAGGAGTTTGGCGATCTCCAACCGTCGGACCTCGCTGACGTGTCGCTTGCATTTGGGACGTCGTGACAACGTACATCGCACAACCGACAGACCGCTGAGGACTCGGCACCATCTCGACGGAGCGGAAGGGAGTCCCAAGATGGACGCGCTGAGCAACGTCGTTGTCGAAACACAGCGGCGCGCCCTGTCGCTGCTCGACTTCCTCGAAGCTTTCTACCGCCGCCGTTTCCCCCCTGTACGGGACATCGCCAAGCACAACGACTTCCTGGTGCGAGGCCAGGACCTGCCCGCCGCCCCAGGCGTGATGTTGACGGGTGGCGGACGTCGTTGGCTGACCCTAAAGCTGGTTGCTCCCCCAGAGGCACCGCGTCTCCCGGACGACCTGCTTGCGTACGTCGATGACGATCAGGTGTCAGCTCACGTTGCGCCGACAATACGTGCAGATATTGAGGACGAAGAAGAACGGCAGATTGCCGCGGAGCTTCTCGACGCATGGATCACCGATATCTGGCAACCATGGTCGGATCATTGGCGCTCCATCGAGCGCGGTCGAGCCTTCTACAAGCGGGCGTTCGACCTTCGCGCGAGAGTTGAGCGGGACCGCGACGCTATCGAACTCGTGTGGGGATTCGGCCGGCTCCGTTGGCTACCGGAGGAATCGGACGCTGTCGACCACCCGCTGTTGACGGTTCCGATCGAGATCGAGCTTGACAGGGCTGATGGGATCCTCTCCCTTGTCCCTGCGGGACCCGTATCAGTTGAGTACGCGTTCTTGGCAGATCTGGCGATCGCCGACCGAGCCGGCTACCTAGACCGACGACGGTCGGCCGAAGAGATCGAGATCGATCCGTGGAGTAGTGAGAGTCTCCGAGGAGAGTACGAAGGCCTGCTTCGGTCGGTCGATCTAGATGGGCGGTTTGGCGAGATCTCTGGGGACCGACCCAACCCACACGCGATGCTCGATGAGTCGTGGGTGTTGTATCTGCGGCGTCGCCAGGCGGACTATCTAGGTTTTCTTGATGCACAGCGGCAAGTACTCATGGACGCACCTGAGTCCCTCCCTCTACCGATTGCGTCGCTGGTCGTCGATGAACCGTCCAAACTTGTTGGGGCCGGCCCCTGGGGTGACACGGATGACGTGGAACTCCTCCTTCCTTTGCCCGCGAATGAAGAGCAACACGCGATTCTGATCAAAGCCGCACAACGAGCTGGCGTGACAGCGCAGGGTCCCCCCGGGACCGGAAAGTCTCACACGATCGCGAACCTCATCTCACACTTTGTTGCCCACGGGCAACGGGTTCTTGTCGTCGCGGAGAAAGAGCAGGCAATCGCTGTCCTCGCCGACAAGGTGCCTGCGGGGATTCGTGCGCTGGTTGTGTCCAACCTGGGATCTGACGCCGAAGCCCGTACGCGGCTGGAACAGTCGATCACGTCGATACAAGCTGGGGTCTTCAACGTCAACACCGTGCCGACCATTGAGGAGCTAACGCGACGCCAGCACGCCGCAGATGACCATTCCAGTCGCATTGCCTTACTCTCAGCGGAATTGCGCGACCGAAGCATGGTCGAGAGCACGTCGTGTCCGGCATCGATCAGTGCGCCAGGTCAGACCACTCCGTCGGAGATCGCCGCCTGGCTTGCCGACAATGAGGCGAGTCTGAACTACATCCCCGATCAGCTGTCGGTCGACGAACTCTGTCCTGTGTCACCCGAGGAGCTCGCGGATCTCGCGGCTGCCGTGCGAGACCTCGATCCAGTGGATCTGGACGAGTCGCTGCGGCTGCTTCCGCCGGCAAACCTAGCCATGGCAGCAAGCCTCGCCGAAGCAGACAGCGAGCGGGAGCGACTCGACGTGCAACTGCGGGGCGGGCAAGTGCTCGATTGGTCGACCATCGATGCATCCGGTGCTCCGTACTTGGACGGCTTGTCGCGCCAAGTCGACGACCTTGCAGCGTGGTGCACCAAGTGGAGTGGAACGTGGCTAGCCCGCGTCCGTGACGAGCTTTCTGATGCGGACTACTTCCAGACGTGGACGGCGTTCGCGTCTACGATTCGTCGAGACCGAGAACTCGCCCTACAGCACGGGCGTTCGTTGCTGACGCACGACGTTGTGATTCCTGACGTTCTTGGCGACTCGGCTACGTTCCGGCACGCTCTTGAACAAGTGCGTGAGCGGCTGACAGCCGGCAAAGGACTTGGCGTTCTGAGGAACCGTGATGCACGTGACGCGGCTGCGCGATGCCGCGTGGACGGGGTGCAACCGACCACCGCAACGGCGATCCAGTTGTGCATCGATGGACTCGACTTGCGCGAAGCACGGCGCCGACTCGCTTCTGCGTGGGCGAATCAGACCCAGCGCGTCGGCGCTCCTCCTTTGGGCACTGCGACGCCAGAACACGAGGTGGGTGATCCGACCCGCGAACTCGAGACCATCATTGCTTGGAAGACGACGCGCTGGCCCGCGTTGTTGGATGCGCTGTCTCAGCTTGGAATTGCTGCTCCCGTGGCGCTCGACGAAGATACGGTCGGTCGATTGCACCAGATCACAGCGTTGTTGCCCGTGCGCCGACGTCATCAAGCGCTTGTCCACGCGAGCAGAGAACTCGACGAGTACCTGGCACAGCACGCGATGACTGCAAATGCTGCGGCACTGTGGCGCGACCTGCGGACGGCCAAGGATGGTCGCGACTGGGCGGGATGGGATCGGTGCCTCGAGCGCGTGCGATGGCTGCACGGGATTGGGGAAAGAGCGGAACGTGTTGCCGGCATCCGTGATCGGCTTGCGCAAAGTGCACCAGTCTGGGTCGCGCGAATAATTGACACCAAGGGGGAAGCTGCCGGGGATCCGGGGCGTATTGCGAGCGCGTGGCGCTGGAGATGTTGCGAGACCTGGATCACGAGCCTGAGCCGTAGGAGATCTGCCGCTGACCTCCAGCGCACGATCGAGGAGGCGAACCGCCAACGCCTGTACGCCGTCGAGGAACTCGTGGTGGGGCATGCATGGCGCCACCTTGCCGACACGTTCACTGACCGTCATCGAATTGCTCTGCAACAGTACGTGACTGCAAGCAAGCGGCTCGGCAAGGGCCATTCCAAGTACGCCATGCGGTTTCAGCGGGAAGTGCGCAGCGCGCTGAGCGACGCGAAGGACGCGGTACCTGTATGGATCATGACGATCGCGAAGGCGTTGGAGAGCTTCCGTCCTGCGGCTGAGCCGCCGTTTGATGTGCTCATCGTCGATGAAGCGTCGCAGGTCGGACTGGGAGCGATTCCTATTCTCGGGCTTGCGCGCAGGGCCATCATCGTCGGCGACGACAAACAGACAAGTCCAGAGAACGTCGGACTCAACCGCGAGCCGGTGTTCGAGTTGATGGAAGAGCACTTGCGCGAGATCCCGAAATTTCGAACGCTCTTCGATCCCGAGACAAGTCTGTACGACCTCGCTGCGATCAAGTTTCCCGACATCGTGATGCTCCGTGAGCATTTCCGTTGTCTTCCCGAAATCATTGCCTTCTCCAGCGAGCGGTACTACGGCGGCAACATCGAAGCTCTGCGCGACCGGCGGCCGGCGCCTGGGTGGTCACCGACCGGCACGGTCAATGTGAGAGTCGGAGTCCGAAAGTCGGGGCTCGACGTGAACGAGAACGAGGCGAGAGCTGCCGTCGATCTGATCGCCGAGCTGGTCAACCGACCCGAATACGAGGACATGACCTTCGGGGTGATCTCGATGCTTGGGGCGAAGCAGGCGCCGAGAATTCAGGAGCTGCTGCTCGATCGGCTCGGCTCGTCCGTCGTTGAGGATCGACGTATCCGCTGTGGGGATGCATCGAGTTTCCAGGGTGACGAACGGGATGTCGTGGTGATCTCGCTTGTTGCTGGCCCCGACGAGTCCGGCCAACTC
>Ga0209839_10001903_pt1 | contig 10491 bp, 9 predicted proteins | sample OrgsoiDNA2013050_FD_185800 | JGI IMG/M metagenome (GOLD analysis project Ga0209839, IMG submission 185800) | Permafrost soil microbial communities from the Arctic, to analyse light accelerated degradation of dissolved organic matter (DOM) -... | ecosystem: Environmental > Terrestrial > Soil >... | reverse complement strand
GTTCACGAAAACCGAAGTCAGTCGCGAAGGACCGTTGCCATCGCGGAGGGCGCGGTCGACGAGGGTGGCCGCAACGGCGGAATCCACGCCTCCGGAGAGAGCGCAAATGGCGCGGCCATGGCCCACAGTCTGACGCACGTTGGCGATGGTGGCGTCGATGAAGTGCTGCGGAGTCCACGTGGGTTTCGCGCCACAGATCTGAAAGATGAAATTCTTCAGCATCTGTGTGCCTTGCGGCGTGTGGTGCACCTCAGGATGGAACTGCACCGCGTACCATCTCTTCGCCGTGTTTTGAATGCCGGCGACCGCGTAGTGCGTCTTCGCCATCAATTCGAAACCCGGTGGCAGTTCGAGCGCCTCGTCGCCATGCGACATCCAGACGGCTAATTTCTTCGCGAGTCCCTGAAAAAGAACGGAATCGGAAACAATGTCGATTTCCGCGCGGCCATACTCCCGTTTGTCGGCGGGCCGCACCTTGCCGCCGAGCGTGTGCACCATGAACTGCAATCCGTAGCAGATGCCGAGCACGGGCAGCCCAAGTTCGAACACGCGCGCGTCGGCGGGCGGCGCATCCTTGTCGTAGACCGACCACGGCGCACCCGAAAGAATGATCCCGGCGGGCGTGTAGCTCTTGACTTCGTCGAGCTTCGCCGTGCACGGCAACACGACGGAGAAAACATTCTGCTCGCGGATGCGGCGTGCGATGAGTTGCGTATACTGCGCACCGAAATCGAGGATGACGATGGTCTGACTGGCGGAAGAGGGGACGGACTTGGTTTGGGGTTCCACGGATGAGTTTCTCAAATTCGGTGTCGAGTGTAAAGGAAGTGACGCGAAAAAAGCTCGGCTCAGGTTACGCTTTGTCATCCTGAGCGGCGTTCTTTGCCGCGAAGGACCTATGTACTCCGTCGACAGCGCCTATGCTGCAGGCGATTCCATAGGTCCTTCAGCCCGCAAAGAACGCGGGCTCCAGGATGACAAGCCTGGAGAGATGGTATGCCCAAGGCGCCGTTGGACGGCTGGTGTCGGAGGCTGGTGTAAAATCGCGTGACTCTTTTCTTAGCCACGAGGAGCACTTCCATGGGCGGACCACGATTGACCAGAGATGAATTCTTCGCGATGCGCACCGTCGCCAAGGCGAGGGACAACAATCTCGCCAACATGTTCGCCGGAACCAAGCTGGTATTCGCGGCCTCGGCGCGATTGAACAGCGTCAAGGGCGTTCTCTCTGACGCCAACAGCGTCCGCTCCAACGTCACCAGCCTGGTGAGCGGAATCAAGACCGGCTCGAAAGTCGCGGCCGACCTGCCATCCGCGAGCAGTATCAAGAACCACGCCATGGAGCTCGTCCAGACCTCGATGAACTTGCACGACATTGCCGATGTCGTGGACGCAGTAACTGGCCCAGTTCTGCACCAACTCATCGCCGAAATCACGCCGCTGCTCGGCGTGCTGACCAGTTCGTACAAGTCCGTACAATCGTGGCGCGCAGTCGTAGCGAATGCGCGCGACGTTTATAAGTCTGACTACTATCTCGAGGGCACGCTGCCCGGCGATCCGCAGGCCGCGGCGGAAGCGGTCGTAGTGATCATCAAACGATTTCTCGCCGCCAACACCGCCGATGCTGTACGCAACACCGCCGCAGCCTCGACCAAGATTGCCGGCCTGTTCGCCGACATGGGCACGGCCACCAACGCCGCGATCGGCACGGCCAGCGCTCTGGCCAAGCTGATTCAGGAACTCTACATCCTGGGCCGCGACTACAAAGAGATGAAAGCGGGCAACAAGCGGCTGATCGACGCGGGCACGCTCGACATGACCGTGTTCACTGATTGCCCGATTCTCGGCTGCTATCTGATTTCGTGCTCCGACACCAGCATGGTCGCGAATTTCTTCGTCGCAGATATGGGCCTGCCCGGTTGGATGGACAAAGTCGAGAAGATGAAGAAGACCCAACTCGATCCGCTAATCAAGAATGCGAACAAGGCGATCGTCTCTTCCCACCTGACGCTGGACGGACTGAAATCGAACAAGGGAACGTTCAAAGAGAAGACGATGTTCGCGCAGATGAAGGAGCAGTTCAACCGGCTGATAAAGTCGAACGCGTCGCGGTCGCTGAAGGCGTGAGGCCAAAACTTCGGAGCGACGTAGCGACCTAGGTCTCTGCGACCAGGTTCGGCAGATCGCTCAGGATCGGTTCATTTCTGTCGATGCTGGTCTGAAGTTGTGGGACAGAGTCCGCGCCGGTTCCGCGACTCGGAGGAGCGGACTGAGTGCGCAAAGAACTCACCAGAACTTCCGGCATCTCGATGATGCAGACGTATCCCGCCATGCGCGCCGTGTAGAGCCAGTCGGCAAGCGCAAAGTAGGCAAGCGTCCCGAGAATCGTGATGACGATGGCCAGCCGCCAGGACACCAACGCAACCAATCCCAGCGGCATTGAGACCAAAATCGTCGCGCCCACGAACGCTACCATGTGAGCCAGACCAATCCACGCGCCGACCGCGGACACAGCGCGGCCTCTCTCGCGGCAAAGAGTGACCGCGGAGATAATCGCCGCGAGGGCATCCTCGCCATCGCGCACGGCAAATATCCCGGATAGCGAGAGTAACCAGTTCAGCGCAGACCACACGAAGAACACCAGTGACGCCAGCGTGAGGAATATAAAGAACGCCGCACCCGGTCGCGGATTGGCATCAGGCGAGGCAAAGCTTGCCAGGATGGATGCGCCGATGAATCCAAGGATCGCAGCCAGGGCCGCGGCAACACGCAAGAAGTTGAGGCGCGCCAGGGCGCGTAACGAACCTTCATTCGAACAGACGTTGTTTACAACGTATCCTTCACCATCACCATCCTTCGCAGTGCCACCGGCAAAGACCTTACCGGCAACGTGTCTACGAAAATAGTCCAGCAGGCCCCGGACCGTGGCGATGCGGCCCAGCGACGCGGCGATGATCCACAGGCTGGCCAGCAGGAGCGCCGCAAGCATGCCCGCGATTACCGCCCGATTCAGGCTACCGCGCAGAATGTGAGCGATGGCTTCTCCGACGAGATAGGGTTGTCGCGAACGCAGCAAGAGCAGTTCGCCGTTGGTGACGGGCAGCGTATCGAGATATTCAACCAGCCCGAAAACGATGAGCGCCGCTGCAGTCGCGCCCGTAACCCAGCGCCAGGAAATTTCCGCCAGCGTCAGCGAAGGACGGCGGAACGCCGCGCGGAAACCCTCAGTCGTGGGAGATATGGCCATGGGCTTCAGGATAACTCATGGGAATGTCGCGGCAAGGATCCCGATCACAACATCATCACGATCATTCCGTGGAGCCCCGGACGCCTCGTCCGGGGAGCGGCGCCACAAATCTCGCTCCGAATCTCGCCCCGCGCCCGCGCCATGCGTGGGCGGACGAGGCGTCCGCCCCCCTCCACGAGCGGTGCTACTTCACCACGATATTCACCAACCGGCCGGGGACGTAAAGCTTCTTCACGATCTGCTTGCCCGCGATCGCGGCCTTCACTTTCTCGTCAGCCAGCGTGCGCTCCAACACGAAGCTCTCGGTGGAATCCGCCGGCACAACCACGCGGCTGCGCAGCTTGCCGTTGATCTGCACGGGGATCTCGATCTCTTCTTCTTTCGCCAGCGCCGCGTCGTATTTCGGCCACGGCGCGCGGAGCAGGCTCTCTGTTTCGCCCAACATCTCCCAGAGTTCGTGCGCCAGAAACGGCGCGAAGGGCGCGAGCAGCAGGACGAGGTTGCGCTGCACCTCGGCCAGCAACGCCGCCGGAATTAATTTTTGTGCGATTGCCTCTTCCGCGGCGTAAAGCGCGTTCACCAACTCCATGATGGCCGATATGCAGGTGTTGAAGTGCCATCGTCCTTGAAAGTCGTCGGTCACGCGCTTGATGGTCTGGTGCAGCTTGCGCTGGACGGCGCGGGCTTGCGGCGACAACTCCGCGGCTGACGGCTTGCGTGAATCCGGATCATTCGGCTGAGGATTACGCACCACGAAGCGGTAGACGCGGCCGAGGAAGCGATGCATGCCTTCAATTCCAGCGTCCTGCCAGTCCATGTCGCGATCCGGCGGAACGGCGAAAAGGCTGTAGACTCGTGCCGAGTCGGCGCCGTAGCGCGCGACCATCTCATCGGGCGACACAATGTTTCCCAGGCTCTTCGACATTTTCGCGCCGTCTTTGATCACCATGCCCTGGGCAAACAGGCGCTCGACCGGCTCGTCGTTGGTGATCATGCCGAGGTCGCGCATGAACTTGGTCCAGAAGCGCGAGTAGATCAGATGCAGGATGGCATGCTCGACGCCGCCAATGTATTGATCGATACCACGATCGCCGAACCAGTATTGCGCGATCTTCGAGTCGAACGGCGCATTCGCATTTTTCGCGTCGGTGTAGCGGTAGAAATACCAGGACGAATCGACGAATGTGTCCATGGTATCGGTCTCGCGCCGCGCCGGGCCGCCGCATTTCGGACACGTCGTATTCACAAACTCCGGCACGTTGCCGAGCGGCGATCCGCCCGCAAGCGTGACTTCCACGTTGTCGGGCAAGATCACCGGCAAATCTTTTTCCGCTACAGCGACGATGCCGTCCTTCTCGCAATAGACCATGGGGATGGGCGTGCCCCAATACCGCTGGCGCGAGATGCCCCAGTCTTTCAGCCTATAAGTAACCGTCGCTTTGCCGAACCCGCCCTTCTCCGCATCCGCCTGCATCTTCTTGATTCCGTCGGCGCAACTGACTCCACTGTACACACCGGAGTTGATCAGCATGCCGTCGTGCGCGGTGAACGGCAACTGCGGCTCCGCCATCATTTCTTCAGGATCGTTGGTCACTGGAAAAATCACGATGCGAACTTCGAGCTTGTACTTCGTCGCGAACTCATAGTCGCGCTCGTCGTGCGCGGGCACGCTCATAATGGCGCCGGTGCCGTAATCCATCAGGATGTAATTCGCGATCCAGATGGGCACCTTTTCGCCGCTGAAGGGGTTGATGGCGAAGCGGTGCGTGTTGATGCCGTGCTTCTCGATCTCGCCAATGTCGCCGGCCTCTCGCGCCTTGCGCTGCTCGGCGATGAGCTCTTGTACCTCATCGCCCAGCATCTGGTTGTAGCGCGTAAAATCGGCGACCAGCGGATGCTCCGGCGCAAGCTGCACCGAGGTCGCACCGAAGATCGTATCGACGCGCGTAGTGAACACGCTAATCGTTGAACCGGCCGGCCCAGCGTTTCCGTCGAGCTTGAAGTCGACTAGCGTGCCTTCACTGCGGCCAATCCAGTTGCGCTGCATGGTGCGAACTTTTTCCGGCCAGCCTTCGAGCTGGTTCAAGCCGTCGAGCAATTCGTCAGAATACTTGGTCGTGCGCAGGAACCACTGCTCCAGTTCGCGCTGCTCGACAATCGTGTCTCCGTGGCGCCAGCAGCGGCCATCGACGACCTGCTCGTTGGCAAGCACGGTGGCGCATTTCGGGCACCAGTTCACCCGGCTCTTCTTGCGATACGCCAAGCCACGTTCGAAGAGCTTGAGAAAGAACCACTGGTTCCAGCGATAGAACTCCGGCAGGCAGGTCGTGACTTCGCGCGACCAGTCATAGGCGAAGCCGAGGCGATTCATCTGCACCTTCATCTTCGCGATATTGCTTAACGTCCACTCCCGCGGCGCCGTCTTGTTCTGAATCGCCGCGTTTTCCGCGGGCAAGCCGAACGAGTCCCACCCCATGGGATGCAGCACGTTGTACCCGTTCATCCACATGTAGCGCGCGAGCGTGTCACCGATGGCGTAGTTGCGTACGTGCCCCATGTGCAGCACGCCGGAGGGGTACGGCAACATTTCGAGTACGTAATATTTTTTCTTGGTAGATGTGGACTCGGCGGCGTAGAGCGACGGATCCTGCTGCCAGCGCGCGAACCACTTGGCCTCGACGCGCTGCGCGTCGTAACGCTCGTCGTTCTCACGGGCAGCAGGTTGAGGAGCGCCAGAGCGATCGTCGTGGACCGCGGTGACCGCGATTCTCGAATTGTCTTGCGAAGACATTGGGAGTCGGAACCGCCCGATTAAACCTTTGATTTTACATTAGGAATCAGCGATACACGTCTTTGCGAGGCCCCAACTCAAGGACGAGGACCATTACCTTCTCATCCTGGATGTCGCAGATCAGCCGGTAGTCGCCGACGCGATAACGCCACAGGGCGCGCTTGTCGCCTTGCAGCGCCGTTCCCCATCGCCGCGGGTTTTCGGCTGGCGACAAACGCTCACGCAAGAATTTCAGGATGGCTTTCTGCCCCTGCTGGTCAAGCTTTGTGATCTGCCGGGCCGCGGTGCGCGTGATCTCGATTCGCCAGGTCGACACCGGCTACTGATCCAGCCCGAGCCGCCGCTCCAGTTCTTCGAGCGTAATCGTGGGCTCGCGCCGCTCCAGCGCGGCAATGCCTTTCAGATAGTCTTCCCGATCCAGAAGATACCGCCGGATGGCCTCGCGCGCATAGTAACTCTTGCTGCGTCCAGTCTCTTTGGCCAGCGAGTCGAGCTTCGCTTCCAGTTCGGGTTCGAGGCGGATACCAAGCATTTGTTTAACATGTTTAACATAGCAGAAATAAGCCGGTCACCTCAAATGAGAATCGATTTTGTTGCAGATTCGCCTTGTGTCGCTGAAAAACTCATCCCACGAGATTGGACAGCATTCCAATCGGCGGAATGGTGATGCGAATCTCGTCTCCGGGTTTCAATGTGAATGAGTCTGGGGGCACGATTCCCGTCCCGGTGAGAAGAAAACATCCGCGCGGAAAACTGTTGTTGCGGTAAAGGTATTCGACCAACTCCTGCGGCCTGCGCTTCATTTCTTTGAGAGTCGTCGACCCCGAGAAAACTTCCGCCCCACCGCGGCGAATCTCAATCGCAATCTCCGTGGCATCAGGTAGAGGTTCCTCGGCGATGAGCAGGCATGGCCCGAGCGCGCAACTTCGGTCATAAACCTTGGCCTGCGGAAGATATAGAGGATTCTCTCCCTCGATATCGCGCGAACTCATATCGTTGCCGATGGTGTAGCCCGCGATCTTCCCTTTCGGCGTAACGAACAGTGCGAGTTCAGGCTCCGGCACTGACCATGACGCATCGTCGCGGATCGCAACTTTGCCGGCCGGCCCCACCACCCGGTGCGGCATCGACTTGAAAAATAATTCGGGCCGCGTCGCGTGATAGACGCGGTCATAGAAGTCTCCGCCGCCCGCGCCCTTCGATTCCTCCATCCGCGCGTTGCGGCTGCGAAAATATGTGACGCCCGCCGCCCAAACCTCCTGACTGCCGATGGGCGGGAGCAGATCCTGCGGCGATGGTGCGGCGACGGTCTTCCCCGCAGCGATCAGGTGCTCAAGATGTACCTGCAAATCTTCCCGCGCGGTCAAATCGTCCCAGGAATTGCTGGGGATGCTATAGAAACGTTCGAGATGTTCCGCGACAATGCCGGATCGTGAACGAAAAAGTTTCATGGATCGGAGCGCCTTTCGGGCAACATCATACGGCAACGAATTGCGGGCGTTGACAGCACTTTCAAATTATTCGCGAACCAGTTTCTTCAGCGCTTCTATGTTTCGTCGATCATCGCCGGGCTTTTCAATGGGAGTCTCCGCAATGAACGCCGCATGCGCAAGACGCAGATCGTTCAACAGAATCCGAAATGGCTCAAGGCCGATGCTCCCCTTCCCAATCTGCTGATGACGGTCAAGTTTGGAACCGCGTGCCGCCTTGGCGTCATTGCAATGAACGACCTTCACCTGATTCAGCCCGACCGTGGAGTCAAGATCGCGCAGCGTCTGGTAGAGGCCTTCCTCGCTGACAATGTCGTAGCCCGCAACATGCGTGTGACAGGTATCAATGCAGGCTGCAATCGGTACGATGCCGCGCAGCCGATCGAGTATTTCCGCGACTTGTTCGATGGTCGCGCCGAGCGAAAATTCGCTGCCGGAAGAGTTTTCAATCAGGATGGTGAGTCCGTATTTCGCGAGATCGAGCCCTTGGGTGGCCGCGGCAATGGCGGCAACGATCCGCGACAGCCCCTGCTCGCGGTCTGCCCCGCGAAACGAGCCAGGGTGTAGAACCACGTATTCCGCACACAACGCCAGCGCCCGTTCGATCTCGCAGCGAAACGCTGCCGTCGATTTCTGCAGAAAGAGCTCGTTGGAGCCAGCCATATTGACGAGATAGTTGGCATGAATCACCAGCGGCCGCAAATCGTAGGCCGTGCGCAAGCGATTCATCTCGGCACACTGAGCTTCGCCCAGTTCGTAAGGCGTCCACTGGCGCGGGCTGGATGAAAAAATCTGAAATGTGTTACAGCCTAGGCGGTAGGCACGCTCCGCAGCGTTGTGCACGCCCCCGGCAGTGGACGTATGAATGCCGATCCGGCGGGAGGTCAAGCGCGGCGGATGTTTCGGAGGGAGGCGCTTGAGAATGTCCTGTTCATCGGCCATGGAGCGGGGCGATGTTCGGACGATCGAGCGGGCCATCGGAAAAGTATAACGAGATGCAGCCGCTTCTCACTCGGGATAGGTCGCTGCATTTGCGGTGCAACTATGGACAACGGTAAACTTGAAGAGCGTTGCGGCTTCTCCTGCAGCCGCCGAAGCGAGCTTCGCTCGGCTGGACGGACGAAAGCGTCCGTCCCTACACGATTCGTCCCAGGGTGAATTTATGTTAGTCGTCATGAAGGCGGCGGCCACCGAAGAGCAGGTGCGCTCCGTTTGCGAAAAAATTGAAAAGCTGGGCTACCGAGCGCACTCCATGCCGGGAGCAACGCGCACCGCCATCGGCATCACCGGCAATCAGGGCGAGTTCGAGCACGGCTCGCTGGAAGAGATGCCCGGCGTGCAGGAAGTCATTCGGGTTTCAAAGCCCTACAAACTGGTCAGCCGCGATGTCAAACCAGACAACACGGTCATCGCTTTTGCTGACACCAAAGCAACGATCGGCGGCCCCGGACTCGCGATAGTCGCTGGCCCCTGCGGCATCGAGACGCGCGAACAGGCTTTTGCCGTAGCCGAACGCGTGCATCGCGCCGGAGCGCAGTTTTTTCGCGGCGGCGCCTATAAGCCGCGCACCTCGCCCTACGCTTTTCAAGGTCTCGGCGAAGAGGGCCTGCGCATTATGGCCGAAATCCGCCAGCAGTATGGAATGAAGATCATCACCGAGGCCATCGACCACGAGTCCCTCGACCTGGTCGAAGAGTACGCCGACATGATCCAGATCGGTGCCCGCAACATGCAGAATTTCTCTCTGCTCAAGCGCGCCGGACGCGCCCGCAAGCCGGTGCTCCTCAAGCGCGGCATGTCGGCCACGCTGGAAGAATTTCTGATGGCCGCGGAATACATCCTCAGCGAAGGCAACTACAACGTGGCGCTCTGCGAACGCGGCGTCCGCACTTTCGCTGACCACACCCGCAATACGCTCGACCTGAGCATCGTCCCGGCGGTGCAGCGCCTGAGCCATCTCCCGATCCTGGTCGATCCCAGCCACGGCACCGGCAAGCGCAATAAAGTCACCCCGCTGTCGCGCGCGGTGGTGGCAGTCGGCGCCGACGGACTGATGGTCGAAGTGCACAATGAACCCGACAAGGCTCTGTCCGATGGCCCGCAGTCGCTCTATCCCGACCAGTTCGACGAGTTGATGACCCAAGTACGGCAGATTGCCGCGGTGGTGGGAAGAACCGTGCCCGCGATCGGAGTACGGGAAACGGTGGGCCTGATCAAGTAATTGGCAGATTCTTGAGGCGTTCGGTACTGGAGCGTATATGCAGATTCTTCGGCGAGCCGTTCCCACCCATCTTCTATACGTAAGCATGCTCGCGCTTGTCCTCAGTGGCAATGTGCGTGCACAGGACCCTCCGAACAACCCCCCGGGCCCGCTTCTCGGGCCGAAGGAAGAAATCTACAAGGTGGGTAATGGGGTGACTGCACCTCGAACAATCTACGCACCTCCCGCGGAGTTCAGCGAGCAGGCAAGGCGGGAGAAATATCAGGGAGTAGTTACACTGAGCGCGATTGTAAACTCAACCGGAACGGTTGCCAGCTTGAGGGTTATCAGCGCGGCCGGAATGGGATTGGATGAGAAAGCTTTGGAAGCGGTGCGACAGTGGAAGTTCAAACCGGCTATGAAAGACGGAAAACCGGTCGCTGTGCAGATTGCCGTGCAGGTTTCGTTCAGTTTACCCACCCCCGGCAAGTAAAATGGGGCACCCACATCGATTTTGAGGTGAGTTATGACCCCTAGCCGTCTCCTCCTGAAACGTACTGTGGTGCTTGCGAGCACCCTCGCGCTTTTGCTCAGCGGAACTGCCCTCCTGGCCCAGGATCCACCGCAATCCCCCTCCGAAATTGTGTACGGCCAATTCGACCCCGGCATCACGCGCGCCAAAGTCGTGTACCAGCCCAATCCCGAGTACTCCGACCGCGCGGCCCGCAAGAAGATCCAGGGCACGGTCTTGCTCTCGATCGTC
>Ga0209839_10001902_pt1 | contig 10492 bp, 8 predicted proteins | sample OrgsoiDNA2013050_FD_185800 | JGI IMG/M metagenome (GOLD analysis project Ga0209839, IMG submission 185800) | Permafrost soil microbial communities from the Arctic, to analyse light accelerated degradation of dissolved organic matter (DOM) -... | ecosystem: Environmental > Terrestrial > Soil >... | reverse complement strand
AGTAACGCGACAGCCCACGGCGACTGGCAGATCCCGGTGATCATGAACGGCCGGTGGCGGCAGCCGGGGCGCGGAACCTGACGGCCACGCCGCGGAGTCTGCCCACGCCGTCACGGTACGCGACCGGGCCGGGTCGCGGGAATGGCAGGATCAAGGGCCAGGCAGGATCAAGGGCCAGGCAGGATCAAGGGCCAGGCAGGATCAAGGGCCAGGCAGGATCAAGGGCCAGGCAGCGACCGCGCTGCCCGGCCAGGGGAGTGGCTGATGGCATTCGACGAGCTGGACCGGCGGATTATCGTCGCGCTCGTCGACGACGCCCGGGCGACCTACGCGGAAGTGGGGGCGCGGGTCGGGCTATCGGCACCCGCGGTCAAGCGGCGGGTCGACCGGCTGCGCGCGTCGGGTGCGATCACCGGGTTCTCCGCCCGCGTCGATCCGACCGCGCTGGGCTGGACCACCGAGGCCTACGTGGAACTGTTCTGCCGCGGCCGCACCTCCCCGGCCGACATCGCCGCGGCGGTGGGGAAGCACCCCGAGATCACCGATGCCTGCACGGTCACCGGCGAGGCCGACGCGCTGCTGCACATCAGGGCGGCCGACGTCCGGCACTTCGAGCGGGTGATGGAACGCATCGGCGCGGAGCCGTTCGTGGTCCGGACACGCAGCGTCATCGTTCTGTCCAGGCTGGTGAACAGGCCGGACATGCTGCCGCCGGAGGTCGGCCGGTAGCAGCCCGCTCATCTGGACGTTTTCGCCTGGATCTGCGCCGACCAGGCAGTTCCGGTGTGCACTTTCCGCTACAGTCGGGGCCATGGCAGAGCGTGACGTTGATCCCGCGGGCAGCACCGGGCGGCCGCTGACCACCGGCGAGTTCCGCGTCGCCCCCGATGCGTCGGCGAACACCTCGCAGTTTCAGGCATTCGCCAACCGGCAGGCGCCCGACACCGAGGCGCCCTGGGAGATGAAGGCGCCGGGCCGCAGCGTGGGGCGCCTGGCCGGGATCGTGGTGCTGGTCGCTATCGTCCTGGCCGTTATCGCGCTCCTCGTCGTGAAGCTTTAGGACCCGTCGGCGGAGCACCTCGCCGCGCGCCGGCCCGCCGGTGACGGGCGACTGTGCTTGTATTAGCGGTCATGAGCGCTGGACCGGGCGCGGACGAGGACGCGGCTGAGGAAAGTCACCGGCTCACAGCACTAGAAGGCCTGGCGGCGCTCTCCCTCGACGCGCTGTCCTCCGTGGCGTATGGCCCCGAGGCCATCGTCATCGTGCTGGTGGCGGCCGGTGCGGCTGGCCTGAACTACACCCTTCCCGTCACCGGGGCGATCGTGGTGCTCCTCGCCGTCCTGGTGATCTCCTACCGGCAGGTCATCGAGGCATTTCCCGGCGGCGGCGGCGCCTACGCGGTCGCGCGCACCCACCTGGGCACCATGCCAAGCCTGGTGGCGGCCGGTTCCCTGGTGGTCGACTACGTGCTGAACGCCGCCGTCGGCGTGTCAGCAGGAGTCGAGGCGCTGGTCGCGGCGTTCCCGGCGCTCTACGGCGGCCGGGTGCTGATCTGCCTGCTGATCCTCGCGGGGATCACGGCCGCCAACCTGTGGGGGGCCGCCGACTCCGCGCGGCTGTTCATCGCGCCGACGGTCATCTTCATCGTCGCTATCTACGCGGTCATCATCGGCGGGCTGGTGCGGTCGCAGCCGGCGGTGGCGCTGTCGCACAACGTGCCGTCGGCGACCGAGGCCGTCGGCGTCCTGCTGCTGCTGCGCGCCTTCGCCTCCGGCTGCTCGGCGCTGACCGGCGTGGAGGCGATCGCCAACGCCGTGCCCTCGTTCCGCCGACCGCGGGCCCGCCGGGCCCAGCACACCGAGATGTGGCTCGGGATCCTGCTCGGCTCGATGCTGATCGGCCTGGCCATCCTGATCCGCAAGTACCAGGTCGTCCCGACGCACACGCAGACGGTCCTCGCCGAGCTGACGGCGGCCTCGCTCGGGCACAACTTCGTGTTCTACGCCATTCAGATGATCACCACGGTGCTCCTGGCTCTCGCCGCGAACACCTCCTTCGGCGGTCTGCCCGTCCTGGCCTCCCTGCTCGCCACTGACAACTTCCTGCCGCACTTGTTCTTCCTCAAAGCCGACCGGCAGGTGCACAGGTACGGCATCGGGGTGCTGGCCGCGGCGGCCGCCGTCCTGCTCGTGGTGTCGAGGGGCGACACCCAGGCGCTGGTCCCGCTGTTCGCCATCGGCGTCTTCGTCGGGTTCACGCTGTCGCAGATCGGGATGGTGCGGCACTGGCACCAGCAGCACGGCCCGGGCTGGCGGCGGCGCGCCGTCATCAACGGCGTCGGTGCCGTGTTCACCACGGTCGCGCTGGCGATCGAGCTGTTCAGCAAGTTCCTCGAGGGCGCGTGGCTGGTGGTCATCGTGGTGCCGCTGCTGGTGCTGATGTTCAGCCGGATCAACGTCACCTACCGGCGGATCGGCGGCGCCCTGCGGCTGGGCCGCACGCCGCCGCTGCCGCACCGGCAGCGGTCGCTGGTCATAGTGCCGGTCCGCGGCATGTCACGGCTTATCGAGGAGGGCATCTCGGCGGCGCTCTCACTCGGTGATGAGGTCCGGGCCATCACCGTCTGCTACTCCGATCAGGCGGATGAGCAAGCCGATGTGGACTTCCGCGCCCAGTGGGAGCAGTGGCATCCCGACGTGCCGCTGATCACGCTGCCCAGCCGGCACCGCGCGCTGGGGCCGCCGATCGTGGACTATCTGCTCGAACTGGAGCGAGCTGACCAGTCCCGCCGGCTCGTCGTCTTGATCCCGGAGGTCCAGCCCACGCGACCGTGGCTGCGGCTGCTGTTCAACCAGCGCGGCACGGTCCTGGACCGGGCGATCCGGCGCGGCACCGCCGACGTGGTGATCTGCCGGCTGCGATTCCGGCTCTCCGCCCTCGCCGAGCAGCCGGGCGATCGGTCATCATTGGACCCAGATTGATGGCGGCGGCAATGACCTGGGATGAGCTGCTCGGCTACTGCCTGGCTAAGCCCGGCGCCTGGCGGGATGAGCCCTGGGACGGCGATGTCGTGGTCAAGGTCGGCAGCAAGATCTTCGCGTTCGTCGGCTCGGAGTCCGGGTCGTCGGTCGGGCTGCAATGCGGTGCGACGCGAGAAGCGGCCGATGAGTGGCTCGCGCGTTACCCGCAGGACGCCACGGTCATGGCCTATATCGGCCGCTCGGGGTGGAACAGCCTGCGGCTCGGCGGCGCCATCCCCGACGACGAGGTGCTGGAGGCGATCGACGCCTCCTACGACACGGTAGTCAGCAAGCTGCCTAAGAAGGACCGGCCGGCCTGATCGCCGCAGGGCCGGCCGGCCCTCGCAAGTCGCGCCGCCTGGGTCAGTAACCGCCGCCCAGCCGCGTCCAGGCGCTCCACCCGTCGGCCGAGTAGGTCGACACGGCCAGGTGCAGCCGCTTGTTCAAGATGGCCACCTCCGGATCGCCGTTGGTATTGGCCCAGGCGGCCGGGCTGCCTAGCGCATGGCTGCTCATCAGCGTCCAGCCGCCCCAGGCCGCCGAGCCGCCAGCCCGCTGGACCGCGTAACCGAGTCGGCCGTTGGACTGCTGCGCGAGCACCCCGACCCCGTGACCTGGCCAGGCGACGGCCGCGGGCGAGTTTTTGACCTTCGCGGCGCCGGCGGGCGAACTGCCCCAGGTCCAGCCGCCGCCCGGGACCTGCCACGCATAGGCGAGAGCGCCCGACTTGGCCGCCGCGAACACCTCCGTCTGACCGCCGCCGCCCGTGACCGCGGCCGGCGTCCCGGTCAGGCCGCCCGGCCCGCCCGGTACTGTCTGCCAGCCATCCCAGCCGCTGGGCCCGAGTGCGTTGACCGCCAGCGCGCCCGCTCCCGTCCGGCAGAACACCTCGAGCGTCCTGCGGCTGTCCACGAAGGCAACGGGCGAACTCGCGCAGTCGCCGCCGATGGCCGCCCACGGGGTCCAGCCCGTGTCGTCGCTGGGCGCGTCCTGGCCGGTGACATCCACGGCGCCGCTGGCGGTCGCGGTGAACACGACGACATCGCCGTCCGGCGCCCGGATCGCGGCCGGGTCCGCCACGGCGGTACCCGGCGGCCGCCCGCCGCCCGCCGGGGCGCCCCAGTTCCAGTCGTTGGGCGCGCCGGCCTGCTGCCAGGCGTGCACGATCTGGCCTCCGGTGGTCCGCGCGAAGAGGGTCAGGTGGCCGTTGGCATCGGCGGCTACCGCCGGATTGCTAACGACGTCACCGGGCGAATCCCCGACCGCCCTGGTCGCCGACCAGTCCGCGGATCCGATCGGATGCTGGTAGTTGTGCCGCAGCGTGCCATTGGCCGCCCTGGCGAACCACTCGGCCGACCCGTTGCTGTTGATCGCCGTGGCGATCCGGAAGGCCGGACGGCGCTGGCCCTGGGCCGGGGTGCCGCTGAGGCTGACGTTGAGCTGGTCGTTGTCGATGTTGACCGTGGTGCCGTCGTAGGTCTCGTTGTGGCCGCCCGCGTACTGGTGAATGCGCTGGTCGCTGATCCACATGTTCGCTGGCATGTAGGGACTGCCGGTCGTCGCCTGCCCATCCCAGTCGGCGTAGTGGATGACGTCGGGCTCGGTCATCTGGCCCGCCGCGCCGACGAGGTCGGAGACGTTGGAGAACGACTCGTAGATCCCGGCGACGTACCCCCGGGCGTGCAGCTCACCGTCCCAGGCCGACAGGAACGTGGTGACCTCCGATCCGCACCCCCCGCGGTAGGCCTCCATGTCGTAGATGATCGGCGTGCCGGCGGGTATGGCGAGGTCGCCGGCCTGCGTCACGGCGTCGTCGGCTGCCGCCTTGCCCTCCGCGGCCGCGCTCGCGGCGTTGATCGTGGCGTCGCCGAAGGCGGCGACGCACGAGGCCTGCAGCCCGACGTAGAGCGGGAAGTAGTGCCAGCCCTGAGCCTGGATGGTCTTGATCCAGGCCGGGGTCAGGCTCGACTGAGCACAGGCCCGGTTGATGCCGCCGATGTAGATGCCGATGGCGCGGTAGGGAGACGCCAGCCAGTTCTTCATCGTTCCTGCCGACGGCGCCGCGCAGGTGTCGAAGCCCGGGCCCTGCACGACGCCTTGCGCCGTCGCGGGCGCGATGACGGCGGGCGCGGCGAGCCGCATCGACCGGGCGCGCCTGCTGATCCTGATCGTGGCCTGAATAGAACGAGCGAGTCCCTGGCCGGCGCCATACGACAGGCTGACCTCGACTCCGGCCGACGGCAGCACGTCGATGATCGCGTGCGTCACCGCGGCGTCGGAATTCGTGCGCGCCGCCCGGCCGCCGATGACCGCGGCGCGGGTCGCCTGCCGCAGGTCCGGGCCGGCCTCGTTGACGGGCTGGAGCATCACCGCCGTCGTCTTGCCCTGCAGGTTTGCCGGGCACGCCGGGTCCGGCCCCGGTGTGCCCAGGTAGACCGCGTGCACATTCAGCCGCGGGCACGCGCGCGGCTGCCGGGACAGGTTCACCACCGGCCAGGACGCGGGGACCTGGAGGCTGACGCCATCGAAGGCCACGGTCCGCCACGCCCGGCCCGCGGGGACCGCCCACGCCGCGGGGCACGCCGCTATCCAGAGACCGGCCACGAGGGCGAGCACGGTCCCTTTCCCCAGCACGGTCCCTTTCCCCAGCACGGGGCTCCCCAGCACGGGGCGCGGGCCCCGGAGACGCGATACGATAGTGACTTTAAGTAGTGATACGATCACTAAGAGTAACTGCATTCGAGCGAGACTAGCGCAGACCTGCCGCTAGCTCCCCGCCGGGGGCCGGCGGTCGCGGCTTAGCGCTTGTAGATAAAGGACATCAGGCCACCTGCGGGTCTTGCCGGGGGCTGGCTGCCCGGGTCCGCTCACCTGCTAGCGGCCCGCACATCAAGTGAAGGCGCAGCATCTTGGCTTGATGTCCTTTATCTCCAGGCTCTCAGCTTGCCGCGCGGTCCGGCTCGAACCGGTAGCCCATGCCGGGCTCGGTCAGCAGCCAGCGCGGCCGCGCCGGGTCGGGCTCGAGCTTGCGCCGTAGCTGCGCCATATAGAGGCGCAGGTTGCCGGCCGCGTCCGCGTAGCCCGGCCCCCACACCTCGGCCAGCAACTGCTGCTGGCTGAGCAGCTTGCCCGGCGAGCGCAGCAGGACCTCCAGCAGGTGCCATTCGGTAGGCGTCAGCCGGATATCGGGCCCGGCCGTCCTGGCCTGATCAGCCGGACTGGCCGCCGGCTCCCGGATCACCCGCTTGGCCGCCAGGTCGACCACCAGGTCGCCGAGCCGGACCTGCGGAACGTCGCCATCGCCGGACTGACGCCTGCTGACGGCCCGCATCCTGGCGAGCAGTTCCTCCATGCTGAACGGCTTGGTGACATAGTCGTCCGCGCCCGCGTCCAGCGCCGCCACCTTGTCGCTGCTGTCGGCCCGGCCCGACAAGACGATGATGGGCGCTTCGGTCCAGCCGCGCAGTCCCTGGATCACCTCGACCCCGTCGAGATCGGGCAGCCCGAGATCGAGGATTACCAGGTCGGGCGGATGCTTCGCGGCCACTTCCAGGGCCTGGGTGCCCGTGCCGGCGACATGCACGTCGTAATGGCGCACCCGCAGGTTGATCCGCAGCGCGCGCAGTATCTGGGGCTCGTCGTCCACAATGAGCACGGTCGTCACGCCATCACCGTGTCACGCCGACCTTGGGGGACCGGGCAGCCGGCCCGCGGGAACGGCTGGCAGCTCGGTGCTGAACGGCTGCGCCGGGCCAGGCGCAGCGGGCAGCGAGAGCGTCATGGTGAGGCCGCCGCCGGGGGTCTCCTCCGGCTCCAGGCTGCCGCCCATGGCCTCGGTCAGGCCTCGGGACAGGGCCAGGCCCAGACCGACGCCCGTGGTGTTGTCGGTATCGCCCAGCCGCTGGAACGGCACGAACATCCGGTCCCAGTCCGCCACCGGGATGCCGGGCCCGCGGTCGATGACCCGCAGCTCGACCCGGTCGAGCAGCGCGCTGCCGCGGAGCGCGGGCGGCGACTCCGCCGGCGCGTAGCGCAGCGCATTGGCGGTCAGGTTCGCGATGACCCGCTCCAGGATGCCCGGATCGACGGCGACCTCCGGAAGGTCCTCGGGGATGGCCACCACGACCGTGCGGGCCGCCGGGCCCAGGTCGTCCAGCGACCGGGCCACGATCTCGGCGAGGTCGGCCGGCCGGGGGAATACCGCCAGCGCCCCCGCCTGCAGCCTGCTCATGTCGAGCAGGTTATCGACCAGGCGGGCGAGCTTGTCCAGGGACTCATCGGCGGTCGCCAGGAGCTCGTCATGGTCCTCGGCGCCCCACTCGACATCCGTGGCGCGCAGGCTGGTGACGGCGGCCTTGGCCGAGGCCAGCGGGGTGCGCAGGTCATGGCTGACGGCGGCCAGCAGCGCGGTGCGCATCCGGTCGGCCGCGGCGATCGGCCGCGCCGCCTGCGCCGCCGCGGACAGCCGCTCCTGCTCCAGGGCGGTGGCCGCGTACGCCGCGAAGGCGCCGAGCACCCGGCGATCGGCGGCCGGCAGCGGGCGCCCGCGCAGGGCCAGCAGGAGCCGGTCGGTCACCGGCACCTCGGTGTCCGCGGTCTGCGGCGAGAGCACGGGCTGGTCCCCGGCGACGGCCACTACGGTCCACTCGCCGGGCGCGCTCCAGCGCCCGGCCGGCGGCCGTTGGTCGGGCGGCTCGTCGGTGCCCCGCTCCAGCAGGGTCACCGACTCCAGGCCGAAGGCCTCCCGGACCCGGCTGAGCACGGCGGCCAGGGCGTGCTGCCCGCGCAGCACGCTGCCGGCCGTCGTGACGAGCAGTTCCGACTCGGCGCTGGCCCGGGCCGCCTGCTTGGACCGCCGGGCCGCGCCGTCCACGACGGAGCTGACCACCAGCGCCACCGCGATGAAGATCCCCAGCGCCAGGGCGTTGTTGGGATCGGTGATGTTCCAGGTGTGGACGGGCGGGGTGAAGTAGTAGTTGAGCAGCAGCGAGCCGGTGATCGCCTCGAGCACCGCGGGGGCAAACCCGCCGGTCACCGCGACCGCGATGACCGCGGCCAGGAAGATGATGACATCGCTGGTCAGGTTGACCTGGCTGCGGGTGGCGGCCAGGAGCAGCGTCAGCACGGGGGCCAGCACCGCGGCCAGGAGGTAGCCGAGCAGTCGCCGGCGCAGCGGCAGGCCGCCGCGGGTGTGCGGCAGCCCTCGGCCGCGGCCCATGTGCGCATGGGTCACGATGTGCACGTCGATGTCGCCGGAGTCGCGGATGGTGCGGATGCTGACGCCCGGGCCGGTGAGCAGCGACGTGAGCCACCGTCGCCGGCTGGCGCCGAGGACCAGCTGGGTCGCGTTCTCCGCTCGGGCGAAGGCCAGCATCGCCTCGGGCACGTTCTCGCCGACGACCTGGTGATAGGTGCCGCCTAGCGCCTCGGCGAGCCGGCGCTGTGCCGCCAGCGCGGCGGGATCGGCTCCGGTGAGGCCGTCCGAGCGGGTCACGTGCACGGCGAGCAGGTCGCCGCCCGTCGAGCGGGCGGCGATCCGGGCGGCCCGCCGGATCAGCGTCTCGCCCTCCGGGCCGCCGGTCAGCGCGACCACGACGCGCTCCCGGGCCTCCCAGGTGCCGTGGATGTCGTGCGCCGCGCGGTAGCGCTGCAGGCCCTCGTCGACCTTGTCGGCCAGCCAGAGCAGGGCCAGCTCGCGCAGCGCGGACAGGTTGCCGATGCGGAAGTAGTTCGTCAGTGCGGCGTCGATCTTCTCGGCCCGGTAGATGTTGCCGTGCGCCATCCGGCGGCGCAGTGCCTCCGGCGTCATGTCGACCAACTCGACCTGGTTCGCGGCGCGGACCACGGCGTCGGGTACGGTCTCGCGCTGCGGCACGCCAGTGATCTTCTGGACGACGTCGTTGAGCGACTCCAGGTGCTGGATGTTGACGTTGGAGATCACGTCGATGCCGGCGTTCAGCAACTGCTCGACGTCCTGCCAGCGTTTCTCGTTGGAGCTGCCCGGCACGTTCGTGTGCGCGAACTCGTCGACCAGCGCCACCTGCGGCGCGCGCGCCAGGACCGCCGCCAGGTCCAGCTCCTCGAAGAAGGTGCCGCGGTAGGGCAGGCGGGCGCGCGGGATCACCTCCAGGTCGCCGATCTGCGCCTCGGTCTGCGGCCTGCCATGGGTCTCGACGAAGGCGACCACGGTATCCGTGCCGCGCTCGGCGCGGCGGTGGCCCTCGTTGAGCATGGCGAAGGTCTTGCCGACCCCGGCGGCACAGCCGAGGTAGATCCTCAGCTCGCCGCGCGCGATCGCGTCCTTCTTGCCCGGCTTGCCCCGGTTCTCGGCGTTGCTCACGATGCCCCTGTCGGCGTGCGGTCCTGCACGGCCCGCGACGAGTTGCGGTCCTGTCCCGAAGATAGGTCACGGCGTTACGGTTGGTACCGGTAGCCCATCCCTGGCTCGGTCAGCAGATGCCGCGGCCGCGGTGGATCGTCCTCCAGCTTCCGGCGCAGCCGGGCCATATGAAACCGCAGGTAGTGGGCATTGTGCTCGAACCCGGCGCCCCACACCTCCGCGAGCAGCCTGCTCGCGGCGACCAGCTGGCCCGGCGAGCGCAGCAAGATCTCCAGCAGTCGCCACTCGGTCGGCGTGAGATGGACCGGCTCCGGGCTGTCGTTATGACTCGGTTGGCGGATGACTGTGTAGGCGGCCAGATCGATCACGCAGCTGCCGAGCGCGATGACGGCGCCGGGGCGGCCCGGATCCTCGCGTCGCAGGGCGGCCCGCAGCCGGGCCAGCAGTTCCTCCATCGAGAACGGCTTGGTGACGTAGTCGTCGGCGCCGGCGTCGAGGGCGCTGATCTTGTCCTGGGCACTGGCCCGGCCCGACAGCACGATGACCGGGGCCGCGGACCACCCGCGCAGCTGCCGGATGATGTCGGTCCCGTCGCTGTCGGGGAGACCGAGGTCCAGCAGCACCGCGTCGGGCGGCCGCCGGGCCGCCTGGTCCAGTGCGTCCTGGCCGCTGGCGGCGGTCAGGACCTCGTAGCCGCGGGCTCGCAGGTCGATCCGCAGGGCGCGCAGCAGAGCGGGCTCGTCCTCCACGATGAGCACGCGCGTCCGCCGCGCGGGCACGGGCGCGAGCGCGGGCGGACTGACTGCCCGCCCGCGCTCGCTCATCGCTCGCCCCGCCCGCTCTTCTGCTGGCCCGGGGTCAGGCCGGGTACTTCTCATTGAGCGCGATGTTCAGGTTGAGCACGTTGACCCGTGGCTCCCCGAGGACGCCCAGGATGCGGCTCTGGGTGTTGCGCTGGACCAGGGCCCGCACGGCGGCCGGGCTGACATGCCGGGCGGCCGCCACCCGGTCCACCTGGATGGCCGCGTTCGCCGGGGAGATGTAGGGGTCCAGCCCGGACGCCGACGTCGTGACCGCATCCGGCGGGATCGCGGAGATCTTCACGTGGTCGAACGCCGCGATCTGCTGCTG
>Ga0209839_10001900_pt1 | contig 10498 bp, 10 predicted proteins | sample OrgsoiDNA2013050_FD_185800 | JGI IMG/M metagenome (GOLD analysis project Ga0209839, IMG submission 185800) | Permafrost soil microbial communities from the Arctic, to analyse light accelerated degradation of dissolved organic matter (DOM) -... | ecosystem: Environmental > Terrestrial > Soil >... | reverse complement strand
CCGCCGCGCCCGCAGCCACCGCCGCGTCCGCGCGGCCCCAGTCCCCGGCGCGGTTCAGCGTCAGCGCGCACGGCAGCGTCGAGCAGGTGTATGTCACCGGCGCTCGGGCGGGCGCGCGGCTGAGCCTGGTGAATCGGCGCGGCGCCGCCGTCGCCTCGAAGCGAGCCGACTCGCTTGGCGGCGTGCTGTTTCGAAACCTAGCGCCCGGCCCGGGGTACCGGGTTCGCCAGAGCACCGGTCACGGCGTCGCGCAGTCCGCTGCACTGACCGTGCTGCCCGACCGCTCGGCGCCCCCGAACACCAGGACCTATGGCCAGCGGCTGCCGACCGGCGGGTACGGCTACCTGACGACCCGTGACGGGACGAAGCTGGCGATCGATGTGCGCCTGCCCACTCCGGCGGGCAGAGGGCGCTACCCGACGCTGGTCGAGTACTCCGGCTACGGCTACGCCGACCCGGCCGGCGCCCAGAGCGGGATCAGCCAGATCGCCACCGCGCTCGGGTTTGCGGTGGTCGATGTCAACCTGCGCGGCACCGGCTGCTCGGGCGGCGCCTTCGACTACTTCGAGCCGCTGCAGAGCCTCGACGGCTACGACGTGATCGAGACCGTGGCGCGCCAGCCGTGGGCGCTGCACCATCGGGTCGGGATGCTGGGGATCTCCTACGGCGGCATCAGCCAGCTGTTCGTCGCGGCCACCGACCCACCGAGCCTGGCGGCGATCGCGCCGCTGTCGACGTTCGACAACACCGCGACGGCGCTGTATGCCGGTGGGATCCTCAACACCGGGTTCGCGCTCGGCTGGGCCGAGGACCGCGCCCATGATGCGCGGCCGGCCTCGCCCACGGGCGGCCAGTCGTGGGCGCTGACGCGGATCCGGCAGGGAGACCAGACCTGCAGGTCCAACCAGGCCCTGCACGGCGAGGCGGCCAACCAGATCGCGAGGTTGTATGCGAACCGCTACTACGTGCCCGCGGTCGCCGACCCCCTGAACCCGCTCACGTTCGTGCACCGGATCACCGCCCCGGTGTTCCTGGCCTGCCAGTGGACCGACGAGCAGACCGGCGCGCACTGCCCCGACCTGGCCCAGCACTTCACCCGCACCCGCCGGAAGTGGTTCACGTTCACCAACGGCGCCCACGTCGACTCGCTCGATCCGGCGACCTTCACGCGCATGTACGACTTCCTCGAGCTATATGTGGCCCGTCGTGCGCCCCGGCTGCCGGCGAGCTTCAGGAGCCTCGCCCCAAGGCTCTACCAGAGCGCGATGGGGATCTCCGGGATCAGCCTGCCGAGCGATCCGATCCAGGCGCAGCCGACGTACGCGGCGGCGCTGCACGCATTCCAGAGGCTGCCCTCGGTGCGGATCCGGTTCGACAACGGCGCCGGCAGCCCCACGCCCGGGGCCCCGGGTGGCAGCGTTCGAGCAGTCGTTCGCGCGCTTTCCGCTCCCCGGAACCCAGGCCCGCTCCTGGTACCTGGCGCCCGGCGGCGCCCTGCTCGCGGGCAGGCCCGTTCACGCCGCGGCCGACCAGTTCACCTGGGACAAGCACGCCCGCCCGCAGACCACCTTCACCGGCCCCGATGACGGGGAAGCGGGCGGTCTGTGGAACGCCACGCCGCGGTACCACTGGGCGCAGAACCCTCCCGGGACCGCGGTGTCGTACCTGACCTCGCCGCTGTCGGCCAACACCGTCGTTGTCGGCGCCGGCGCGGCACAGCTATGGATCCGCTCCTCGGCGCCCAGTGTCGACCTCCAGGTGACCGTGTCCGAGGTCCGCCCCGACGGGCTCGAGACGTTCGTCCAGGACGGGTGGCTTCGGGCCAGCGAGCGCAAGCTCGACGCGGCGCAGAGCACGCTGCTCGAGCCGGTGCCGTCGCTGCGGCGTGCCGACGCCGCGCCGCTGCCCCGGGGGCGCTTCACCGCTGTCACCGTACCGCTCTACTACGAGGGCCACGCCTACCGGAAGGGGGCGCGGATCCGGATCACGATCGCGGCGCCCGGCGGCGATCAGCCCGTGTGGGCGTTCGCGCAGACGATCCCGAGCGGCCGCGCCACCGTCTCGGTCGCTCATTCGCCGCGGCTGCCTTCACGGTTGATCCTGCCCGTCGTGCCCGGGGTGGCCGTGCCCACCGGCCTGCCTCCGTGCCGGGGGCTTCGCGGCGAGCCGTGCCGCCCCTACCGGCCGCTGATCAACCGTCCCGGCACCGCGGCCGGGGCTTAGACTCGCCCGCCGGCACCGCGTCGCGGGCGGCGGGCGATCCCGTGCTCAGTGCGCGAATGTCCCCGCAAGCCGGTACGATCGTCCGCAGGCGTCTCGACACGGCCCGTGCCACGGGGCCGAGAAGTGGTGGCGCCGGGCCTCTCCTAAATGAACGCGGCGCGCCATAAGGGCGCGCGTGCAGGCATCAGGGGGGCCTCCATCGACTAGGAGGCACCATGGGACAAGAATCGACCGCCGCGCCTGCAACGATCGTGCGGCCGGTCGCGATGCCGCTGCTTGACCGGATCGCCAGCGGCGTGGTCACCGCCGTACCCCCGCTGATCGTCCTGATCGGCATGTGGTTCGGCTGGATCGGCAATCTGCTGGCCTGGCAGGACATCCTCGTGCTGGCGCTGTCGTATGTGGTGATCGGAACCGGGATCACGGTCGGCTTTCACCGGCTGCTCACCCATCGAAGCTTCAAGTGCCACCGGGTGGTGCGTGCGGGGTTCGCCGCGCTCGGCTCCGCCGCGGCCGAGGGACCGGTGATCGACTGGGTCGCCACCCATCGCAAGCACCACCAGTTCTCCGACGTGCAGGGAGACCCGCACAGCCCGCATCTCGATCACGGCACCGGCTGGCGCGGCGCGGTGGGTGGGCTTGCCCACGCCCACCTGGGATGGGTGTTCTCCGACATGGAGGTCGCCGACGAGCGCCGCTATGCCAAGGACCTGCTCGCCGATCCGCTGATCCGCTTCGTCGACAAGACGTTCGTGCTGTGGGTGCTGCTCGGCCTGGCGGCGGCATTCGGGCTCGGGGTGGCGCTGACCGGAACCGTCGTCGGGGGCCTGACGGCGCTGCTGTGGGGCGGCGCGGTGCGGATCTTCTTCCTGCACCACGCGACGTTCAGCATCAACTCACTGTGTCACTTCTTCGGCCGGCGCGACTACGACACCGGCGACCAGTCGCGCAACCTCGCGTGGCTGGCGATCCCGACCTGGGGCGAGGCGTGGCACAACAACCACCACGCCTTCCCGACCTCCTACCGCCACGGTCTCCGGCGCTGGCAGATCGACCCCTCGGCGGCCCTGATCCGGCTGCTGGAGATGACCGGTATCGCCTGGGACGTGGTGCGCGTGGACCCGGCTCGCCGGGAGCGCGCGTTGGCGGTCGGGCAAGCCTGATTTAGTCTTGGCGCTCGCTCGTACGGCTCCGCTGCGCCGGGAAATCGAGGCGCTGCTCCCCAGTCGACCGTTTGCGCTGGCGTTCTGGGACGGCAGCGTCGTGGCGGCGACCGACCCGGACGCCCCGACGTTCGTATTTCGCTCGCCGGTGGCGCTCGCCCACGTGCTGCGCGCCCCCGGCGAACTGGGCCTCGGCCGCGCCTACGTCACCGGCCTGCTCGACGTCGACGATCTCGACCGTGCCCTGCGGATCGTCGACACATTCCAGGCGCCGGAGCTGACGCTCGCCCAGCAGGCCAAGCTGGCGGTGGCGGTGCTCCGGGCGTGCGGGCTGGTCAGGCCCCCGCGGCCACCCGCGTCGGAGCTCCGGCTGCGGGGCGAGCGACACACGCTCGGACGCGACCGCCGCGCGGTCCGCTACCACTACGACGCCGGCAACGAGTTCTTCAAGCTGTTCCTCGACCCCTCGATGACCTACAGCTGCGCCTACTTCTCCGGCGGCGCGGCCACGCTGGAGCAGGCCCAGCAGGCGAAGCTCGAGCTGGTGTGCCGGAAGCTGGCGCTGAGGCGGGGCGAGCGGGTGCTCGACGTCGGCTGCGGCTGGGGCAGCTTCGCGATCCACGCCGCCCGCCACCACGGAGCCCGGGTGCTCGGGGTGACTCTCTCAGAGCCCCAGGTGGCGCTCGGGCGCGAGGCGGCTAAGGCGGCTGGCGTGGCGGAACTGGTCGAGCTCAGGGTCGCCGACTATCGGCAGCTCTCAGGCGATTGCTTCGACGCGATCTCGTCCATCGGCATGGTCGAGCATGTCGGCGAGGAACGGATCGACCTGTACGCCCGCACTCTGAAGGATCTGCTGCGGCCCGGGGGCCGGCTGCTCAATCACGGCATCGCCAAGCTCCAGGATTTCGACACCAGGGACGAGGGCGCGTTCTCGGAGCGGTTCGTGTTTCCCGACGGCGTGCCGTTGCCGCTGTCGCGGATCGAGCTGGCGCTGGAGCGAGCCGGGCTGGTGAGCACTCACGTCGAGGGCCTGCCCGACGATTACGCTCGGACGCTGAGCTACTGGATCGACAGCTTCGAGCAGCGCTACGAGGATGCGGCCCGGCTGGCGGGGGCGCAGCGAGCCCGGGCGTGGCGCCTGTACCTGCGCGCTGCGCGGCAGGGCTTTCAAACCGGCTGGGCGTCGATCTACCAGGTGCTCGCTCACCGGCCCCCGGCAGGTCCTCCGAGCCCGCGGTAGCTTCCTACGAGACCTGGGTCTCAGCTGATGCCTCGGGCCCACTCGGCGCCTGAGTCTCGGGCTCCGGTGAAGGCTCAGGGTCCGGTTCCGGCGCCGCGCCGGCGGCGAGATGAGCGCCCACGGCTCCGATCACGCCCGCGACCAGCGCCGCCAGCGCCCACAACGGGCCCTTGCGCTCCCGTCCGAGCGCCGCGTCCAGTGACAGCTCGCCGGGTCCGACCTCGGCCAGCGCGATCACGGCAGCGATCAGGACCACGTTGTACTCGTAGCCTCCGTTGGTCGCCCAGGGACCGCTCTTCAGGTGCACGCGGCTGATCGCCGTCAGCATCGTGGCGGTGAGCACCGATGCGGCCGCCGGGGTCGCGAGTCCCGCGACCAGCAGCGCCCCGCCGCCCGCCTCGGCGAGGCCGGCCGCGGTCGCGTGTCGGCGTCCGGGGCGCAGCCCCAGCTGCTCAAAGAACTGCGCGGTGCCGTCGAGCCCGTAGCCGCCGAACCAGCCAAACAGCTTCTGAGTGCCGTGGCCGATGAAGAAACCGCCTACCGATAGCCGTAGAAGTAAGCGCCCGATCTTCATCGCTGGGAACGATAGCCCACCGGCTGGTTCGGCAGCAACGAGATTGTGTCCACAACGGATCGGGGTAGGAGTATCGTCACGCCGCAGCCCGCGATCGTTACCGGAGGAGAGGGATGAGCCGAGGAGGAGAGGGATGAGCAGCACGCGCGTCAGCCTCAACGTCAACGGTGTCGAGCGCCACCTCGAGGTGGAGCCGCGCCTGCTGCTGGTCCACGCACTGCGCGACCACCTGGGGTTGACCGGAACCCATGTCGGCTGCGACACGTCCAACTGCGGTGCTTGCACCGTTCATCTCGACGGTCGGGCGGTGAAATCGTGCACGATCCTCGCCGTGCAGGCCGACGGCGCGTCGGTGACGACGATCGAGGGAATGGGCTCCGAGGGCGATCTGCACCCGCTTCAAGAGGCGTTCTGGAACGACCACGGCCTGCAGTGCGGCTACTGCACCCCGGGGATGATCATGGCCGCGGCCGGTCTGCTGGCCGAGAATTCCAGTCCCTCCGAAGATGAGGTCCGCCACGCGCTGGAGGGCAACCTGTGCCGCTGCACGGGCTATCACAACATCGTCAAGGCGGTGATGCACGCCGGCGAGGGCATGCAGGCGTCGGCGCAGCGCCCCGAGGTGACGGCATGAGCGTCCTGCACGAAGCTCCGCCCGAGATCAACATGCCGCTCAGCCCGATGCGGGTCTGGGAGGCAATCTCGCGAGCCCAAGGGGCGAGCCCGAAGGGAGGTGTGTCGGCATGATCCCCGCAGTTTTCGACTACGCGGCACCGGAGTCACTGCAGGAGGCGATCACCACGCTGGTCGACGGCGGCGAGGAGGCCAAGCTGCTGGCGGGAGGCCATTCGCTGATCCCGCTGATGAAGCTGCGCCTCGCGGCCCCATCGCTGCTGATTGATTTGCGTAAGGTCCCGGGCCTGCAAGGCATCCAGCGTGAGAACGGAAGTTGGCGAATCGGCGCGATGACGCCCCACACCGAGCTGGAACATAGTTCCGAGCTCGGGATCGTCGCCCGGGCGGCAGGCACGATCGCCGATCCTCAGGTGCGTAACCGGGGCACGATCGGAGGCTCGATCGCCCACGGCGATCCGGCGTCCGACCTGCTGGCGGTGATGATGATCTCCGAGGCGACGGTCACATTGCAGGGCCCGGACGGCCAGCGCACAGTGGGCGCGAACGAGCTGTTTCGCGACTACCTGGAGACCGCGATCGAGCCCAACGAGGTGCTCACCGAGGTACGGATCCAGGCGCTCGACGGTTGGGGCTTCGGGTATCAGAAGTTCAATCGGCGCAGCGAGGATTGGGCGATGGTGGCGGTCAGCGCCGTGGTCAAGCAGACCGGCGACGTGTGCGAGGACGTGCGGATCGGGCTGACCCACATGGCCGGGGTACCGCTGCGGGCACACTTGGTGGAGGAGGCGCTGCGTGGAGCGTCGCTGAGCCCCGAGAACATCGCCAAGGCGGCTGAGCAGGCGGCGGAGGGCACCGATCCCCCCGCCGATCTGAACGCGAGCGAAGAGTACAAGCGCCACCTGGCGCGGGTGCTGTGTCGGCGTGCGCTACAGGAGGCAGTGGGTCTGGCGTGATCGGCGCGAGGTCAAGCGAAAGGGCAGGCGGCCGGTCTGGCGGGATCGTCGCGAGGTCCGGCGATACGGGGGGCGGCTGGTCTGGCCGATCCTCGCGAGGTCAAGGCTGACGTGACTGTCGCGGAGATCCGGTCGGTGCAGGCGGCCATCGCAGCGCTCGCGCTGCAGGGCTATCTGGCCGATCGACAACTCGCGCTCGCGGTGCATCTCGCGATCGCCCTCGAGCAACCGCTGCTGCTCGAGGGCGAGGCCGGCGTCGGCAAGACCGAGGTCGCGCGCGCGTTGGCGGCGGCCACCGGCGCGCAGCTGATCCGCCTGCAGTGTCACGAGGGGATCGACCTGCACCACGCGGTCTACGACTGGGACTACCCGCGCCAGCTTCTGGCCCTGCGCGCGGCCGAGGGCGGCGTCGACGAAGGCGAGCTGTTCTCGCGGCGGTTCCTGTTGCAGCGACCGTTGCTGGCCGCGCTGGAGTCGGGCCCTGAGCACCCGGTGGTGCTGTTGATCGACGAGGTCGACCGGGCGGACGACGAGTTCGAGGCGTTCCTGCTCGAGTTCCTGTCCGACTTCGCGGTCACGATTCCCGAGCTGGGGACCGTCAGCGCGGAGCGCCGCCCGATCGTCGTGCTCACCTCGAACCGCACCCGCGAGCTCCACGACGCGCTCAAGCGCCGGTGCCTGTACCACTGGATCGATTACCCAACCGCCGAGCGCGAACGCGCGATCGTCCACGCGCGGCTGCCCGGGGTACCCGAGGCGATCGCGATGCGGGTGGTGACCGCGGTCGGCAAGCTGCGCGAGCAGGGCGACCTGTACAAGCTGCCGGGGGTCGGCGAGACGCTCGTATGGGCGCGGGCGCTACTGGCGCTCGGGGACGAGGCGAACCTCGAAGAGACGGTGGGCGCGGCGTTGAAGGTGCACGAGGACATGCTCCGGGTCCGTGAGCGCAAGGTGCTGGAGGGTGTCTGAGCCGGGCGCCGAGAACCGACCAGGGGTGGAGCGCCGCAGCGGGGTGGTGAACCCTTTCGGGGTCGCGACCCCTCCGGGGGTCGAGAGCCTTCCGGGGGTCGAGAGCCTTCCGGGGGTCGAGAGCCCTCGCGGGGCGGAGGGCCCTCCCGGCGGCCAGCCGCTGGGTGACTCGGTCGCGGCGCGGCTTGGCGCGCTGGCGGCCGGGCTGCGAGCCCGGGGCGCGCGCGTGGGGGTGGGGGAGCTGTTGAACGCGCACCGGGCGCTGGAGGCGGTCGAAGCCGCTTCGCGGGAGGAGGCGCGGCTGGCGCTGCGGACCGTGCTGTGCTCGCATCGGGACGACCTCGAGCGCTTTGACCGGGCGTTCCTGTCGGTGTTCGGCGACGGGCGCCCGCCCGCCGAGCACACGCTCGGCGAGCTGGGCGAGATCGAACGCGCGGCCCTGCCCCGAGCCGGGATTCCGGGCTCGGGCGACCGGTCGCCCCAACCGGCTCCGGTGCCCGTGCCCGCCGCCTGGAGCGACGTCGAGTTGCTGCGAACCAAGGATTTCGCCCGCTACACCGAGGCCGAGGTGGTGATCGCCAAGGTGCTGATCGCGCGGTTGGCGCGCCGCGGCCCCACCCGCATCTCCCGGCGGACGCGACCGTCCCGCCGGCGTGGCCATTCGCCCGACCTCCGTCAGGTGGTGCGCGCCTCGCTGCGGACGGGCGGTGAGCCGGTGCACCGACGCTGGCGGACGCCGAGCCGCCGGCCGCGCCCGCTGGTGCTGGTCTGCGATGTGTCCGGGTCGATGGCCCCCTACGCGCGGATGCTGCTGCAGTACATGCACGCGTGCGTCGCCGCGCGCCGGCGCGTTGAGGCGTTCGCGTTCGGCACGCGCCTGACGCGGATCACCAACGAGCTGGGCGGCCGTGACCACGACCGGGCGCTGGAGCGCGCGTCCGCGGTGGTCACCGACTTCTCGGGTGGGACCCGCATCGGCGCCGCACTGGCGGAGCTCAACCGAGTCCACGGCCGGCGCCTCGGGCGCGGCGCGGTGGTGGTGGTCCTGTCCGACGGGTGGGACCGCGGCGATCCGGTCCTGCTCGAGCTGGAGATGGCGCGCCTACGGCGGACCGCCCACCGCCTGGTGTGGCTCAACCCGCTCGCCGCCCATCCCGACTACGAGCCGCTGACGCGGGGCATGCGCGCGGCGGTCCCGCACACCGACCAGCTGCTGGCGGGCAACTCGCTCGCGTCGCTCGAGGCGCTGGCGGCCGTGTTGGAGGAGCAGTGAGATTCCGATCGTGCGGGCTGACGGCGCCCGGGCGACCCGATGCTCGCGTCCGCTCGCCGCCGATCCCGACCGTGACCTTCACCGCGTGATCGCCGGGCTGATTCTGGCCGCCGGCGCGGGTACGAGGTTCGGCGCGCAGCCGAAGCTGCTGGCGCAGCTCGACGGCCGGCCGCTGCTGGATTACGCCGTCCGCGCGCAATGCGCGGTCCCCGAGCTGCTGCGAGTTGTCGTCGTGCTCGGTGCCCTTGCCGAGCAGGTGCTGGAGCGGGTCGACCTGCGACGCGCGGAGCCCGTGATCTGCGAGGACTGGCAGAGCGGGCAGGCCGCCTCACTGCGGCGCGGCGTCGCGGCGCTCGACGGTGCGGACAAGGTGCTCGTCACCCTCGGTGACGAGCCGCTGCTCACCCCGGCGGTGATCGCCCGCTTCGTCGGCGAGCCGGGAGGCGCGCGCGCCGTCTACGGGGGGCGTCCCGGCCATCCCGTGGTGCTTGGAGTCGAGCAGATGCAGGCGCTCGCGGAGTTGACCGGCGACCACGGGGCGCGGGAGCTGCTTCAAGGAGGACCGAGAATCGAGTGCAGCTCCCTGTGCTCGGGACGCGATGTTGACACCCCTGACGACCTGGAGGCGATCAGCCATGAAGCTAGAACAGTCCTTTGACGTCGCAGCGCCGCTGCAGCGCGTGTGGGAGGCGCTGATCGATGTCGAACATGTCGCGCCGTGCCTTCCGGGCGCTTCGGTCACTTCGCGTAACGAGGACGGGAGCTACAACGGTGCGTTCAAGGTCAAGATCGGGCCGACCTCGGCGTCATACAGCGGCAAGCTGGAGATGCAGCAGGTGGACGAGCAGGCGCACAGCGCAACCATGCAGGCCCATGGCACCGACAAGCGCGGGCAGGGTGGGGCGAAGGCGATGATCTTCTCCCAGCTCTCGCCCATCGACGGCGAGGCCACGCACGTCGAGGTTGTGACCGACTATCACATCACCGGGCGCCTGGCGCGCTTCGGCCGCGGCGGGATGATCGAGGACATCTCCGAGCGGCTGCTGCGCGAGTTCGCCCAGTGCCTGCAGAACTCGCTGGCGGGCGACGGCGGGCCGAGCGTGGCCGGGGAGGGTGCGGCGACTGTCGTAGGCGGTGTGGCGGGCGTTGCCGGTTACGGTGCGGCGACTGTCGTGGGGGAGGGTGCGGCGACGGTCGTTAGTGAGGATGTTGCTGGGAAAGGTGAGATGACGATTGCGGGAGAGGCTGAGGGGAGCATCGCGGGTGAGGATGCCGAGCCTGCTGGGCAGCCGACGGCCCGGGACGATCAGCCGCAGGGTGCTGGCGTCAGCTCCGACAGGCCAGAGGCAGATCGCACAGCGCCCCAGCCCGAGGCGGCTCAAACACCGCAAACGAGCGAGCCGGTGCATGGCATTTCACTGGTCGCATCGGTGCTGTGGGCGCGCGTTCGGCGCAACCCCACGCCGG
>Ga0209839_10001899_pt1 | contig 10502 bp, 8 predicted proteins | sample OrgsoiDNA2013050_FD_185800 | JGI IMG/M metagenome (GOLD analysis project Ga0209839, IMG submission 185800) | Permafrost soil microbial communities from the Arctic, to analyse light accelerated degradation of dissolved organic matter (DOM) -... | ecosystem: Environmental > Terrestrial > Soil >... | reverse complement strand
ACCGTAAATGACCAACAAGGACGTGCGGACATGATTGATCAGCTTCGGCAGGAGATTCAGAAGCGCCTGAATGAGGTGCTCAGCGAAGCGCAGAAGCTCCGCAGCGCGCTAGCCGCACTCGGAAGCCGTGACGGCTCAACGCCAGCCCGGACCGCTTCCTCCGCGCCGCGAGCAACCGCGGGATCGCGCAGTCGCAACGGGCAACGAGCTGACACGACCTCTCGCGCCCGCTCGTCCACCAGTGCACGTGCCTCAGCGAAAGCGCCCACATCGTCGAACGGGACGACGGCTGGGCGAGGACGGTCACCGTCGGGCGGGACCAAGAACGCGGTGCTGGCTGCCCTGGCGAGCGGCGACGCGATGACCGCCAGCGAGGTCGCCGCCGCAACCCGCCTTGGCCGGGCGAGTGTGAGCACGACGCTCTCAAAGCTCTCGAAGACCGGCGAAGTGGCCAAGGCCGAGCGCGGCTACACGCTCACGAAGAACGCGTAGTGATCCGGTGGGACCCTGGACCGATCGACGCCTCCCCTAGACCTCAAATAGGTGTAACGGCGTGGGATCGGCGGCCGTCTGCGCGGAGCGCGTACGCTTGTCATGTGGAGGCCGAGGAGATCAGTACGATCGAGCGCAGGGGGTAGATAGCGATGCCGCGCCGGGACTTCGCGGTCACGCTGCTTGACGGTCGTCGCGTCATCGGCCGCCAGCACGAGCGAGGCGAGGGCTGGTCGATCTATGTCTACCCGCCTGACAGCGAGGGACCGATTCTCGGCTACGCCAGCGCCAGCACTCTCACGGACGGGCTCCGAGAAGCCGGACTGTCGGGCGATGACGCCGGCGAAACACTCGGCCGCGCCGGCGTATGAGTCCCGCGGGCGTACCGTAGCTGTGGGGCTGAAATGCGGGTGCCGGGTCGCGGGTCCGGCGCTCAGAGTGGCTTTCGCAGGTTCACGGACGGCTCCTGGTAGCCCATCCGTTCCTCCCAGAACGGAACCGAGAGCGGACTCCCGTGGTACGTCGACGTTTCGGCGATGGTCGCGCCGACGCTGCGTCCCCACGCCTCCGCGGCTTCGACAAGACGGGTGCCTACGCCTCGCCGTCGGCTCGCGGCGGCAGTCGCGAGGTACTCGATGTTCAGACGCGTTTCTCCGAGGTCCGGGGTGATCTGCCGTTTCGCTCCATCCTCGGGCGGGAGCACGCGAGCGACGAGCGCACCGGCGACCTCGCCCTCAGCTTCAGCGACGAGCCGGAGTGTCACGCCGTCCGTACCTCCAACCTCGGCATCAAGATCCTCGGCGAAACCGTCGAGGATCGGCATCTGGAAGTCGCGCGGGCCGAGGTCGATGTGGTACTGCGCCACCTCCGCGTGGATCCGCGTAAGTGCCTCCCCGTCACCCGGCTGCGCCTGTCGGACGGTGATGCTCTCCATTCCTTGGAGCTTAGAACTTGGATACACCACAGTTCAACTCGCGGGCGTCATGTCCCGGTAGATCCAATCGACGTACACTGCCGAGGAAGATGCGATGACAGTGAGCACGGCGGATATCGAGCGGGTCATCGGGCGGGATCATGCCGACCCTCACCACGTTCTCGGGGCTCATCAGGCCGAGTCCGGCGTATGGATCCGCGCCTTCCGCCCCGACGCGCAGGCCATCCTCGTCCACCCCGAGGGAAAAGGCGCCGAGCCGGTCAGTCTCCACCTGATCCATCCCGGCGGCATCTTCGAGGGCGTGATCGAGGGGGCGCAGCTGCCGCTGCGCTACGAGCTTGACGTCACCTATCCGGATGGACACCGTTTCCGCTTGCGCGATCCGTATGCGTTTGGGCCGACGCTCGGCGACCTCGACCTGCACCTGGTCGCCGAGGGTCGGGACGAGCAGCTGTACTCGCACCTGGGCGCCCACCTGCGCGAGATCGACGGTGTGGCGGGCACCGCCTTCGCGGTGTGGGCGCCATCCGCCCGCTCGGTGAGCCTTGTGGGGGACTTCAACTCGTGGGATGGGCGTCTGAATCCGATGCGCTCGCTCGGCTCATCGGGGATCTGGGAGCTGTTCGTACCCGATGTGCAGGAAGGAGCCCGGTACAAGTTCGAGATCCGAACGCAGGACGGTGAGCTGCGGCTGAAGGCCGATCCGCTCGCGTTTGAGGCCGAGCTGCCACCCGGGACCAACTCGATCGTGCATCGCTCGCGCCACGTCTGGCGGGATGCCGACTGGCTGCAGGTGAGCCACGGTCGGGCGGCGCTCACCAACCCGCTGTCGATCTACGAGGTTCATCTCGGCTCCTGGCGGTTGAACTCGATCGAGGACAACCGATCGCTGACATATCTGGAGCTTGCCGACGAGCTCTCTGCGTACGTGTCCGATCTGGGCTTCACCCACGTCGAGCTGCTGCCCGTGATGGCGCACCCGTTCACCGGCTCCTGGGGCTATCAGGTGACGTCCTACTACGCTCCGTCTCCGTTCTGGGGCTCGCCGGACGATCTGCGAGCGTTCATGGACCGCATGCACGGTCATGGCGTGGGGGTGATCCTCGACTGGGTGCCTGCCCACTTCCCGCGCGACGATTGGGCGCTGGCCCGCTTCGACGGAACCGCGCTGTACGAGCATCTCGACGAGCGGCGCGGCGTACACCCGGAATGGGGCACGCTCGAGTTCAACTTCGGTCGCACCGAGGTGCGCAACTTCCTGATTGCCAACGCGCTGTTCTGGGCTCGCGAGTACCACGCCGACGGACTGCGCGTCGACGCTGTCGCCTCGATGCTCTATCTCGACTACTCACGCAACGAGGGGGAATGGATCCCCAATGAGTTTGGCGGGCGCGAGGACCTCGACGCTGTTGCTTTTCTCAAGCAGTTTAACGAGGTGATGTACGGCCGTGAACCCGGGACCATCACCGCCGCTGAGGAATCCACCGCCTGGACGGGGGTCTCACGCCCCACCTATCTCGGCGGCCTGGGCTTCGGCTTCAAGTGGAACATGGGCTGGATGCACGACACGCTGCAGTACTTCCAGCAGGACCCGGTGTACCGCCGCTATCACCACCACGAGCTCACGTTCAGCATGATGTACGCCTTCACCGAGAACTTCGTGCTGCCCCTCAGCCACGACGAGGTCGTGCACGGCAAGGGTTCCCTGATTGGCAAGATGCCCGGAGACCGTTGGCAGCGGTTTGCCAATCTGCGTGCGCTGTACGGCTATATGTGGGCGCATCCCGGCAAGAAGCTGCTGTTCATGGGACAGGAGTTCGCCCAGGAGGGGGAGTGGAGTCACGAGCGTTCGCTCGACTGGCATCTGCTCGAGCAAGCCGAGCACGCCGCCATCCACAGGCTCGTGCGCGACCTCAACCGCGTCTACCGCGGTGAGCCGGCGCTGTGGGAGCGCGACTTCGCCCCGGACGGCTTCTGGTGGCTGGAGGTCAACGATGCCGACTCCAACGTGCTCGCGTTCGTGCGCGCCGGCGCGGTGGGTCAGGGCGGCGGGGGCGAGCGGCGCCTGATCGTCTGCGCATGCAACAATTCTCCCGTGGTGCGTGATCGGTACCGCGTGGGCCTTCCGTGCGGCGGAGCCTGGCGCGAGCTACTCAATACCGATTCGGTCGACTACGGCGGAGGCAACGTCGGCAACGCCCGGCCGATAGCGGCCGAGGACGCGCCGTGGCATCACCAGAGTCATTCGGCAGAGCTGACACTCCCCCCCCTGAGCGTGCTGTGGCTGGTTCCCGAACATCAGCAGGCTGTGCCCGGTGCAGCGCCGGCAACGCCACTGACGGGCGGATGACGCTGCCCTGGCGTGAGCCGCCCGGCACCATCCCCACCTTCGCTCACCACCGGGACGGGTCGGAGCCGCACCGGCGACGGGATGGCGCACAGCTCTGTCCGCGGCGACCGGGACGACCGTGCCGGATGAGGATCTGAAGTGTTCGTGGTGATGGTGGCTTCCGAGTGCGCGCCCGTCGCGCAGGCCGGCGGGCTGGGCGACGTCGTGCTCGGGCTCAGTCGGGAGCTCGAGATGCGGGGCCATGCTGTGGAGATCATCCTGCCCAAATACGACTGCATGCGGTATGACCGCATCGCCAGTCTGACCGTGACACACCAGGACCTGTGGGTTCCCTGGTATAGCGGAGCCATTCACTGTACGGTGTGGTTTGGGTTCGTGGAGGGGCGCAAGTGCTTCTTCATAGAGCCACACTCACAGGATCGGTTCTTCGAGCGTGGGCACCTGTACGGCTCGATGGATGACGTGTTTCGTTTTGCCTTCTTGTCCAAGGCCGCGTTGGAGTTCATGCTGCAGTCCAATAAACGGCCGGAGGTGATTCATTGCCACGATTGGCAGACAGCCCTGGTGCCGGTGCTGCTGTACGAGCTGTACCGCGACATTGGCATGGGCGATCAACGTGTTTGTTACACGGTTCATAATTTTGGTCATCAGGGGATCGCGCGCGAGGCGGTGTTGTGGGCCACGGGCCTTACGCGGCCGGATCACTTCTTCGACTATTACCGCTTGCGGGATGAGTTCAATGACACCGCCTTGAACCTCATGAAGGGCGGCATCGTCTACTCTAATTTTGTCACGACGGTCTCTCCCCAGCACGCCTGGGAGGCGCAGTACACCGAGCAGGGTCAGGGCCTAGGCCACACCCTGCACCTGCATGGCAACAAGTTCGGTGGCGTGCTCAACGGCGTCGACTACGACGTATGGAACCCGGAGATCGATCCGTTGATCCCGGCGAGATACGGCAGCGAGTGGATCGACGGCAAGTACGTCAACAAGCAGGCGCTGCGGGAGCGCTTCCTGCTGACGCAGGAGTTCAAGCCGGTGGTGGCCTCGATCGGGCGGCTGGATCGCCAGAAGGGCGTGGACCTGATCCGACATGCGCTGTTCTACGCCCTGGCCGAGGGTGCGCAGTTCGTGCTGCTGGGAGCCAGTCCCGACCCGGCGATCGGCGGGGAGTTCTGGCGGCTGAAGCACGAGCTCAACGACTATCCGGATTGCCATCTGGAGCTCACGTTCAGCGTCGAGCTGGCGCATTTGATCTACGCGGGGGCCGATCTGCTGGTCATGCCCAGCCTGTTCGAGCCCTGCGGTCTGACGCAGCTGATCGCACTCAAGTACGGGACGGTCCCGGTCGTCCGCGCGGTCGGGGGGCTGGCCGACACCGTGTTTGACCGGGATCACTCGGCGGTCCGCCGCGGGGAGCGCAATGGCTATGTGTTCCACCACACCGACCCGCCCGCCCTGGAATCGGCGATGGCCCGTGCGATCGGCCTTTGGTACACCCAGCCGGCCGAGTTCCGCGAGCTGCAGCTCCAGGGAATGCAGGCTGATCACTCGTGGACGCGGCCGGCGCAGGATTACCTCAACATCTACGAATACATCAAGGCATAGATGAGCGAAGGAGGGCACGGTGGCATGCTTCAGCTAGCCGAGTACGTGGCTGGATTGCCGAACATATGCGGTTCCGAGGGCCTGATCGAGGAGGCGATACGCAGCGGCGGGCAGGCGCCGGTGTTCTGGCATGACGGCACCGGCGATCCCTTCTCGGGTGTCGACAGCGCTTGCTCGATCGCCCTGCATATGCATCAGCCGCTGATTCCGGCCGGCGGCGAGGACCTGCGCTCAGCCCGCCTGATCAGCAACCTGCAGTACATGGAGGAGCATCCCGACATCGGCGACAACCACAACGCGCCGGTGTTTCGGTGGTGCTACAGACGGATGGGCGAGATCATCCCGCAGCTGATCGGCGAGGGCCTGCAGCCGCGGGTGATGCTCGAGTACTCCGGCACGCTGCTGCACGGCCTGCGGCTGATGGGCGCCGACGATGTGCTGGAATCGCTGCGGCCGATCACCTGCGACCCGAAGTATCGCTGGGCGGTCGAGTGGCTGGGCTGCCCGTGGGGACACTCGGTCGCTCCGTCGACGCCGGTCCAGGACTTTCGTCTGCACGTGCGGGCATGGCAACACCACTTCGCCGCTCTGTTCGGGTTGGAGGCGCTCACTCGCGTGCGCGGGTTCTCCCCCTCTGAAATGGCGCTCCCGAACCATCCCGATGTCGCGTACGACTTTGTGCGCACGCTGCTGGACTGCGGATACCGCTGGGTGCTCGTGCAGGAGCACACGATTGAGCAGCCGGACGGCTCAGGCGTCGAGCGCAAGCACCTGCCCCATCGACTGGTCTGCACGAGCTCCAGCGGCGAGACGGCGAGCATCGTCGCGATCATCAAGACGCAGGGAAGCGACACGAAGCTGGTTGCACAGATGCAGCCCTACTATGAGGCACTCACGCTTGGCCGGTGGGAGCTGGGGGGACGGATGGTGCCCCCGCTGGTGACTCAGATTGCCGACGGTGAGAACGGCGGTGTGATGATGAATGAGTTCCCGCCCAAGTACGTTGAGACGGTCCGCGAGTCCTCGGGGTCAGCGACGCCGATGCTCAACGGGACCGAGTATCTCGAGCGCCTGTTCGCAAGCGGTGTGGGAGAGAAGGATCTGCCCGTGGCCCAACCGCTCTCTCAGAGCCGTGTCTGGGACCGCATGCACCCGGGAGAGGGTCCCGACCAGCTCGCGAAAGTGATCGCGGACGTCGGCCGCGAGGACGATCGCTTCAACATGGAGGGGGGCAGTTGGACGAACAACATCTCGTGGGTGCACGGCTACGATGACGTCCTGATCCCGATGGAGCGCGCCAGCTCGCAGTTTCACGAGCGCGTGCTGGCTCGCGAGATCCCCAGCTCCGATCCGAGCTACCGCAACGCGCTGTTTCACCTCCTTGCCACCGAGACGAGCTGCTACCGCTATTGGGGCGAAGGCGTGTGGACGGCCTATGGAGCCGAGTTGGCCCGTCGTACCACGGACATCGTCACGCACGATCTGTGAGCGCTCCGGGGACGCAAATGGCGGACATCGGGTTCGCGCTCATTCTCAACCTTCACCAGCCGCCCGGCAACCTCGAGCACCTGCTCGAGACGCAGGAGTGGCAGGCCAGGGAGATCCTGTGGGCGATCGATCGCATCCCGCGCTCGCTGTGGCAGCACGAGGACATCAGCCGCGTGCACCTGTCGCTCTCCGGGAGCCTGCTCGAGACGCTCGCCAACCCCGACTTTCAAAGTCGCGTGTACGGCATCGTCGACTGCGGGTCGCTGCTGTGGTATCTGCAGAACACCCGCGTTATCGAGCTCCTCGGCACCGGCTATTACCATCCCGTGCTGCCGCTGATCCGTCCGGCCGACAGGGAGGAGCACCTACACCGCTGGCGAGCGATCGGCGGGGCTCTGTTCGCCCGCGACCACTTCCCCGGGTTCTGGCCGCCGGAGCTCGGCTTCTCCATGGACCTGGTTCCCGCTTTGAGCCGCCACCGCTACCGCTACGTGATCGTCGACAGCGAGCACGTTGCCCCGCTCACGCCGATGCGTTGGGAAGAGCTGCGCTACCGCCCCCACCTCGCTGAGTTCGGAGGCGAGCAGATCGTGGTCGTGGTCCGCGACCGCGACCTTTCCAGTGCCCAGGAGTCGGGGATGGAGGCCGACTGGTTCATCTCGGAGGTGACGGCCCGCACCCAATACTGCGACTTTCCCCCGCTTGTCACGACCGCTACCGACGGCGAGAACGGCGGATGGTTTCGCAACACGACGCCCGGCAGCAACTTCTGGACCGGCTTCCATGCCGGGCTCATGGAGAGGGTCCTCGCCGGCCACGCCGGTGGCATCCGCCCAACGTTCATCTCCGACTACCTCGAGCGGCACGGACCGTACGGATGGGTGACGGTAGGTCCGGGGGCGTGGAACACCGGTTGGCACGACGGCACCAGGTTCGTTCAATGGACCGGCTCCCTGGCCCAGCGCCAGGCGCTCACCCGCGTTGGAGAGCTGAGCGAGTCGGTCCACGCCGCCCGCCGCAACGCGATCGCGATCGGCGCCGGCAGCCCAGACCTGTACCGCCACCTCGAGGATGCCCTCGCACTCGTCCTGCGCGCCGAGACGAGCTGCAACTTCTTCTGGGGGGAAGCCTGGGTGCAGCGCTGCCACGACGACCTTGACCAGGCCACGCGGCACCTGGAGCAAGCCGCAGACCTGTTCTCCTCATGACCCACCTTCCACGAAGGGGCGACGCGCGAACGCCCGCGTCAGTTCGCGCCGCTGAGAAGCGGGGCGGTGCAGGATGGCTGTCGGCGATTCTCGGCGTCAGTTGGCTCAAGCGCGGGTTGTCGTCGGCGCGTAGATCCGCTCGATGTAGTCGCCGAGCATTCGGCCGGCGCAGAAGGCGGGAGCCAGCGTGCGCATCGAGGCGCGGATGCGGGCGAGCCAGGAGCGCGGGAGCCCGTCCGCGTCGCGGCCATAGAAGGCCGGCAGGACCTGCTGCTCGAGCAAGTCGAAGAGGGCGGCGGCGTCACGCTCGTCCTGCGCCACGGCGTCGGGATGAACTTCGCCCGGGAGAGCCCAGCCGTTGGTCCCGTCGTACGCTTCGGCCCACCAGCCGTCGAGCGTGCTCAGGTTCAGGCCGCCGTTGATGACCGCCTTCATTCCGCTGGTGCCGCTGGCCTCCATCGGCGGGCGCGGCAGGTTGAGCCACACATCGCAGCCCCGTAGCAGCCGTGGCGCCATCCCCAGGTCGTAATCGTGCAGATATACGACGTGCTCGGCGACATGAGGAGCGTCCTTGACGCGAAACAGCTCCTGCACGACGCGCTTGGCCTCCTCGTCGCTGGGATGGGCCTTGCCGGCCAACACGAACTGGACCCGGCGCCCGGCCAGCAGCGCAAGCGCCCGGCCAGGGTCACGCGTGAGCAGCCCGAGGCGCTTGTAGGTCGCGTTGCGCCGCGCGAACCCGATCGTGAGCACATCCGGGTCAAACGCTCGGGCGGCGGTCTCGATCCCCGCGCGCGGCTGGCGCTCGGCGAGTCGGTCGATTCCGCTGCGCTCCTGCACGAACCGCACGAGTTCCGCGCGCTGCTCGCGCCGGGCTTCCCACAGCTCTGCGTCGGGGATGCGGTCGAGCGCCTCCCAGGTAGCGGCGTCGCTCGCGCGCCACAGCCAATCGTCACCGAGGTGGCGGTCGAGCAGGCGGCGCATCGGAGGCCCAACCCAGCTCGGGAGGTGCACCCCGTTGGTGACATGGGTAATCGGGACGGAGTCGACGGGCCGCTCGGGCCACAGCCCGCGCCACATCTCGCGGGAGACGCCGCCGTGGCGGCGGCTGACACCGTTCGCCGAGCGACTCATCCGCAGGCTGAAGACAGTCGTGCCGAACGGCTCCGCGCCGTCCTCCGGGTGCTGACGTCCGAGTCGCACGATCATCTCGGGATCGACGCCCAGCTCGCCGGAGACACCCGCGAGCGTATCGAACACCAACTCGCGGGGGTAGGTCTCGTTGCCGGCCGCGACGGGCGTGTGCGTCGTAAACACCGTACGCTGCCGGGCCGCCTCGAGCGCCGCCTCCACCGACGCTCCGCGGGCCGCCTCCTCGCGAGCCAGCTCGAGCACCGCGAACGCGGCGTGCCCCTCGTTCAAGTGCACCAGCCCCGGCTCGATCCCCAATGCCGCGAGCGCGCGCACCCCCCCAACGCCCAGCAGCACGTACTGCGAAAGGCGAGTGACCGGATCAGCGACATACAGCTGCGAGGTGATCCACCGCTCCAGACGGCCGTTCTCCGGCAGATCGGCGTCGAGCAGGAACAGCGGCACGCGACCCACAGCCACACGCCAGATCTGCGCACTCACCTCGCTCCCACGAATCGGCACCGTGATCGTCACCGGCCGCCCATCTGGTGCGCGCACCAGGGCCGCGGGAAGCCGCTCGGGATCGATATCAACCCAATACTCCTGCTGCCAGCCCGACGCCTCGAGCCGCTGGCGGAAATACCCTTGGCGGTACATCAGGCCCACGGCCACGAGCGGCAGCGCTCCGTCCGAAGCCTCCTTGAGCAGGTCACCCGCCAGGACGCCGAGCCCACCCGAATAGATCGGCAACGACCTATGCACGCCGTACTCGGCGCACAGGAACGCGATCGGCCGCCCCGGCGAGAAGGGCCCCACGGACGCGCGACCCAGATCCAGCGCGAACGCGTCCTCAAGCGACGCCGCCCGGGCGAGCAAGGCCCGATCACCGGCCGCTCGCGCGAGCGCCTCACCCGACGCCTCCTGCAGCAGCCGAACCGGGTTCTCGCCGCACAGCTCCCAGCGCCCCTCGTCGATCGAGCGAAACACGTCCTTGCCGCCCGGGTACCAACGCCAGCGGTAGTTATAGGCGATCCGGGCCAACGGCTCCAGCGCCTCCGGGAGCCGCCCGGCCAGGTCCGCCGCCCTGCCAGCAAGCTCCTCATCACCACGCACGACTACCATCATCACAGGTTTCGCACCCGGCTACGGCGCTGAGCGTGATCGTGTGGCGCGCCGGGAGTGTCGAGGAACTGTGTAGGCATGAGCGAAAGAGATTCTCATGGCTACTACTACGAGCAGGACTCAGAGGCTGATCTGCTGCTCAAGGGCTATGCGCAGGAGCGGGGCTTCG
>Ga0209839_10001898_pt1 | contig 10504 bp, 9 predicted proteins | sample OrgsoiDNA2013050_FD_185800 | JGI IMG/M metagenome (GOLD analysis project Ga0209839, IMG submission 185800) | Permafrost soil microbial communities from the Arctic, to analyse light accelerated degradation of dissolved organic matter (DOM) -... | ecosystem: Environmental > Terrestrial > Soil >... | reverse complement strand
CCTCGAGGGCGACCCCACGACGCTGGACGAGATCGCCGCCTTCGTCGACGCGCTCGCGTGAAGCGCCGCGCAAGGCCGATAACCGGCTCGCTGATCGCGCGTAGAGGGCGGCCGATTCTGGCGCCACAGCAGTCTCAGACGGGAACGGCGGTGACCTGCGCTTTGTGCACGTCGAGCGCGCCGACGCGCTCATAGATCGTTTCCATCCATCCTCCTGCGGTCGATCACCGACAGAACCGTTGCCCGCAGGGGCTTCCGGAACAGACGAGTCTGATGGTCGCGCTCACAGCGGCAGTCCGGGAATCCGGGGGAAGCTCCCACGCCAAACTAGATACGGGCACACAGGCACCAAGAGCAGGGCGGCGTCAGCAGACAACCCGCAGATCCTCGCCCATTTCACCCGCCCGCGGAAGGCCGAAGGCCAGGACAACTAGATTCGGTATCGATTTTGCCGGCGCGTTCGACGTCCCGGTGTACAAGTCGATCACACCACAGGAGGGAGGCAGAGTGAACTTGCAGCACGGAGCCACGCTCGACCGATGAGATCCGCGCCTCGGTGCGGTCATGACGCGGAAACCACCACGAGAGAAAGGACGAACCCATGAAACTGACGACCATCACGAACGTCTCCGTCGATGGCGTGATGCAGGGGCTCGGCGGGCCGGATGAGGACCGCAGGGGCGGATTTGACCGCGGCGGCTGGCAGCGCCCGCCCGGGCGCTTCGACGCTGAGCTCGGGGCGTTCATCGTCGAGGTCTACCAGCGCGCCGACGCGTTCCTGTTCGGCCGCTGGACCTACGAGCTCTTTGCCGGCTACTGGGGAGTGATGGCAGAGTCGGACCACCCGATCGCAGCGCCGTTGAACGCGCGGCCCAAGTACGTGGCATCGACCACGCTCACCGACCCGCAATGGGCGGACACGACCGTCCTCTCCGGTGACGTCGCGGCGGGTGTCGGCGAGCTGAAAGCCAAGCCGGGAGGCGAGCTGCAGGTGCACGGCAGCGGCAACCTGGTCCGCTGGCTGCTCGACGAACCGCCTGGTCGACGAGATCACCCTGCTCACGTATCCGGTGGTCGTGGGTCAGGGCACGCGGCTGTTCCCCGCCACCGGGCCGGACATAGCACTTGAACTGGTCGACGGACGGTCCACTCCGAAGGGGGTATCGATCCAGGTCTACCGGCCGGCCGGGCGCCCGCAGTACGCAACTGCCACGGCCGACTGAGGCTGCGGCGATGGCTCACATGGAATCGCTCTGGCAGCGGCTGGCGGAGCTGCCGCTCGTCGTCGAGTCGTGCGAGTACGACCGGCTGCACGCCGTCCTCGCCCACGAGTTCCAGCGCGTGACGACGCACGTGCGGCTTGTCGGCGCCGGCGCCTACGGGCTCGGGGAGGCCGAGCGGGAGCGTGATCGCCTCGGACTCTGCCGCGAGCTCCGCAACGGCCGAGTGCTCGCCACGGGCTGCCTGGACGATCGCGAGGTTCGCGCGCGGTCCCGCCGTCCACACCGGTTGACCCGTCTCGCGTGCCAGGCGCATCCCCTCCTCGAGCGCGGGGCGTGCGATGCGGAACTCGCCGGACATCGCCGTCGCCGAACCCAGGACAACGAGCAACTGCGCCAACAGCCCAAGCCGACCCTCGCGCCGCAGCGAGTCCGCCGCAGCCGCGGTCAGGCGAATCACAGCAAGCGGATCGCCCACGCCCTGGGCCGACATCGCATAGAAGAGCCCGGTGCGAGACGCCGCGGTCCGTTCGGGTGTGAGGCGGCTGAGACGGTCGATGCCAACCGATGCCTGTCCAATCGGATCGGCGGTCGAGAGGACGAACAGGAGCATTGGGTCGCACGGGTCCACCGAGAGCCGCTCGGCTGCGGTAACAACCACCATCCGCGCGGCGTCGCCCGGATCGGCCCACCACGACCGCAGCGAGGCGCTCGACAGAAGCCTCATGGCGAGCGAGGAATCGCCTGAGCGGGCCGCGTCCTCCGCGTGGCTGACCAGCGCCAGGACACGCACGGGGTCGCCGGACCTGCCGGCGTCGAAGATCTCCGCCAGATACTCGACACGTCCGCGCTGAGGCGAGCTGAGCTCGCGCGCCTGCACCTTCTCGAGTAGTCGCTGAGCCAGCTCTTTACTTCCGAGCTCGAAGGCGATCTCAGCTGCCGCGAGAAGGCGCTCGACGCGCTTTGTCGGATCCGTCGCAAAGCCGGCCGAGCGTTCGAGCCCGAGGGCTGCCGCCAGCGGTGCGCCACGGCGCTGCGCGCGCTCGGCCGGCGACTGAAGCTCATCCGCGAGCTCGTCATCGGTCCGGAGCGTGGCTGCTTCCCAGTGCGCTACGCGCCGCTCGAGATCGTCCACCAGTAGCGCCGCGATAGCGGCGTGGACGGCCCGGCGCTCTGACTCCGCAGCGCGCTGGTAAATGGCTGAGCGCACCAGTGGGTGCCGGAACGCAAGCTCCGCACCGTCGATGCTGACGAGGCCAGCGTCGATCGCCGGGCCCAACGCCGCCGCTCCCACATCCGAGCCCACGACACGGGCGGAAGCGTGCAGAATCTCGTGCGCGTCGACACCGTCGTCCACCGCCGCCACGAGGAGCACGTGCTGGGTCTCTTTAGGCAGATCCCCCACGCGTGCCGCGAACGCGTGCTCGAGCCGCGCAGTTACCGGCACCGGCACCGCGGACGCCGCCGGTGCCGACCTCGGACCCAGTGCGATCGGCAGCTCCAGAAGCGCTAGCGGGTTGCCCGCCGGGTTCGTCAGCACCAGCTCCCGAAACCGCTCGGCGAGGTCGGGAGCGCTGGCGGCAAGGAGGTCCGTACCTTCATCGTCTGAAAGCGGGAAGAGCCGAACCTCGTCCAGCCCGAGCGAGCTGACGTCAGCCCCCGAACCCTTCCTCGCAGCAGCCACCAAAACGATCGGGTCGTGCTCGAGCTGCCGGGCGGTGAACGCGATGGCCTCGAGGCTCTCGCGATCGAGCCAGTGGGCGTCCTCCACCACGATCAGCAGAGGCTTCTCGGCGGCGAGATCGGCAAGCAGTGTGAGCGTGGCCAGCCCACCAGGAACAGATCGCTCGCCGTGCCGTCGGTGAGGCCGACAGCGGCTTGCAGTGCGGCACGCTGCCTGTCGGGAATCAGGTCCGCCCGCGGCAGGACCGGCCGGAGAAGCCGGTGCACGCCAGCGAAAGGGAGATCGGCCTCGGTCTCGGCGCCCGCAGTGGCAGCCGCGCGCCTCGGCTCGCGCGCGGGACTCAAGAGCGCGGATCTTCTTCCAGCTGTTCGCCGGCGGGAGGAGTCTTACACGACCGTGCGAGATGGCTGACTGAGCGCCGAAACAGCCACGGGCGGACGGCTGGGTCGACTGCTGGTTCCGTCGGGTGCGGGCGCTCTAGCTGTACAGCGAGACTCTGGGCCCTCGGACGGGTTAAGCTCAGTGTCCAGGTACTCGACCGCTGCATGTGGAGGTAGGGATGAGAAGAGCGACCTTGCTCGGGACCGTTTTGGCGCTGATCGCCGTTCCAGTCGTTTCCGTTTCACAGGCGGCGGCCGCCGGATCACCGTCGGTCACGACCGCCAGCGCGAGCTCGATCACGTCCAGCAGCGCGACCGTCAGCGGCACCGTCAACCCGAACGGCGACGCGACGATGTACGCCTTCCAGTACGGCACGACCAGCGGGTTCGGGCATGAGACCAAGCTGACCTCGGCCGGGAGCGGCAACACCCCCTCGACCGTCTCGGCGTCGATCACGGGAGTGATCTCGGGTACGACCTACCACTATCGGATCATCGCGCTCAACGGCTCCGGCACAGCGACCGGTCTCGATCTGACGTTCAAGACCACGGGCACGCCGCCACCACCACCGCCGACCAAGCCGACGTCGACGACCGGAACCGCCAGCGCGACCGTCAACGGCGCCACGGTCAACGCCACAGTGAACCCCAACGGGTTGGCGACCGACTACTACTTCGAGTTCGGCACGACGTCGGCCTACGGTCTGCAGACCCCGCCGACCAGCGCCGGATCCGGAACCGCGGCGGTCTCGGTGACCCGGTCGCTCGCGGGCCTGCAGTCGAATCAGACCTATCACTACCGGATCGTCGCTGTCAGCTCGGGCGGGACCACGCTCGGAGCCGACGCGACCTTCACGACCGGATCGCCGCCGCCCAGCACCTCAAACCTCAGGTTCTTCGGCCACACGGCGTTTGTCGCGCCCCAGGGGGTCGGGGGCATCTTCCTCGGCTGCATAGGTGGAACCAGCTGCACCGGCAAGATGACGATCTCCCACAACGGCGCGACGATCGCTCAGCGGCTGCGCTTCACGATCGGGGCCAACAAGGGCGGCATCGTCCACTACACGCTCACCGGCCTGGGCCGCTCGCTGCAGCGGAGCACTCGACGCCTACGGATCACAGTCGTCGTGACGCCGTCAAGCGGCACCGCCGTCACGGGCGTCATCACCCAGGTGCCGTTCCTGTAGTCCGCCCTGCATGGGCTGGACGAAGAGCGATGGTGGCCAATCGCCAGGAGTCTCGTGTCGGATTGCCCGGAAAGCGAGGACGCCTCCATGTCAGCTGCTAGCAGGATCCTGGCTAGCGGTTCGGCTGCAACGGCACCCGGCGACGAGGTCGAGCTCGCTCGACGTACAGCGAATTCGATCCAGGTACCCGACTCGCTCGGCAGCCCGTGTGGCCGAGGAAGACCATGCGCGTCCCCCATCACTACGATCCCAAAGCCACCCGCCGAGCAGCCACCGAAGCGGTCAGCCCCACGCCTACACACGCGGGTGGTTCGGCGCCTGGCGAGTTCGTGCCCGTCAGGCGTACACCAGAGCCTGGCCGGCGCGCTCCCATTCCGAACCGACGGCGAGCAGGACCTCGAGCATCGCTTCGGCGCGCGGTAACCAGCGGGGACGGCAGCCATGACCTGACGCACGGGCGCGCCCGTGCCGAGCGAGCGGATGACGACATCCTGTCGAGGATGAACGGTGACGCAGTAGCCGGCCTGTCGCTGCTCGACCACCATGTCGTTGCGAATCCGTTCGTCCCAACCCGCGAGGCAGTCGCGCTCCTGCGACTGCGAGCAGCGCACCTGTCCCGCGCCCCCACACATCGCAAACTCCGACGCGCCTTCGTCTGCGATCCGCCTGGGGACCAGACACGCGACCGCAGTCGGTAGGTCAGCCATGGACTCCAGCGCAAGCCACAGCCCTGAACGCAACGCCAGGTCGGGAAGGGACCGGCTGACTACAAAACCAGCGGACCTCATCGCGAGTGTCGAAAAATGGACCGGCACGGTCGCAATCGAGGAACGATGAAGCCTCCGAACGCGCGAGGATGTCGCACAAACCGACGCGGAGACGCCTACTAACCCGATGCGGTGTTACGCGCGTCGAGGACGCCCGCCCGCGAGCATTGCCATGTAGACGAGGTCCCAGTAGCCGTCGCTCGCCTTGCACGCGTGGCGAGCGAGCCCTCCCCTGTGAATCCGGCGCGCCGGTAACAACGTAACGCGCGCTCGTTGAACGACAACGTAACCAACTCCAATCGGTGCAGCGCGAGGTGATCGAAAGCGAATGCGACGAGCCATTCCATAAGCGCGCCCGCGATTCCTCGCCCGCGCAGCTCAGGTGCCACAACGACGGCATGGATGCGGCCCAGGTCGTGCTCGGGTATGACCTCGAGCTCGGCGTGCCCGAGCATCGCTTCGGTGTCGGGCGCCACCCCGCAGATCAGATGCCTGAACTCCCCGGCCGTCGCGGCGTGCTGGGTTAGTGTTAGTTGGCGCTCATCGAGCGGGAAGTGGAACCGCCGACCGGTCCACTGCAGGAGCTCCTCGGCGGTTCTTTGCCAGCTGACTAACGCGCCTAGGTCTCTCGGCTGCAGCGCGCGAACGTCGATGCTCGGAGACGCCGACGCCATCCTGGCGGCACGATACTTCACCGTCCTGGCTCGCGAACCGCGAGCGTGAGCCGGGATCGGGAGTTTCGTCTCGCTTCAGGATCCAGCAACGGAAGTTTCTGTGCGTCAGTCGAGCGCCGAGCCGCGGTGTGTCTGAGCGGAACTTACGGAACGATCTGCCCCCGCCCGCGGCGATGGTCGGCCGGTCGGCCGCGGGTCGCAGCGGCTCGGGCGATCTGGCGGTAGATCGTGGCGCGGCTTTAGAGAACTGGGGCCCGCAGCGTTGTGGCCGACGCCGCGGGCCTCGAGTGCGCCGAAGCGAGTGTCTTCGACGGTCTGGCAGCCTAGCCGTCACCGATCTGTGCGCTGGGACCGTCGAGTTATGCCCTAGGCGGAGGCGACGCGTTTCGGCTGCTGCGATCTGAGCTCAGGACCGAGCTGACGCGACCGATCGCGGCGCAGGCCGGGAACGCACGAAGCGAGAGCCGGCGAACCAGGCGGCCACGCCGATGACCGCGCCGGCCACCATCACCGCCACCGCGATCCGGACGAGCATCGTGGTGGCGATCGACAGCACCTCACCGGCGGCCGGACGCAGCGACGCGTCGTTGACCAGCGAGCTCGGCACGGCCGCGACGGCGATCAACCGCACTAGCAGCGCCGCCGCGCCGGCCACGATCAGCGAGACTCCGACCCACATCAGCGTTCGGCGCCGGCGACCGCGGGCGATCGCGATCACCAGCAGGTACAAGAGCGGGACGACGATGGCCAGCACGAGGGCGAGCCCTCGCAGGGCTTTGCCTCCCTTGCGGACCAGGCTGAGCTGATCGGAACGCAGGATCCTCAACCGCGCGGCCGAAGCCGGCAGCTGGGCACCGAGATCGACCGGTAGCGACAGCCGCGCCGAGACAGCCTCTAGAACCGCGCGGAGATTCAGCGTGACCTCGCCCCCGTTGACGGAGACCGCGCGACCGTGACCCTCGACGATGTCCACGAACGTCTGGGCGGCCACGCGATTCGCCGCCGCCCATGCCGTCTGAACATCCGGACGCGCGAGCGCGCGCTCGATGCCGGACGCCGCCGCCTTGCGCAGGTCCTCGGCGGCCCCACTGGCAAACGGCTGGAGCGCTGGAGGCAGGTCAGACCCGATCACCCCGGAGACGTTCAAGCTGTCCGACAGCTGATCGACCAGGTAGTTCGCGGTCGCGGTGCGGACCTGAGCGTTCTGCAGCAACTGTTGGCTCGTACTCGCCCAGTTGTCGGAGTTCAGCAACTCACGATTGGCCCAGATCGCCAGCATCGCGAGCACGGCCAGCACCGTCGTCACCACGAGCAGGACATTGATGAGAACTCCCCTGGGCTTCCGAGTCGCATTCCCCGGTGCCGCCGGATTGTGGGTCGTCGTCACCGCGCCGCGCTCAGCCAGACCATCGGATCATCGTGCCACCTCCCAGGGCAATGGGAGTCGAAGTCGAAGTCGAGCGCGCGACAAGTTTCGCGCCCGATACCCAGCCCATGACTAGGCGAGATGCTGCGGTTCACGGCGATGGCCTCGAAGACCGCGAGCTTGCGATCGCCCACCCCCAGGCGTGACGCGCGGCGCTACGGCGCGTCGGCTTCGCGACGACCGGCGCGCTACTCAAGCACCGGGCACGGATGACCTACAAAGTCCCTCCATCTGGGCGGGTGTCGCGATCACCGCGAGAACCCGCCAACCCTGACTGCGACGAGCCCTGGTCCGAGCTCTTGGCCGCATTGGGGTCGAAAGCGGCCGTCTCGCTCGCGGCGTCAGACCTGGTCGAGACTGCCGGATGTTCGTGGAAGGAGAAGCGAGCGCCGGGGCCCTCTCGTAGATCCCCGGGTGGTTGACTTCAGCCTCGGCATGGAGCAACGCATCTGCGCGTTCGGGTTTCCGGGCCCACTCCGCGACCGCCTGGTCGAAGCGGTGCTGTCTGGCGTCAAGACGGCGACCTCATCGCTGCTTGTCGATTGGCAGCGAGATGGCGAGCAGCCGCCAGCAGCGGGGGAGCTGCAGACGGTCATCGACTCGGCTGGCACCCCTGTGGCGATCATCGAGATCCTTGGGTCCGAGGTGGTGGCGCTGGGCGCGGTCGATGACCGTGTGGCTCGTGCGGAAGGTGAGTCCTACCAGACAGCGGCCGGCTGGAGGTCTGCGCACGAGCGGTTCTGGCGCGAGGAGGTCTTCCCCGACTGGGAGGGGGAGGTACCGGTCCTCGACGACTCAACTCCCGTCGTCGTGGAGTGGTTCCGTCTTCGAGAGCGAGTCTGACTCCTCAATTGTCGCCGTACCGGCGGCGAGTGCTCTACTGTCGCTTTGCGGAACCGGGGCCAAGGCCGTTTGGTCTGCGTCCGAAAAGCTAAGGTCGGTCGAGCGATAGCCGCGCGCTTGTGGCGCACGCGGTTGTGATGGACACCGGAGGGCTACTGGCGCACAAACAGCTCGGCGGTGATGCCCGGAGCGTTCGCCAGCCGCGCGTCGCACGTGATCAGGGGCACGTCGAGCGCCTCGGCGAGCGCGACGAACGCGGCGTCGTAGGCGGTCAGGTTGTCGCGCAGCGCCCAGATTCGATCAGCCAGTGGTTCGTGCCCGTACCGGGTGACGGCGAGGTCCGCAACGTCGGTACGAACGTCGTCGGCGCGATCTGCGCTGAGCTTGCCGCCACGCACCAGGCCTCGGAGCGCGTTGAGGATCTCGACGTCGATCAGATGCGGCGCATGCAGGTCCCCGTCATCGGCCAGCCGCGTGACCAGTGCCGGATCAGGCGGTCTCCGAGCCAGCGCGGCGAGCACGGCCGACGTGTCGAGCACCAGCATCCAGCACTCAATCGCGATCGCGACCGGCACGCACCGCGGCAACGATCTCAGCGGCCGGCGCACCACCAGCCCTCGATCCCGCCCGCCGCAGCACATCACTGACGGGCGGGCGTTCAGCGAGTCGCGCAAGCTCAGCCAGCGCGTAATCCGACAGCGAGACACCGGCACCGGCCGCGCGCATCCGCAAGGTTGCGTGAACGGCGTCAGGCACGTTGCGGATCTGAATCGTCTTCACAAGCCACTCATGATAGTGGTGCGGGTGTCGCACACCCAGATTGCATGCAAGTCAAGACTGCGCGGCCGGTGGGTCGGCCCGCGCCGGCGTTGGGCCCGTGGCGGGAGTGGATCGATGAGATCCTGATTGCCGACCGGACGGCGCCGCGTAAGCAGCGGCACACGGTGACGATCGTGCGTCCGCGCTCATCCCAGAACATCGCGTGAGTTCGCCGGCCTGAGTTGGCCCTTCGGACGTTACTCTAGTAGCGATAATTGCGCTACTGTGAGTAAGCCGAGAAATGATCGACCAACCATCTCAAGGACATGGCGACGAGTGGCTGACGCTCGCCGAGATCGCCGATGAGCTGCGGCTGAGCCCGGCGACGGTCCGATCCTGGATCGCCAAGGGTCATCTGCACGCCAAGCGGGCCGGAAAGCGGAAATGGCTCGTGCAGCGAGCCGAGCTTCAGCGGATGCTCGAGGACGGCGCGCCGGCATCCCCGTTCCCGCCGCCCGACCCTCTGTGGAAAGGGCGTCGGCCCGGTGCCCGCGCGCACGATGTCGAAGCGCGTGCTGGATCGGGTGATGCAGCGCTCAGCGCCGAAGAAGCCGAGCTCGATCTCGATGATCGCTTCACGATCATCGAGGGCCGCTGGAACGCCGCGCTCTGGTCCAGCCAGTGCGCGCCGCCCGATCCCAAGTTCATTGAACGGATCCGTGACATCGCCATCGCCGCTTCGGTGCGCGCCGAGATCCTCGCCGAGTACCTGGACGAGCCGGACTACTCGTGGAAGCCCGTCCGGGGCGGGAAGGATCTGACGCTGTCGCACGAACTGTCGCCGGCCGCGCACCGGCCAGGCCCGCCCGATGCCTGGGACGTGTTCGATGCGGCTGTGCTCCGACTGGGGCTGGCGATGGAGAGCGAGTTGATCGCCGAAGTGCAAGCGGCGACGGAGGCGCTGTCGGTGACGATGTTTCAGCTGGCCGATGTGCTCGACGAGCGGATCGGGCCGTACCCCTGGTATATGCTGCGCGGCGCCGAGTCGGCTCAGCGGCCTGATGTCGAGCCTGCGGACGACTCGGCCGGTGCACAGGCAAGTGTTTCGTGACCTGTTGTATGTGGCGAAACAGCCGGGCCCGCCGCCGCCCCGGAACCGCAGAGGTTTGGGGCCTCAGGTGCGCATGACTACCCGCCCTCCACGTAGAAACACAGTGGAGTGAGTTCGGGTAGTCATGCGCACTTCGGCACTGAGTGAGATTCCGGGGCCGAGGCGGGCTGTCCACAACCAAACGGATGCTGCTGCCAGACGGGCTCAGTGGGAGCTCGGAGGTGGTCGGGGGTTCGGTCCAAGGAGCCGTCGTTCAGGTGCTCGATGAGGGCCGCAAGCAACGCCGTTGCGACCACGGGTCGCGGCCAGTCCCACCGGATCGGACACATAGCCGGGGGTCGGGCGCTCCACGTGGTCGATCACGTGAAGCGCCCGCTCAGCGCTATCTGACCGGCCGGTAGACCAGAGCGCCGTTGTCGTAGGACTCGGTCTCAACGAGGCTGAACTTGGCTT
>Ga0209839_10001895_pt1 | contig 10521 bp, 6 predicted proteins | sample OrgsoiDNA2013050_FD_185800 | JGI IMG/M metagenome (GOLD analysis project Ga0209839, IMG submission 185800) | Permafrost soil microbial communities from the Arctic, to analyse light accelerated degradation of dissolved organic matter (DOM) -... | ecosystem: Environmental > Terrestrial > Soil >... | reverse complement strand
CCTCCTCGACCGGGTACAGCATCGGGATCGTCGGCGGCAGCCGCACTTGTTGCAGGTGCGTCTCGCGCAACTTCGCCAAATCACTGTTGGTCAGGATCGGATGCGGCAGCTCGAGCATCTGCGCTTGGTCCGGCAGCTCGAACAAGATGTTGCCTTCTCCGCCGATGTACGACTTGAGGCTCATCACTAGCTCCTCGCGGATCGGATCGACCGCGGGGTTGGTGACCTGGGCGAAGTGCTGCTTGAAGTAGTTGAACAGCAGTTGCGGACGATCGCTCAGCACCGCCAGCGGCGTGTCCGTGCCCATCGAGCCGCGCGGCTCATCGCCCTTCTCGGCCATCGGGGCCATCAAGAAGCTCAGATCCTCTTGGGTGTAGCCGAAGGTCTTCTGGCGCTGCACGAGCGACGCATATTCGCGGTTCGTGGCCGTCGGCGGTGAGACGTCGATCTCGGCCAGCGAGATCTTGTTCTCGCGTAGCCACTTACCGTACGGGCGACCTTTACAGACCGCATCTTTGATCTCTTCGTCCTCGACGATGCGGCCAAGCTCGGTGTCGACCAAGAACATGCGTCCTGGCTCGAGCCGGCCCTTGCGCTCGATGTTCTCCGCCGGGAACTCCAGCACGCCAGTCTCCGACGCGAGCACGACCAAGCCGTCCTTCGTGATCGTATAGCGCGCCGGACGCAGGCCGTTGCGGTCGAGCATGCCGCCGATACGCTTGCCGTCGGTGAACGCCAGCGCGGCCGGGCCGTCCCACGGCTCGACGAGGCACGAGTGGTACTCGTAGAACTCGCGCTTGTGTGCCGGCATCAGCTCGTCGCTCTGCCAGGCCTCCGGCACGAGCATCATCATGACGTGTGGCAAGCTGCGGCCCGCGTGCAGCAGCAGCTCGACCACGTTGTCGAGCATGGCGGAATCGCTGCCGCCGGGCGCCACGATAGGGAAAAGTTTGCGGAGGTCGTCACCAAACAGAGGAGACGCCAGGATGGATTGGCGGGCGTGCATCCAGTTGACGTTGCCGCGCAAGGTATTGATTTCGCCGTTGTGCGCCACGTAGCGGTAGGGATGGGCGAGTTGCCAGGTAGGGAATGTATTCGTCGAGAAGCGCTGGTGGACGAGGCAGAGCGCGCTCATCACGTCCGGGTCGGAAAGCTCGCCGTAGAAATCGGCCATTTGGGGCGCCAGCAAGAGCCCTTTGTAAACGATGGTACGGGCGGAGAGCGAGGGGATGTAGAAGTCGCCCTTGTTGGGCAGGTGGGTGTGGGCGACCTCGGTTTCGGCGCGTTTGCGGATGATGTAGAGCTTGCGCTCCAGGGCGTCGGGGTCGCAGCTCAGCGGGCAGCCGACGAAGATCTGCTGGATGTAGGGCTGCGAGGCGCGGGCCACGCGGCCGATGGCGTCTCCATCAACGGGGGTGTCGCGCCATCCGAGCACGGTTAGGCCTTCATCGCGGATAATGCGTTCGAGAATACCTTCGCAGGACAGGCGCTGATGGGGTTCCACGGGCAGAAAGGTCATGCCGACGCCATACTCGCCTTCAGGCGGGAGGGTGAAGCCTAAGGCGGCGCACTCGCGCGTGAAGAATTTGTGGGGAATCTGGATCAGGATGCCGGCGCCGTCGCCCGTTTCAGGATCGCAGCCGCAGGCGCCGCGATGGGTGAGGTTGATCAGGACTTCGATGCCCTTGGCGATGATGTCGTGGGATTTATGCCCCTTGATGCTGGCCACGAAGCCGATGCCGCAGGAGTCGTGTTCATTGCCAGGGTCGTAAAGACCTTGGGGGGCCGGGAGGGTGCTCGGTATGCAACCGGGTATAGACGTGGATTCGGCCATGTTTTCTCCGTGGAATCCCTTAGTGTAGCAGGCCTGTTAGTATCACGCAATACTGGTTTTAGATTTATGCAGTATTATATAGCGTAATAGTAGTGCTGACGTAGAATCTATTTATAGATATTGCTTGTAAGCACATGGACTCTATCGCCGGCGGCGATGGTCATCGTAGTTGGTCGAGCGAAAGGCGTTTCATGTAAGCAGCACCTGGAGGAGGTGTATAAAGTCTTTTGGTGCTGCCGTTCATCGAGAGTCCGCGACTATTCCGCCTTGGAATAATAATAGGTGTATTTGCTATATAGCTCGGAAGCGCGCGCGCCATTCGCGACGATGCCCAGCACGTTGTTTTCGCAGAGGGATTGCATGGCGCGGGTGACATTGTCGAAGGTGGTCGCGCCGATCTTCACTACCAGGATGGTGCCATCGGCCAGGGTCGAGAGCAAGTTGGCATCCGCGGAAAACAGCAGCGGCGGCGTATCGAAGATCGCCCACGTAAAAACTTTGGGCAATTCTTCGAACAGGGTCTTGGCTTGGCGGGTATTCAGTAGTTCCAGAGGATTCTTCACGGGCGATCCGGCCGGCAGCACATACAAGTTCATGCCGGATATTTTGCGCAGGGCGCCGGCCAGAGGGACTTGGCCCAAGAGATAATCGGTGAGCCCCGGCGCGCGATCCACCTGAAACAGATTGTGGATCATTGGCCGGCGCAAGTCGAAGTCCCCGAGCAGAACGCGGTTTTCCGTCAGGTGCGATTCAGCCAGGGCTAAATTCACCGCGGTGAAAGTCTTACCCTCCGCCGGGGACGGGCTACTGATTACGATGGTGTGCAGCGGCTGCAGGGTCTGGAGGTGATTCAGGCGGGTGCGGAGAGTACGGAATTCTTCCGCGGGCGTTTCGTGCGAACGTAGCAGGTCGAGCAGGTGCGACTCCGGAGCGGGTTGGAAGGGCACTTCCGGCACGTTCTCCAGAATGGCCGGATGCAGCCCGCCAATGGTGGAGTCCTCGAAAGCCGCGCGCGCGGCTCCATTTTCGGCCACCGGCGGGGGACCCTCGTGGTCCAGGGACGTCCCTGGATCAGCCGATGCTTTTCCGTGATCCAGATTCAGAACACCGGCCTGTTCGGCGCGGCGCAAGGCATCATGTACTCTGCTCATTTTCTTCCTAGCTCTTCCCGAAATAGTAGTAGTACATCGAGCCGCTCATGGCGATGGTCCCGACGATGACCGCGGTAGACCAGGCCAGCCAAAACAGGCGGCGTTTGCGACGCACCAGCAGCGCATTTTCCAACAATGGGATGCTGCTCAGCACCGGAAGATTGGTATACGCGCGCACATCCTTCAGATTCTTCAACGAGGTGTCCTTCATTTCCTTGACCCCCGCCATAAACACACCGAAGAACAGGCCCATGCCGATTCCAGCGCCCGCGATCATCAGGCGGTTTGGCTCGCTGGCCTGCTCCGGTAGGGATGCCGGGTCCAGGGTTTCCAGGTTTTCGCCGGCCTTGCGCTCTTCGAGGTTGCTCGAAGTTACGGAAATCTCTTTCCTGTGGGACTTATCGTCGTAGTCGGCCTTGGCCAAACTGTAATCGCGCGCCAACGACGCATACCGCTGTTCGTTTATTGGGCTGGCTTCGATGCGCGCCCGGTACACGCCGATCTCCGCCTGCAATTCCTTGAGCCGTTTGGCGCGCTCCTCCATCTCCATATCGCGCGCCAGGATTTGAGCCTTCACATTAGCCATCGACAATTTCAGGCCTTCCAGGGACTGCGCGACCAGCGGATTAGTCACTCGCTTAGGCGTGCCGGCCTTGGCGGCGGCCTGGGTCTCTTCTTTTTCCAGGTCGTCCTTCTGCTTCTTGAGTACCCCCAGCCTGGCTTCCAGGCTGCGAATATCCGGATGGTCCTCTCGATAGGTCTGCCGAGCCGCCGCAAGATCGGTATCCAAGGCCATGATCTTGTTGTTCATCTGAATAATGTGCTCATTCTTTACCTGCTCGCGGCTGGCCGTCTGATCCAAATTGGAGCCGATAAAGGTAGACTGGTGCTCCAGGTTTTGGAGCTGCGTCTCAAGCATCATCTTGTCCTGCGCGTCGCGATTGATGCTTTCATTAATGCTCTGCTGTTGCAGTTCAAGATTATTGACCGCCTGCAGGTTTGCCTGCAGCTGGTCGGGGAGACGTCCGGAATTCTCAGTCTTGAATTTGGTCATCTCCGCATCCAGCGTGTCGAGTTTTTCCTTGGCCGTCCTGAGCTGATCGTTCAAGAACTGAGTGGTTGTATCAGCCTGCTGGCGAAGCTGATTGTTGGTTTCCTCGGTAAACTTAGACACCAATTCCCGCACCACCGCCTGCGCCTTGTAGCGATCCGAATAAGAGAAGCTGATCTCGAATGCCGAAGCAAACTTCTGTCCCGATTGCCCGCCCGAGTCCAGAATGCTGATCCTGATGGCCTTGCGCATCTGCTCGATCACATCTTCCATGGGCTTGCGCTGGCGCTCCTTGGGGTAGAGGTTCAGCGACGGCCGTTGAATTAGTTCCTGCAATTGCGTGCGGCTTTCAATCTGTTGCTGCATGGACTGCAACCGCTCCGCCATCTGGGTGCTGATGTTGCTGGGCACCAGGCGCTCGGAAATCTGCTGCGGCGTGATACGCATCACCGCCGTGGAAATGAAAGTGTCGGGCCACAAAAACGCGACTATCACCGCCATCACCATGCCGGCGAAGGTGGGGCCCACAATCCAGGAACGATATCGCCGAAGTATATCGATGTAGTCCTCGATATCGGGAGGACGGCGGGAAACGCTGACATATCCTTGCTGGGGTACCATAAGTGCGTAAGACTCTCTCGTTTATATAATCGGCGGTTGGCCCGAATCGCTACATGGCGAATTTCAGCGCGCGAATTACGGCACGATGATCTGATCGCCAGGCTTTACCATGATATTCTGATCCATTTTCTTGCCTTTGGTGACCTCGTGGTAATTGAACTTCAACCGTTCGGAGCCGCGCAAAACGACAATTTTCTTAGTGTTGGCGAATTCGCGGAAACCACCGGCATTGACCAGCGCTTCCAACACGGAAGTATCGATAACCAGGGGGTAAGAGCCAGGCCGGTTCACTTCGCCCTGGATAAAATATTTCTTGCTGTTCACCTTTTCGACTCCGACGGTCACCTCGGGATGCACCATGACCTTTTGCAGGCCCTGAGCGATATTAGCGCTCAACTTCTCGGGCGTAAGGCCCGCCGCCTGAATCTCGCCGATCAGGGGGATGGATATTTTGCCGTCCGGCCGCACCACGAACTGTCCCGAGTTTTCCGGCTCTTTCCAGACCCGGATCGAAATCACGTCCTCCGCTCCGATGAGGTACGCCTTGGGGTCCACTGGCACCGCGGCAGGCACTGTATTGGCCGGCATGGGCGTTTCCGGAACTGCTTTCGGCTGCGCCACTTTTTCTGGAGCCGTTAGGGCTGTTGGATTTTGCCGCTCAGGGGTGGACTGCTGAGCAGCCAATATGCCGCAGAATGCTACAGCGAGTATCGCGGACACACCAATGACGTTACGCATTCGTCTTTAGTTTAACAGCAATCCACGGCGTTGATGAAAACTGTAGCGGTGGTACGATGCTGAAAATACCATATGAACTACTTTCTGGCAAAAACCGACCCAGAGACGTACTCTATTGACGATTTAGTGCGCGACGGCAAGACAGCTTGGGACGGAGTGCGCAATGCGCAGGCTCTCCGGGCCATACGCGAGATGCTTCCCGGCGACCGCGTTTTCATTTACCACAGCATGGCCGACGCCGCCGTCGTGGGTTTATCCAAAGTCGCCTCCGCACCGCGCCCCGATCCCAAGGATGCCAAACTGACGGTGGTCGATTTCGAGTTTTTAGCGCGCCTCGATCCCCCCACCACGTTGCACGAGATCAAGGAAAGCGGACTGTTCCCCGATTGGGCGCTGGTCCGGCAGAGCCGTCTCTCCACCATGAGCGCACCCGCCGCATTCGTGGAGTGGATGCGGCGGCGCTACAAGAAAATGAAGATCTAGGATGCCGGGCTTGCAGGTGCGGAGCCAGCTCTGGATCGCCGCCCCACTCTCCGCGTCTCCATAGAGCCTTCTCCCGATTTCCGGATTCATGAATCAGCCAGGATCGTAAGTGCAAGAAAAAGCTACTATTATTGGGGTGGCGGGTGGCATGTAACGTGCTCTAATCCGACCTCGAGCTGCAGTGTGCCCGGACGCGGGCGGCGGTGTGAATGTTTCAGGAACTCAAATTTCAGCTCTCCACGGCGATCCTGACGATCCTGACGATAGCCGCAGCTGTTTCCGCAACCATTAACTTCCAGCAGCAACATAAGTTCCGGCTGGCCGACGACGGCGCGGTTTGGGTGGATCGCGGCGTCAATCGAGTAGAAGCCCTGCACGTCGATGCGGACGGTCCCGCCGCCAAAGCCGGCCTTCGGACGGGAGACACCGTACTCAAGATCAACGGCGCCGCAACCGTTAAAGCCATCGACGTCCCCCAGATCCTGGCGGCTGTAGGCGCCTGGAACAAGGCGGACTACACGGCCAGCCGCCAAGGCGTTGAGTTCAAGGCCACTGTCTACATCCGTGAAGAGCCGCTGGATCCCGCCGTCTCCTACCAATACATGACGGGAGCGGCGTACCTGCTGATCGGGTTATTCGTCTATTACCGGCGCGGCAGCGCGCACATGGCCCGCCATTTCTATGTTTTATGTCTGGTCTCGTTTATCCTATTTAGTTTTCATTACACCGGAAAGCTGAATGGTTTCGATAAAGTAATATATTTTTGCAATGTAGCGGCCGGGCTGCTCGCGCCCATTGTTTTTCTGCACTTCTGCCTGGCTTTTCCGGCGTCCCGCCGCTGGTTCCGCTCGCAGCCCTGGGTGGCGATCTTATACCTGCCGCCGGCGCTGCTGTTCGCGTTTTGGCTGGCGGTGACGTCGGGCACGCTGCGGATCGGTATTTCGCTGCTGGAACTGCGCTGGATGCTTGACCGCATCTGGCAGCCGCTGCTGGTGATTCCCTATCTGCTGGGCGGCCTGGTGCTCAGCCGCGATTACCGCCATGCCGAAGACTCCATTGTGCGGCAACAGTTGAAATGGCTTCGCAACGGGACGTTTTGCGGTATCCTGCCCTTCGCCATTCTTTATGTTGCGCCGTATGCCTTGGGCATCATACCGAACCAGTATATGCGGCTTTCGGTGTTGTCCCTGGCGCTGATTCCGCTGACGCTGGCCTACGCCATTGCGCGTTACCGGCTCATGGATGTCGACATTCTGTTCCGCCGCGGCTACGCGTACACCTTGGCTACGGTCTGCGTATTGGCGGCGTTCTATAGCATTGTCTTCTCGTTGGGCAGCCTGGTGCAAAAGAACTACAAAGATCTGGGCAATACGGGCCTTATCGCGGTGATGCTGGTGGCCGCCTTTCTGTTCCAGCCCATCCGCAACTGGATTCAGGAGCGGCTGGATAAGCACTTCTATCGAGACCGCTATGACTACCGGCGCACGCTGGTCGAATTCGCCCGCGAATTGAACGCGGAGACCGACCTGGACGCGATGCTATCTTCGGTGTGCGAACGCCTGCTGCAGACCCTTTCCATCCGGCACATGGCCGTATTTCTAGCCGAGGAACGCACCGAGGGAAAGCCCGCGTTCCGTCTGAAAAAATCAATGGGGGCGCGCCGCCGCCCGCAGGAGCTGGCCGCCGATCAACTGGACCTGAGCTTCCTGACGTGGGATCTGGCGCAGCCGTATATCTTCTTCGAGCGCACCCGCCACCAATTGGATGCGGTGTCGCGCAGTTGGCAGCCCAGCGTGCGCGCTGCCATCGCGGATCTCGACCTGACGTATTATCTGCCTTGCACCGTTCGCGGCCGGACCATTGCATATCTGGGCGTGAGCCGCACGGAAGACGGCGATTTCCTCTCCACGGTAGATATCGAACTCCTGGCCACTATCTCCGGCTATGTGGGCATCGCTATCGAGAACGCTACCCTGTACCGCTCCTTGCAGCGCAAGATGGAAGAGTATGAGCGGCTGAAGGAGTTTAGCGAGAACATCGTCGAATCCATTAACGTGGGTATTTTGGCCGCCGACCTGGAAGACCGGGTTGAGAGCTGGAACACGCAAATCGAAAAGCTGACCGGAATCCAGCGGCAATCCGCCGTGGGCCGCAAGCTGTCGGAACTGTTCCCGGCCGACCTATCCGACCAGTTCGAGCGGGTGCGCGGCCAGACCGGCATCCATCATATCTATAAGTTCGTGCTGCACCCTACGTCGTTGTCCGCGCTGCCCAGCCATCAGCTTGTTCCTATCAACGGCAAAGGCCTACATGGTTCCGCCGATCAAGCTTTAGGCCACCAGAGCGCCACACTGAACGTAGCCATCGCGCCGCTGGTGTCGAAGGACCTTGAACAGATCGGCCGGCTAATCATCTTCGACGATGTAACGGACCGCGCCGAGCTGGAGCAGCGCCTGGTGCAGGCGGACAAATTGAGCAGCATCGGTCTGCTGGCGGCGGGCGTAGCGCATGAAGTGAATACGCCGCTGGCGGTGATTTCAACGTACGCCCAGATGCTGGCCAAGCAGGTGGCCAACGACGAGCAGAAATCCATCCTGCTGGATAAGATCGCGAAGCAGACTTTCCGCGCCAGCGAGATCGTTAACTCGCTGCTGAATTTCTCCCGAACCTCCACCACTTCTTTCGGCGACGTGGACCTGAACAAGGTCATCCGCGAGACCATGTCGCTGCTCGAACACCAGATCCAGAAGGTGGGGATCGAGGTAAACCTCGATCTGGCCGTGGGACTGCCCGCGGTGCACGGCAATGCCGGCAAGCTCCAGCAGATTTTCCTGAACCTGTTCCTGAACGCGCGGGACGCGATGGACGGCGGCGGCGTTCTTTCAGTGCGCTCCTGGGCGGAAGAATCCGGCGCCCGTGTGGATGTTTCCGATACGGGCCACGGCATTTCGCCCGAGCATATCCAGCGTATTTACGATCCGTTCTTCACCACCAAGAGGAGCGGCAAAGGCACTGGGATGGGCCTGGCCGTTACCTACGGAATCGTGCAGGAACACAAAGGTTCCATCGAAGTCTCCAGCCGCCAGGGCGGCACACGTTTCCATCTGCGGCTCCCCTGGACCAAGGCGGCGCTGGGCCAGGCCGCCGGAGCTGCCACATCCAAACAACCTGTTAATGCCGCCTGAAAATGTCAGCACCTGAATTCTTCACATCCAACGATAAGGGCCGGGTTCTAGTGGTCGACGATGAACTCGATATTCGGGAAGGCCTGGAAACCCTGCTCAAGCTGGAAGGGTACAGCGTGGATCTCGCCCCCAATGGCACCGAAGGCATACGCAAGATCGAATCGCGCGCCTACGATATGGTCCTGCTGGACCTGATGATGCCCGACCGCTCGGGCATGGACGTGTTGCGCGAGGTTCGCGGCCGCGACCGCGAAACCCCCATCTTCATGATCACGGCGTACGGTTCGGTGGAGGCGGCCGTGGAGGCCCTGAAGTTGGGCGCCAACGATTATTTCTCCAAGCCCTGGGACAACGACAAGCTGCTGATTGAGATCGATCGCATGATCTCCAAGCGGCGACTAGAATACGAAAACACCCACCTGAAGCGCGCGCTCAAGCAGCGTTATAGCTTTCCCAATATCATCGGCAAAAGCGACCGCATGCAGCGCCTGCTGGATTTGGTGGGGCAGGTCGCCGCCAGCCGCTCCACAATTCTGATTACCGGCGAAACCGGTACGGGCAAGGAACTGATCGCCAAGGCCATTCATATTAATTCGCCGCGCGCCGACCGCCTCTTCGTTCCGGTGAACAGCGGATCGCTGCCCGCCGACCTGTTGGAATCCACGCTATTCGGCCACTTGAAGGGCGCCTTCACCAGCGCCATACACACCAAGAAGGGCTACTTCGAAGTGGCCGATCACGGCACGATTTTTTTCGACGAGATTGGCACCATCGCGGCGGACATGCAGGCCAAGCTGCTGCGCGTCATTCAGGAGAAGGAATTTATCCCCCTGGGCGCCACCGAGCCCGTGCGGGTGGACGTGCGCATCCTGGCCGCCACCAACGACGACTTGAAGAAGCGCGTGGATGAGGGCACCTTCCGCGAGGATCTCTATTACCGGCTGAACGTGATCAACATCGTGCTGCCGCCGCTGCGCGAGCGCAAGGAAGATATCCCTTCGCTAGTGAGCCATTTCTTCACCAAGTATTGCCGCGAAAATGAGAAATTCCTGGACGAGCAAGGCAACTCGGTCCTGCGTTTCCAGCCGGAAGTGATGCAGATCCTGATGGAGCACAACTGGCCCGGCAACGTGCGGGAACTGGAAAACGCGGTGGAGCGCGCGGTGGTGCTGGCCACCGACTCCGCCGTTCCGCTGGACGTACTGCCCGATCACCTGCTGCAATCGAGCGGCATCCGCCTGCGGCGAGGAGAAGGCGGCGCGCTGCCCGCGGATGCGTCGCTGTTCGAGATCGTGGCCGACTTCGAACGCCGCATTATTATGGAGCGGCTGGAGCAACATAACGGCAGCCAGACGGATGCGGCGGCCGGTTTGCACGTGCCGCTATCCACGCTCAATCAGAAGATTAAGAGGCTGGATATCAAGATTCCGAAGAAGTCGGAATAAGACGCGGCGCGGA
>Ga0209839_10001894_pt1 | contig 10522 bp, 8 predicted proteins | sample OrgsoiDNA2013050_FD_185800 | JGI IMG/M metagenome (GOLD analysis project Ga0209839, IMG submission 185800) | Permafrost soil microbial communities from the Arctic, to analyse light accelerated degradation of dissolved organic matter (DOM) -... | ecosystem: Environmental > Terrestrial > Soil >... | reverse complement strand
GGCATGAATATTCGCAGACTACGTGAACAGGCTGCCAGTATCATTAAAAGTAGCCTGGATGAAGATACGGATGGGAGTACAATCTCTCTGTCACAAGAAGCACAGGCATGCCTCGACTGGGCACTTTCTTTTGCGGAACAGAGAAATGCATTGCCGCTTAACTCTGCCTTTATATTCCTGAGTGCAATACGTCATCCGCGCCTACAACCACTGCTCGTATTGTTGCTATCATCAGAAGAGGTCTTACCTGCCTACATAGAGGAAAAGACAGGACTCGCTTATACGCATGCGATGGACCAGCTCATCCAGGCACGCTTGAGCAAACGAGGCAATACTGATTCTAGCAACAGAATACTAACGCAAGCAGACATCATGGTTGAACGCCCGACCATCACATTTGCAGACATCATTGGAGCAGAGACGACGAAGCAAGAATTACACGATACAATCATGCTGCTAAGACTACCAGGATTGGCGCAACGCTCAGCAGAGGCAATGCCATATGGCATCCCTCACGGTATACTGCTCATTGGTCATCCCTGTACGGAAAGAACATTGCTCATTCATGCTATAGCAGGCGAGGCAATTGTGCCTCTCATCTCACTTTCACTGGCCAAGTTGGTCGATGTTCTTTCTGGCGCTGACAAGAACGAGGCAATCCAGGAGGACATAAGGGCATTACGGGAGACCTTCGAACAGGCGAAACGTATAGCACCCAGCCTCCTCTTCCTCGACGGCCTTGATGCGCTAGAACAGCTTGAGACGCGGAACGAACGCAAGGTATTGCTCAACCAGTTATTAGTCGAGATGGATGAGCTTGATCAATTTCCTCCTGTCGTGGCTATTGTAACGACGTATAAACCTGAGACACTTGAGCCAGCGCTCATACTCCCGGGCCGCTTTGAGCGGCAAGTCACTCTGAGTGGAAGTTTCGCGGCCCATCCTGCCGCCAACACCAAGCTCTGTCTCTCATGTAAGCGCGAGATCCTTTCCGCATGGAAACACTGTATCTATTGTGGAGCCTCTGTACTGAAAACATGCCCGAATTGCGGCGCTCCTCATATAGAGGTTGAAGGCGCACGCTATTGTTTCGAATGCGGGAGCGCGCGCTGGTCCGAGGTAATCACTCACACATCTTTTTGATAAACGAAAGCGAAACAGATATGACAAACGCCGTACGACCTTCCGTTCCTCCTGGGCCAAAGGGGGAACCGTTTATTGGCAACGCGCGCGCATTCATCGTAGAGCCGCTGGCATACCTGCAGCGCTGCTCACAGGAGTACGGCGATATTGTGCAGATCCGCCTGGGCACGACAAGCATCTATATGCTGAGCCACCCGGACCACATCGAGCAAGTTCTGGTGACGCACAACAAGAATTACACCAAATCCAGGTTTACACAGCGCAGGAAGAGCCTCTTCGGCAATGGCCTCATCTTCAGCGAGAGCGACTTCTGGCTGCGGCAGCGCCGCCTGATGCAACCCGCGTTCCACCATAAACGCATCGCCTCCTACGGCGAGGCTATGGTGACGCTGGCCGAACGCATGGCGCGGACGTGGCAGGATGGCGCAGAGATCAATATTCACGAGCAGATGATGGAGCTCTCGCTTGAGATTGTGGTGAAGACCCTCTTCGATACAGAGACGACGGGTGACGTGCAGAAGATTGGCGCGGCACTCGATATTCTTATCGAGCAGGTAAGCGCCGCCGCCGTGCGACCGGTGCAATTTCCCGATTGGGTGCCGACGCGCGGCAATCGCATGTACAACGCGGCGCTCTCAGAGCTAGAGACCATCATCAAACAGATCATCTCCGAGCACCGCGAGCGCGCTACGGATAACGGCGACCTGCTCTCAACCCTGCTGCACGCTCAGGACGAGGATGGCACGCGCATGACCGATCGGCAGGTGCGCGACGAGGTGGTCAATCTCTACATCGCCGGACACGAGACGGTCGCGCTGGCCCTGTCGTTTGCGTGGCGGCTGCTGGCCGAGCATCCCGAGGTGGAGGCAAAGCTTCACGCCGAGCTGGCGAGCATCCTGGGCGGCAGAGCGCCGACGATCGAGGACTTGCCGCAACTTCCCTACACGGAGCAGGTTTTCACCGAAGCGTTGCGCCTCTATCCGCCCGTGTGGGGCGTTTTCCGCGACTGCAAGGTCGCGGATACGATCGGCGGCTACCCGATCGCGCCCGGCACGGTGATACTGCTCTCACCCTGGGTCGCCCATCATGACGCTCGCTTCTATACCGATCCCGAGGATTTCCAGCCCGAACGCTGGGACAGGCAGGCTACGTCCATTCCGCGCTACGCCTACTTCCCCTTTGGCGGCGGCCAGCGGCTCTGTATCGGCAACGTCTTCGCTATGGTGGAGGCGCGCCTGCTACTGGCTACGCTCGCGCAGCAGTGGCGCTTTACGCTGGTGCCCGATGCCCCCTTCGAGCTGGTGCCCACGATCACCATCCGGCCCAAATATGGCATCAAGGTCGTTGCGCACAGGCGAGATAGCTGATCCTCTCTCCTTGCACCTTCCCTCTGTCTGAGGCTATACTGAAAGAGATCTAGCCAGAGAAAAGAGTCAAGTTTAGAAGGAATGCAAGGATACAAGCTTGTCGAATAGGCGCAAAGCAATCGTGGTGCACAGCCCCCACTCGGGCAAAGCGGCACAATTACAGCAGGCCATCGCCCACCTGCATGCGAACTCTGTGGAGATCATCGACGTGCGCTCCATCGCCGCGTTGGACGGGCTGAGCGCCCAGGGTCCTCAATGGCAGGAGCAGGGCATCGATATCGTAGTGGCGGCGGGCGGCGATGGCCTGATTGGCGGCGTCACCAACCATATCGCCGAAGGTGGACCGCCGCTTGGCATACTCCCGCTCGGCACTTCAAACGATGTCGCCCGCTCGCTGCGCATTCCACAGGATCTGCCAGGGGCCGCCAGGGTGATCGCCCACGGGCAGATAGCCGAAGTCGATGTCGGAGTGGCACAGCCAGCTCAACAGGCTCCATATACCGCCTCAGAGCAGCACGGGAAAGCTACCAAAGCACATCACCAGCGGCACGGCTTCTTCGCCCACGCGCTCACCGTCGGCATCAATGTAGAGTTTGCGCGCCTGGCAACCAACGTCGTCACGCGGCAACACTACGGGCGTATGACCTACCCTTTCGTCGCCTTCGAAGTGCTGCGCCACCACACCGCGCTAGAGATGGAACTCAACTTCACTGATCTAAAGCTAGCGCCCAGGGCGGGAGAGAAGCAGCTACCTTCAAAGGAACGGGCCACGCTCAGCTGCCGCGCGCTGCAGGCAACAGTCATCAACGCGCCCATCTTCGGCGGCACATGGCAACTCTCGGTCCCCAGGGCGACGCTACACGATGGGCTGCTGGATATCCTTGTGATCGAAGACATCGATCTGGTGAATTTGAACACCACGCTCACACGCTTCTTTAGTCGCTGGGAGCAGCGTGCAGAGGGGCCGCAAGAGTGGCACCAGCAGTACCCGGATCTGTACCCGGCAGAGCTGACTGGCATTCCCGGCATACACCATGTGCAGGCGCGGGGAGTCACCATCAATACCCTCGCCGGTTCGCAGGATGTCACTCTCGATGGAGAGATACGTGCCCAGACTCCTGTGGACGTGCTGATGGCCGCTGAGAAGTTACGGGTGGTAGTCCCGCGCTCGTAAATGCCTTGTTCAAAAGCCAGAAGCCAAGCTCGATGCAAGGACCGATGCCAAAGGCAAAGATCAGCGTCCCAATGCCCACCGTTCCACCCAGGAAGAAGCCGACAAGCAGGGCCGAACATTCAAGCGCCGCGCGCACGATAGCAATGCGCACCCTCGTCAACGTAGCGAGGCGCAGCATCAGCCCATCACGCGGTCCAGCCCCCAGGTGTGGCGCGATATAAATAGCGCTGCCGAGTCCCATCAGAAACACTCCCAATACATCAACAGCCAGGCGCAATACCCATGACTGCGCTGAAAGATCGGGCAGCCAGTTGCTGCGTAACTGCAGATCGACAAAGATGCCGATCAGCGACATGTTCAGAATCGTGGCAACGCCCGGATACACCTTTAGCAACAGACTGAGCACTATCAATGCAGCGCCAACCACAATGGTAGCTGTGCCAAAGGAAAGCGGCGTGTGCAGGCTGATGCCTTTGTGCAGCACATCCCAGGGACCAAGCCCCACGGCGGAACGATACGTGCAGATATCCCCAACGGAGAAGACGAATAGCCCGAAGATCACGATAAGAAGCCGTCCGAGATATCTCCACGGTCGGTCAATGCGTAGCGCGCTCAATTGCATGTAGCTGTCCTTAATGTAAAAAGAGGAAGCCAATAGAATGTATTGGTAAAGTATAAGTAGCGACGGGGGAACAGACAACAGCCAATCGGGAAAAGAGCAAACGTCATTGGGAAAAACTTCTCTGATCTTGCTCTTCCAACATTTATTCATGCCCGTCCCCACTATCTCCGCGCCACAAGCACCTCATCTCTTCATTGATCGCTAGCAACTCGTCTAGCGTCCCTTCCGCGTCGATCCTGCCATCCTTGAGAACGATAATGTGATCGGCACGTTGCAGAGTGGCGCGTCGGTGCGTAACGACCAGACAGGTCACATCTTCACGCTCAAAGATGCGTTCCCAGAGTGTACGTTCGGTCTCGACGTCCAACGCGCTAGACAGGTCGTCGACCACCAGCAACTCGGCAGCGCGCACCAACATGCGTGCCGCCGCTGCGCGCTGCACCTGCCCACCTGAGAGCTTCACGCCGCGCGTGCCCACTGGCGTCTCCAATCCTGCCTCTAGCGCCTGCACGTCGTGTTCCAGGACGGCGCTCCGCACGGCGGCAGCCAGGACCGCAGGATCGTCGGGTAGCCCCAGGAGGATGTTCTGCTTGAGTGTCTCGCTGAACAGGCGCGGCACCTGTGCCGTGTATGCTGCGCGTGGTGGTACAAAGAAGGAAGCCGCGTTGTCCACGACGTGCCCGTTCCAGCGAATCTCGCCAGCATCTTGAGGCAGCAGGCCCAGAAGGGTCTGTAAAAGCGTTGTCTTGCCCGCGCCAACGCGCCCTGTCACCACCGTCAGGGTGCCGCGTGGCAGGCACAGGTCTACCTCTGTGATACCGTGTCCCGACTGCGGATGGCGATAGGTCAGCCCCCGCGCCTCCACGAGGAGCAAGCGATCGGTCTCGTTGCGCGTTGGAGGTGGCACAGCAGGGAGAGGTCCGCGCAGGCGCAGCGAGGAGTGCTTCACCAACGCATCTGGCGGAACGCTCCCCAGCAGAACGCTCATACGTGCAAAAGCGACGCCGGTCTGCCGGTACTGAGCCAGGAACTGGCCAAGGCCGGTGGTAAAGTCGGCGATGAAGCCCATGTATGAGACAAACAGGGCAAAGTCGCCCACCGTCATACTGCCGTTGCGCAGGTTACTGGCCGCTAGCAGCATAATCAAACCTGTACCCATGCTCACCGTGTTGGCCGTGATGGCGTTCAGAGCCTGCGTCGCCAGACGATCGGTTAGCATAGCTGTACGGCGCTGCTCGTTCAGCCGTCGGAAGCGCGCCACGGTTCGCGCTTCGGCACCGGCAGCCTGCAATGTCTGCACCGCCGCCAGGATATCGCCGATGGCTCCGGTGACCTGGCTGGTGGCCTCGCTGCTGGTTGCGCGGTAGCGGCCCAGCGCGTTGCTCGCCCGCCGCGCTACTATCGCTACGATCACAAGAGGTAGGAGCGTGATGAGAGTCATACGGGCGTCGATATGCAAAAGCACCAGCAAAGCCACTACGGCAAACACGCCCTGACCCGTAATCTCGTCGGTCCAGTCCAGGCTGTCCTCAGCCTGATGGGCATCATCGCGAAAACGGCTGAGAGTCTCACCGATCGAGTAGGGCAGAGCGTGGGCACCCGGACGGTCCAGGACGTGCCGCAGCAGGTTGCGGCGCAGCAGCCCACTCATCGTGAAGCGCATGAGAATTTCGACAAAGCCGGCGGTGAGCCATAAGGCAACACGGCTCACTGCAAGTACGACCAGCAACACGATCAGTCCTGTCGTGCCTCCGGGCAGCTGTGCATGTCCGGTGAGAGTATCGAAGAAGGCGCGGACGATTAGCCCCGCCAGGATCGGTAACAGGTTGCCCGCTCCCCACAACACCGCGTGAAGCAGGTAGAGCCAGGGTCTGTAGCGGGCCATTTCCATCAGATAGCGCCAGGTTGGGAGTTGCTTCATAGAGAGACCTCCTCAGTAGCTGCCCGCAGCAATTCGGCAAAGCGCGAGGTGGGGTCGGCAGCGAGGGCCAACCGTGGCCCATACTCGCGCACCTGCCCATCTTCCAGGATCAGAATGTCGTCGGCGTAGGCAAGAGTGGCCAGCCGGTGTGCCACGATGATGCCGGTGCGACCGTCGAGCAAGCGAGCCAGTGCTGTTTGCACCAACCTATCCGTGGCCGGGTCCAGGCGCGAGGACGGCTCGTCCAGGATCACCAGGTCAGGGTCACGCAGTAGGATGCGCGCGCAGGCCAACACCTGTGCCTGTCCAGCGGAGAGTCCGGCACCGTCTGGCAAGAGCAGAGTGTCCAGTCCACGCGGCAGTTCCCGTAACCAACTGGCCAGACCCAGAGAGTCCAGCACGGCACTCATTCTCTCATCTGGCACCTTGTCGTCGAAGAGAGTCAGATTGTCGCGCACGCTGGCAGAGAAGAGATGCACCTCCTGTGTGACCAGACCGACGCGACCGCGTACTGCCGCGAGGCGGACCGCCCGCAGGTCCACGCCTCCCAGGCGCACGACACCAGCCAGTGGATCGTAGAAGCGCAGGAGGAGCCGCGTCAGTGTTGTCTTCCCGCTGCCTGTACGTCCCACCACACCTAGCACGCGGCCCGGCGCAAGCGACACGCTGACCTCGCGCAAAACCGGAGCGTCCTCCGCGTAGCTAAATGAGACGCTGTCCAACTCCACTGCCAGTGGACCCGGCGGCAGCGCAACACCAGGGCCATCAGTCACACACGGCACTGTACTCAGCAGCGACTCGACACGAGCCATACTGGCGTCCGCCTGCTGCAAGTCCTGCACTTCGTTGCGAATCTGCTCCGTCGGCTGGCGCAGCATCTCAGTACACTGAAAGATCAGATAGACCATGCCAATGGTCAGCGTGCCAGCCCTGAATAGCACCGCACTCAAGGCAAAAGCTGCCGCCGTGCCGAGCGCAAACAGCCCCTCGCTGGTGGCGACCATACTGTAGCCCCACATCTGCGCCTTGCGCGTCACAGCCAGCCACGACCGCATCACCTCGGCGCAACGGCGCAGCACAAACGCGCCAGCTCCGCTGGATCGGATATCCTGCAAGCCTGCCAGATATTCGCCCACAAAGCCGAAGAAATCGGCGTTGGCCTGGCGCTCCGCAGCCCAGGAAGGTGTGGCAATGGCGCGGATACGCAATATGGCTGTCAGGGCCAGCAAGACAAACGCGCTCATCCCCAGCCCAACTCGCCAGTCCACGGAATAGAGTAGCCCGAGCACACCCACCAGCAAGACGCCGTTGCCAAGCACATAGACTACAAACCGAGAGAAGAAGCGAGCCAGGGTAGACACATCACCATCCACCCGCTCAATTAACTCGCCCGGCGTATGGGCCGTGTGAAACGAAGCATCTAGCCGTAGCAGGTGGGCGACAAGATCGGTACGCAGTTCGTTGGTGGCCGTCCAACTCACATTTTCGGCCACGTAGGTTTCGGCGACAGCCAGGCCCTGTCCCGCCAGGGCCAGACCCATGGTCAGCAGCGCCAAAACAATCAGCTCGCGCAGATCCCCGCCAGAGGTGGCCTGATCGATAAAACGGCTCGCCACCAGCGGTGTGGCCACCTGCGCGCAGATAGTGCCACACAGGATTCCAGCCAGCAGGCCCATCCGCAGCCATTGAGGACGCAGATAGCGGGCCAACAGCCGCCAGTAGCGGTTCAATTGAACATACATAAATCTATTTTTCTTTCTTTCGCTCAAAAGCGTTGTAGGTGCAGAACATAAGTACACACAATATGCGTGTGCAGCATATTTCTGCTCGATAGGAACAGAGGATAGCCCACGATGAGGTGTGGCTATATGGAGAGAGGTGATGCTGAACGGGAAGGCAATATGCCGCGTGCGAGAAGCAGGCAAACAAAAGAAGCCCTACGGGACTGAGTGGGCTGGTTATGAAGAGCGAAGAAGAAGTCTACAGAAGAGAGTCGTATATATCTGTAGCCCATCGAAGAACGAATACGGTCGCACGTAAAAAGGCGAAATCACAGTGCTGATCCGCGTGAAAACGACCACGTTCAGTTGTAGACACAGCTCACTTAGCTTAGCAACACCTTAGCTGTGATTGAGGACATGATAAATGGAACCTCCTTAAACGAGATAAACGAATAGTACCATATGTTTTGCCCGAAAGGCAAGCCTGCGCATTCCCTCTTCTAACGCAGGCCGCAAGATCTCGAAGATTTACAGGCAACGGGCTTGTGCCTGGCGCTTGTTCAATGCGCGCAGGCGTGGGAAGACATCGCGCGCGAAGCCATCAATGAAGGCACGCTGATCTGGTCCCGCCGTATGGTAGATCAGACTATCGAAGCCCAGCTCAATATGCTGCTGCGCGTACTTGACGTGGTCCTCAATGCTGTTCGAGAAGCAGCCGGTCTTCTTGATCGTATCGGGACCGACGACCTGACCGTTCTCCTGCGACATCGCCGGAGTGTAGATGTTCGCCTCGTAGAGCGCCGGTACGTAGCTGCCCGCCCAGTACTTGATCTGCTCCTGCACGGCGGCATCGACATCATTATTGTAGCTGACATTCAGCTCGATCAGGCGCGGCATGCGGGCGGGATCTTTACCAGCCTTTTTGGCGCTCTCCTCGAAGTTCTTGATGATGCCCTTATACAGATCGGACTCCTTGCCGCCGACGGACCAGAGGCCATCGCCATGCTTGCCCGCGAACTCCGCGCTATGTGGGACCAGTGCCGAAATGATGATGGGAATGTGGGAAGCGGGCGGAGTGAAGAGGCGTGCCTTCTGGGTATGATAGTATTTGCCCTCGAATGTCACCTCCTCGCCGCTCCACAGTGCGCGAATAAGCGTAATCGCCTCCTCCAAACGGTCTCGGCGTTCGGCATACGTCGGCCATTCACCCGTCACAGCAAACTCGTTGAGCGCCTCGCCTGTGCCCAGGCCGAGCCACGTCCGGTTGGGCGCGAAATGCGAGACGGTCGCCGCCGCCTGCGCGATGATCGCGGGGTGGTAGCGCAGAATCGGACAGGTCACGCCGGGACTCAGGATGATGCGCTCGGTATGCGTCGCCACCGCGCCCAGCCACGTCCAGGTGAAGGGAGCCTGCCCCTCTTCGCTCCAGGGATTGAAGTGATCGCTGACATCGAGCAGATCAAAGCCAGCTTTATCGGCATTGACCGCGTACTCCATCAATTCCACGGGCGCGTACTGCTCCGGGCCAGCTTTCCAGCCAATCTGTACCATATCTTTTATCCTCTCTTGATCTCATCTTATAAAGTGAAATACTCACATATCACCTATAGACTCGAACAAGAAAGCAGAAAAGTTTCATTCGTTAACACTGTTGGCCCATCCCTACTCCATAAATTCTACAATAGTAATACTATACAAACAAACGAGGAGGAATCTCATATGTCTGATACACCGCGCAACGATAGGTACCTGCTAGACAATCAGCAGGCCGAGGCAGGGACACGCTTCGATGCCCTATCGACGCTTTTTAACCCGTCGACGTTCCGACACATCAGCGATCTCGGAATCGAGCCGGGATGGCGCTGCTGGGAAGTTGGAGCGGGCGGACCCTCGGTGCCCAGGTGGCTGGCGGAACAGGTGGGTCCCACGGGTCGCGTGCTGGCGACGGACATCGATGTATCCTGGACCCAGGAAGCTGCCGGTTCAGCGGTCGAGGTACGCCGTCACGATGTGGCGCGCGATGAGCCCCCGCAGGAGACCTTCGATCTCGTCCATGCGCGCCTGGTCCTGGTACATGTAGCCGACCGCGCCAGGGCGCTGCAGTCGATGATCAAGGTGCTACGCCCCGGCGGTTGGCTGTTCCTCGAAGACGCCGACCCGGCACTGCAGCCGCTAATCTGTCCAGATGAGTACGGTCCCGAGCAGCAGTTAGCCAACAAACTTCGCAGAGGCTTTCGCGAACTGCTGGCGCAGCGCGGCGCGGACCTCAGCTATGGGCGCAAGCTCCCACGACTGCTACGGGAGGCGGGTCTGATCGGCGTAGAGGCCGACGCCTTCTTCCCGCTGACCTCCCCAGCGTGCAACCTGCTGGAGGCTGCGACGGTCAACCAGGTCCGAGAAGGACTCATCGCCCAGGGCTACGCGACCGCCGAGGAGATCGAGCGCCATCTCGCCAACATCGCAACCGATCGGCTCGACCTCGCCACGTCGCCGATGATCTCTGCCTGGGGTCGCCGCCCATAGAGCGGCAGTGGTGTCAATTATGCATGCTATAATAAAGCGTAAGACGTGCAA
>Ga0209839_10001893_pt1 | contig 10523 bp, 8 predicted proteins | sample OrgsoiDNA2013050_FD_185800 | JGI IMG/M metagenome (GOLD analysis project Ga0209839, IMG submission 185800) | Permafrost soil microbial communities from the Arctic, to analyse light accelerated degradation of dissolved organic matter (DOM) -... | ecosystem: Environmental > Terrestrial > Soil >... | reverse complement strand
TTCGGGATGGTCTGGACCTGGGCGGCGGTCTGGGTGTAGCCAGTCGCGTCGGTGGCGCGAGCTTCGATCAGGTAATTGCCCGGCGAAGCCGTCCATTCCCAGACCCACTGCCGCCATGTGTCGATGCCGGGCACCGTAGCCAGCCGCGCCTCGTGCCATGGACCTCCGTTGAGGCGTACCTCCACGGCGATGATGCCCTTGTGCTGCGCCCAGGCCACACCGGCCACCGTTATCCGGCCCGGCGCGAGTGACGCGCCTGTGGCAGGCACGTCAATTCTGGACTCGGTCTTGATCGGCGCCTGCTGCGACCAGCCGCGCTGCGCCCAGAAGGCGTAGGCCGCCGCGAACGTGGTCACCTCAATGTCGGTGACCCACTTGGTCGCGGACACGTAGCCGTACAGGCCGGGCACCACCATCCGCGCAGGGAAGCCGTGCACGGCGGGCAGCGCCGTTCCGTTCATCGCCACGGCGAGCACAGCGTCCCGGCCGTCGAGCACAACCTGCAGGGGGGTACCTGAGGTGAACCCGTCGACCGAGGTGCACAGCAGCTGATCGGCACCCGCCAGCGGCCGGGCCTGCCTGATCAGGGCCGCCAGGCTCGCGCCGAGCCATTTGGCGTTTCCTACGTAGGGCCCCCCGACCGGGTTCGAGACGCACGTGAGGGTTACATGGGCCTCGATGAGCGGGCGTCGCAGCAGCTCGGCGAAGGTAATGGTTAGCTCGCGTTGCACCATCCCGTGGATCCGCAGCCGCCAGGTCGCCGGATCAACCTGGGGCACGAGCAAGGCGGTGTCGACGCGGTAGAAACCGTTATCCGGAGTAATGAACGAGCTGAGCCCGGGGATGTTGAGGTTGCTGCCAGCGGGAAGCGGCGGCGCGGGAACCGCGGGCCGGGGGAACCGTAGAGCGGCCCGCGTCGCGGCAGTGTTGTGCTCGTCGATCAGGTTTCTTCCGGCCAGCGTCCCGAGCGCGGCGGCGGCCGCAGCTGCGCCGCTCGAGAACAAGAACCACCGCCGCGCGGGCCAGCGGGATGGTACCTGGTCGTCCGGATGAGGCAGGAACGTAAAGGAGTAGGCCGGGCCCGCACGGAAGATAGGTGCTGCGACGTAGGCCGGGTCAGGCGGCCGTTTGGGCCCGGCCGGCCGCGCCGGGCCGGCTGGCTGAGCCGGGTCGGTCAGCTCCGGGTGCGGGTCGAATGGGAATAGGACGTCCAGAGGTGACCTAAGCCTGGCCGCCGCGCGGACCAGCCAGGTCAGCGCGAACGCGCCGGCCGCGGCCCCCACCAGGGTGGGAACCACATATCCCACCGTGGCGGCCGGCCTGGTCAGGGCCGCGGCCAAGCCGATGGAGGCGAAAATCGCGAGCCCGCACATACCGAAGGCGAGCCGACGTACCGCGAGCATCCCGACCACCGCCGCGCTCGCGGCGAGGACCACCAGGATGCCGCCGAGCAGCGCCGTCTTGTCATCGGCGCCGAACGCGGAGATGGCGAACTCCTTGACTTGCGGCGGTGCGAGGTCGATGGCAGCCTGGCCCACCGCGAACACTGGTGAGCTCTGCGGAACGCCGAGGCCAGAAGCGAACTGAGCGGCGCCCATGGCGACGGCGGCCGCGAGGACGCCGGCTACAGCCCCGAGGGCGCGAGTATGCCGAGTCTGGTCGTCGGCGATACCGGAGGGTGCTGTCATGGCCCAAAGTCGCGAATAGACGCTTGGTCCACGGTACCGCCCTGTGATCTTGGTTAGCCGTCCCCCTCATTATCGTCTGGCGATGCAGCCTGGCCCCGGTCCAGGGAATAGTCCGCTGCCCCTGGTGTTGCCTTAGATGCAAACGCATATATCTCTGAAGTGGAGAGGGAGTTCGCCGTGCAGTTCGGGATCTTCTCAGTCAGTGACATCACCAGGGACCCCGTCTCGGGTGTGACCCCCAGCGAGGCGGAGCGCATCGACGCGATCGTGCGCATCGCCAAGAAGACCGAGGAAGTGGGGCTGGACGTGTTCGCCATCGGCGAGCACCACAACCCGCCGTTCTTCTCCTCCTCGCCCACCACCTTGCTGGCCTACATCGCGGCCACTACCGAACGGCTCATCGTCACCACCTCGACGACGCTGATCACCACCAATGACCCGGTCCGCATCGCCGAGGAATACGCCATGCTCCAGCACCTTTCCAAGGGCCGGATGGACCTGATGCTGGGCCGGGGCAACACCGCCCCCGTGTATCCGTGGTTCGGCCAGGACATCCGCACCGGCCTGCCCCTGGCGCTGGAGAACTACAACCTGCTGCACCGGCTGTGGCGGGAGGACGTCGTTGACGCCGACGGGAAGTTCCGTACGCCCCTGCAGGGGTTCACGTCGGTCCCCCGGCCGCTCGATGACGTGCCGCCGTTCGTGTGGCACGGCTCGATCCGTACCCCCGAGATCGCCGAGCAGGCGGCCTACTACGGCGACGGCTTCTTCGCCAACAACATCTTCTGGCCGAAGGAGCACTACATGCGGCTGATCCGCTTCTACCGGCAGCGCTACGCCCACTACGGCCACGGCACCGAGAGGCAGGCCATCGTCGGCCTGGGCGGCCAGGCGTACATCGCCAAGAAGTCCCAGGACGCCATCCAGGAGTTCCGCCCGTACTTCGACGAGGCCCCCGTCTACGGGCACGGCCCGTCGATGGAGGACTTCACGGAGATGACGCCGCTATCGGTCGGCAGCCCGCAGGAGGTCATCGACAAGACCCTGACCTTCCGGGAGCACTTCGGTGACTACCAGCGCCAGCTGTTCCTGATGGACCACGCCGGCCTGCCGCTGAAGACCGTACTCGACCAGCTCGAGCTGCTGGGCGGGGACGTCGTGCCGGTGCTGCGCAAGGAGATAGCCGCCCGCCAGGATCCCGAGACCCCCGCGGCGCCCACCCACGCCAGCCTGGTGCGGGCCAAGTATGGCGACCAGCCGGCGCGCCAGCCCCGGCCCAACGCGAACCGGGGCGACAACGTGACCGGCTCGTCCCCCTACGAGGACAGCGACCCGGAGGCCGCGGCCAGCTATCCGGGCCTGGCATGACCAGCCGCGGCCAGACCGCCAACGACGCGTGGGAGGCGATGCTGAGCGCCCACGCGGTGCTGATGAAGCAGTTCGCGGCCGAGGACGTCTGGGCGGACGTCACCATGCGGGAGTACGACGTGCTCTACACCTTGTCCAAGTGCCACGAGCCGGTGCGCCTGGGCGAACTGCATCGCCATGTCCTGCTCAGCCAGCCAGCGCTGTCCCGGATGGTGGACCGGCTCGTCGCGCGCGGTCTCGTCGAGCGCCAGGCCGATCTCGCCGACGGGCGCGGCGTCCGCCTGTCGCTGACTGGGGCCGGCCGGCACTGTCAGCGCCGGATCGGCGGGCGCCACGCTCGCAGCGTCACCCGGGCCATGACCGCGGCACTGGACGCCGGGGAGATGCGCCAACTGGAGGCGATCTGCCGGAAGCTGGCCGACCATGAACGAACCCCCGGCACCAGCAGCGAAAGAGCACCATCGGAGCTAAGCGCATGACCAATCCATCCGCCCGGCAGGCCCCCTTCAGCCTCGTAGTGATCAGTGCCGGGACAAGCGACCCTTCATCCACCAGGATGCTGGCCGACCGCGCCGCCGCGCGCGTGGCCGCGCTGGCCGGCGAGCGGGGCGAGCAGGTGACGATCAGCGTCGTCGACCTGCGGGAGATCGCCACCGAGGTCAGCACCGCTCTGGTAGCCCAGTTCACCGGGCCCAGGCTCGAGAAGGCGGTCGCCGCCCTGCGCGGGGCCGACGGCATCATCGCCGCCACGCCCGTGTACATGGCGGGGGCCAGCGGACTGTTCACCTCGTTCTTCGACGTCCTGGACAAGGATCTGATCATCGCCAAGCCGGTCGTGCTGGCGGCCACCGCCGGCACGGCCCGGCACGCCCTGGTGGTGGACGAGCAGATACGTGCCCTGTTCGCCTACCTGCGGGCGCTGACCGTGCCGACGTCGCTGTTCGCCGCGCCGGAGGACTGGGGCGATGCTGCCCTCAACCAGCGCATCGACCGGGCCGCCCTCGAGCTGCTGTTCCTGATGGAGAGCGGCTTCGCCCAGAAGGTGAAGGACCAGTCCTGGGACAGCTACCAGCACGAGTACGGAAGCCAGGCCGGAACAGAGGATGCCATCGACGCCTTCAACCTGGACTCGGACCTGATGCGCCTGGCCACCGGCGGGTCCGCCGGCTGAGGCGTGCCGATCCCGCCCGGCGTCGTGAGCATCAGCGACGGTCGCGTCAGCTATGACCAATTTCCACCTGTGATGCCGAGCCCGGTCTGGGAGGACAGCTCGTCGACGAACGCCCGGGCTAATCCTGCTCGCGGATCCAGCGCGGGCGGCGGAAGAGCCGGCCCAGGCGGTCGTGCAGGCTCTCCCCCGTGTCTTCCAGCGCGTCGACCCGGTATACCGGCGGCCCGTCCGGCGCGGGCAAGTCGCTGGCCTGGGCGTCGTCGAGGTGGCACCGGATCTGGCTCCGGGTGATCTCGCCGACCTGGTCGGCGTCGACGAACCGCAGGCCGCCCTTGGTGGTGATCACGATCCCGTCGAAGAGGTCGAGGTCGGGCACCTCAAGCACGTGCTCGAGGGTGCCGATCTCGGTGCCGGAACTGCTCAGCACCGGTGTGCCGAGCACCGCCGCCTCGTAGGAAATGGGCGTCTCGTCGGTCATTGGTTTTCCTGTTCCGCCGCAGTAGGTACGCCGGCTGTCCGCAATCCGCTGAGCGCGACGACAGTACCACCGCCGCCCCGGCCGCCCGCTAACGACCAGCCCGGCGCTTTTACCCGGCGCATGACAGGGCCGGGCCGGAAAGGAAGAATTGGGCCATGACCGCCCCAGGATTGGATACCGACCGGCTCGCATTAGTCATCGACGAGGTTCTGCACCAGCATCCGGCGGCCGGGCTGGCCGTCGCGGTCGTGGGACCGGATGGGCTGAAGTTCTTCCGGGGCTCCGGCGTCTCGGACAGCGCGCAAAGGACCCCGGTCACCGAGCACACGATCTTCCGGATCGGCTCTATCTCCAAGACGTTCACGGCGATCGCCGTCATGCAGCTGCGGGACCGCGGCCTGCTTGACCTCGACGATCCCGTGAGCAGGCACCTCGGCAGCTTCCGGCTGACTCCCGCGCGCGGCTCGTTCCGGCCGGCGACAATCCGCCAGCTGCTGACGCACACCGGTGGGATCGGCGAGCTGCGGAACCTGGCCGACCTTTTCCGGCCCACGATCGGCCTGGCCATCGGGGCCGGTCAGCCGACGCCGCCGCTGAGCGCCTACTACCGGGGCGGGCTGCGTGTCGAGGTCGAGCCGGGGAGCAAGTGGGCGTACGCCAACCACGGGTTCGCCGTACTGGGGCAGCTGGTCGAGGACGTGTCCGGGGAGCCGTTCGGCGCGTACATGCGGGCGCACGTGCTCGGGCCGCTGGGCATGGAGCACACCGACTTCACCCGCACCGGTCCCATCGCCCGGCAGCTCGCCACCGGGTACACGCTGCGGCGGCGGGGCCTCAAGGCGGTCAAGGACCGCGACATCGTGGTGCAGCCTGCGGGGTCGGTTTTCGCCCCGCCCGCCGACATGGCCCGCTACGCCGCGGCCCTGCTGCGCGGGGGCGGCGACGTACTGAAGCCGGAGACGCTGAGCGAGATGTTCCAGCCGCAGTACCAGGCCGATCCGCGGATACCCGGTCTCGGCCTGTGCTTCTGGCTGGGAGATGTCGGCGGGCATCGTACCGCCGGGCACGGCGGCGGCTGGCCCGGGTTCATCTCCGCCCTGACCGTGGCGCCCGACGACGGGGTGGCGGTGCTGGCGTTCACCAACACCGGGACACCCGTGCCAGACCGGGTCAGCGACGTGCTGCTGCGCGAGATCCTCGGGGCGGCCGCCGACCAGCCGCGGCTGGACATACCCGAGCATCCCGCGGTGTGGGCCGGGCTGTGCGGCTGGTACGGGCCTGCCCCGGGGCGGCTCACCAACGCGCGGCCCCGGATGCTGATCGGCGCCGGGGCGGAGGTCTTCGTCCGCGACGGCCACCTCATGCTGCGCGCGTTCACCCCCGTGCCGCGGCTGCGCCGCGGCTACCGGCTGCACGCCGCCGACCCGGATGACCCCTACTTCTTCCGGCTGGATTTGACCGCCGACGACCTCGGCACCTGGCCGGTAGCGTTCCGCGACGACGGCGGCGGCCCGGGCACCACGCTGCACACGGGGCCCGTCCCTATGTCGCTGTACCGGCGGCCCGGCTACCGCAACCCGGCGCGGCTGGCCGCCGCAGCCGCCGGTGCGGCCGGCACGGCCGCGGCGGTGCAGGCCGCCCGCCACCGTTTCCGCTGAGCCGCCGTTTCCGCTAACGCTAACCAGGGGCTCGCGCTGACCAGCCGGCCGGGCAGCCGTTACCGCCGCTCAGGACCGCGGGGCCGGGACAGCACCAGGAGGTCAGCGGCGTGCCCATTCCTCGGCGAGCAACCGGTAGGAGCGGACCCGGTCGGCATGGTCGTGCGTGATGGTGGTGATGATCAGCTCGTCGGCGCCGGTGGCTTCCTGGAGCTGTTCCAGCTGGTCGGCGACCTGCTTGGGGGAACCGGTGAACTGGGTGTCCACCCGGTCGGTGACCAGGTCCCGGTCGGCGTCGGTCCAGGTGTAGGCGCGGGCCTCGTCCGGGGTGGGGAACTGGATCGCGCCCGCACCGGTGCGGATGCTGCGGACCCAGGCGCCGTAGCCGGCCGCCAGCTCACGGGCCGTCGTCTCGTCGTCGGCCACCACCACGTCGGCGGACACGCTCACGTACGGCTGGGCCAGGTCGCCGGACGGCTCGAACGCGGCCCGGTAGCCCACGGCGGCCTCCAGCACGGTGGCCGGGCTGACGTGGTAGTTGGCCGCGAACCGCAGCCCGTTGGCTCCGGCCACCTGGGCGCTCTCGCCGCCGCTGCTGCCCAGGATCCAGACCTGCACGTCAGCTCCCTCACCGGGGACGATGTGCGCTGCCACGCCGTCCGCGTTCCGGTAGGTGCCGCGCAGCAGCGCCAGCACGTCGTTGACCTGCTCGGTGTAGTTCTGCGACTCCGCACCGGGCAGTTGCAGCAGGCCCTTCTGCAGCGTGAACCGCGGCGAGCCGAGCAGGTGCTCGAACGAGAACTTCTTCGGGATCAGCAGCCCGTTTTCGGTCCGGTACGCCTCCGCCGGAGGCTTCTTGGGGCCGTCCGCCGCGTTCTTGGGACGCCCGGCCGACCGGCCCAGTCCCAGGTCCAGCCGCCCCGGGTAGAGGGCGTCGATGAGGCCGAACTCCTCCACCGTGGACAGCGCGGTGCGGTGACCCATCTGCACCGCACCGGAGCCGATCCGGATGGTGGACGTGGCCCCGGCGGTCAGGGCCAGCACCACGGCCGGCGACGTGCCCGCCACACCCGGGTTCAGGTGGTGCTCGGCGAACCAGTACCGCGTGTACCCGAACTGTTCAGCCTGCCGGGCCAGGTCGATGCTATTCCGCAGCGCTTCGGCGGCAGTCGACCCGGTGCTGATCGGCACCAGGTCCAGCACGGCCAGCGGCGTGGCGCTCATGAGGCCACCGCGCTGTTCCGCTCGCTGGCGCGTCCGGTGGGCAACGGATCCAGGCCCAGGTGAGATCGCAATGTGGTCCCCTCGTACTCGGTGCGGAACACCCCGTGTTCCTGCAGCAGCGGGACCACGGTGTCGGCGAACACGTCGAGGCCTGCCGGGGTGATGTGGGGGACCAGGATGAACCCGTCGCTGGCGTCGGCCTGCGCCAGGTGGTTGATCTCGCCGGCGATCGTGGCCGCGGAACCGACGAACGTCTGCCGCCCGGTCACCTCGATGACGACCTCGCGGAGGGACAGGTTCCGCTCCGCGGCCAGGGCCCGCCACTGGGCGGCGATGGCCAGCGGATCCCGGTACATCCGGACGCTGGCCCGGCCCCGGGAGATCGTGTTCTCCCCCGGCAGCGGGTCGACCTCCGGCAGCGGGCCGTCCGGGTCGTAGCCGGACAGGTCCCGGTTCCACAGCTGTTCCGCGAACATGATCGCCGTCTGCCCGCTGACCTGCTGGAAGCGGACCTCACGGGCGATCTCCCGGGCGTCGGCATCGGTGTCGCCGAGCACGTACGTGGCCGCGGGCAGGATCAGCAGCTGGTCCGGGGACCGGCCGTACTTGGCCAGCCGGCCCTTCACGTCCGCATAGAACTTCTGCCCGTCCGCCAGCGTGCCGTGCCGGCTGAAGATCGCGTCCGCGCTGGAGGCGGCGAACTCGCGGCCCTCCTCGGAGTCCCCGGCCTGGAAGATGACCGGGCGGCCCTGCGGGCTGCGCGGCGCGCTGAACTGGCCGTGGATGTCGAAGTGCGCGTCGGTGTGCGCGAACTGGCCTGCGTCCGGATCGGCCAGGAACACCCCTGACTCCTTGTCCGCCACGATCTCGTCACCGTGCCAGGAGTCGAACAGCTCCCAGGTCGTACGCAGGAACGTCTTGGCCCGCTCGTACCGGGCGTCCTGCGGCAGGAACCCGCCGCGCCGGAAGTTCTCGCCGGTGAACGCGTCCCAGGACGTGACAACGTTCCACGCGGCCCGGCCGCCGGACAGGTGATCCAGGCTGGCGAACTGCCGGGCCACCTCGTACGGCTCGTTGAAGGTGGAATTGATCGTGCCGGCCAGGCCCAGCCGGTCGGTCACCGCGGCCAGCGCGGCCAGCACGGTGAACGTGTCCGGCCGCCCCACTACGTCCAGGTCGTAGATCTTGCCGCCCTGCTCGCGCAGCCGTAGCCCCTCGGCCAGGAACAGGAAGTCGAACTTGGCCCGTTCGGCGGTCTGGGCCAGGTGCGCGAACGAGCTGAACTCGATGTGGCTGCCGGACCCCGGGTCGCTCCACACGGTCGTGTTGTTGACGCCCGGGAAGTGGGCGGCGAGGTGGATCTGCTTGAGTGGCCTGGTCATGCTGTGCTCCTCCCGGCGGCGGTGTAACGGCTGGCGGGGCGGCTGAGGCCGAGCCGCCCGCGCAGCGTGCCGGGCTCGTACCGGGTGCGGAACGCGCCGCGGCGCTGCAGTTCGGGCACCAGCCCGCGGGTGATGGCCTCCAGGTCGTCCGGAATGACGCCCGGGCGCAGCCGGAACCCGGACAGCCCGGCCTGCTGCCACTCCTGCAGCAGATCGGCGAGCTGGACGGGCGTCCCGGTGAAGACGAGCGCGTCGCTGCGGTACTCCTGGCCGGCCCGCTCGTCCAGCCGGGTTTTGCGCCCCGCGGCGGCCCCGGCGTCCTCGTCCAGGAAAACCACCAGGTCCGCGAAGACGTGGATCGTGTCGTCTGCCCGCCCGGCGGTGTCCTGGGCCGCGCGGATCTCCGCCACGATGTCACGCGCCTGGCCGGGACCGTGCGGCGTGACGAAGCCGACGTCGGCGGCCCCGGCGATCAGCCGGTACGGCTCAGACCCGTGCGCGAGGGCGGCCACGGGCGGCTGCCCTTGCGGGGGCCGCGGGGTGATGGACGGCCCTCTGACGCTGAAGTAATCCCCGGCGAAGTCGATGTAGTGCAGCTTGTCCCGGTCGATGAAGCGCCCGGTGGCAGCGTCCCGGATCTCGGCGTCGTCCTCCCAGCTGTCCCACAGCCGCCGCATCACCTCGACGTAGTCGGCGGCCTCGTCGAACAGCCCGCTGAGGAATTGCCGCAGGGCCGGGCCGGCATCGTCGCGCTGGCCCGGTGGCGGCACGTCGGGAATGTCGCGCCGGCCGAAATGCGCGGCCTCGTGCGGGCTGGCGGAGATCCGGACCCGGACTCCGGCGCGGCCTGTGCTTACGTAGTCCAGGGTCGCGATGGCCTTCGAGGCGTGGAACGGCTCAGTGTGGGTGACGATGACGGCCGGGATCAGCCCGATGGAGCGGGTCACCGGCGCGACCCGGGCGGCGATCAGCACGCTGTCGAGCCGGCCGCGGACCTGGTCGGTGCGGTGGTCGGGGGCCCCGAACCGGGCGGACTGCAGGCTGAGGCCGTCTTCGAAGGTGACGAAATCGAGCAGGCCCCGCTCGGCCTCGGTCACCACGTCCACCCAGTAGCGGGGGGTGAGCAGCTCGTCGGCCCGGGCCCGGCTGGTCCGCCAGGCGGCGGGATGCCAGCCGGTCCCGTCCAGCGCAACGGACAGGTGCAGGGGGGAGGGCGCGTAAGTAGTCAGGACATACTCCCGTCCGATCGGTATGACGTCGGGCGGTGATGCCCGTATTTCCAAACTAGGTTATTCCGGTAGAGATGGTCGAGTATCAAGGCCGCCGAGACTGATTGCGGGTCGTCACGTCCGCGTCTGGTCACCAGGGCCCCACTGCCGTCAGGAACGTTCCGGCGGAGTCTGCCCTGCCTCGGGCGGGATCTTCTCCCCTGCCTCGACGGCGATAGGCAACCGGTTCTCCGCGGGCGGCAACGGGCAGGTCGCGAACTCGGTGTAGGCGCAGGGCAGGTTGACGGCGCGGTTGAAGTCCAGCGTCACCGTCCCGTCGGCGGCC
>Ga0209839_10001892_pt1 | contig 10530 bp, 10 predicted proteins | sample OrgsoiDNA2013050_FD_185800 | JGI IMG/M metagenome (GOLD analysis project Ga0209839, IMG submission 185800) | Permafrost soil microbial communities from the Arctic, to analyse light accelerated degradation of dissolved organic matter (DOM) -... | ecosystem: Environmental > Terrestrial > Soil >... | reverse complement strand
GTACTGCGCTCCGGCGGCGATTGATTCATCATCAACCAGTAGATGCCGAGAACCCTTACCGCCTCCAGGAACTCGGCGAAGTCGACGGGCTTGCGCACGTAGCTGTTCGCCCCCAGGGAGTAGCTGTGGATCAGGTCCTGCTCCTCTTTGGACGACGTCAGGACCACCACCGGAATGAGCTTGGTCCGCTCGTCGCCGCGGATCGCCTTCAGCACGCCCAGCCCATCGAGCTTGGGGAGCTTCAGGTCGAGAACGATTAGCGTCGGCAGCGGCTTCCCGGCGCGCTCAGCGAAGGCTCCCCGCGCAAACAGGAAGTCGAGCGCTTCGACACCGTCTCGGGCCACGACGATCGGATTCAGCATGTTGTTGCGTTTGAACGCGCGCAGCGTCAGCTTCGCGTCGTCCGGATTGTCTTCAACCAGCAGGATTGTTTTGTTCATGTGATCCGTCCCCGGATTCCTTTACATTGAAGAAAAACGTCGCCCCTTCGCCTTCCTTTGCCTCAGCCCAGATTTCCCCGTCGTGCCGGCGGATGATCCGCTGGACGATCGCCAGGCCGATCCCGGTGCCGGGAAAATCGTCAACGTGGTGCAGGCGCTGGAAAGCGCCGAAAAGTCTGTCCGCGTGCGCCATGTCGAAACCCACGCCGTTGTCGGCGACGAAATACACCGTCTTTGCGTCGCGTTCCATCGCGCTGACGCGAATCACCGGCCGGTCCGTCCTGCCGGTAAACTTCCAGGCGTTCTGGAGCAGGTTTTGCATGGCGATCCTTATCAGCGCCGGGTCGGCGCGGATGCTCAAGCCGGACTCGATTGCCCATTGCACGGACCGGCCGGACGGCTCCTGGTCCATCGCAGCGGCAATCTCGCGTGCGATCGCGCTCAGGTCGACCCGCGTCGCGTTAAGCTCGGCGCGTGTCACTTGGGACAGCCGGAGCAGGTCGTCGATGAGGTCGCCCATGCGCTGGCTCGCGGCGCGGATGCGCTGCAAGGCGTCCTTGCCCTCTTCGTCCAGCTTGTCGCCGTAATCCTCGATCAGCACCAAAGAAAACCCGTCCATGCTGCGCAGCGGTCCGCGCAAATCGTGGGACACGGAATAGCTGAATGCTTCCAGCTCCTCGTTCACGGCCATCAATTTGGTAGTTTTCTCCTGCACGAGCTGGCGCTCTTTGCGCTCGCCTGCGTGCGCCTCGGCAAGCCGGGCGTAAAGCCTGCCGTTCTCGATCAGCAGCACCACGAGCACAAAGCTTGCCGCCAGCAGCCCGTATATCCGGCCAGCATAGAAGCCGAGGTCGAAACGGCCGGCGTTGAGTACCGCGGCCAGCGCTATATCGAAAAGCCATGCACACAGCGAGACCATGAGCCACAGGTCGAGCACCGTGTGCGGTCGCCGCCGCCACAGGATAACGAGCGCGATGAGGTTCGTCATCCACACGCTCGATACGACTATGTTCATCGCCGGGGTGTAGCGGTTACCCTGCATGACAGCGGGGAGAAAGTCCTGGCCCGCCGTGGCGACGAGCGTGAGCCCGCAGACGACCGCGAAAACCGCGGCGACGCCGGACAGAATGGTCACACCCGCGCGGCTCCGCGGCCGCCCGCCTGTCCCACTCGCCTCGGCCACGTCGTCCTTGAGCAACGCGTAAGCGAGGACGAAAAGGGGGAAGCCGCCGTGCCAGAACATGTACAGCCAGGCAGTGCTCTGGGGCCCGGCGCCTAGCAGGCCAGTCGGCGAGAATAGATCTGGGAAGGTGAGCGCATGCGAGACGGCAATGAATGCAGTTAGCAGGTAGCCACTGGCCAAAACAAGCACCGCCCGCGACCGCAAGATACTGAATTGACCGAACAGAAGGACCGCCGTGATCAGATCGGTGATCACGACTACCGATTCATAGATCGGGATGAAGGCCCAAGCCTTTGCGAGGGGCATCTTCGCAAACGGAGTTGCCGCTAGAAAGATCACAACGGAGACCAGCATGACGACCCGAGCGAGCCGGCGCTCGTGGCGCCCCGCAGGCATTGTGGATAGGAAAACTCGGCCGCTGTCTGTCATTTCGCGTGCCCGGCGCTAACGCAACACCGTTACGCGTTCGGGCTGGACGGCCAGCAGCGCGTCCAGGTGAAGGTGCGGCAGGATTTGGACGACGTCAGGATCACCACCGGAAGGAGCTTGGTCCGCTCGTCGCCGCGCCTTTGCGGCCGATAGGACGAATACCACGTCCGATGCCGCCCCGAGGTCGGCGTTGCCCTGCACTACGAGTTCGATCGCCGCCTTGCCATGGATCGTCGGCATCGTTGTTACCTCGAGCCCTTCTTCGGCGAAATATCCCTTTGCCACTGCGATGTGCAGCAGCGCAGCGTGCGGCGTAATAGGTATGGCGATGCTCAGCTTTTCGGCCGGGGGATTCTGCGTTGGCGGCTGGCCCCGCGTACCCAGGTAGCCGAGGGCGATAATGATCACTGCCAGCGCCGAGGCGGCGCTCGTCTGGAACAGCCGACTATGCAGAGCGCCCGTCATATTGAATCCAATCGATCCCCATCCGCGCACATCCGGCGTCGTGGTTGAAAACGTCAGAACTTGGCTTGCTCGCAGACACGTGCCGCCTCCAGCCGAAACATGGAATGGTCTTGGAGGCAGATCACGCTGCAAAAGCGCGGGAAGAGCACAGAAAAACCGGCTCAGTCAGGGAAATGACCAACGTACCCCTGATGCCGACAGTATCCGCGTGTTTACTGCGGCGGTATATACGGTGAGTGGCTCAAATCGTTCGGCGAGCCCGGCAACAAGCCCGGTCAGTTCAACACGCCGCACAGCATCGCCGCCGACGCGCAAGGCAACATCTACGTTGCGGACCGCGGCAACCGGCGCATCCAGGTGTTCGACGGCGAGGGAAAGCTGCTGCACGAGATCAGGATCGACGTGCCTTTCGACCCGGCCGCGTTACCCGCGATCGGAGCGGTTCCGGACGCGGCGAAGCTCGAAGCCGCCGGATCGCCGCTGACGCAAACGCCGGGCGCACCGTGGACGGTTTGCATCACGTCAGGTCCCAATCAGGTGCTCTACACGTCGGACGCGTATCCGGGCCGGATCTACAAGCTCTCCCTCGACGGCAAGGTTCTCGGCGTGCCGGGCGAGTCGGGCAAACAGCTGAAGCAATTCGGATGGATCCACGAAATCGCGTGCCCGTCCGAAAATGTTCTGTACGTCGCGGAGCTTTTGAACTGGAGGGTGCAGAAGCTGATCCTCCATCCTTGACGCCGGCACGCCGCCTCAGCGTGCGCGTGCGAAGGGGCGTCAGCGCCTTGCCGCGCCTATTGCCGGCTCGGAGCGACGCCGCATGGCGTCGCGCTACTGCGCGACGTGAATCGCTTCGCGCACCACCGGGTAGATGCCGGTGCTCCATCGCTTGCCGCTGAACACGCCGTAGTGCCCCGCGCCGGCCTGCACATAATGCGTCTTCAGATAGGGGCGCAATCCGACGCAGAGATCGTGCGCGGCAAGCGTTTGGCCCAGCGAGCAAATATCGTCGCGCTCGCCTTCGACGGTCAGCAGTGCAGTGCGGCGGATGGCGCCAAGATCGATCTTTCGTCCGCGCCACGTCAGCTTGCCTTTCGGCAGCGCGTACTCCTGGAAGACGAGTCGGACGGTCTCCAGGTAGAACTCCGCAGGCAGATCGCACACTGCGAAATACTCCTCGTAGAACGTCTTGGTCGCGTTCGCGCGCTCGGTCTCGTTGTTGACGAGGTCGTTGAAGAGGTTGCGGAACGAATCGAGATGGCGGTCGAGGTTCATGCTCATGAACGCCATCAGTTGCAGAAACCCGGGATACACCCGCCGCAAGGCGCCGGGATAGCGCAGCGGCACGGTGCTGATCAGGTTCTGCTCGAACCACGAGATCGGCTTGTCCATCGCCAGCTTGTTCACTCCCGTCGGTGAGATCCGGCAATCGATCGGCCCGGCCATCAGCGTGAGGCTGGCGGGGGACGCACGATCGTCGTCCTCGGCCATCAGCGCCGCGGCCGCGAGCGCGGGCACGCACGGCTGGCAGATGGCCACCAGGTGCGCTCCGGGCCCGATGATCCGCAGGAATTGCATCAGGTGGTCGATGTACTCGTCGAGGCCGAAGCGACCCGCGGCCAGCGGCGCGTTGCGCGCGTTGTGCCAGTCGGTGATGTAGACGTCGTGGTCGGCGAGCATGGTGCGTGCGGTATCGCGCAGCAGCGTCGCGAAATGGCCGGACATGGGTGCGACGATGAGCACGCGCGGGCCTGGATCGGGCATCGCCTTGCGCAAATGCAGCAGCGTTCCGAACGGCGTCGCAAACGCTTCTTCCTCTTCGACTTCGACCTCGACCTCTTTCGCGCCGACGGACACCGAATCGATGCGAAAAGGCGGACGCTGGTGCGTAAGCGTCGCCAGCACGAACACTTCGAATGCCGCGGCGAGCTTGCGCAGCGCCATGTCCTCGCCCGGAATCTCCCGCGCCCGGTGCAGCGCCGGCAACGCGCTCTTGGCCGCGACGCGCAACGCCCAGAGCAGATCCGTTTGCGCCTGATAGGTCTGATAGATCATGCTGCCTCGGGGCGGCGCGAACATTCCCATCGCCGAAACCGCGGCGGAATCGGAAAGCGCCAGCGTCGCCGGCAGCTTCACTGGCACGTCGCTTGCAAACGTGGCGTAGCTGGGCGCCGAAGGTCCCAATCCGGACCCAAATCGGTGCGTGCCGCCGTCTAGAGGGGGAGTCATGGCCAAGGCCGCGTTGACGATAAGCAGCAAGAATTATTCATCGTGGTCATTGCGGGGATGGCTGCTGGCCAGGTTCGCAGGCCTGGATTTCAAGGAGGTGATGGTCGCGCCGGACGACGCGGACGCGCGCAAGGAGATCCTTCTGCTTTCGCCCTCGATCCTGGTGCCGTGCCTCACCCACGATGGGATCAAGGTGTGGGACACGCTGGCCATCGCCGAATATCTGAACGAGGTGAAGCCGAAGAGCGGCCTGCTGCCAGCGGATCGCGCCGCAAGGGCGCATTGCCGCGCGGTCTGCGGCGAGATGCATTCGGGATTCTCCAACCTCAGGTCTGCGTTGCCGATGAATCTGAAGCGGGTCTTTCCGGGCCACAAGGTTTGGGTGCGAGCTCAAGCAGACATCGAGCGTATCACGGCCATCTGGCGCAATTGCCTTGCGACCTACGGCGGCCCCTTTCTTTTCGGCAAGCGCTCGGTCGCCGACGCGATGTACGCCCCGGTAGTCACGCGTTTCGTGACCTACGATGTGAAGATCGACAAGAAATGCGCGGCGTATGGATCGCACATCCTGGCGATGCCCGAAATGATCGAGTGGACCGCTGCGGCGAAGCTCGAGCCCGAAGAGATCGACGAGCTGGACATGGAATTCTGAGCCGCTGCCGCGTCCCAGGACCGCGGTCGTCACGCCGTCACTTCCACGGCGCGGGGTCGGGTACCGGCCAGGGCGCCGCTGTTTCGACGGTGGTGAAGTCGGCGGGTCCGACGACTTCCAGGTACTCCATGTCAGGCGAGTAATCGAAGAGGTAGTGCACGATTCCCGGGCGCTGGTGCACGCAGTCGCCCGTCTCGACCAGCGTTTCATTGCCTTCGTACATGAAACGCGCCCAGCCCTTCAACATGTACACAATATGGAAATCGGCACCGTGATAGTGCCAACCCGTGCCTTTTTCAGGTGCGTTCGCCGCGCGGACGAGCTGCGCGAGCACCTTGCCGGCGGTCGCGTCGGCGATGCCGAGATCGCGGTACGCGAAGAAATCGCGAAGACCTTCCCCTTTGAAATCAGTGTCGCCCGGCTTGACGTGTGAAAAGGTCATGGTGGTCTTGTCCAGCATGAGTTGCTCCTCTGCGGGTCACCGACCCAAGGCTCAAGCACGGATTGTTCCAGAGAGCGGGCCGCCAAGCAAAGCGTTGGCGTTCCTTTAGCCCGATGTCCTACACGCTTTTCAGAACGGGGCCGATACCGCGCGCTTGCGCTTATCGCTAAGGTCGCGTTTCACGCCCGGGCCCACCTGTTGGAACGTTCTACATCGCGTCGCGGGCATCTGGAAAACTGACTTGGAGGCACAATGAAAACATGGATGGCATTGATCGGTACCGGAGCCATCGCGCTCTCGCTGGCCGGCTGCAATACGATAGCCGGCGCTGGCAAGGATATCGAGCGCGGCGGCGAGAAAATTCAGGACGCGTCGGTCAAGGTGCGAAGCGACTGGCGCAATGCGAGAGACAGCGACGAACGCGGCTACGACGCTGCCCGGGCGGCTTGCAATAGCGGCGGCGAAGGTCAACGCGACGCCTGCCGCGACCGTGCGCGCGCGGACTATACCGCCAAGCTCGACGCCGAGCGTGCGCGATACCATCGCAAGGAGATGCGCAGCGAGTCGGAAGAGGACCGGAGGGAAGACGCCTATGAAGCGGCTCGCAATAATTGCGATGCGCTCCGGGGCGACGCCGAGGACCGCTGTGTCGCCGATGCGCGGGCACGCTATCGCCGCTAGTTAAGGGCGTTCGTTCCCAAAACGTGGCTTGCGCCGAAAGCGCAGGCCACGTTCGTTTGTGCCCGGGACCACCGGTTCGAGAGCTCGCGAGCGCTTGCTTCGATGGCCGGGGTTTTCCCGTGCTATCGATCGGGAGCGCGGCAGTTGTAGGGCAGATAGTTCGCCGGGATATTGGTCCTGTTCTCGCCCTTGATCGTCATTTGTCCGGGGCCGGAAGCATCGCCGCACACCCACGCGACCGGAACGACCGGCGCATCGGCAACCACCGCGGGGCGGAGCGTAAGCGTCTTGCCCTTGATGATTCCGTTGGCACTGTTGCCGAAGGTGATGTGTATCGCGCCCGCCTGGACCAGAACCGAGCTGATGAAGTTGTTGACGATCTTCTCGGCCGGCGGCAACCCGGCGCTGACATTGTCGGCGGGAAACGCCTGCAGGGTCGCCCATGACAGGGCAATGGGGGCCTTGGCGATGTCGGCCAGCGGGGTCGCCGAGATGATCTGGTCCCTGACGATGCGGTTCTGATAGTTGGGAAGCGCAATCAGCGCCAGCACCCCGACGATGGCCAGAACTACGGCCACTTCGATCATCGTAAAACCGGAGCCGGATGTCGCCATTGCAAGACGCCTCGTAAGCCTTTGAGCATGCGATCATAGCGGAGTTCAGTTTTCGTCATGCGGGCGAGAGCGTTTTGCGAGCGCATCGGGCGCGCGCTCTGGACAAAGTCACGTCGCGGCACTAATGTCCTTGTATGAGAAACGAGGGTTTACGAATGGGCAGAAGCGGATTTCTCATCCTGGCCGCCATCGTCGGCAGTGTGGCGCCGCAGACGCACGCCGCAGACCTCCCCCCGGTACCGCCTCAGCGCGAAATGCGCCTGATCGAATTTGCGCCATCGGCTGAATCGCCGGTGCCCGGAGACGGGCGCGCCGTGCTCGTTCCGGCCACGGCCGAATACGAATGGATCTTTCGTGTTCCCGTCCTCTCGGTCGAGCACCGGAGAGTCTATTTCTCTGCCCCGGATCTGTCCGCGCGTCCGAAGCACTGGACCTACGAAACGCCCGGCTTGCGGAGCAAGAAGATCAAACTTTGGGATGCGCCCGAATTCCATTGCAAGTACCCGGATCTGATGCTGCCCAACGAATGCCGAACGGTGTGGCACGGTGTGTACGTCGACGTGCCGGTGCTGGTGAGCGAGCGCACGCATGTCGATCTCGACGTGCTTCAGCTCGGCGTGAAACAGAGCTCGCTCGTCGTCGATATCGCGCACCTGACCTGGGTTGAAAAGCGCTTTCGATTCAGCCTCCCGGCGATCGCTCCGTACGATTCCGTGCAACGCCTGCGAGCGTCGTTGAATGGCCAACGCGACGCCGTCGCTGCCGCCAGCGATGGTGCGATTGCCGCCATCGATCGTGAAATCGAAACGGTTCGAGCCAGCGGCGAGGATCCGGCCAACCTGGTCGCCGACGACGGCTCGTCGATCGACCTGCTCGCGCAACGGCAATCGCTGGTGGATGAGCGGGCAGGCGAGCTCCAGCGCCTGGCGGGCATCGACGCCAAGCTGTCGCTTTTTCCGACGGGACGCTGATGCGGCGTCGCGCCGAGTCGAATCGTGTCTGATCGCCTTCGAGGAAGTCGACCGACGGCTAGCCTTTCACTCCGGTCACTGAACGGATAACGCCAATGAGCTTCGTCTGGCCGCAAATGCTCTGGCTGCTGCTTGCGGCGCCGGTGATGGTGGCGATCTACGTCTGGGCGCAGCGTCGGCGAAGGAAGGCCGCGCTCAGATATGCGAGCCTGGGTTTGGTCAGGGAGGCGCTGGGCAAGCGGCAACGGTTCCGGCGCCATATCCCGCCGCTGCTGTTCCTGATCGGCATGGTCGCGGTCATCTTTGCGATTTCGCGTCCGAGCGCGGTCGTCACGCTTCCTTCCGATCAGCGCACCATCATTCTAACCATGGACGTGTCGCTCAGCATGCGGGCGTCGGACGTCGAGCCCAATCGGATCGTCGCGGCGCAGAATGCGGCAAAGGCCTTCGTCCTCGAGCAGCCGCCGGATGTGCGTATCGGCATCGTCTCGTTTGCTGGCACCGCCAATGTCGTGCAGCCGCCGACCCACAATCGCGATGATCTCATCGCCGCCATCGATCGCTTCGAGCTGCAACGTCACACGGCGATCGGGAGCGGCATCATCGTTTCGCTGGCGACACTCTTCCCCGACGAAGGCATCGAGCTCGAGCCGCAGCTCTTCGGAAAGGGGAATTCGAATGCGCGCCGGCAGGGCGCCGCGATCGATCGGACGCGCGAGCCGGAAAGAAAACCGTTTCAGCCGGTGGCCGCCGGCTCCAATACTTCCGCCGCGATCATTCTTCTCACCGACGGCAGAAGGACGACCGGGCCGGATACGCTGGACGCGGCCAAGATGGCCGCAGACCACGGCGTGCGCATCTACGCCGTGGGCTTCGGCATGCCCGGCGGCGGAGTTGCAGCTATGGACGGCTATTCCATGTACATGGCCTACGACGAGGAGGCGCTGAAGGCGATCGCCGAAGTCACGCACGGCGAGTATTTTCATGCCGCGAGCGCCGCGGAGCTGAGGAAGATCTATCAGGGGCTCAACGCCCAGCTGGTGCTGGAGAAAAAAGAGACCGAGATCAGCGCGCTGGTGGTCGCGGCGGCGGCGATGCTGCTGCTTGTTTCCGCAATCCTTTCGTTGCTGTGGTTCAATCGGATGGCATGATCGGAATTCGCGCAACAGTCCGGCGCCATCGTTTTCTTGCACGTTCTTCTGCATCCCCATCGACCGCGCCACGCGTGCCGCAAACCATCCGCGCTCCGACGAATGCGATGAAAACCCGACTGCGCTTCCCTTGGCTTCGCCTGCTCGTCGCAGCGGCGATTGCCTTCGCGCCGGTGCCGGCGGCAGCGGCAGCGCCCGTCGGCGCCGAGCACGGCATGGTGGTCACTGCACACGAGCTCGCGACCAAGGTCGGCATCGACGTGCTCCAGCGCGGCGGCAACGCGATCGACGCCGCCGTCGCCGTCGGCTACGCGCTGGCGGTGGTATATCCCGCGGCGGGCAACCTGGGCGGCGGCGGATTCATGACCCTTCAGCTTGCCGACGGGCGCAAGACGTTTGTCGATTTCCGGGAAAAGGCGCCGCTCGCCGCGACGGCCAATATGTTCCTGGACAGCGCCGGGAATGTCGTCAGAGGTGCGAGCACCCTGGGGCATTTGGCGGTTGGGGTGCCCGGCACCGTGGCCGGCCTCGAATACGCGCGCGAAAAATACGGGACCTTTCCACGCGCGCAACTGATCGCGCCGGCGCTCAGCTTCGCCAAGCGCGGCTTCGTGCTGAATCAGGGCGACATCGCGCTCTTCGCCGTCGCCAACACCGATTTCGGCGACGACGCGGCGACGGCCGCAATTTTTCTCGACCGGGGCAAGCCATTCAAAGCCGGCGACCGGCTGGTCCAGAAAGACCTCGCGAACACTCTGCGGCTGATCGCGCAACTCGGCACCGACGCGTTTTACCAAGGGCCGATCGGAGACGCGATTGCCGCCGCGAGCGCCGCCGGCAAGGGCATCATCACCAAGGCGGACCTGCAGCGATACAAGGTCCGCGAGCTCGCGCCCCTGGAGTGCGATTATCGTGGCTATCACATCGTGTCGGCGCCGCCGCCGAGCTCGGGCGGCGCGGTGATTTGCGAGATGCTCAACATCCTCGAGGGCTACCCTCTGAAGGATCTGGGGTTCCACTCGGCAGCGTCGGTGCATTATCAGATCGAAGCCATGCGGCACGCGTACTTCGATCGCAACAATTACCTCGGCGATCCCGACTTCGTGAAGAATCCGCTCGATCGGCTGCTCGACAAGCGTTACGCAAAGAGTGTCCGCGCTTCGATCAACCCGGTGAAGGCAAGCCTCTCGCGCGATTTGAAATCCGGCACCGCGCCGCACGAAGGCATCAATACGACGCACTATTCGATCGTGGACAATCAGGGTAACGCGGT
>Ga0209839_10001891_pt1 | contig 10534 bp, 8 predicted proteins | sample OrgsoiDNA2013050_FD_185800 | JGI IMG/M metagenome (GOLD analysis project Ga0209839, IMG submission 185800) | Permafrost soil microbial communities from the Arctic, to analyse light accelerated degradation of dissolved organic matter (DOM) -... | ecosystem: Environmental > Terrestrial > Soil >... | reverse complement strand
GGCGGGGACCGTCTGGATGGTCTGCGAGGCCGAGGACTCGCCGCCGCTGGCGACGAACTGATCGGTGATGGCGTAGGTGTAGGAGCCCGCCGAGAGCGTCCCCGGGGTGGTGGGGTTCACCGCGGCCGAGTCAAATGACGGCGGATCGATGATGCCCGGATTGCCGGGGAGCAGGTTGGCCAGGCCCGAATGCTCGCCGGTGACCAGCACGCTCGGGTTCTGCGCCCCCAGCGCGATCGTCGGGTCGGTCGTGGAGGTCAGGTTGAGGCCGGCCGCGCTGGAGGCCCAGGCGGTGTTCTGCTGGATCTCGGCCGCGATGTAGTTCTGGGTGGCGCAGCCCTGATCGAGGTTAGGGTGGTCCCAGGTGTGGTTGACCCAGCCAAAGGAGCTCGTGTACGGCTTGTTCGTCGCGGGATTGGTCGCCTTGAACGCGGTCAGGAGCGAATCGCTGCCCTTAGCGGCCGCTTCCGCTACGCTGCCGCCGCCGTTGAACAGCTGGTCGATGCGGAAGTTGTTCTGGGCCGACCAGTTCGCCGCGTAGACGACATCCGAGGGACCTTCACGCAGCGCCGCTGCGGCGGTGTAGTCCGTGGTGTGAAGTGTGGTGTCCCAGCTGTCGTCGGCGAGGAAGTTGTCGTCGATGTTCGTATCGAGATAGTTTCGCTGATCACCGAAGTAGACCCCGCGCGTCGCCCAGGCCAGGGCACCGTGGCGCAGAAGCTCTGACTGCAGCTGATTCTGATTCTGGTTGAACGTCTGGACCATCTCCTGGACGCCGTCGGTGTGGGTGTAGACGCCCACGAGCGAGGAGCCGCCCGGGCCCGAGACCAGCGTGTCGAAGTTCGTCGCGCTGACCGGTGTCGCCTGGTAACCGAAGGTTCCAGTATCCATCGGGACCGGGCCCTTCAGCGACGGGAACACCTTCTGGCCGTCGGGCGTCAGCGACCCCTGGACACCGTCAAGCGCGCCCGTGGTGGTCGGAGCGTTCAGGCCGTTGGCCGCGCTCGGAAAGACATCGCCAGTGATCTGGCGCACCTCAAAGGCCTGCTCATAGGACTCGATCGCCGCCAACTCGGCCGCCGACAGATCGGCCACACAGGGGTTGACACTGCAATCTGTGTCACCAGAGACGGCGACGATGATCGCCTGGTATTTGCCCTCTTGCCCGCCACCGGGCAACGTGCCTGACAAGGTTGACGCCGTGATCGGCGTATGGGCGGCGCCGATGATCGTGTCGAAGGTCACGCCCTCCCGCTGCAGCGCCGCCTGCCACGCCACGAAGTCTGGCTCGGTCGCGGAGGTCCCGATCAGCAGCACCCTCATGTCGATCCGTGGCAGCGGCGCCGCCGCAGCGGCCCCAGGAATCGACATGGCGCCGACAACGGCGGCCACCACAGCCAGGCACAACCAACCGCCCCGCCTGGCAGGCCGCCTCACGGCAGGAACATCGATACGCGTACGAAGATAGCTTCTCATGGAGTTCCTGACCGTCGAGTGACACAGCACCCGGCCTAACACCAACAACTGGCTGTCTCAGACCTCAAGTGCTGCGCGCAGTGTGGACTCCAACCATCCGATCGCCAATGAGTGCCCTCGCCCCTCTTGCGTTCACGACTGAACTTGCCCCGACAAACACGATATGCCGCGCCCCACGTGCTATCCTGTCCATGGGCGAGGACTAGCCCACGGATGGCAACTGAAAGGTCATGGATGACCGTGCCGGACTCACACGCGGCGGAGGAACTGACCGTAGTCGTCGCTGATCACCACGTTCCCACACGCGCCGGCGTCCGGTCAGCCCTCGAGGCCGATGGCCTGCGGGTCGTGGCCGAGGCGGCCACCGCAGCGGACGCCGTCAAGATGGCGTGCCGACTGAACCCGGATATCTGCCTCATAGCGGTTCACCTTCCGGGCGACGGCATCGAGGCCACGAGACAGATCAGGGACGCGCTGCTTGACACGAAGATCGTGATGCTGACCGCCTCGGAGCGCGACCAGGATCTTTTCGCCGCCTTGCGCGCGGGCGCGGACGGGTATCTGCTGAAGAGCACATCTCCCGGTCGTCTCCCGCATGCGATCCGCGGCGTGGTGAGCGGCGAGGCCGCGCTCCCTCGCGAGATGACCGCCCGCCTGATTCGCGAGTATCGCGACCGCGGACGCCGCCACGTCCCCCGGCTCGTCGTCGACGGCAACGTCGTCGAGCTCACCGTCCGCGAGTTCGAGGTGCTGGAGCGATTGCGAAAGTGTGAGCGCACCGCCGAGATCGCCTCCCATCTCGGCATCTCTGAGATCACGGTCCGGCGTCACGTGTCGACAGCCGTCCGGAAGCTCGGCGCGCCCAATCGCCACGCTGCCGTCGAGCTGCTGCAGGCAGCCGAGCAGGCCGTGCTGGCCGCCGCGTAGTCCGCGCACAGCGCCGTGCCGGCCGCCGCGTGGGCGGAGCCTGGGGCGTCGAAGCACCGCTCGGGGCGCGTGCTGATCGAGGACCGTCTCACCTCGTGCACGCGGATCCACCCGGCCCTGCTCCCTTTGTAGTCTGAGCCCCAGTCGTACCGGTCAGGGGACGTCGACCGGGTCCGCCCCGCAGGTGACGATTGTCACCTGCGGTCCCTGGACGTACCCTACGACTCGCCGTGGCGAAGATCCGGACGGCCTCGAGCTCCAGCAGCCGGGGCCAGGACAGCGCGTCGGAGAGGCCCAGGTGGCCAACGTGGTCCAGCGCCCCCGCCTCAAGCGCTCCCCCACCTGGTCTGCCCAGCGGCGATTGCCGGCGATGTCCGCTTCGATCGTGCCGCGGGAGGCCGCGTCGAGGTCGCGGTGCTCGTATGTGTGATTGATCCAGCCGAACTCATCGCGTTGGGCCAGGAGCGCACGTAGCAGGGGATCGGTATCAAGGCCCTGCTGCATGCGGGCGGCGCTCGCTCCCGGGCGCCGTTGGTGACAAGATCCACTCGTAAGCCGCGAGCGCGCCCCCAGTCCGTGGGTGGCGTCCTCGGGCGTCATCCGGATCATCGCGCCGAGGTCCCGGTCAATCGCGTGCGCGTCCGGATCTCACCCGGGGGTCGGGAGCAGAACGTCGTCGATCTGCAACAAGAGGTAGCTGCGCTGGTGGCCCAGATACGTTCCCCGGGTCACCCACTCCAGCTGGCCCCGGCGCAGCAGGTGAGCCTGCGCTTGGTCAGCGTTGGCGTCGAACGTCTGGCCATCTCCTCGCGGCCGTCCCGCCGGCGGTGAATTCTCACCAGCGCCGACCCGTCCGTGGCGGCGACGAGGGTTTAGAAGTGCTCCTGGCTGACTGCAGTGGCGAGGTAACCCCAGCTGCCGGGATCGATTGGTAGCCGGCCGCGGAGACCGTCCGGCCGCTCGGAATCAGAGCGGCATTGACGTGATCCAGCCGACCCGTGTGCGTGCCGTGTGCAGGCCGTGGTCTGCACCCCGGTACCACGTGCGCGGTCAGCCGGCGGATGCCAAACTGACACTCCGCGCCTCGAGCTCCGCCGGGGCGCCTGGCTCAGCACCTCGTCGAAGAGCGCGCCGGTGGACAGAATCACGGGCCAGGAAGCGCGGCTGCCCATCGCCCTCCAAGAGGGTCGGCCACGTGCCCCGCCCCCGAAGTGCGATTGCGTCAACCGGCACCCCCACCTGGTTCAGGCTCAGCTGCCACGTCTGAAACGACGGCTCGGTGCCGGTCGTGCCCAGCAACAGCACCTTCATGGCAATGTGGACCAGACGTTTGCGGCGGCGCACGTGCATCAGCGTCCGCCCGCGCTGATCACGGCCGCCACCGTGGGCACCGGTGCCACCGCGTTCATGGCTGAACAGAAGATCGTGCTCGTGCCCCATGGGCCGGGAGACCCCACGTGGCCATCATGCTGAGCACAGGGAAATGACAACCGGCCAGACGCTCACTCCGTTGCGCCAGACAAGATGCCGCCGATGAAGACCACGAACGCGCAAACTCAGAGCCTAAGCCCGGAGACCCGCAACGGTATGGCACGCCTCCGCGGCGCCACCGACTGTGATCAGACGCCGCCCGCGGGCGCAGCGCAACGGCAGGGCGTGGCCCGGTCACGCAAACGCGCCCCGGGCGTGTTGATGATCACCGAGGGGACGTACCCTTATGCCACCGGCGGCGTCAGCTCGTGGTGCGATGTTCTGATCAGTGGACTCGAAGAGACCCAGTGGGAGATCCTGCCGATCACCGCCGGCGGCAGGCGCATGCGCCAGCGCTTCACCCTGCCCGCCAACGCGCGGCTGCTACGCCCGATCGAGCTGTGGTCAGAGAACCGCCCCCGGCGCCGCATGCCTCGCATCCACGTGCGCTCTGACGTGTCACTTCCCACTCGTCTGCTGCGCGGACTGATGCCATGGACGGGCGACCACCAGGACCTCGCCGACGCGCTGGTCGGCTGCCGCGAGCGCCCCCAGATGATCCGGCCCGAGTTTCGAAGCCGAGACAGCTGGGAGGCGTTCCTCAGGGCGCTGGACGAAGTCCTCGGCGAGAAGCACGCCGATTCCGCCCCCGCGCCGACGTTCGATGCGATCGAGGCGGCGCGGCTGTATCAGACGCTCTATTGGGTTGCCCGCACGGCTGCGGTCCCGACGCCCCCGTGCGAGTTGCTGCACGTCACCGCGGCGGGCTGGGCCGCGATCCCCGCGCTTGTCCACAAGGCGCTCTACGGCACACCGTTGCTGCTCACCGAGCACGGCGTGTACGTGCGCGAGGCGTACCTCGCCTCGGTGCGCGAAGCGGCTATGACTCCCGGTCAGGGCCACATCTCGCCGCGCCTGGCCCTCGGCCTGACCCGCGCCACCTACGCCGCCGCGGACGTCATCGCTCCGGTCACCGAGGCGAATGCCGCCTGGGAGCGCGGCCTCGGGGCTGACCCGGCCAAGATCCGCGTGATCCCCAACGGCATCCATCCGCCCACCGAGCGCAGCGATCCTCCCAACGCGCGCAAGGTGATAGCGATGGGACGCGTTGACCCGCTCAAGGACGTGCAGACGATGATGCTCGTGGCCGAGGAGGTCACGCGGCGAATGCCGGATGCGCGCTTCGAGTACTGGGGACCCGCTACGCCCGGTCAAGAGACCTACGCGCTGGCGTGTACGCGGATGCACGAGGAACTCGGGCTCGGCGATCGCTTTCGCTTCATGGGCCGGACCGATGATCCTCACGGGGTGATCCGCAGCGGCGATCTCGTCCTGATGACGAGCATCTCCGAGGCGATGCCCATGGCGCTGCTCGAGGCGATGGCGCAATCACGCCCCGCCGTGGCCACGAGTGTTGGCGGCGTCCCCGCCGTTCTGCGCGGCTGTGGGATCATCGCGCCGCCCGGCGATGTCCATGCGCTGGCGACGGGCGTGGTGACGCTGCTGGGCAATCCCGCGCTGGCCGCGACCTTGGGGCGACGGGGGTTCGATCGTCTTCATCGCCGTTACACGCTCGACCGCTGCCTGGCCGGATACCGCGACCTGATCAGGGGTCTGGTCACCGGAGCGCCGGTATGAGCCAGACGCCCACCAATGGGTACGGCCACGGGGCGTCGTCGAACGGGCACGGCCATGCGGCGTCCCCGAACGGGCACGGCCTCTCGGCGCCGACCAACGGTTACGACCGCACGGCGCCCGGGTCACCGGGCACCGGCGAGCATACCCGGCTCGACCGGCCGCTGGACCCGTACGCCGAGGCGATCGTCGAAGCCCGCCTCGGCCGCCCGGCCCGCGACGTGCTCGAGGCGACGGTGGCCCTGGAGGCCTGGGGAGGCAAGTTCGCCCTGCCCGCGATGTCCGCCGCTCGTGACCTGATCAACCTGGACAGCCCGCCGCTGCAATCCAGGACCAAGGTCGAGCCGACCGAAGAGCGTGAACAGGAGAGCGTCGTGGCCGAGGGCATCACCCTGGTTCTCCTGATCCTCTCGGTCGCCGCCTGGGCCACGCCGATCCGCGAGCAGCTAGGACCCGGGGTCCTGTCACACGCCATCCGGGTTGCCCTGCCGATCGCGGTGGCACTGCAGTGGGCGCTGCGCAGCCGATATCTCAGCCGCCGGGCCGGGCTGCAATGTCTGGCACGCGACAGCCTCGTCTGCGCCGGCCTGGTGATAGCGCTGATCGAAGTGCCCCTTGCTCTGATTCCGAACTGGGGCCCGGTGGCGGCCATGATGGTGCCCGTTTGGGTGGGGGGAACCATCCTGACCCGCCGCGGTTGGGGGCTCATGTACGCGGCGGTGCTGGTCGTGGGTACGGTCGCACTCGACAGCGGGCAACCGGCCTACCTGGCCCTCGGAGCGCTCACCGCCATCACGCTGCTCATGTGTCTGATGGCCGTTCGCACCCGCAGCCAGCCGACCGACGAACGCGCCGGGACCGTGCGCCGGGCGCTGCTCGCGGCCATTCTCGGTGGCTGCGTGGGGGTGCTGCTGGTCGCTGATCCAACCTTGGGCTGGGGCGTGCACGGCATCCACCCCGCCGTAGCGCTGCTTCCGTCGGTGATCGGCAGCTTCTGGGGTGGTTACTACCTCTGGAACTTCTACGACGAGATTCCCCGCGGGCTCCGTGACGTCCCGCTGGGCGGCGCCAGCCGCGCCGCGTTCGGCGATCCGGCGATGTCGATCTTCGTCGGCGCCATCCTGCGGCTGGTGGGAGCGACGGTCGTCCTCTCGGCGCTGGTGATCGCGGCCGGGGGCTGGACTCATGGCACCGACGCCCTGAGCCTGTTCGTCGCGTTTGGCTGCGTCGGACTCCTCAGCCTGCTGATTGGGATGCTGGAATCGTTCGCCCTCCAGCGGGCTGCCCTGATCGCCGCTGTAATGGCACTCGCTGTCGAGTTCGCCTGGCCGCACCTGAGCCACTCGCACGTTCCGGGGGCAGGGCTCGCGGTGGGCGCGGCGGTGGGAGTGCTGCTGACGTTGCCGTCGCTGATGAACCGGCTGGTACGTTCAGGACGGGTGCTGGCGACGATGCTGTGGATCCAGTGACACGCCCGCCGGCTCCGTTCAGCGTGTGAACCTATCTGCACAGGCTGGCCCATTCAGCTGCCGAGAGATAGCTGCGAGGGTTGACCAAGAACCTCGGGAACGCCGATTGGCGGCGGCTCCCAAGACCGTCGCCTTCATCTAACCGAAAGCTCAATCCCTGATGAGATCCCAGATCCAGCCGTCCGCCTCTCCGGCGCCCGACGAAACCGACTCACGGGTGGAGATCGCTGTTTTGAGCGCTCCAGACCGGGCCCTCAGCGAGCGGCTCGAGCTGTCCGCCCGGTTTCGTCGCCTCCGCGGCGACGCCCGCACGCAGGCCAACGGCGCGCTGGGCGAAGACGAGACGGCTCTCAAGCACCAGGTCATGCTCCTGAGCGAGGAGAACGCGCGGCTGAAGGCGGCGCGGCATCGGCCGTCCGACGTCGGCACGCTGATCGATCAGATGCGGCAGCTCGCCGCCCGCGAGGGCGAAGGCGAGGCGCTCGATGAGGCTTGGACCATGCTCAGCGAATGCCTCGTGATCCAAGAGGGGCTCGACCAGGCCTGCATCGAGATCCAATCCGCAATCGGCGATGTCCGGGAGCGCCTGGCGGCACTGACGATTAGGTTCGCGGATGGCATGCCGGCGAGGACCCCGGCTCCAGACGTCCTCGGGCCGCTCCGATCACTGTCCTCGTGATGGTCCTGTTGCGGCAGTCGGCGCCGGGGGGCGGGGTCTATCGCGGCGAGGGGACCAACGGTGAGATCCGCCGACCCCACGTCGATCCCCACATGCACCGCGCATTGACTGACCTGCACGCTTATGTACTCGCCCTGGACGCCGAGCGCCACAGGCTCGGCGACGGCGGACTTCTGGTCACCCAGCTTGTCTCACGTGAGGACGCCGAGCTGGTGCTACTAAGGGTGGAGCTCACCGAGGAGTTGCGTGCGGTGCGCACGATGCTCGCCACGCTCCGCGGCTTCGCTGACCCGGAGGGCAATCTGCTCTAGGTAGCCGGCGCGGGTCAGACGAGGTCGCCACGGACGGCGCGCACCGCGGCCTGGATCCGATTCTCGACCTGAAGCTTCACCAGGATACTGGAGACGTGGTTCTTGACCGTGTGCTGGCTCAGGAACAGGGTCCGGGCGATGCCCGGGTTGTCCATTCCGCGGGCGAGCAATTCTAGCACCTCCAGCTCACGCGGAGTCAACTCCGCTCCCGGAAGTCTCGGTTCAGCCTCCCCCGGCTCGCGCAAACGTCGCACCAGCTGGCTGGCGATCCGCGGCGAGATTGATGACTCGCCCCGCGCTGCGGCGCGAATGCCCTCGACGATATGTTCGATCGGCGCATCCTTGACCAGGTAGCCGCACGCTCCGGCCAGCAGCGCATCGGTCACGCTCTGCTCATCGGCGGCCACGGTCAGCACAAGGACGCGTACGAGCGGGGCCGTTGCCGCCAATCGCTGTGTGGCCTCGATGCCTGACATCCCGGGCATTTTCAGGTCCATCAGCGCCACCTCTGGGTTGAGTTCGCACACCTGCCGGATTCCATCGGCGGCGAGTCCTGCCTGGCCGAGCACCTCTATGCCCCGCTCCTCCAGCAGCTGCACCAATCCACCACGAAACAAGTCGTGGTCCTCGATCACCACCACACGTACATGGTCACCCGCCATGACCTATCAGCCTACTCGTCGGGCGGGGAAGCGATCAGATGGTTGAACGATGACGGCCCCTGGTGCCCATTGTGCGCTCCGGCCCCAGCGCCTCTAATGGTGACACGTAGATACGGCCTCGAGAAGGAGACCAGCTGTGTGCGGAATCATCGGATACGTCGGATCCCGGCGCTCCCAGGACGTGTTGTTCGCCGGTCTCAGGCGGCTGGAATATCGCGGCTATGACTCCGCCGGGGTCGCTTGGCGAGAGGATGGAAGAACCGAGTGCGTCCGTGCGGTCGGCAACCTTGACTCGCTCGACACCGCCTTGGCGGCCCACGCGCAGGGAGGTGGGGTGGCTACGGCAACGGCGGTTGCCAGCCCGTCGATCGGCATCGGGCACACCCGCTGGGCCACCCACGGGAGCGTCACCGAGCGCAACGCCCACCCCCACGCCGATGCCAGCGGCCACTTCCGGATCGTGCTCAACGGGATCATCGAGAACTACCGCTCGCTCCGTGAACGCCTCGCCGCCGACCTGATCGAGTGCAGCTCGGACACCGACGCCGAAGTCGTAGCCCAGTTGATCGCCCTCAACTACGACGGCGATCTGGCTGACGCGGTGCGACGCTCGCTCGGCGAGCTCACCGGCCATTACGCCATCGTGGCGATGTGCGACGAGGAGCCCGACACGCTGGTAGGTGTCCGGCACGAGTGTCCGCTGGTCGTCGGGATCGGTGCCGGCGAGCATTTCATCGCCTCGTCGATCTCGGCCTTCATCGCCCACACGCGCGAGGTCGCCGTCCTTGACGACGACGAGATCGTCGTGCTGCGTGCCAATGAGCTCACGGTGTCCGATGCCGGAGGCCTGCCGCATCGCCCGGCATCGACCGAGGTCGACTGGGACGACGAGCGCTGTGAGAAGGACGGATTTGAGACCTTCATGCTAAAGGAGATCCACGAGCAAGCCGGCGCGGTGGCCGACACGCTTTCCCATTGGCGCGCCAGCCGCGTCGTCGGCGCGAACGGAGGGCTGTCCGATGAGCTCTTACGCGCGGTGAACAGGATCGTCGTCGTCGGGTGCGGGACCTCCTACCACGCCGGTCTCGCCGGGCGCCTGGCGATAGAGCGGTGGGCTCGGATCCCGGTCGACGTCGAGGTCGCCTCGGAGTTCCGCTACCGCGATCCGATCATCGCGCCGGGCACGCTCGTATTGGCGATCACCCAGTCAGGTGAAACCGCCGACACGCTGGCCGCGATGAGGCTGGCCCGCGCCAGGGGCGCCACGGTGATGGCGCTGACCAACGCGGTCGGAAGCCAGGCGACCCGCGATTGCGACGGGGTGCTGTTCACTCGTGCGGGAATAGAGATGGGCGTCGCGGCGACCAAGACGTTCGTCGCCCAAGTCGTGCTGCTCTATGCGCTGGCGCTGCGGCTTGCCGGCCTCACCGAAGCGCTGCCGGAGGCGAAGCTCGCCGAGCTTCAATCAGAGCTCGGGTTGCTGCCCGAGCGGATTAACGACGTGGTGAGCTCGGTCGACGAGCCCGCGCAAGAGTTGGGTGAGCGACTGGCGTGGAGCCCGTTCTTCCTGTACGTGGGGCGCCTGTCGGGGTTGCCGGTGGCGATGGAGGGCGCGCTGAAGCTGAAGGAGATCTCCTATGTTCCCACCGACGCATACGCGGCGGGAGAGATGAAGCACGGCCCGATCGCGATGCTCGGCCCGGATACTCCGGTCGTCTGCGTGGCGACTGAGGACAGCGTGCTGCCAAAGCTGCTGTCGAACCTCTCGGAGGCGCGCGCTCGAGGCGCCAGGGTGCTCGCCGTCGCGTCCGCCGGATGCGAGGAGATCGGCGACTATGCCGATCACGTCTTCTACCTGCCGCGCACCGATCCGCTGCTCCAGGTCGTGCTGGGGATCGTACCGCT